>ULQV01025083.1_pt1 | contig 11790 bp, 8 predicted proteins | sample 1954851 | NCBI WGS metagenome assembly ULQV01 (sample SAMEA4835665, study PRJEB28245) | human gut metagenome | biome: gut microbiome; material: fecal sample | place: Denmark | collected 2008 | reverse complement strand
ATGACAAAACTGCATAATGACCTACTGCGTGACATCGGCACGCTGGCGCGCACGATCCACTATCTTCATGATCTGCATTTTAAGGAACTGGCGCTGCAACGGGGACAGTTTATTTTTCTGACCCGGATCTGCGAAAATACGGGTATCAATCAAAACGATTTATCGCTCTTATTAAAAGTCGATAAATCTACGACTGCCAAAGCTGTCCAAAAATTGACCGCTGCCGGTTATATAAACAGGCAGCGCAGCAGCGAAGACCAGCGGCACTGTCAGCTTTTCCCAACAGAAAAAGCTCTCCTGCTCTACGATCAAATCATCACTGAAGAAAACACCAGCCTGCAGTTGTGTCTGCAAAATTTTACAGCATCAGAACGCAAAGAATTGAACAGGCTGTTCAAAAAAATGTGTGCCAATCTGGAAACACACTGGCAAAAAACAAAGGGTCAAAAACAAAGAATCGAGGTGCAATGATGCTGCGTTTGGCAACTATGCAGGATTTAACACGGATCATGGCTATCGTGCAGGCTACGGTCAGGGAAATGCACGCTTACGGCAACTACCAGTGGGACGAGGTTTATCCAACTGAACAGGATTTTGCCGCAGACATCACCCAAGGCGATCTTTTTGTATCAGAAGCTGAAAGACAGATCTGCGGCCTGATCTGCATCAATCAGACCGAACCAGCTGTTTATGCTGATGCCAGCTGGACTTTGGCGGAAAAAGCCCTGGTCCTGCATCGCATGGCAGTTGACCCGGCCCTGCGCGGCCGCGGTACCGGCTCTGAATTGCTGCAGCAGGCTGAAACGCTCGCTCTCAGCCTGGGACTGCGTTATTTAAAAACAGATACCTACGCCCTGAACGAAAAAGCTCAACAGCTATTTCTAAAGCACGGCTATCATTTCTGCGGTGAAATCCAGTTCCGTAAAATGGAGCACCAGTTTTACTGTTATGAAAAAGTACTGTAAAATAAAAACACACCCTTTAAAAAGGGTGTGTTTTTACTTATAAAGCAGGGTCGTCCACGCCGTTGGCCTTAAAGGCATTGGCCCTGTCGATGCAGGTGCCGCATTCGCCGCACGGCCTGTCGCCGCCTTCATAGCACGACCAGGTATATTGATAAGGAGCACCCAAATTCAGTCCCAGCTCCACTATCTGCGCTTTATTTTTATTCAGCAGCGGTGCTTCCAGATGACACAATTTACCGCTGCCTTCATAAATGGCAGTATCCATAGACGCATAAAACTCCGGCGTACAATCCGGATAAGCCCGTCCAGCCGCATCGTCAGCATGAGCGCCATAACAGATCGCATCAGCTCCCAATGAAATGGCAATAGCGGCAGCAGCGCTGATCAAAAGGCCATTGCGAAACGGTACATAAGTCGCTACCGTACCTTCGCCATGCTCAGCCAGCTGCTGCGCGTAGCTTTTATGTTCGATGGCTTCACTGCTGGCTGCCAGCAGTGAGCAATTACTATAGGACATGATGCCGGCAATATCCTGCTCCAGTAAACGTACACCATAATAAGCCGCAACCTTACGGGCTGCTGCCATTTCCCTGCTGTGCTTCTGCCCGTAAAAAACACACAGCGCCGTGACATTTTCCGCACCGCAGACCTGCACAGCCTGCGCCAGACAGGTGGTGCTGTCAATACCGCCGCTTAATAACACTACTTTTTTCATACTGCAACCTCCGTCACAGATCGCGCCTGATTATGGCAGGCGGTAATTCTTCCCAGGGCTTGTATTGAATCGTGCTGCAAAATACATAAGCCTTATAACGGTCGGCAGCTGTTTCAGCCGCTGCCGCTTTTGCCAGATCACGCTCACCGGCTTCACTGACCGGATAATACCTAAAAGCCTCCGCAAACAGCTGTGCCGCTTTTTCGTCATCACCATTATTATGTTCATGCTCAGCTAAAAATTTATAGGCAAAATAACGGTAAGGATTGATACCGTCGTTTTCAGCTTCCAGCTCCAGCATCTTTTCCGCTTCCTGTACAGCCTGCTCTTCTTTGCCTACCTCACGCAGAATAGCCAGCCGGCGATAAAACATATCGCCGCGGGAAGCGCTGCGAAAGGGATGTTTATAAGCCCGGCTCAATGCATAGGCCTGATCCAGATAATTCAAAGCGGCATCCTCATTATGGGCCAACTTCCAAACGATTTCAGCTATATCCCGCAGGCACAGCACTTTATGTTCAGCTTCGCTGAGGCCCATTTCCGGTGCATCCTCCATATCAGGCTCCACATCAAGTATCGTTGCCAGGACATGCATCGCGGCTTCTACCTCACCCATCCAATATAAAGCGCGCCCCACCGTCGAGCGGCAGCGCCAGTCGTTATAGTTGCTGATCATACCGCGGGGGACCGGATATTCACCGCCGGCCACATGGTTCACACACGCCTGCCATTCCTTTTCGTTCATAGTCAAGTCACACTCCTTACTGATTCTTATATTATTATTGTAGCATATTGCCGCCGCAGCGGCCTAAATAAAAATAACGCCCTCCTGCTTTTACAGCCTTTGCAAATAAAAAAGCGGCTGCCCGGCCGAAGCCAAAAGCAGCCATAAATAAGGGAAAGCGTTTTTAAAGCAGACTCACTTTTCGTTGCGCACATAACGGCGCGGCATCCGCGGACTAACGCTGCAGACCAGCTCGTAGCAGATAGTACCTGCCCACTGTGCAACCAGTTCCATCGGCAAATCTTTGCCGCCGAAAACGGTGACTTCGTCGCCCACTTTGACCGGAGGCAGGTCAGTAACATCAAGCATCACCTGATCCATACACACGCGGCCCACGATAGGAGCCCTGCCGCCGCCAACCAGCATATAGCCCACGTTGGAAAGACGCCTGTTGACGCCGTCGGCATAACCGACCGGCACCGTGGCAATAACACTGGGACGGCTCAATGTATAAGTACGCCCATAACCGATAGTCGCACCGGCAGGCAGGCTTTTGACAAAGCTTACCGTCGATTTGACCGTCATGACAGGCTCAAAATCTTTATAACAATCGCTCATATGCGCAGGATGCAAACCATACAAAGTAATACCCTGACGCACCATATCCATCTGATATTCACGCAGTTCTGTCAAAGCGGCACTGTTGGCGATATGTGCCAGCGGTACCCTGATACCCTTCTCCCTGATCAGCTTCAGCGCTTCCTGGAAGCGTTCAAACTGATGCGCGGCATAGGCTTTGTCATCAGCATCTGCCGTTGCAAAATGCGAGAACACTCCTTCGATCTCAATGCCAGGCAGCGCCGCGGCCTTAGCCGCAAATTCACCCGCATCGCGAACATGTACGCCGATCCGATGCATACCGGTATCAATAGCGATATGGATCCTGGCTTTTTTATTCAATTTAACAGCCGCTTCGTTAAGGGCATATAAACGTTCTTCGTCAAAAACAGCGTGACTGATATCAAACTGCACTACAACATTGGCAGCTCCCGGCTGCAGCGAACCCAGCACTAAAATAGGCAGCCTGATACCTGCTTCACGCAGCTCAAGACCTTCCTGCAGCAGCGCTACGGCCAGAAAATCAGCGCCATTCTTTTCGGCTTCGCGGGCTACCGCTACCGCGCCATGTCCGTAAGCATCAGCCTTGACAACGGCACACAGCTTAGTATGAGGATCAAGATTGCTTTTGGCGATCTGCACATTATGCGCCACGGCATCAAGATTGATCTCGGCCCACGCGCCCCGGTCGATATGATACATAAAACTAAACCCACCTTCACAAAAAAACGCAGGACACGTACGTCTGCGTGCGCCTGCGGCTGATACAAAATCCAATGACCTTATGGTCAAATTATATGCTTTTTAAAATGATTTGTCAATAATCTGCAAGGCTTCGACGCCGCAGGCGTCTGCCATTCCACCGCTTATTTGGAGGCAGTTTCCTGATCCTGTCCGTGACAGCTGGGTCCGCAGCCATTACAGCCGCTGCAGCCGGCACAACCGCCGGAAGATGTTTTTTTGAAGACGCTGCGCAGTGCCAAAATTGCCAGAGCCACTAAAATACCGCCAATAATATAATCAGCCATTTTTACACCTGCTTTCGTTCACGCTGCGCCATTACGGCTTCTGCCGCAGACGCTTTATTGTACCATAAATTTAAATTCACTCAGGTTAGCTTTCGCTAACCACATTGTACTACGTTCCTGCTTTTTTGGCAAGCACTTAAAATATTTTTTACAGATAAGACAAATATTTTGAAACCAAAAAATTTAAAATATTTTACAGGAAAATCAAGCTGCAGCCACTTAAGCTTCTACTTTCCAGCGATCGAAAAAACTCAGCCTACTTTCATACAAATGTACAAACCGCCCTACTAAAACTGCGGCCACTACTGTACCGGCTCCAACTCCTTGTAATGTACCGAATTCCACCCAGGAAATAATAATCGCTAAAGTGACCAGCGATATATCGAAACAATTTTTGATCAGGCTGAACTTTTTTTGAGTAACAAACGCCAGTACACTGACCACACCTTCGCCCGCAACTAAAAAGATTTTAGCGCGCACCTCCAGAAAAACACCCAAAGCCAAGACAACAATACTTAAAATGCAAGCAAGCCATTGTTCCAGCGCACTGCCCGGTATAAACCAGTCCAACAGACCCATCGAAAAATCAATGCTGCAGCCAAAAGCCAGCGTCGTCAGCAGCTGGCCCACCAGCTCCCTTACATAAAGCGCCCTCAGAATAAGCGGCTGCGCCAGGATCATAACAATGTTCATCATGATCGTAATATCACCCAAACTAAAAGGTAAAAACATACTCATAACCCACGGCACACTGGAAATCGGCGATGTGCCCAAGTCGGCCTTACAGGACAGAGCGATACCAAAAGTCATTAAAAATATCCCCACGGCAAACATCGCCAGCCGCGGCTTAAAATGCTGATTATGGACTGATCCCAATTTACTTTTCCTTCTTTCAAAACATAACAGGCAAGCTCCAAATAAAAAAAACGGTTCTCAGCATGCAAGAAACCGTACGCTCAAGCCATTTGATTGTATCTTTATTTTACCATAAATCATGCGAATATAAAATATGACCCGGCATCTACAAATAAACGTCCGCAGCAAAAGCAGAAAGCCTGCCGATAAAAGGCAGGCTTTCCACACAGGGACACAAAAGGGTGAACAGGAAAAAGAGATTTTGAAAAAGTTGTTTTTTAGAAGCTGTAAGTTACATTGAGCATAAATTTGCTGTTTTGAGCATGACTGCCTTTCTGGCAGGCATAGCCTAAGCCATAAGTCCAATCACCTTTTTCAGCCTCCAGGCCCAGTTTGCCGACAAAGAAACCGCTGTCCATGATATCATAGCCAAGTCTGTCGGTCGCATTTACACCCGGAACGGTAATATCCATCGCAGTATTTTTATCACCTAAAGTCCAAACATAAGCGATATCGGCTGTCGGACGCACTTTCCAGCCTCCGGCAGTAACGCTTTCATGGCTGATGCTGATGCCTACCGGCAACAACCACAAATCAGCTTTATCGGTACTGTAATGAGCGGCCGTCTTCCCGTCGATACTGCCGTTATAGCTGTCCGTATCAATATTCATATAACGCAGGCCCGCATACGGTACATAGCTCGTTCCATGCCCATTGCTGATAAGTTTTTCACCTTTGACTCCCATACTGATGACCTGCGTGTCAGGTTCAGCCTTGATTACGCCTTTGACGTCACTGCTGGTTTTGCTGTAACCGACATCGAAAATCAGATTGGTATCGCCGTTTTGGATACCGCCATAATAGCTGAGGCCCCAGAAGTCAAATTCATTTTTAGAGGCGCTGCCGGTGCTGTCACCGCTGCCGTAACTGAAAGCTATGCCGCTGCTGTATTTGCCACGGTCTGCAAAGTCGCCGCCGATGATAACACCGTTGTATTGTCCGTCATAGCTGACGCCGCCCATGTTATCGACTTTATCCTTGTTGTGGATATATTGTGCCCAGATGCCGCCGTTGTCAGCAGTATCAACAGCAGCTTTGCCGAAGCCGCCGCTCTGTTCTGCAGCCGCCTTGGCTAAGGACAGATGTTCCTGCGCCGCCGTCCCCAGATCCAGGGCTGCTAAAGCACCCGTGCGGGTAGCGCCGCTGTTTTCCGCTCCCTGGGCGAAGGAGTTGACTGCAGCGATAAACCCCTCTTTATCAAGCTTATTGTCATTAGCCAAATCAGTTAGATATTTGATCCCGGCATATTCTGTCCTGCTTTGATCCATAGCCTGCAAAATGTTCGGCAATGCGATGCCATCATATTTCTTTTGGACGTCCGTCTGTCTGACAGTTACTGTAAAATCACCGTCAGCAGTCTTTTTCTCGATTTTCTCGATTTCAGAAAGCTTATTTACACTGACGTCAACAGCTGCAGCATCTGCTGACCAGGACCAGCCATCGATCGTAGTATTGGCAAAACCTTTGGTGATCGTATAAGTTCCGGCATTAGTACTGGTCAGGTACAGCTTGGCTCCCTGATTGACTGTAAGCGTAGAACCTGATCCACCTGTCAACGCCGCAGTTCCACTTGTTCCTATACCAGAACCGTTAACGATCAGCAGCGAGCCGTCGGCAAAACTTGCTTTATTAGCTTCCGCTGATGCGGCGGTCTTAGTGCCGTCAAGCAATATGCCGCCCTGAACTTGCAGTTTCTGGGCCTGGTCAATGTATAACGCCGCACTCACACCAGTTTCCCCCCAGGTCAATTCAGATTCTGCAAAAGCCTGCTCGGCTTTACCTGTATCGTCCGTTCCCAGGCTCAAAACCGAATTGCGCCCTACTGTCATCAATCCATTGACATTATTATTTGTAAAAGCTAATGCCGCCTTAGAAGCATTCCCAATCGTATCATTACCCTGCCATACAGGGTCTAAAACTACAGCCGCGCCGTTGAGATCAGCATTACCGGCAACTAAACTGCCCGCGCTGTTACCAGTACCGACACTAATTATTGCATTGCTGTCATTTACCGTAAGATTCCCTGCTTTAGCCGTACCTGTAACTTCTATCGTTCCTGTACTAACAGTCATACTCTGGGCTTCTAAAGCGCCTGTACCGCTTAGCTTAACCGTACTTCCTGATGAGCCAACAGTCAAACTATTGGTCTTGAGTGCAGCACCTTCGTTTACACTGATCGTGCCTTTATCAGCACTGATTTCATTAACCTTAAAAGTTCCGGCATCGACATTTACTTTACTGTCATCATTGGCAATGGCAACTGCCGCATTAAGATTGCCGCCGCTGGCCGTTCCCGCGACTCCAAGATTTAAAGTACCTGCATTAGTGCCGTCGCCAACTGCAACGGCAACATTAGTTTTCGCCGTACCACCAGATGTTTTTACCAAGGCATCATTTTCGCTGCCGCTGCCAACCAAAGTCAATTCTTTACCATCACCTACAGTTACTTTGCTTGCATCTGCAGCTGAACCGCCAAGAGCCAAATCTTTGACGCCCAGATTTTCAAGACCGCTACTGCCGATTGTTACATCATTAGTATCTACTTTACCTGTCACACCTGCATGTACCGCACCGGTATCAGCCAAATCACTGGCACTTGCTTCTGTTTGAATTTTTCCGTCAGTAGTGACTAAAGTCCCGGTAACAACTAGTCCCATTGTGCCGCTATCAGCGTTATTGAGTGCCGCTTTAGCTGTCTTTAACCAAGCCAAATTATATTTCTCATCGCTCAGGATCAGTTTACCACTTTCAAATTTAACAGCATTATTCACTACAGACAATACATCACCACTATCAATAGCAGTACCTGCCGCTGTTAAGCCACTGGTAAAAATGTCTTTGGACGCCGCTTTTAAGGAGCCACCATTCACCACAAAAGAATTACTGGCTAAATTTTGATTATTTAGCGTACCGAAATTCATCGTACCACCATTCAATTTGACGCTACCATTACTGCCAGTCCCTTGGGTAACGAAGCTGTTGATGTTGATATTATTATAAACAGCGTCACTAGCGCCACTCAGATTAACAGTGCCACCATTCAACGCACTTATCGTTCCATTGATAGTATTAGTTTTTCCGGCTAAAGTAATCGCACCATCATTTTTAGCAACAATGTCCCCCGTCAAGTGAACTGTTTTACCGGTACTGCCAACGGTGATTTGTCCATCAGCTTCGGCATTCAGTGCGTAAGAAGCAGTTTTACCAGCAGCAACGATAGTCGTATCACCTAATAACTCTACAACAGAAGTAGCTGAAGCCGCATTTACTGCATACGCAGTGCCTAACCCTTCCTGTATAGTAATGTTAGTAACAGTACCTGTACCTACTGTAATATACCCACCATCCGGATCTATACCATAGGCTTCCTCAGTCGTATGATCTCCAGGCGATATATCTTCAACATTATCAGCAACATTCATTTTTATATTAAGGGTTGCAGAATTGATCAGAGCCTTAACATCTTTATCAAGAATGATGCCATAAGTTCCGGTAGAATAACTTGTACCATCATTATCCACACCAGCTCCCGACAAAGTAATATTAAAATCCTTTACTTTATCAGTAACTACTGTCTCTGCCCCGCTGCTCCCCGACTGAATACCCACTACATTAGTCTGAGCAGACTTATTACCAGGAACTATTGTGCCAACAATATCAACATTACCGCTATTATTAAAAGTAATATTACCCTGATTATCAACAGCAGTTACGCCGAAAGGACTTTTAGCACTAATAAGCACATTGCCAGTATTATTAAAAGTAATCTCCGAACCAGCTTTAGCCGTTACCGTTTGAGATGTATAGTGATCCTGATAGTTTTTAATCGCGACATTTTGCCCATTGAAAACAGCTGATCCTCCTACAGTACCATTAAGCAATAACCCAAATCCCCATTTTGAAGAACCGCCTACACCAGTAACATCTATTACAGTTTCTTTAGCGTTGAATTCTACTTTACCACCACTGGTAACCCAAACACCACGTGGATCATTTTCAGACTGTGAATTGATAATTATTTCCGTTTTATCACCATCGAATACTGCCGAACCGTTATTGGCAACATAAACGGCCGTACGGTCGTCAAGAGTAGGCGCAGAATACTTTATACTAATATTGTTGCCATTATATATACCGCCGTCAACTTTTAAAGCACCAATCTGATCAGCATTTTTGACAATTATCTGCCCGCCATTTTCAGCAACGACATTACCAGTAAGGCTGACTTTCGCCGTCCCCTTATCGTTTATCTTCACCAAAGCGTTAGAACCAGCATAGATAGCATTTTGGACCCCTGTAATATTAATTTCTTTGCCTGCATCAACGCTGACAAAAGCATCGCCTTTATCTCTGCCATTAGCAGCATAAATTCCATTTTTTCCAGCTTTAATATTAACTACATCGTCAGCGTTGAGAATAATGCTTGTTTTTCCTGTTTGAAAATCGTTAGACAGTAATCCTGTAGATTTTTCAGAAATCACATAAATATTTTTCCCCTGCAAATCCACTGTCACTTTGTTATCAGTAACATTACTATCCATATTAACAGCACCTACTGCCCTAGAAGATGTCGACTGCAATGTTATATCACCAGAAGATTTAATTTTGACATCACTGGGATAATCTCCACTACAATTACTTAACTGTGCCCAAATAGCATTTTCATCTTTTGACTTTATTGAAACTGCATCAGCATCAATATAAATAAGTCCTCCTTGAGCATGTAAACCAATAATTTTTTCTGTTGTAATATTAAAAAGCCCCACTTTATCAAATATAATGGCACCATTAATATTACTATGAAGTAAACTGTCATTTGTTACATTGCCTGTAATATCAACTTTTTTCACATTTGAAATCAATACCTTGGCATTGCTATTACTTTGTGCAGCGACAGCAAATTGAAGTCCTTCACCATTTATAGTTAAATTTTCCATGTCTGTACCAATAATACTCAGCCCGGCATTATCAGCATTTAACATAACATTGCTTATAATATTATGCCCGTTCATCTCTATCGACGCTGGTATTTCACCAATAACATTATAAACAGTATCACTAGTCAGCTTTACCGTATTCTCAGCCCATACGTCCCCCCCAGATATACAAACGGACATTGTACCTGCCATAAGCAATGAAAGCATTACTTTTCTGCTTAAAGCTTTTTCCCTTGCACCATTCCTCAACATGAACCCGCACCTTCATCTTTCTTTAGCCTCTCCCTGAAATCTGTCTGACAAATAAAAAAATACCCGACCGTATAACGGGCAGGCATCAAAATTGTCCAAGTCGAGAATATCTCTGCTTGTGAGCAACTGGCTGTCATTTCGTTATACGAAGTAGACCCTATAGCTTTGCGTCACTGCCTTTCGACAGTTTTGCCGTTTTATATTATTTAATATTCTTTTACTTATTAAAAGAATATCATACTTTCTATATATCTACAAGCATATTTATTTGTATTTTTAAATATTTTTCTGGCAAATATAAATAAATCAGAACGACAAAAAAGCTCCGTCAAAAAGACGGAGCTTTTGTTTATTGTTTTATTACAGCAGGCAGTTGCTTTCAATCATCAAAAACTGTATTACGGGTCTCCCAGCGTTTAAACTGGCAATAGCCCCAGGGAGCATAAATGCCAAAAGTAACAGCAGTCAGAAGCATAATGACCAGCCATTGAAAAAAGAACCCCAGCCCGGTGCCGTCGAAACGCAGCCGTCTGCCTTCAACGTAGGTATTAGCACAGATCCATCGCTGCTGCGCTGAATAAGCCCATGGGAAAAACAAGCCCACAGTAATAATAGAAACGACAGTCGTCCAAATGAGCAACCACAAATAGCCCAAGCCTGAACCAACAAAAACAAACGGTTTATTCATTGCGACACCCCCATTTACAGGATTTAAAATCAGCAGTCGTTACTGCATTTTTTCTACTAATAATTTATTAACCATACCCGGGTTAGCTTTGCCGCGGGATTTTTTCATGACCTGACCGACCAGGAAGCCGATTGCACGGTCTTTACCGGCTTTAAAGTCGGCAATAGACTGCGGATTTTCGGCCAGCACTTCATCAACGATAGCGGCAATAGCGCCTTCGTCGCTGACCTGCTCCAAGCCCAGCTCTTTAACGAGGACTTTCGGAGATTTGTCGGCTTTTAGCATTTCGGCAAATACTTTTTTAGCAAGCTTGCTGGACAACACGCCGCCTTTAATCAGGGCAACCATTTCGCCCAGGTTTTCCGGTTTGATCGGGAAAGCGTCGATTTCGATGCCTTCGTTGTTGAGATAGGCGGAAACATCGCCCAAAAGCCAATTGGCTACAGCTTTGTCATCACCGGCATTTTTGCAGGCAGCATCAAAGTAGTCGGCCATAGCTTTGGTGGCAACGATCAATCCTGCATCATAAGCAGGCAGGCCATTTTCTGTCATCAACCGCTGCTGACGCTGAGCAGGAAGCTCTGGCAATTCATTTTTAACGCGTTCGATCCAGGCGTCGTCTAATTCTACCGGCACCAGATCAGGTTCCGGGAAATAACGGTAGTCATGCGCTTCTTCTTTGCTGCGCATGGACAAGGTCATGCCCTGCGCGTCATCCCAAGTACGGGTCTCCTGCACAACATGGCCGCCGCTTTCAACAAGGTCGATCTGCCGCTCGACTTCGTACTCGATCGCGCGCACCAGAGCGCGGAAGGAGTTAAGGTTTTTGATCTCGGCGCGGGTACCGAACTCGGCAGCGCCTTCCGGCATGACAGAGATATTGGCATCACAGCGCAGACTGCCTTCCTGCATTTTGCAGTCGCAGACATCAGTATATTCCAAAATAGC
>ULQV01051941.1_pt1 | contig 12085 bp, 13 predicted proteins | sample 1954851 | NCBI WGS metagenome assembly ULQV01 (sample SAMEA4835665, study PRJEB28245) | human gut metagenome | biome: gut microbiome; material: fecal sample | place: Denmark | collected 2008 | reverse complement strand
GCTTTGCCTGCGCCGGGATATTTTATTTTCGTCCGGTCGAGCCGAAGCCGCCGCGATCTACAGCGGAAAGCGTCTGGCACTCCTCGAATTCAATGGGGGGCTGGATCTCGAAAATCCGGAACTGGCAGATGCGGTCGCCCTTTTCCAAAACAGTATCGCGCGTGGCGTAGACCGGGAGCTTCCACTCGTCGTTCGTGCCGCAATAGCTGTTGTCGATGATGCCGACGGAGTTTGCCTGAAGCAGGCCCCAACGCTTGAAGGTCGACGATCGGGGCGCGGTTCTGGCCTCGTACCCTTCCGGCAGCTGCATCGAAACGCCCAGCGGCACGAGCGCGAAGTCTCCGGCCTTCAGCGTCATATCCTGCGCGCAGTAAAGGTCGATCCAGTCGCCGATTTTCGTCATCTGGAGTCTTGGAAGATCGTCTGAAAAATAGTGAATTTTGATTTTCGGCATGGCGTTTCTCCTAATATCACTGCGCCTCGTCCCAGAGAATGACCTCTCCGGCCGCGCGCGTTTTTTTCATATCGATGAGCCGCTGGTTGCTCGAGCCCCGGAAGCGGAGACTCAAATTTTTCTGCGCGGCGATGAACGGCCCGTCCACCAGAACGTCGAGCGCCGATAAAAGTTCCTCCGTCACACCCGGCACGATGGGAAGGTTTCCGCCGTAGACGTAGCCTGTGAACGCCCAGATGGACTTTTCGGGAAGGTGCTCACGGATCTTGCGGGACAGAAGCAAAAGCCCTTCCTGATTTCTCGGGTCAAACGGCTCTCCGCCGAGATACGTGATGCCCCGGACATAATCCGGCGCGAGCAGCCGGAGAAGCTCCTCCATGACCTCGTCTGTAAACGGCTCACCGTAATTAAAATCCCAGGCCTCGGCGTTAAAGCAGTCTTTGCAGTGGTGCGTGCAGCCCGAAACGAACAGGCTCACGCGCACACCGGGTCCGTTTGCGATGTCGCAGGACTTGATACTGGCATAATTCATAAAAAACCTCCCGCGCGCACGGCGCAATTGTGGCTTGACTTTTGTCGGGGTTCTGTTAAAATGTCTGCTTTGGAAATACTATCTGCAAGGAGGTGCGGCATGGAAGCGCACGATCAGATTTTGCACGGTTTATTGGACATGGGGCAGATGCTGCTTCTTTGCGGCGCGGAAATTAACCGCGTGGAGGACACCATGACGCGGCTTGGAAGAGCCTATGGCGCGAAGAAGGTCGACATCTTCGCGATCACGTCTGATATTGTACTGACGATCCTGTTTGAAGACGGCGTGGAGCTGACGCAGACGCGCCGTATCCGGAAGTCTTCGTCGTTTGATTTTGTAAAGCTCGAGCAGCTCAACGCCCTCAGCCGGAAAATCTGCGCCGAGCCCGTGAGCGCGGCGGAATTTCGCGCGGAGCTCAAGAAAATCGACCAGGAAAAGCCGAAAGCCGCGACATTGTATCTCGGAAGCGTCGTGACGGCGCTGAGCTTCACGCTCTTTTTTGGAGGCACATGGTACGATAGCCTGCTTGCCGCGCTGGTCGGCGCGATGATCTGCTTTTTGCAGCAGCGGGTGCAGCATGTGTTCCGCAACGCGGCGTTCTTTCAGGTGCTGGTGGGCTTCCTCGCCGGGAGCGTGATCTGGGCGCTGGGGCGTGTGGCCCCAGTGTTCCACGTCAACGAAATTTCCATCGGCGTGATCATGCTCGTCATTCCGGGCGCCGCGCTGACGAACGCGGTGCGCGATATGCTGGTCGGGCACACGATCTCGGGCCTTCTGCGCATCGTGGAATCTCTGCTGCTGGCCTTGATGCTGGCCATCGGCTTTGGCAGCGCAATTTATCTGTTTGGGGTGTAAGAGATGGCTATGAATTTACTTACGGCGCTGTTTTCCACCGTCGGCTACTGCCTTCTGATGAACGTGCCACGCAACAAGATCGTTCCGGCCTCTATCAACGGCATGCTCAGCTGGGGACTTTACCTTTTGCTGAAAGATCATATTGAGAGTGTGTTCTATCTGCTCGTCGTGGTGGCGAGCTTTACGGCGGCTTACAGCGAGGTTGCCGCGAAGATCGCGAAAACGCCCGCGACGGTGTTTCTGCTCCCGGGACTCATCCCGCTCATTCCGGGCGGCTTCGTGTATTATGCGATGCTGGGCCTTGTGCAGAACCAGTTTGACACAATGCGGCAGAACGCGCTGCTCGCGGGGCAGTGGGCGGTCGGCATTGCAGCCGGTATCTGCGTCGTGGCGGCCATCCGGCAGATCATCCGCCATCTGACGAACCGCTGACATTGCTTCTACTATACCACAGGAAGCCTCGCCCGTAAAGAAGCGGCGACGGAAAAATCGGGTTACTTCCGGCTTCCTTTGCGGTATCGTAAAGCTTGCTCGTTCCTGGCAGTCTGAACGGGGAGGACAGAGAGGAAAAAGGCAGTATGAAAGAGAAAAAGAATCAATTTTCCGGGCAGATCGGCTTCGTGCTGGCAGCAGCCGGAAGCGCGGTCGGCGTGGGCAATCTCTGGCGCTTTCCGTATCTGGCGGCGAAAGACGGCGGCGGACTGTTTCTGATCGTCTATCTGGCGCTGGTGCTGACGTTCGGTTTTGCGCTCTTGTCCTCTGATATCGCCATCGGCCGCAAGACGCAGAAAAGCGCCATCGGGGCCTACGAAGAAATGCAGCCAAGGTGGAAGTTCCTCGGCATTCTGACGTTCCTCGTCCCGGTTCTCATTATGACCTACTATGCGGTCATCGGCGACTGGATTACAAAATACGCCGTCGTCTATTTTACGGGCCAGGCAAACGCTGCCGCGCAGGATAATTACTTTACATCGTTCATCACGTCTCCGGTCTCCCCGGTCGTTTTTGCGCTTTTCTTCATGGCCGTGACGGCGCTTGTCGTGTATAACGGCGTGGAAGACGGCATTGAAAAGGTGTCGCGGTTTATGATGCCGGTGCTTCTGGTGCTGGTGGTCGTGATTGCCGGTTACTCGCTGACGCTCAAAACACGGGAGCAGACGGCGTGACGCGCACGGGTCTTCAGGGCTTTTTGTACTACATTACGCCAAATTTTGAGGGATTGACCGTCCAGCGGTTCTTGCAGATTTTGCTGGACGCGATGAGCCAGCTGTTCTTTTCTTTGGTCGTCTCCATGGGCATTAAGATTACCTATGGCTCTTATGTCAAAAAAGACGTGAATCTGGGCAAGGCCGGAACGTTTGTCGGCGCACGCTTTTTCATCACGGCGATTTTCGCGACGCTCACGTCGTGCATCTCGATTCTTGAGTCCATCGCGGCCAACTGCGTGGAAATTTTCCACACCGAGCGCAAAAGACCGTTCTCGTACTCTCTGTCATTTATCTCGCGGCGAGCGCCGTCATTGCGCTGGGCTACGGCGTGTTCTATTTTGAACTGCCGCTTCCAAACGGCTCGGTCGGCCAACTGCTGGACCGCATGGACTACATCAGCAACTCCGTCATGATGCCGTTCATCGCGCTGCTCTCCACGATCTTAATCGGCTGGGTGAAAAAGCCGCAGTACGTCATCGGCGAGATGGAGCGAAACGGCGAACACTTCCGCCGCAAGGGCGTGTACACGGTGATGATCCGCTACATTGCGCCGGTCATGATGTTCGTGCTGTTCCTGCAGTCGACGGGCATTTTATCGTAAATTTGATCCAAAACGGACGGTGCGCGCTGCATCGTCCGTTTTTCGCGCAAATTCGGAAGTTTTTTCTTTTGTACGGAAACCATTCATGCTATACTGTAGGAAATGCGGAAAGGAGGCGGACGTGTGACGGACGGGGAGAAGCGGTACCAGATCCTGCGCGGCAGGCTCTATGAAAGGCTTCCGGTGCTGGCGCTGGCGCTCGGCCTCCTTGACTGGCGCGAGGCGAAAAAAACCGGCACGGACGGACAGCTTTTCTACGCGCCGGTATCCTTTCTGGCAAAAGCGCAAACAGACCGCGAAACGGCGGAGCGGACGCTTCTTCACAGCGTGCTGCATGCAATGCTGGGGCACATCTGGGAGCGCGGGAACCGGGCGGAGGGGAAATGGAGCCTTGCCTGCGACATGGCGGCGGAGTTTCTGGCCTGCCGGATGCTGGGGTTGACGCTTCAGGATGATGCGGCAAAGGCGTTTTACGCGCTCAGGGCTGGAACGGCGTTCTCGGCCCCTGCCATCTACGAGCAGCTGAAGGGTGTGTTTCCGGTACCGGAGGCGCAGCTGCAGGTGCTTTTCGCGCGCGACTGCCACGACTTGTGGAAAAAGGCGTTTGATCGGGCAAGGCTCCCGGGCTCAAACGGCGACGGCGCGGGAGGGCAGGTACTCTGGCGCAGGACACGGGAGAAGCTCTCTGCCTATATGAAGGAAGAAAAGCCGAAAATCGGCTCCGGCACGGCAGGCGCGAAGCTCACGCTTCCCGAGAGCCCGGAAAACAACGTCCGCTTCGCAAGCTTCCTGCGCGCGTTTTCCGTCACGCGGGAGAACCGGCACGTAAACGACGCGGACTTTTCCTACGCATGGTACGCCTACGGCATGCAGCACTACGACGGCGTGGCGCTCATCGAGCCGCTGGAGTACTCCGAAGAGCGGAAACTCCGGGAGCTTGCGATCGTGATCGACACCTCGGCTTCCTGCTCGCGGGGGATGACGAGCTGGTTCTTGCGCGCGGTGCATGATATTCTGCTGCGAGAGCGGCTGTTTTTTGAGCGGTTCCGGCTGCATATTTTGCAGTGCGACTGCGAGGTGCAGCAGGACGCGCTGGTGACAAATCTTGACGAGTTTGCGTGGTATCTCGATCATCTCGAGCTCTACGGCGGAGGAGGAACGGATTTTCGCCCGGCTTTCCGGCGCATCGACGAGCTTGTCGCGAGCGGCGAGTTTGCAAGGCTCGGGGGTGTTCTCTATTTTACGGACGGTTACGGCGTGTTCCCGGAAACCGCGCCCGATTACCCCGTCGCGTTCGTGATGCTCCGATACCGGTACGACGATATCAACATTCCGCGCTGGGCAGGAAAGCTCATTCTGGACGCGGAAAAGCCCGGGAGGGACGAAGGATGGATATAAAACAGGCGAAAGAGGAAATCCGGCGCACGGTGCTGGCCTATGCCGAGCGGGATGCGTTGGGCGCACTCCGGATTCCGATGGTGCGGCAGCGGCCGCTTCTTCTCATGGGGCCTCCGGGCGTTGGCAAGACGGCGATTTTTTACCAGCTCGCGCAGGAGCTTGGCGTGAATCTTGTCTCCTACACGATGACGCACCACACGCGTCAGAGCGCGCTGGGCCTTCCGGTGCTCCGGGAAAAGACGTTCGGCGGGAAGACGTATACCGCGACCGAGTACACGATGAGCGAGATTTTAGCCAGCGTCTATGAAAGAATCGAAAAGACGGGGATTGAGACCGGCATTTTATTTCTGGATGAGATCAACTGCGTCTCGGAAACGCTCATGCCCGCGATGCTCCAGCTGCTGCAAAGCAAGCAGTTCGGAACGCACCGGCTTCCTGAGGGCTGGGTCATCGCGGCGGCGGGAAATCCTCCGGCCTACAACGAATCGGCCCGGACGTTCGATACGGTTACAATGGACCGGGTGCGCCTTTTGCAGATCGAGGCCGACTACCATGTCTGGCGCGATTACGCGCACGAGAAGGGGCTGCATCCGGCAGTGCTGTCGTACTTAGAGCTGAATCCGGAGCACTTTTTCTGCGTGGAGCGGCACGCGCACGGCAGAAGCTTTGTGACCGCGCGCGGTTGGGAGGACTTATCACAGATGCTCGCAAGCTATGAGCGGCTGGGCTTCGAGATACAAGACACGCTGTTCGGGGAATTTTTGCAGCACGAGGAGATTGCCGCCGCGTTTTCAAGTTTCTTTCATCTATTTACCGCCTGTCGGGAGCGAATCAACCTTGCGAGCATTCTGTCGGGGCAGGAGACAGCCGCCGCGCCGGAGCTGCGGGCTATGGGCTTTGACGCGCGTCTGGCGGCGACGGAATTTTTGCTGCACGCCGTCTCACGGGAGCTGAATACCTTCCGGCAGAAAAAGGCGCTGACGGGGAGCCTTGTGAGCTTTCTGTCCAGCGTGCAATCGGCAAACAATCCGCTTTCTGCGGCGAAGGAGAATCTTTCCCGGCGGGAAGCTGCGATGGCGCTTCGAAAGGAGCTCGGCGTGCTGGCACCCGAGGAGGAGCTGCGCGAGCGGGAATTTGCGGCAAGCGTGCATGCGCTGCTGGACGGTGCGGAAAATCTCGCGCCGCTGCAAGCTGCGGTGGAAGATGGGACGGCGCAGACGGATGCGGCGGAGCACGCACTGGAGAAGCGAATCCAAAACGCGATGGACTTTGTGCATGCGACGTTTGGCGCGGGGCAGGAGCTTCTGATTTTCCTGACGCGGCTCAAAAATCTTCCCGGTGCGGACGCATTCCTGAAGAAAAACGAACGATACCATACGCTCTGCGCGGAGGTTCTGCCGGACGAGCTCGAAAAAACGTTATAAAAACCAAATGCCCGCAGACGGATCTTTCCATCTACGGGCGTTTTTGTGTGGGTCACTTTTTGCGAACCGGGAAACAGACCTCAGTGACGAATTCGTCGGGGTTCTGCGTTTCGTGCGGGCTCACGTGGTAGATATCGAACATCGCGCCCGCGTAATCGTAGCCGTTTGCGTCAATCCACGCGCTGACGGCGGCGACAACGTCGTTGATCTGCTCGTAGCCGCCCTTGAAGGTGCAGCCGGCGTAGGTGACGGCGGAAAGTGTTTGGAACTTCACGTGCTCGGTGTCCGGATACGTGCCCTTTACGGACTTGGATGCCATGATCTCGACGTTCGTCTCCTTGAATTCGTTGTCCAAAAATTCCACGGCGCAGTAGCAGGGGTCGTCCGGCACGAGCGCCATCGCGGCTGTCTCGCGGCACAGAACGTCCCACACCATGCCCTCGGCCTCGTAGCGGGGGATGGTCATGCGGACGGTTGCGCAGTAGCGTTCGGGAAGGGTCCTGAGGGTGACATTGTAGTTCATAGGTTCGTCCTTTCTAAGTCGTCTCCTTGCCGTCTCGATCAGCCGCAGCCGCTGCGCCGTGTCCTCCTGCAGCATCTCCAGGGTCTTCTGCTGCGCGGCCAGATGCGCATCCAGCGCCTCTTTGTCGTCGTACAGCGCAAGAAGACTGCTGATCTCCGCCAGCCGGAAGCCCATGTCCTTGAGTGCGGTGATGCGCCCGACAATGGGAAGCTGGTTTTCTGCGTAATAGCGGTAGTCGGTAAACTGGTCGACAAAGACAGGGCGCAGGAGCCCGATCTCGTCGTAATGCCGCAGCATGCGGACGCTGATTCTTGACAGCTTGGAAAAATCTCCGATTTTCAGCAAGGCGGTACCCTCCATGCAAAAGTTCTTGTTTCTTGAGCTCACAGGTATTCTAAAGCCTGACACAGTGTCAGTGTCAAGAGGCAATTTTGAATGTTTGAAACGAAAAGCAGCCCCGTCCATCACGCTGTAACGGCGCGGATAGACGAGGCTGTATTCGTTTTTTATGTTCCGTATCTTACAGATGCAAAACGCGGTCGCGGATCTCCTGCGTCCGGCCCTGGTTCCAGTACTGGGTCCCAATGTAGCCGCAGGTGCGTCTGGCGACGTTCATCTTCGACTGGTCGGTGTTTCCGCACTGCGGGCAGGTCCAGACGAGCTTGCCATCGGGATCCTCCTTGATTTCGATCTCGCCGTCAAAGCCGCAGACCTGGCAGTAGTCTGATTTCGTGTTGAGCTCGGCGTACATGATGTGATCGTAGATGAACTTCATGACCTCCAGCACCGCGTCGAGGTTGTTCTGCATGTTCGGCACCTCGACGTAGCTGATTGCACCGCCGGGGGAGAGCGCCTGGAACTGCGACTCGAAGGCGAGCTTATCGAAGGCGTTGATGTGCTCGGTGACGTGGATGTGATAGGAGTTTGTGATGTAGTTCTTGTCCGTGATGCCCTCGACGAGGCCGAAGCGCTTTTGCAGGCACTTGGCGAATTTATACGTCGTGGACTCCAGCGGCGTTCCGTAAAGCGAGAAGTCGATGTCGGTCGCTTCCTTCCAGCGCTTGCACGCGTCGTTCATGTGCTGCATGATTTCTAACGCGAACGGCGTTGCCGCCGGGTCAGTGTGAGATTTTCCCGTCATGTACTTGACGCACTCATAAAGTCCCGCGTAGCCGAGGGAAATCGTCGAATAGCCACCATACAGGAGCTTGTCGATCGGCTCGCCCTTTTTGAGCCGCGCGAGCGCGCCATACTGCCAGAGGATCGGCGCGGCGTCCGAGAGCGTGCCCTTGAGACGGTTGTGGCGGCACATGAGGGCCTTGTAGCAGAGCTGGAGCCGTTCGTCGAAAATCTTCCAGAACTTATCAAGCGCGCCGCCGGACGAGAGCGCCACATCCACGAGGTTGATGGTCACCACGCCCTGATTGAACCGGCCGTAGTACTTGGGCTTGTTCGCATCGTAGTTTCCGGCGTTTGCTACGTTGTTCCAGCCGTTGCCGGAGCGGTCTGGCGTGAGGAAGCTGCGGCAGCCCATGCACGTGTACACGTCGCCATGGCCCGGCGTTTCGCCCTTGGAGAGCTTGAGCTCTTTCATTTTCTTCTCGGAAATATAATCCGGCACCATGCGCTTTGCTGTGCAGCGGGCGGCGAGCTTCGTGAGGTACCAGAATTTTGAGCCCTCGGTGATATTATTTTCCTCGAGCACGTAAATAAGCTTCGGGAATGCGGGGGTGATCCACACGCCCTTTTCGTTCTTCACACCCTCAATGCGCTGGTTGAGCGTCTCTTCGATGATGATGGCAAGGTCCTTCTGCTCCTGCTCGGACCGTGCCTCGCCGAGGTACATGAAGACCGTGATGAATGGCGCCTGCCCGTTCGTTGTCATAAGCGTCACGACCTGATACTGGATGGTCTGCACGCCGCGGCGGATCTCATCGCGCAGCCGCTTTTCAACGACCTTGGAAATGGCTTCATCGGAGGCTTCCGTGCCGAAGTCCTTGAGCTCCTCTAAAACCTGCTTGCGGATCTTCTGCCGGGACACGTCGACAAACGGCGCCAGATGCGTAAGAGAGATCGACTGGCCGCCATACTGATTGGAGGCGATCTGGGCGATGATCTGCGTTGCGATATTGCAGGCGGTCGAGAAGCTGTGCGGCTTTTCGATGAGCGTGCCGGAGATGACCGTGCCGTTCTGGAGCATGTCTTCCAGATTCACAAGGTCGCAGTTGTGCATGTGCTGGGCAAAATAGTCCGCGTCGTGGAAATGGATGATACCGGCCTCGTGCGCCTCGACGATCTCCTGCGGCAGCAACATCCGGCGCGTGAGGTCTTTGGATACCTCGCCCGCCATATAGTCGCGCTGGACGGCGTTGACAGTGGGGTTCTTGTTGGCGTTTTCCTGCTTGACCTCTTCGTTGTTCGACTCGATGAGGGTCAGGATCTTGTCGTCCGTCGTGTTCGACTTGCGCACCAGCGTGCGTGTGTAGCGGTAGGTGATGTAGTTTTTTGCGACCTCATATGCCCCGTGCGCCATGATCTGGTGCTCGACGAGGTCCTGGATCTCCTCGACACTGAGCGCTCGGTTCATCGACTGACAGCTGAGCTCCACGCTCTCGGCGATGCGGCGGATCTGCATCGGGGTCAGGCGGTCGGCCTCTTCCACGACGTTATTGGCTCTTGTGACGGCGGAGATGATCTTCATGATATCGAAGACGGCCTCTGAGCCGTTGCGCTTGATAATTTTCATATGCTCCCTCTTTTCAAAGCTGTTATGACAGACGCTGTGCAGGAAGACGCGAAGCTCTGCATCGCTTCCTGCACACACGAACACAATATCTTGTGGTTGCTCCCGCAAGGTGAAACAAAATGTGCCACCGGCGGAAGCGCCATAGACAATATACTAGATCACACATGGCTTGTCAAGAGCAAAAACTGGTTTTGAGACAAAATCTTGTGTTCAAAAAACGAAATGCGGCCGTGGAACACAATATCTAGTGTTCCACGGCCGCAGCAAGCAGGTACAAAGAGCCGTTCCGCGCTACCACTTGTTTTCCACTTTCTCCGCAAATCCGAAGAAATCGCGCACCGAAAGCACACTTCCATCGTCCAAAACGGCCGTTCCTGTGAACTTTCCGAAGACCTGGTGCTGGTCGGATTTTAAAAGCTTCAGGTCTGTGCAGGCCGCGCGGTCGAGGACCGGCTGAAACTGCATCTCGAACCTGCCATCGGAGCCTGTAAAGCGCCACGGGGCGAGAAAATCCTCGCGTCCGTCCTTGAAGGGTATCTCAAAATTGATATGCTCCAGCTTGTGAAGCGTTCCATTATAGAACAGCGCGTTCTCCGTCGCAGCGGAGGTATCGCCGAAGCCATAGCCGAGGTTCCAGCCGAACGGCACGCCGTCCAGTTCCCCCGACGCGCTCGACCAGTACCACGTGTTGTGGTAGGTCCACACGCCGCGGCCCCAATCCAGGACGGCAAAGAATCGGTCGGGGGTCAGCTCGAATTTCTCTCCGCCAAGCTCGATCCAGCCGGAAGCGCGCAGGCAGTTGATCTTCTGGTTGTAGTAAAAATGGCCGGGCTTGTCGAAGGGCGTGGCAATGACAATGCTCTCAATCGGCTCGTCCGTCAGCGTGATGATGCCCTCGATCGCATCTTTTCCGCGGAAGTTGTCCATATGAAATGACAGCTGCCGCGCGCCGTCCTCGTGATAAAAGGCCAAAGCGTAGCCGGATGCGGCGATCTCGCTCGCGCCAAGCCGGGAACTCTCGGGAAGATGTGTCTTTCCCATCGGAAACAGCCGCATGGGGCTTTTCGTGATCTCCCAGCGCTCGTCGAAGTTCAGAAACGAAATAGAGTCTAACCCCATATAGCCGTTGTCCGCAATCGTAAGCGCGAGCCCGATGTGCCCGTCTGTGATGCAGTAATAGTCCCATTCCTTGATGCGCGTTTTCGGCGCGCGGATCTGGGAGCGGCAGTAGACCGGGAGCAGGGAGCGCGCCCAGCCGGGCTCTGTCAGATTGCCGCTCGCGTCCAGCAGCGGAGCGGCCTTCGTGATTTCATGCTGCGTCATGGGGAATCCTCCTTTTACTCTGTATACGCCGCAAGAAAGCGGCAAAGCGCTTCTTCCACGCGGCCTTTTTCCACCAGATAGCTCTTTCCATGCTCCGCGCCGTCTACCAAGACCAGCTCTTTTTCTGACGTGCAGGCGGCATAGGCCTCTTTCGTCATCTCGCAGGGGACAAATGTATCGCCCGTGCCGTGGATGAACAAAATCGGGTACCGGCTCTCGCGCACCGCGTCTAACGTCGACGCATCGTGCAGGCCAAAGCCAGCAAAAAGCCTTGTAAAAAGGCCGCAGATGGGAAGAAGCAGTCCGACCGGCAGCCTGGGATAGTCGCGGCGCAGAACGCTTTTTGCGATTTCGTAGGGGCTCGTAAAGCCGCAGTCGGCGATGATCGCGCGGACATTTGCGGGGAACTCGAAGCAGCTCGCCATCAGGACCGTCGTCGCGCCCATCGAGAGGCCTCCTAAAATGAGTGGCGCGTCCGGCCCGAGCTTCTGGCCCATGTAGGTCGCCCACGAGATGACGTCCATGCGCTCGCGCACGCCGAAGGTGAGGTATTTCCCATGGGACTGTCCGTGCGCCCGCTGGTCGACGAGCAGCAGGGAATAGCCAAGCGTATCGTAGTAGTAGGGGAGGGCGAGGCCGAAATCGATCTGCCAGCAGGATCTGTAGCCGTGGAACAGAAGGATCGTCCCCTTCGTGTGTTCCTTGGGGAGGAACGTTGCGTGAAGCAGCTTTCCGTCGTAGCTCATGACGTGAAGTTCTTCGTGCGCATGCGAGGCCCCCCAGCCAGTCGATGCAAGAGACGTTTCCCTGATCTCCCGGTAGGCCGGTTTATCCAGCTGCGCGGCAAGGGCTTCTTTTGTATAGCGCCGCCCTTTTACGGCAAGATTCATGACATAGTAGCCAAGCCCGAGAAAAAGCGCGAGCAGCGCCAGAAGAATCCAGAACAGCATCCGTCAAACCCCCTTCTTTTTTCCGAGCCTTGCCCAGAAGCCAAACGTGCGCGGCCAGACGATCCCCGCCA
>ULQV01010790.1_pt1 | contig 12227 bp, 9 predicted proteins | sample 1954851 | NCBI WGS metagenome assembly ULQV01 (sample SAMEA4835665, study PRJEB28245) | human gut metagenome | biome: gut microbiome; material: fecal sample | place: Denmark | collected 2008 | reverse complement strand
CGGAAGCCTGCCCAAAACCGTACGCGGACCGCTACTCGAAGCGCTGGACGCATGCGCCGAGGAAAACGAACCCGAGAAACCAATGAACCCGAACCGATGAAAAAACTATTTCTGCTTACGCTCGCTCTGCTGGCGGCCGCGACAGCCGGCGCCCAGATCCACCTCGAAGGCTACCGCCAAAGCGACATCGCCCCCCGCTGGACCGAAGGACGATGGGACGCGCGGTGGATCTCCGTCCCCGGAGAACCGCTGAACGCCTATGGCGTCTATGTCTTCCGCAAGACGCTGAATCTGCCGTCGAAACCGGAACGATACGTCGTGCACGTATCGGCCGACAACCGCTACAAGCTCTACGTCAACGGACATCTGGTCAGTCTGGGTCCCGCCCGAGGCGACATCTACAACTGGAACTACGAGACGGTCGACCTGTCGCCCTGGCTACGGCAAGGCGACAATACGCTGGCCGCCGAAGTGTGGAACTTCGTCGAATGGAAGCCGATCGCGCAGATCAGCTTCAATCAGACCGGACTGATCGTTCAGGGCAACGGCCCCGACGAGCAGGGCGCCAATACGGACGGCAGCTGGAAATGCCTGCGTAACGACGCCTATGCCCCCCACACGACCGGAGTCTACGGATACTTCGCCGCCGGACCCGGCGAGCGGGTCGACGCGTCGCGCTACCCATGGGGCTGGCAGCAACCGGACTACGACGACTCCGCCTGGGCGGCGGCCCGCGTCGGCATGGAAGGCGCGGCCAAGGGCGCCCGAGACTATCCGGGCCGGCTGCTCGTCCCGACTCCGATTCCGCCTATGGAGTACGCCGAGGACCGTTTCTCGCGCGTGCGCCAATCGGAAAACGCCCGGATTCCCGACGCCTTTCCTCGCTCGGCCGCTTCGATCACCGTTCCGGCCCGCACGAAAGCCCGCATCCTGCTCGACAACGACTCGCTCACCACGGCCTATCTGTCGCTGCTGTTCAGCGGCGGACGGGGCTCGCAGATCACCGTCGCATACGCCGAAGCGCTCTATATGGACACCGCCCCGCTGTCGAAAGGAAACCGGGACGAGATCGAAGGCAAGAAATTCGTCGGATACGAGGACATCATTCTGCCCGACGGCGGCAGCGACCGGCTGTTCACGTCGCTTTGGTGGCGGACGTGGCGTTACGTGCAGCTGACGATCGAGACGAAAGACGAGCCGCTCGAAATCGGCGACGTGTACGGCACGTTCACGGCCTATCCGTTCGAGCGCGCATCAACGTTCGACGCACCGGGACATCCGCAGCTGAACCGCATGCTCGACATCGGCTGGCGGACGGCGCGCCTGTGCGCGAACGAGACCTACATGGACTGTCCCTACTACGAACAGTTGCAATATTTCGGCGACACGCGGATTCAGGCGCTCATTACGCTCTACAATACGCGCGACCGGTACATGGCGCGCAATGCCATCGAACAGGGCCGCCAGTCGATCGTGTCGGACGGCATCACGATGAGCCGCTACCCGTCGGGCATTCACCAGTTCATCTCGTCGTTCTCGCTCTATTGGATATGCATGGGACACGACTATTGGCGCTACCGGGGCGAGGAGGAATACCTGAAAACGCTTCTGCCGGCATACCGGGGAGTGTTGTCGTGGTACGAAGGCTTTCTGAAAGAGGATTTCTCGCTCGCATTCGTGCCGCACTGGTTTTTCGGCGACTGGGCATCGAATTTCGAGGCGGGAGAGCCTTTCCGCGAGAAGGACGGCAATTCCGCGTTCCAAGACCTGCTGTTTGTCATGGGACTCGAAGCGGCCGCCGACATGGAGGAGGCTTTCGGCATACCCTCGTACGGGAAACGCTACCGCGAAACGGCCTCGTCGATCAAGCGGACGATCAAGGAGAAATATTGGGATGCCGAACGCGGCCTGTTCTCCGACACGCGCGACCGGCGCAACTATTCGCAGCATGTCAACGTGCTGGCGATCCTGAACGAAGCGGTCGAAGGCGACGAGGCGCGCGCCGTCATGGAACGCACGCTGGCGGACACCACGCTGACGCAGACGACGATCTATTTCCGCTACTATCTGAACCAAGCGCTGAAAAAAGCCGGGCTGGGCGACCGACTGTTAGACAACATGCAGGTGTGGGAAGACCAGATGGCACTGGGCCTCTCGACCTGGGCCGAACAGCCCGAACCGTCGCGCTCGGATTGCCATGCTTGGGGCTCGAGCCCGAACATCGAATTTTTCCGCACGATCCTCGGTATCGACAGCGACGGACCGGGATTCTCGCGCATCCTCATCGAGCCCTCGCTCGGCAAGCTGAAGGAGGTTTCGGGCACGATGCCCCACCCTCGCGGCGACATCGCGGTAAAATACCGAGTCGGCAAAAAAGGTTCTCTGTCGGCCGAAATCACGCTGCCCGAGGGAGTCGAGGGAGAATTGATATGGAACGGGGAACGCAAGCCGCTTCACGGAGGATTCCAGCAATTGACCGTTCGATAAAACCGTACGCATACGAATCCGACGAAGGTCGCGGAAAATCCGCGACCTTCGTCATCTCTGAACAGTTTAATGGGCCATCGATCAACTCGGTTCAGGCATCGCACCTTACACCGATACCCGACAAACGCGTAAGGATTTCCCTCTCAGGCAGGCATAGCAGCCCGAAAACACCGCATCCGACAACCAGCCGCAGGTACCGACCGGCAATGCCTTTTCCAAACGCTTCTCATGCCAACGAGGACACTGGCCTTCTGAATATCCGCAGCCCGACGGAGTCCGGCATGTGCCGACGCGCGGCAAGACAACACGTACCGGAACGCTGCGAGACCGATACATGGCCTATCCCAACATGATAGCGTTCCTCGCTCTTACAAATAACGCTCCCATGCGAAAATGAAGAGAGCGGGGACGGGGAGAATAGGGAGAGTAAGAACAGCGGGAGAGCGAGAACAGTCGCACAAGAACCGGCCCGCCGGAGCAAGACCGGACGTTCCGGGGGAAGCGCCATGCCGGATCGAAGCGACTCACCGTCGGTCGAGGTCTCCGAAAAAAACTGTTACGGACGGCGACGGAATGCCAGAAGAATTGCCGAGCCTCCCGGTTTACGCCCGGCTAACACGAGAATCGCTCGCCCCTACATCAATGCGGGAGCCATGTATTTGACCAGCAGCCAACCTCCCCCCACAAGCCACACGAACAGAAGCAACGAGAGCACGAAAGGCTTGGCACCCGCCTTTTTGAACTTTTCGATACTGGTCTCGGCTCCCAGAGCGGTCATGGCCATCGTCAGCAAAAAAGTGTCCAGCGAATGGATGAACGACACGGTCGCCTCCCCTAACAGGCCGAACGAATTGAAGCCTATCACCGCCAGAAACCCGAGCGCGAACCACGGCACGGCGATCCGCCGAGTCACGCCGCCGCAGGACCGCCTGTCCGCAAGCCGACGCCGCCGGGCTCTCGCAACCGAAACAGAATAGCTTATCGTCAGCAGCACGGGCACCAGCATCATCACGCGGATCATTTTGACGATGATCGCCGCATCGGATATCTCCCCGTTCATCGCGTTTCCCGCCCCCACCACATGAGCGACCTCGTGCAGCGTGGCTCCGGTGTAAATGCCCATCTGCTCCGGAGTCAGCGAAACGATACCGTGACGATAGAGAACCGGATAGAGAAACATCGAGATCGTCCCGAAGATCACGACCGTCGAAACGGCTACGGCCGTTTTATAGGGTCTGGCGCGGATCGTCGACTCGGCGCCGAGCACGGCGGCGGCTCCGCAGATACCGCTACCGACCGACGTGAGCAGCGCAATGCCCCGATCCATCTTCAGCAGCCGTCCCAACAGGACCCCTCCGCAAATCGTGACGGTCACGACGACCGCATCGATCAGCAGGGCCGGAGCGCCCACGGCCAGCACGTCCTGAAAAGTCAGCCGGAAACCGTACAGAACGATACCCAGCCGCAAAACGCGCTTCGAGCAGAACAGAATGCCGGGAACCCACGTAGCCGGCAACCGGTTGCGCAGACTGTTCGCATAGAGCATGCCCAGCACGATGCCCACGATCATCGGGCTGAACGAAAGGCTTTTGACCCAAGGGAAATCGCCGATATAGAACGCTGCGCAGGAGAACAGAGCGATCAACAGAACGCCGTGCAGCATATTGCCCCTTTCTTCACTCATTTTCATCATCCGGAACGTTTTTACGTCAATGAACCGGGGACAAAGAAACGACATTCGGAGCAAACTCCGAACGACCAAATTCTTATACGCCATAACCGAAAGTTATCGGGCGGTCGTCATGCGACCGGCGACACCGGCGAATCGCCCCGCGACACAACCGCTCGCCCCACGATCATAGACGGGCCAGTCATGGCCAGTCCCATGCAAGACCTGCCCGCCCCACGCCACCGATATGTCTGAACACGCACGACTGTCAAGGAAAACACCGTTCAACCCGATACAATGGAAACGAACAAGAAAAATCTCGGGAATCCGTTGGCGCTCTATCCCGAACCGACGACGGTTGCCGGGGCGGAGATCGAAAGAAAAGCGAATCAACTCGCAGCGGGACACACGGAAGTTATCGGCCATGACCGGATACCGGTCAGCCTAAGCAAGAGTCATCACACCAATCAAGGCATAAAGAAGGCGAAAAGACTTTTCGTCAATCTCGTGAGCCGTGACATGCTGCCGAAAGTCGACCATGTAGGGAGCGTAAGCGGTGCGACGGTCGACAAGTCGGAAGCGTTGGCCTGCCGGACACACAATCCGACAGTCCGCCGCCAGAAAAACCCTACACTCTCAAACATCGTCGCCGTGCCCTTCAACGAGACACGGCGACGACTTATACGTTTTTCGGAAGCTCTTACCAAGCGAACAGCGGATAATTCGCCATCAGATCGTTCACCTCCTTGCGGACGGCAGCGATTTCCGTTTCGTTATCGATATCCGAGAGCACGCGGTCGATCAGCGATACGATCGTCTCCATCCGGTCCTCTTTCAGTCCCCGGGTCGTAATGGCCGGCGTACCGACACGGATGCCCGACGTCTGGAACGGCGAGCGGCTGTCGAACGGAACCATGTTCTTGTTCGTCGTGATATCGGCCTGCACGAGGGCTTTTTCGGCCTGCTTGCCCGTCAGATCGGGGAACTTCGTCCGCAGATCGATCAGCATCAGGTGATTGTCGGTACCGCCCGAAACGATCTTATAGCCGCGCGCGGCAAACGCCTCGGCCATCGCCTGAGCGTTCTTGCGCACCTGCTTCTGGTACTCCTTGTACGAAGGATCGAGCGCCTCGCCGAACGCGACGGCCTTGGCCGCGATCACATGCTCCAGCGGCCCGCCCTGAATGCCGGGGAAAACCGCCGAGTTGAGCATGGCGGACATTTTCTTGATCTCGCCCTTCGGCGTCTTGACGCCCCACGGATTGTCGAAATCCTCGCCCATCAGGATCACGCCCCCGCGCGGCCCGCGCAACGTCTTGTGCGTGGTCGAGGTGACGATATGCGCATACTTGACCGGATTGTCGAGCAGTCCGGCGGCGATCAGGCCGGCCGTATGGGCCATATCGACCATCAGCAGCGCGCCGACGCGGTCGGCGATCTCGCGCATGCGCTTGTAGTCCCACTCGCGGCTGTAAGCCGAAGCTCCGCCGATAATCATCTTGGGTTTGTGTTCCAATGCGAGCTTTTCCATCGCATCGTAGTCGATCCGACCGGTACGCTCGTCGAGCTTATACCCCACGGCATGATAGAGAATGCCGGACGTATTGACCGGCGAGCCGTGCGACAGATGGCCGCCGTGCGACAGATCGAGCCCCATGAACGTATCGCCGGGCTTGAGCACCGTGAAAAATACGGCCATATTGGCCTGAGCGCCCGAATGAGGCTGCACGTTGGCATACTTGGCTCCGTAGAGCTCGCACAGGCGGTCGATAGCCAGCTGCTCGACCCGATCGACGACCTCGCAGCCGCCGTAATAACGCGCTCCGGGATATCCTTCCGCATATTTGTTGGTCAGCACCGAGCCCATGGCCTGCATGACCTGTTCGCTTACAAAATTCTCGGAGGCGATCAGCTCGATGCCTTGCATCTGCCGCCGCTTTTCGCTCTCGATCAGATCGAATAGTTTGGTATCCTTTGTCATTATCTTACGGGTTTTAAACGTTGTGCCGATCGGTAAAACGGACGCTCAAAGGTAGTAAAAAAGAGCGACAAAACACAGCGGGCGGTTCCCGATGCCGAAATAAATTGTTACCTTTGCGAAGCTCTTCGCCTCCGGATTTCCGAAGCCGGCGACGGTCCCGGAAACGCGGAGCGCAACGACAGCCCGGAGACGGAGCGATGGCGCCCCGCTTCGGAGCGGAAAACAAAGAGCCATACATTAACTTAAATACAAGCAGATGAAACTACTTGAAGGAAAAGTCGCCGTCGTAACCGGAGCCGCCCGCGGCATCGGCAAGGCGATCGCGCTGCGTTTCGCGGAGGAAGGCGCCTCGGTCGTTTTCACCGATCTGAAAGTCGACGAGAACTTTCAGAACACCGAAAAGGAGCTGCAGGCCCTCGGCGTTCAGGCTAAGGGATACGCGTCGAACGCGGCCGATTTCGAGGACACGGCCGCCGTGGTAGCCCAGATCGTCAAGGATTTCGGCCGGATCGACGTACTGGTCAACAATGCCGGCATCACGCGCGACGGACTGATGATGCGCATGAGCGAGCAGCAGTGGGACATGGTCATCAACGTGAACCTGAAGTCGGCGTTCAACTTCATCCATGCCGTCACGCCCGTGATGATGAAGCAGAAAAGCGGAAGCATCATCAACATGGCTTCGGTCGTCGGCGTATCGGGCAATGCGGGACAGTGCAACTACTCGGCATCGAAAGCCGGACTGATCGGTCTGGCCAAGTCGATCGCCAAGGAGCTCGGTCCGCGAGGAATCCGCGCCAACGCGATCGCCCCGGGCTTCATTATCACCGACATGACCAACGCGCTGTCGGACGAGATCAAGGAACAATGGGCCAAGCAGATTCCGCTGCGGCGCGGAGGTACGCCCGACGACGTCGCCAAGGTCGCCCTGTTCCTCGCTTCGGATCTGTCGTCCTATGTCAGCGGCCAGGTAATCCACGTGTGCGGCGCGATGAACACCTGACACGAAATTCCCGATCCATTCTCTCGAAAGCCTGTCCTGCGGACAGGCTTTTCTCGTTCCGAAAAGCTGCGAGGGGAAAGTTATGAACACACAATAGACAAACAAGGCCGGAATATTCAACAAAAAGACGGAAGCTATGAACAATTCGGGCTGCTTTTGAACAATGCATCGACATGCTATGAACCGATCCGGCCGAAAAACGGGAAGCCGACCCGATCCCCTCCGCCGCACCGAAGCGATGCGCACAAGCGGGACAGCCGGGCCCGACCGTCCGTTCCGCACGAAGCGAACAGACTCACTCTACCGGCTTTCCGCACGAAGCAGGCAACGCCGATAACCATGAACGACTGATTTCCGGCACATATCCAAGAAGTTCTTCCGTGTTCCGATATTTCGTCCAAAGTATGAACACTCAAAAATGAGGGGACGGTCTTTCGACCGTCCCCTGCTTATTTTACACCGAACCATACCGGTTATTGCTGAACGGCGTCCATCGTCGTGAACTCCTCCGAGAACAATCCCGTCGTAACGCCGCTCATATAGCCGAAAGCGATGGCCAAATACCGGGTTCCGGGCTTCAGCTCATCGCCCAGCAGGTCGCTCTGGCAGTAAAGCCCGTCCATCTTGCCTCGAACGCAATACATCTCGATATAGTCGCCCAACGTATGGACGACGGCCTGCATGAACTCCTCGTCGGTCGTATAGTAGCCGCGCAACTCATAAGGCACCACTCCGATATAATACAATTCGTCGTCGACAGAAGGCGTGAAACTCAACACGCACGATCTGTCGGTCCGTTCGCCCACCTGAATTTGGATGGTCATGTCGGACTTCTGGAATTCCGCGGTGGTTACGTTCTTCGTTGCGACCTGCGTCGTGCGTTCGCCCTCGGCACTCACACCGAACACGAACACCGTATAGTCGTGCTGAGGTTTGAACGGAGCGATGCCCAGATCGGAATTCGAGTTGAGCGTCTGCGTCCCCGAATGAATCCGGGGATCGTTGACCCAATCGGTCTGCCAGCCTTCCTCCTCACTGATTTTCATAGCAGCCACTTCGTCCGGCGTGTGCGTTTCGAGGATAGAGGACTCCATGAAAGTCGCATAATAGCGCGTCGAGGAATTCGACGGCACGATCTCCACATCGACGGTCGAGGCTCCGATCTCGACGAAGCGGATATCGAACGTGCAGTCGTCGGTCAGCTCGGCTGCCGCTGTTCGGAAGGGCTTCTTGGAAATGTCGGTCGTGATCGCCCCACGGTCGAGGCCGAAAGCGAACGCATAATAGTCGGTACCGGAAAGAAGCGAGGCCACAGGGAACGACTTGGCCCCCAAATGAACGAAGTCGGACCATGTGGCGCCCGTCAATGCCATGTTGGACCTGATCTGGGCGACGGTCGCCTGCATCAGTTCGCTGTCGCTGCCATGGAAATCGTTTTCAAAGGCTTTTCGCTCGACATAGGCGACGTAATAGGAAACATCGTTGCGCTCGGGCGTCACCTCCAACAACACGCTGTTCTTGGTCACATCCCGCGGTTCAATCGTAAAGGAACAGTCGGTCATAGCCACCGTCTCGAAAATTTCCTTGACCAGCCCCGTCGTAAACTCGCCGTTCGCATCCATACCGTACGCATAGGCGCAATACTCGGTTCCGGGTTTGAATCCGTCTTTCGGAAATACCTGCTTGCCGGTATATAAGACACCGAACTCGAGATATTCGCTCAGGCTCATGCCCCATGAGTCGGCATCGGCTTTGAATCCTTCGAGATCGTGCTCCATCATCTCGCGACCGCTCGCATAAGAATCGATCACGCTCTTTTCGGCAACACCCAAAATGTACGTCATCGAAGCATCGTCGGGCTCCCAGGTTACCCGAGCCGAAGTCGTGGTCAGTTCCTCGATGCGAATGCCGATCGGGGGCTCGGCTCCCTGCTGCTCCACGACGAGTCGGACGCTCTCGGCATCCTCATAGGTCACGATCACTTCTCCCGTGCGAAGATCGTAATCGGGATTGGCATCGACATAGAAAAAAATTTTGCCCTCTGTCGAACAATCGAACGAATGAATCCATGTCGCCCCGCTCGACGAAGCTCGGACGCTCCCGCCGTTCGGGTTTTCAACGAGGCAGGATAGTTCCTGGGGGCCGCCGTCCGCACCGACCGTCAAAGGATTAGGAGTCACCGTCAACTCGGCGGGAGCACTCCCTCCTTCCGACGAATCGTCGCAGGACTGAACGCCCGGCATCAAAAGGACCGTCAGGGCCCAAAAGAACAGTAAATGCTTTTTCATAGTCGAACCAATAGTTTTAACTGCCGAACAATTCGCTCCGGCATTCGATGCGCTAAAGTATGAAATTCCCACGAGAAAATACCACGAAATATTAAGCACGGATAATATAAACGGGCTGTCGACCGACAGTTTTCGCAGACAATACGCAAATCACGGTTACATCATAACCGTCGTTCGCATATTTTCAAGGAACACGCCCGAACACGGTTTTGAATAACCGCATCAAAAATCAAAAAACAACTACCCGACACGGACAGACGCCGCATCCGGCTTTTCAAGCAGCGGATCGATCTGGCAGCAGATGGAACGGAATATCTCCTCTATGCTGCCGATTCCCCGAATCGCACGGAATTTGCCCTGCCGGCGATAATGATCGGCGACGATGGCCGTCTGAGCCTTATAAACATCGATCCGGTTCCGGATCACCGATTCGCAACTGTCGTCGGCACGTCCGCTCTCCTTGCCCCGCTTGAGCAGACGATCGATCAGCTCGTCGTCGGAAACCTCGAGCGCCAGCATCAGATTGACCGGCGTGCCGTGCTGTTCCATAATCTTGTCGAAAGCCTCGGCCTGCGGCGTCGTGCGCGGAAAACCGTCGAAAATGTTTCCTTTGCTCTCCTTATGCTTCGACACATAGTCGGCGATCAGGTCGATCACCAAAGCGTCGGGAGCCAGCTGCCCCTTGTCGATAAAGCCCTTCACGCTGAGGCCGAGAGGCGACCCCTGACGAATTTCCTCGCGGATCACCTCGCCGGTCGATATGTGGTGGAACCCGTATTTCTCGATCAGTCGGGCGGCCTGCGTTCCCTTGCCGGCCCCCGGAGGACCGAACAGCACGATATTCAGCATCGGAATCGAAATTTAGCTTGATATGGAACAAACGTCGACAAAATTAATATAATTTTTCACCTGCGCAAAAGATAAACTATCTTTGTAAATCTGCGACAGCAACCCGAATAACTTATGGAAGGAAAAAAACGAACCGAAATCGCCGAAATCGGAAAATTCGGACTCATCGAACGAATCTGCTCGCGCATCGAGCCGCAAAACGCCTCGACGGTCAAAGGCTGCGGCGACGATACGGCCGTAATCGACGCGGGCGACCGCTACGTGCTGCTCTCGACCGAACTGCTGCTCGAGGGCGTGCATTTCGACCTGACATACTATCCGCTGCAGCATCTGGGCTACAAGGCGGTCGTCGCGGGAATTTCCGACATCCTCGCCATGAACGGGACGCCGCGGCAGATCGAACTGGCGCTCGGCATCCCGGCCCGCTTCTCGGTCGAAATGATCGATCGGCTGTATGACGGGATACGAGCGGCCTGCGACCGTTACCGGACCGATCTGGCAGGCGGAGACACGACAGCCTCGGTCAACGGACTCGCAATCGGCGTGACGGCAGCGGGCGACGTCGCCAAGGACCGGATCGCCTACCGCAGCGGAGCGAAGCCGAACGACCTGATCTGCCTGAGCGGAGATCTGGGCGCCGCCTACATGGGACTTCATCTGCTCGAACGGGAAAAAAGGGCATGTGGCGGGCAGCCCGACCCGAAACCGAAGTTCGAGGGACACGAGTACATTCTCGGGCGGCAACTGAAGCCCGAAGCCCGTACCGACATAATCGAACGGCTGGCCGAAGCGGGCATCGTGCCGACCTCGATGATCGACATCACGGACGGCCTGGCGTCCGAAACGCTGCACCTGTGCAAAAGTTCGGGTTGCGGAGCGCGCATCTACCTCGACCGCCTGCCGATCGCCCGACAGACGCACGATATGGCCGAAGAACTGCACGCCGATCCGGTCGTCGCGGCGCTCAACGGAGGTCAGGACTACGAGCTGCTGTTCACGGTGCCGCTATCGAAACAGCAGGAAATCTTCGCGCTGGGCGTCGACGTGATCGGGCACGTCACGGCCGCAGGAACCGGCGCCATGCTCGTCACGCCCGACGGCTCGGAAATCGCGCTGAAGGCGCCGGGCTGGAAATAGCCGCGCGGCAGAAAACGCCTCCAAGGACGAAACGATGCAAAAAATCGAATACGGCGATCTGTACAAATTCCTCGTCTCGGTCGGAGTCATTCTGATCGGGTTCGCCGTACTGATTCCGTACTTTTACCTGAAAGAGGATTTCGGGCTCTGCGTCCCGCAGTCCGACATGACCCGCTTCGAGCCGGAAGTACGGCAGATCATACGCACGAAACAACAGCTGCTGCTCCGCGTGCAGAACTACGTTCCGTACCTGTCGCTCGCCATGTTCGCGACCGGGATCCTGTCGGTCGCTGCGGGACTGTACAAATGGAGCCGGCGGCAACGGCAGGCCGACGCCAAGTTCGATTTGGAAGTCAAACGGCTCGACTTGCAGATACGGGCGCTTTCGCCTGAGGAAACGAAAGAGAAGATCGCCCGCGAGGTGGACGAAATCACCCGGCAGGAACCCTCGGGAGCGAAAAAACCGGACAAGCCTTCCGGCCCGGTACAAGCCGGAGAGCGGGCAAGATACATCAGCGAATACTACGACGTCGAGCGGGCGGTTATCGAATCGTTCGAGAAACGGCTGTCGGACAGGAAAGAATACGAGATAAAACCGCAGACGGAGATAGGCGACCGGCTGCACTTGGATATGCTGCTGCTTTCTCGAGACAACGGGCTCCGGAGCGACAAAATAATCGAGATCAAGTATTTCAGAAACGGGCTGAGCGGGAAATACGTATTCGACATCGTTCGACAAATGAATACGTGCCTCTGCCGCTACCGGGGCCTTACGGGCAGACGGGCCGCGCCCGTGCTGCTGATCGTCTACAA
>ULQV01020722.1_pt1 | contig 12274 bp, 7 predicted proteins | sample 1954851 | NCBI WGS metagenome assembly ULQV01 (sample SAMEA4835665, study PRJEB28245) | human gut metagenome | biome: gut microbiome; material: fecal sample | place: Denmark | collected 2008 | reverse complement strand
AAAAAGTTCTTAAACACCCTTGACAAAACGTATCAGAAGATCTGCTGCTTTCCGCAATGGAACACGCCAGCGCAGAGGAATTTGCAGAGATTGAGGGTGTGGAGCGCACGGGCCTGGGAACCCCGGCCACCCGCGCCGGTGTGATTGAAAAGCTGGTGCGCGGCGGCTTTCTGGAACGCAAGGGCCGCCAGCTTCTTCCCACGAAAAAAGGCCATAACCTGATTGTGGTGCTGCCAGACAGCATCAAATCGGCCAAACTGACCGCAGAATGGGAGGCATCCTTAAAGGAGGTGGAGCGTGGGGAGCGTTCCGCAGACGATTTCCTCTCCGGGATTGAACAGATGACCGCCGATCTGGTGGAGAGCTACCGGGCAATCCAGGCAGATACCTCCCTCTTTGATAAACGGGAGCCGATTGGCAAGTGTCCCCGCTGCGGCAAGGATGTGGTGGAAAGCAAGCTGAGTTTTCTGTGTGTTGACCGTTCCTGCGGGTTTACCATGTGGAAGAACAGCCGCTTCTTTACCGACAAGCATAAAGAACTGACCAAAGCGGTGGCAAGCGCATTGCTGAAAAAGGGCCGTGTCAAAATGACCGGCCTATTCAGCGAGAAAAAGGGCATGGCCTACGATGCCACCGTGGTACTCGACGATACCGGCAAGTATGTGAATTACAAGCTGGAATTTGACCAGAAGAAAGCAGGTGCAAAGCATGAGTGAGGAACGAAACCAATATGCCGTAGTTCCTTTTGACACCTTTGAACGATACCTGGGGCCGCGTTATGAGAATATCCCCGGTGTAGAGTACATTTTGGAAAATGGAACGCTGCTCTACTTTATGGAGGAGGCCCCAGGCGTGTATGAATCCGGCGACCACACCGTTACCGGCGCACCGGCAGCCCCAAAGCTGTTTGTCCCCGTTTATGAGGGGGATGAAATGCAGCCCCACGCCTTTGCCGAAGTTGGCCCCCGCGAACAGTTTGCTGCTATCACTGATTTTTCCGTGACCATCGGCCTGCCGGGGGTGAACCAGCGTAAGGAGCCGGGGTATGTGCTGGACAATGGCCTGGTGCTCATGGAAAGCGAACGGGACAGCCAGGGAAACTATAAGGCTGGGGCCGGAATGGAAGGGATGTTTTTGCAGACCGGACGTGTTTTTGAGCCGATCCGCTATCCGGATGGAGAAATCCTCGCCTTTCTGGAATGTCAGCCGGAGCGAACACGCGCCAAAGACCGGGAGGCGGAAAAGACCAGCGATACCGTCAAAGCACCGGAACACAGGGAAGAAAAGAGGCCCCAAAAGCCGCCGTCCCTGCGGGAGCAGCTTCGCCGGGCGCAGGAGGCGCGTCCACTGCCTGGGGCCGGTGTGCCGGAAAGGGAAAGGTGATCAGGATGGCCTTGCTGAAGGTGGAACAGGAAACCATCATTCTTTTTAACGAAGCAGAAACCACAGCCAGCGTTTACACCCATAACGCGGCCTTGCAGCGGGTGCTTCTGGAATTGTGCCAGACCCATCCGGCCCAGGTGCGGCAGACTGAGGATAACCGCTGCGGTGGGCTGACCTTTGAATTGCCTAAAAAGTGGGTGAAAATCTCACCGCCACGGGCACTCTCCGATGCACAGAAACGGGTTTTGGACGAGATGAACCAGCGCAATCGGGAACGCAGGCAATCAGCATAATCATTCGGGGCGGCGTGGAGTGACTATGCCGCCCTGCTTTTTGGAAAGGAGGCTCTTATGGCACAGAAATGGCAGACCATTTCGGAACTGGCTGCGGAAACCAGCCGGAAGGTCACACACTCGCCAGAAGAATGGTGCCGCTTTCTCACTACGGCGGCACGCTTTTATAAAGCCTACGATTTTGACGATCAGCTTTTAATTTACGCACAGAAGCCGAACGCGACGGCCTGCGCGGATATGCCTACCTGGAACAATAAAATGCGCCGGTGGGTCAATGCAGGCAGCACGGCTATCGCGCTGATCCGCAAAGGATACGGCGGCAAGCCTTATCTGGACTATGTGCATGATGTGGCTGACACCCATCCGGTGCGGGGCGGTAAAGATCCCTGGCTGTGGAAACTGACGGAGGAAAACCGCGAGCCGGTTATGGAACGGCTGCGCGACACTTTTGGAATTGACGGCTCCGGCGATTTGGGCGACCTTCTGATGGAGACAGCGGAAAAGCTGGTGCAGGAAAGCTACGGCGAATACCTGCCCGATCTACTTTATGAACGTGAGGACAGCTTTTTAGAGGAGCTGGACGATTTCAACGTGGAGGTGCTGTTCCGCAACACCCTACGGGCAAGCGTCCAGTACGCCGTCCTTTCCCGCTGCGGCCTGGATGTGAGCCGTTACCTGGACGCAGAGGATTTCCGTGAAATCACCAATTTCAATACCACCGCTGCCCTGGCCTGCCTGGGTACGGCAGTATCTCAGGGGAGCCGGGAGCTGCTTTTGGAGATTGGCGATACCATACGGAAAATAGAACGGGAAAAGGCCAAAAATTCTCTTGCAAAGTCCGGCGCGGAGCCGTATAATGATAAAGGGAACTTTAGCACATTAAAGCGCGAAAGGAGCAATACGCATGGCGACATTGACATACAGCAAACAGAACGGGTATCAAGTGCCCAATCTCCGGATGGACGAGGTGGAGAACGAGCCGCAGACCCTGGGCCGGTTCGGAAGGGCCAGGGAGAAATATCTGATGGAGCACCGCAAGGGACTGTACAATTCGATGCTGCTGACCGGGAGGCTGTGGGCACATCTGACCGAGATCGACCGGACAGCCCAGGAGCAGATGGACAATCTGGTGGCAGAAATGGCGAAGGAACAGGGCGTGACCGAAGCCCTGAAAGCCAGCAACCAGATAGAATGGGTGCAGCGGATGAACAACATTCGGCAGTCGGCGGAGGAGATTATCCGAAACGACCTGATTTACAGTTAAATCCAGAAGAAACGGCAGGTGAACAGCCTGCCGTTTCTGCGTCCGTGGAGATGGAAACACCATTTTTCACCAAACCGGACTACCGGCAGCTCACCCTTTTTGACCTGCCGGAAATGCAGATACAGAAGATTTCCCACCAGGAAGCGGAGGCTGCGGCCTCCGCTTCTTCCCGTTCCAGGCGTAGAACGCCGGAGCAGCCGAAGGATAACAAGCTGGAGGCGGCCAGCCGGAAATTGTTTGAGCAATCCGGCACAGCAACCAATGAGCAGCTATCCTTTGACTTTATCGCGGCCGGGCGTGGACAGATAGAACCCCAAAACGGGGATAGCCAGGGTACAATCCCGCCCCCGCAGGTTCCCTCCCCAGAACCCACCGGCGCGGGCGCATCCGAAGCGGTCAAACCGTCCACAGAGGCCCCTGTTTCTCCTTCCCTTGTCCCGGATGTGCCGGAATACATGAAGTTAAAGGCAGATCATCCTGGTTCTATGGTGAGCGTCCGGGTTGGCGACTATTTCCTTCTCTATGGCGAGGACGCAAAGCAGGTAGCCGCTGACCTGGGCCTAAAGACTGTGGTTCAGGAGATTCCCGGCCTTGGGGAAACCACCGTCACCGGCACCAACCTGGGCTGGCCCCATCTGGCAAAGCAGTTGCAGCTTCACGGCCATAACGTCACCATTGGCGAGCTGGAGAACGGCCGGTATCAGGTTATCAAAAATCTGGAAGTGGCTGATTTTATCCCTCTTGGGATGAAGCTGGAACAGGATGGGCGCACCTTTACCGTCGATCAGGTCGATTACGCTGCGGGCCGCGTCAGTCTGCGGGATGATACCTTTGCGGCTGGCACCGGCTTTCCCATCTTCCGCAGTGAGCCGGTAGCCGTGGTGCGGGAATGGGTGGAACACCAGCAGGAAAAAGACCTGGCTGTGGCAGCTCGTACAGAGGAAATGCTTGTTGGAGCTGCCGCCGCTTACGGACAGTCCCAGCTTGATACCGCAAAAGGGCTGATTTCCGAGTTTTGTGAACGGAAATACGGCTCCGAGGTGGAATTTACCGACCTGCAGCATATCGGGCTGGCCTGCACCACCACTGAGGACGAAAAGCACATCCTTCAGGTGGACGCGAATCTGGTGGATTATGCCATCTGCTATCTGGTAGACGGGGTGCAGGTACATCAGGACAAATACGAAACCCTCTCAGACCTGATTGACCAGGAGCTTTCTGCGCTGGATTTTGACAACCTCATCCGCACAGGAATGGACGCGATACCGGAGGAACCGGTAGCCCCGGACTTGACCGGCCAGCCCGTTACCCGCGAGGGTGATACCCTGACGATTGGGAACGGCCCCGCCACCCATGAAGTTGATATTACTGTGTCCGATGAAGAATGGGAGCAAATCAAAGAAGCTATTCCTGACCAGCAGGAAAAGCAGCCCCAGGTCACAACGGAAACGGAAGTAGTCTATTCGGGAGAGAAAAACCGCCTTCCCTTTGATGTAGTCATAGAAAAGCTGCACATCGAGGAGCCGGAGCGCATCTCCACACCGGCCGTCCAAAACTTCCACATCACCGATCCTGACCTGGGCGCAGGCGGGCAAAAGACAAAATACCAGAACAACGTGGCTGCAATCCGGCTTTTGAAGGACTTGGAGGCCCAGGGCCGCAGCGCGACGCCGGAGGAACAGGAAGTCCTATCCCGCTATGTTGGGTGGGGCGGCATTCCCCAGGCATTTGACGAAACCAATGAAAAATGGGCTTCGGAATATGCAGAGTTAAAAACGCTGCTGACCCCGGAGGAATATGCTTCTGCCCGTGGTTCTACCCTGAACGCACACTTTACCAGCCCCACCGTGATTGAGGGAATGTATCAGGCGTTGGAGCAGATGGGCGTTCATCCGGATACCGTCCTGGAGCCTGCAATGGGCGTGGGCAACTTCTTTGGCCTTATGCCGGAGTCCATGCAAAATGCTACCCTGATGGGTGTGGAGCTGGACAGCATTACCGGGCGGCTGGCAAAACAGCTTTATCCCCAGGCCAACATCACTGTGGACGGCTTCGAGCGCGTCAACCTGCCGGACAATTCCATCGACCTGGCTGTGGGAAACGTACCTTTTGGCAGCTACAAGCTGGCCGATCCCCGGTACGATAAGCAAAACCTTCTCATTCACGACTACTTTTTCGTGAAAACGCTGGATAAGGTACGGCCCGGAGGAATCGTGGCTTTTATCACCTCAAAAGGTACGCTGGATAAACAGGATTCCACTGTGCGGGAATATCTGGCGCAGCGGGCTGACCTTTTAGGCGCGGTACGCTTGCCAAACAACGCCTTTTCCCGGAACGCCGGTACGGATGTGACCACGGATATTTTGTTCCTGCAAAAACGGGCGCAGCCGCCGGAGCAGGTGCCGGATTGGGTACATTTGGGACAGACCGCAGACGGAATCCCCATCAACCGCTACTTTGAAACCCACCCGGATATGGTGCTTGGCACGATGGCCTGGGACAAAAGTATGTATGGGAACGAATGGGAAACTACCTGCGCTCCGATTCCTGGGATTGAGCTGGCCGACCAGTTGAGCGAAGCCCTTTCAAAACTTTCCCCGCCGGATCAGCAGCTTCTCTCCCAAAAAGGTGCGGTGGAAGTCCAGGAACTATTAGAACGAATGGAAACCGCTGATGTAGAAGCCCGAAATTTCAGCTACACGGAGGTCGGCGGTAAGCTCTACTTTGTGGAGGATGGCGAGCGGATTCCGGTGGAGGTTCCCGCCACCACGGAAAAGCGTATCCGTGGTATGATCGGCCTGCGGGGTGTGACCCGAAACCTCATTGAATTGCAGCTTTACGGCGGCACCGACGAGGAAATCCGGACAGCCCAGGAAAAATTGGGAAAAGCCTATGACGCTTATACCGCAGAATACGGCCTCTTAAACAGCACCGGCAATAAGCGGGCCTTTGAACAGGATTCGTCCTACTGCCTGCTGTGTTCCCTGGAGATTCTGGACGAGGACGGGAACCTGGAACGCAAAGCAGATATGTTCACGAAGCGCACCATCAACCAGCAGGTCACGATTGACCATGTGGACACCGCCAGCGAAGCACTGGCTGTTTCCATCGGGGAACGCGCCCGTGTGGATTTGGACTATATGGCCTCCCTGTTAGGCACTCCCGGCGAAACCGACAGCATCATCCGCGACCTGAAAGGGGTGATTTATAAAAATCCGGAAGCCGGCGGCGGCCCGCTGAACGGATGGGAAACGGCAGACGAGTATTTATCCGGCAACGTCCGGAAGAAGTTGGCCGCTGCGCGGGCGGCGGCTGAGAATGACCCTATATTTGCGGAAAATGTGGCCGCACTGGAACAGGCGCAGCCAAAAGACCTCTCCGCTGCGGAGATTGATGTGCGGATCGGCGTTACCTGGATTGACCCGCAGTATTATACCCAATTCGTCCATGAACTCTTAAAACCGCCTTTCTATCTCAAGAAGGACATACAGGTGCGCTATTCCCCGGCCACCGGCGAATGGAATGTGAGCGGAAAATCGCGGGACAGCCTAAACAATTCCCTGGCCTATGTGACCTACGGAACCAAACGGAGAAACGCCTACGCCATCATTGAGGACAGCCTGAACCTGAGGGACACACGGATATATGATACCGTCCACAATCCGGATGGCACTACCAGCCGTGTGTTCAATGCCAAAGAAACCATGCTGGCCCAGCAGAAGCAGGAACAGATCCGGGAAGCATTCAAGGATTGGATTTGGAAAGATCCAGCCCGACGTGCCGACCTGTGTCAGAAGTACAATGAACTCTATAACGCCATCCGGCCCCGCAGCTACAACGGGGAGCATATCCGGTTTTCCGGTATGAATCCGGAAATTTCCCTGCGGCCCCACCAGCGCAACGCGGTAGCCCGGATGCTCTACGGTGGAAACAGCCTGCTGGCTCATTGTGTGGGCGCGGGCAAGACCTTTGAGATTGTGGCGGCGGCGATGGAATCCAAACGCCTGGGGCTGGCAAAGAAAAGCCTTGTGGTGGTTCCCAACCATCTGACCGAACAATGGGGCGCGGATTTTTTGCGGCTTTATCCCGGAGCCAATGTGCTGGTGGCGACGAAAAAGGATTTTGAACCGGCGAACCGGAAAAAGTTTTGCAGCCGGATTGCCACCGGCGATTATGACGCGGTGGTAATTGGACACAGCCAGTTTGAAAAAATCCCCCTTTCGCCGGAGCGTCAAAAAGCTATCCTTCAGGAGCAGATCGATCAGGTGATCGACGGTATTCAGGAGGCAAAGGCCCAGGACGGGGAACGCTACACCATCAAGCAGTTGGAAAAATCCAGAAAGAACCTGGAAACGCGAATGAAAAAGTTAAATGACCAGAGCCGCAAGGATGATGTGATTACCTTTGAGGAATTGGGTGTCGATAAGCTGTTCGTGGACGAGGCACACGGGTTCAAAAATTTGTTTCTGGCAACAAAAATGCGGAATGTGGCGGGTATCGGCCAGTCCGAAGCGCAGAAATCTTCCGATATGTTTGCGAAGTGCCGGTATCTGGATGAAATTACCGGCGGGCGCGGTGTGGTCTTTGCCACCGGCACCCCGGTCAGCAATTCGATGGTGGAACTTTACACCATGATGCGCTACCTGCAATACGACCTGCTAAAGTCCAGCGGCCTGGAGCATTTCGATAGTTGGGCGGCCAACTTTGGCGAAACCATCACTGCTTTGGAGATGGCCCCGGAAGGGACGGGCTTTCGCAGTAAGACCCGGTTTGCAAAGTTTTTCAATCTTCCGGAACTCATGGCCATGTGGCGGGAGGCTGCTGACATTCAGACGGCGGATATGCTGCGCCTGCCGGTTCCGGCGGCGGAGAAAATCACCGAAGTTACCACCCCCAGCGACTTCCAGCGGGATTTGGTGGCCGACCTGGGGGAACGGGCCGAAGCGGTACGCAACCGGGAGGTGGAGCCGCGCGAGGACAATATGCTCAAAATCACCTCGGATGGCCGCAAGCTGGCCCTGGATCAGCGGCTGTCTGATCCGACGCTGCCGGACGATCCGGAAAGTAAGGTCAATGCCTGTGTCCGGAATGTGTTGCAGGTTTGGCAGGACACGGAGGAAATCAAGGGGACGCAGCTTGTATTCTGCGACCTGTCTACCCCAAAGGGGGATGGTTCCTTCAACGTCTACGACGATATGAAGCAAAAGATGATGGCCCAGGGCGTACCGCCGGAAAAAATCGCCTTTATTCACGATGCAAAGACGGAGGTTCAGAAAGCGGAGCTTTTTGCAAAGGTGCGGAAAGGACAGGTTCGTGTGCTGCTCGGCTCCACGGCCAAAATGGGCGCGGGCACCAACGTACAGACCCGCCTTACCGCACTGCACCATCTGGATTGCCCCTGGCGGCCTGCCGACATTGAGCAGCGCGAGGGCCGCATTTTGCGTCAGGGCAACATGAATCAAACCGTGAAAATCTATAAGTACGTCACGGAGAATACCTTTGACGCATATAACTGGAGCATTTTGGAGAACAAGCAGAAATTCATCGGCCAGTTGATGAGCGGCAAAAATCCCTCCCGTTCCTGTGAGGATGTAGACGAGGCTGCTTTAAGCTATGCCGAGGTTAAGGCCCTGGCCTCCGGCGACCCGCGCATTATTGAAATGACCGACCTGGACAGCCAGGTGACAAAGCTGAAACTTCTGAAAGCCAACCATGAGGGACAGCGGTATATGCTGGAGGATCGGCTCATTCAGTTTTTCCCCAAAGCGATTAACGGCACAAAGGAACAGATCCAGGGGCTTGAGGGAGATTTAGCGGTTTTGCAGGCCCACCCCCAGCCGGATAAGGAGCATTTCTCCATCACAGTGGCAGGCCAAACCTACACAGAGCGCAAGGCCGCAGGTCAGGCCATCATTGATGCCTGCACGAAAATGACCGATGTTTCGCAGCGGGTGGAGCTTGGCGAATACCGAGGCTTCCCCATGACCCTGTGGGCCGATACCGCCACGCAGAAATTCCAGGTGACGATGAAGCAAAACCTGTCCCACACCATTGAGCTGGGCAGCGATCCGGTAGGCAACATCGCCCGTCTGGATAATGCCCTGGCAGCCATCGCGGAAAATCTGGAGCAGAACAAAGGCAAGCTGGAAAATCTGACCGCGCAGATGGAGGAGGCAAAGCTGGAGGTGAAGCGGCCTTTCCCCCAGGAACAGGAGCTGGTTGAGAAAACCTCCCGTCTGAACGTGCTGCGGATTGCCCTGAATATGGATGGAAAATCCACCGGCAAACGGGAGCGGGACAAAGAGGAGCTGGATGGAGGAAAGCCCTCCATCAAAGGAATGCTAAAACGTCTTGGGGTTGAATCGGCAGCGACCGCTTCTCCCCCGCAAAAGGACAAGGATATGGAGGTGGCAATCTGATGAAACCACGCAGCGGGCGCACCATTCCCCTTTACTTCAAGGTGTCGCCGCAAGAAAAGGAAATCATTGATGAAAAGATGGCGCAGCTTGGTATCCACAACCAGCGGGCATACTTGCGGAAAATGGCGGTGGATGGGTATGCGGTGCAGGTGGATATGTCCGACTTCAAAGCTCTGGTGTCCCTGCTGCGTAACTGTTCCAATAATCTAAATCAGATCGCCAAACGGGTGAACAGTACGGGCAATCTCTATCAGGAGGACATAGCCGACCTGCAGGAGCGATACCGGGAGCTTTGGGGCGCGGTCAGTACCCTTTTAGGGAAACTGACGGATTTATAAATCACGCCTTTACTTTCGCACTTTAATGTGATATAGTCAGCTTGTAAACCAGCTTCTAAGGAGGTCGCCCATATGAGAATACTTTTGAAAATTTTACTGTTCCCTGTGGTTCTGGTGCTGACGGTTTTGGTGGCCTTTTGTCGCTTCTTCTGTCTGTTCTCCGGCCTGATCCTTGGCATCCTGGCGGGACTGTTGTTCCTGATCGGGCTACTGGTGCTGTTCGCAGGACGGGTGGACGGCTTCATCGGGTTTATGGTGCTGGCGTGGCTTGTCAGTCCCTACGGCCTGCCGCTGGCAGCCTCCTGGCTGACGGAGCGGGTGGCAGACTTCAACCGGATGTTAAAATCCATTTAATCTATGACTTGCGGGCGCGGCTCTTTTCTGTGAGGGCCGCGCCCCTATTTTTTCGGGAAGGAGGGCCAGTGGATGGCAATTTCAAAAATCAAACCGCGCCACGCCAGCGAAGGCCGAAGTATTGCGGCGGTTCTGAAAGACCGGATTGACTATGACAAGAATCCGGACAAGACGAAGGGCGGGCTGCTGGTGTCCTCTTATCAGTGCGACCCGGATACCGCGTGGCAGGAATTTGCCCTCAGCAAGCAGATTTACGAAACGGAAACTGGTCGCAAACGCGCACCGGAAAACGATGTAATTTCTTATCTGATTGTCCAGTCCTTTAAGCCTGGGGAAATCACGCCAGAGGACGCAAACAAGCTGGGGTATCAGCTTGCTTTGGAGTTTACCGGCGGGCAGCACCAGTTCCTTGTCGCTACCCATGTGGATAAGAAACACATCCACTGTCACATCGAATTTAACAGCACTGCCCTGGACTGTTCTCACAAGTTCAATAACTACTGGAATACCTATCAGACGATCCGAAAAATCAATGACCGCCTGAGCCGGGAACACGGCCTTTCCGTGATTGAAAAGCCCAAAGAAAAAGGCAAGCATTATGCAGAGTGGGCGAACGCACGGCGCGGCACAAGCTGGAAGGATAAGTTGCGCCGGACGATTGACCGGGTACTGCCTACGGTGTCAAGCTACGAGGAATTTCTTGCTGCCATGCGCCGGGAAGGATATGAGATCCAGACCACCCGGAAAGTCCTGAGTTTTCGTCTGGCCAGTGAGGGGCAGGAACGGTTTACCCGTGCGAAAACTCTGGGAGCCGATTATACGCAGGAGGCCATCCAGGAGCGCATTGGGCAGCCGGTGAAGCGCCCGCGCCGGAGGGCTGCGCCGCTTCAAAAGAATGGCCGGGTCAATCTGCTTTTGGACATCCAAAGCCGCTTGCAGGGACGCGGGCCGGGCTATGAACGCTGGCTGAAAATCCATAACCTGAAAGAAGCGGCGAAAACGCTGAATTATCTGACCGAGCATAATATCACGGACTATGAGTTGCTGGCAGCGCGGGCCGCTTCCGTGTCCGAGAATTTTGATAAAACAGCAACTTCCATCAAGCAGTATGAACATCGGATGGAGCAGATCGCGGAGCTGAAAAAGCATATCATCAACTATGCGAAAACCCGCGATGCCTATGCGGCTTACCGGAAAACCAGCCCCAGGGAGAAGCCACGGTTCCGGGCAGCCCATGAAGCGGAGCTGCTTTTGCACGAAGCTGCTAAACGGGCCTTTGACGAGTTTGGAGAAAAGAAGCTGCCGACGGTCAAAACCTTGCAGGCAGAATACAGTGACCTGCTGGCAAAGAAAAAGGCCGCCTACGAAGATTATAAGCGGCTCCGGAAAGAGAATCAGGAGTTGCAGACCGTAAAGGCCAATGTGGACGCACTATTAAGGATCGAGCAGGTGCAGGAGTACCAGCGAGAGAAAGAAAACAATCAGGAACAGGGCCGGTAAAACCGCTCTGCGGGTTTGTCGCCTGTTTGCCAAAAAGCGAAAGCCGGGAGCCGCGTCAGGGGTGCGCGAAGTGCATTTATTTACCCTTGACGCGGCCTCCGGCTTTTGCTATGCCTCCGGCAGAGAAGCGTCCTTTTGGACGCGCAAGCCACCATGCCCTGCATGGTGTTCGGACCGCACATTTTGCCGGGCCAGGGGTTTGGGGAACGCCCCAACAAGCAGGAAAGGATATTCCTTTCCATTGCTTGCAAAAATTATCCCGAAATTAGGATAGCAAATAACTGCTGAATATTTTTTTCAATTTACTGCGAATAATTTGTCTTTTACATCCAAATAAAGTATAATCTAAATACCTGAATTGAAAGGATGTGGAATCCATCATCAATAACTCATACGCATTTCATAATATCTATTCACTTGACAATGAGAACAAAGCAAGTACATTGCATGAGGGAAATGAGTCAGGCGAAGGAACGATGAGGCGCTTTGAAATTGCGCCTGGTATTCAAATTACCTATAACGATTTGAAAATGGATTCTTGTTTTCACCCTATCCGATTTGAAAAAGACTTTTTGCAGATCAATCATTGTTTGGAAGGCTGTTATGAATGTGAATTGGAGGGGGGTGCAGTCAGTTTTCTGGGCGAAGGTGATCTTTGCGTGGATTACCTCTCCAAAGACAAACAGGTGTTCCTTGGCTCCCGTATCCCTCTGAAAAAATACC
>ULQV01032509.1_pt1 | contig 12276 bp, 10 predicted proteins | sample 1954851 | NCBI WGS metagenome assembly ULQV01 (sample SAMEA4835665, study PRJEB28245) | human gut metagenome | biome: gut microbiome; material: fecal sample | place: Denmark | collected 2008 | reverse complement strand
GCTTCTGCCCTTTCAGGGCGTGCTGCTTCTGGAGCTTTTGGCCTTCAGCCCGTTCTTGAACCATATGCGAAAATTCTGTTAATTTATATTTAAAAAATGACGCTTATCCGTAGCCATTATCTTTATTTCGCTGACAATACATTAAAAGGTTATAATGTTTTTAAGATAACTTATATTTTAGAAGTTTACGCTTATCCATAGCCATTAACTTTATTTCGCTGATAATATTTTAACGGATTATACATCAGGGATACCGATTAAACTGGGATTCTAAGAGTTTCTGCAGAAAGAAATCATAAAAAAAAAAGGACTCTCTAAAAAAAGACACCCATTTCGGAATCGTAAACAAACGCCAAAATATGTAAAAACAGGCTAGACTCTTAAAATATGTTTATAAAACACGAAAAACACCCTTCACCACCCTTCACCCGTAACTATTTGACACTCAAATTGTTAAATAAAAAGGTGAAGGGTGAAGGTTTGAAAACTCTATTTTATATATGTACGCGTGGGTAAAGGAAAAAAGGGTAAAATCAAAAAAGTACCCTAGGGTCAAAAATCGGAAAAACCCTAAAAAAAGAATATAATATAAGATTTAAAATATACCCTTCACCCTTCACCTCGTTGCCACACCCCAGCTTCCATATCTTCATCATCGGATTACCTACATTTGTCTTCTTGGTTTATCCTTCGGAGATATTCTGCTATCTTTCGGAGATAATTTCTTATCCTTCGGAGATATTCCGCTATCTTTCGGAGATAATTTCTTATCCTTCGGAGATATTCTGCTATCTTTCGGAGTTATGTTCTTATCCTTCGGAGATATTCTTCCGAATGATTCCATGATTTTTTCGCACTTTATTTCCCGAATCCACGCAAATCGCACAAATCGCATAGGTAGAAAACGGAAAAGACGTATCTTTGCATTCGAAATAAAACGAATAGCGTATGAGACTAGTAGAAGAAAGAGAAGATAAGAGATTAAGATGGCAATGGCAGATCAGTTTCAACCGCAAGGAGACTGACATGAAGGCAGACATCACCATCATTCCTAGCGGCAACTATCATATCCTGATAAAGGGTCTGAGAATGACGTAAAATTACGGAATAAATGTTAATAAAGCACAGAGATTATCGTTCGTTTCAATAATTGGCATTATCTTTGCGCTTATTATATTATTCAATAGACCAAAAACAACAAAAGAAAATAGAATTATGACAGAAAAGGAAATGTACAATCTGATAAATAGTCAGAACAACCAGCAGAGCAATGGCTTTGCTGTTAATGAGAAAGAGCGAGGTATAAGCGGTGTTTTCTCTGCTTTGATGCGCAAAGTGTATACATGGATGACCTTAGCTCTCCTGATTACGGGCGTTACTGCCTATGGTGTGGCTAGCAGTCCTACCCTGCTGATGACCTTGATGACAAGCCGCGGCTTGCTCTTTGGCTTGATTATCGCAGAGCTCGCCCTGGTATTCATCATTACCGGTGCCCTACAGAGACTCTCCCTGACTACGGCCACCCTACTCTTCATCGTCTACTCGGTTTTGAATGGTGCCATGCTTTCATCCGTATTCGTAGTTTATACGATGACCAGCATTGCCAAGGTATTTTTTATTACAGCCGGCACATTCGGAGCAATGGCTTTCTATGGTTACACAACCAAGAAGGATTTGACCTCTTTAGGAAAAATACTCTTCATGGCGCTGATAGGCCTGATTATCGCTACCGTAGTAAACATGTTCTTGAAGAGTTCTGGGTTTGATTACATTTTGAGTTACGCCGGCGTAGCCATCTTCGTTGGCTTGACCGCTTGGGACAGTCAGAAGATCAAGCAGATGCTCCAGACACAATACGACATGAGCGAGGGCGCACAGAAACTGGCACTCATCGGAGCCTTGACTCTGTATCTCGACTTTATCAATCTCTTCCTCTACTTGCTCCGCATCTTCGGAGGCAGCAACAAGGAATAACGAAAACGGGAACCGGGAATAAAGTAAAAAAACAAAGAATAACATACATAACGAGAAAGGTTGGCTTGCCCTCAACGGGTTGGCCAACCTTTATTTTTTAATTCCTAGAAAAAGTAAATGCTAGAGTTATATTCTCTTCAAAAAGTTCTATGGTGCAAAGATAGAAAAAAAATTGAGAACCATGGTTTCAAAATAGCAAAAATAAGTTTCAAATGGACAAAAAGTGTCTTTTGACATTTTTCAGTGTACCACTGATTTTTACAAACTACTTAAACACCAACAACTTATGCATTTACTCTATATTTATTAGGAGAGCAACCAAAAGAGGCAAAAAATACTCTTCTGAACGTAGAAATAGAATTAAATCCCGATTTGATGGCGATTTCCGGCAAAGGAAAGTTCGTTGATTTCAACAAATTCTCAGCATACTGTATACGATAAGAATTCACATAATCATAAAACGTCTGCCCATTCTGCCGGTTAAAATAGCGACTCAGATAAGTACGGTTCGTACCTACAGCCAGCGCCACATCAGACAATTTCAGTTTCGGATTGAGATAGATTTTATCTTCCTCGAACAACCGCTGCACCTCAGCAGCCATCCCCGAAACATCTACTTCGTTCTGCTCTAACGGTACAATTTCAATATCGCTCAACTCTTCTATCACTGACTCATGCCTATAAACAAAATAATCTATCAGCATCCAGAGTATCAGAGAGCTTACCATATAGATATTGTCGTAATCCACATTAATAACGAAACAGCTCAGCGTCCATAAAAACAGAATCAGGAAGAAGGTATTGAGAATGGCAAGAAGCCAATTCAGATTAATATTTTCCTGATAAGAAAAGCGCTCTTTCAGCTGGCGGTGATACCTCCGAATCATAAAGAAAAGCAATATAAAGGTAGAGAATCCATAAATGGCTCCCCAGGCAGAAAGCACATAAAACCAGATGATATTATGGGTAAAAATATAGAACACCGGCAACAAGAGGAAAGGCAATTCCAGCATCAAAGCTTTCACCCATCTGAACCAGCCCGGCTTCACCAGTTCCATCAACACAAAGCTGTAGAACGGAATAATCATCATATCCAACGAAGACGTAAGATACCACGCATGCTCGTTGTCAAAACCATAAATCAGAAAGAAAACCAGGTCCTTTACCAACTGCAGGTCGACCACAATCATGAGCCACATAATCATCCGAAAGAGCATCTCCTTTCCTTTTCTCCAAAACAGGAAAGCCATCATGGAGAAGAACATCATGCTCATACCATAAATAAAACTCGTTACCGAATCCATGTCTACTTTCTATATAAATAAACAAAAAAGGCACACCTATGGAGAGATATTCTAACATTCCAAAGGTGTGCCATGATATAAATTTAATGCCTTATATATAATAAGGTGTAATATTAAATGAAATAACCTAATTAGTCGATTTCCTCATCAGCCTCGTAACCTCCCATCTCACGGATAGCATTCTTCAGCATCGTGTACTGCTGGTAGAGATGGTTTACAGGCTCTTCACCCTTAGTATAATCGTGCATAGGTGCCTTGAGGAAGAAACTCAAGAAACGCTGGATTCCGTAACGGCCTGCACGAGCAGCAAGATCGCTCAACAATGTAAGGTCGAGCAGCAATGGAGCAGCAAGGATTGAGTCACGGCAGAGGAAGTTAATCTTAATCTGCATTGGGTAACCCATCCAGCCGAAGATATCGATATTATCCCAACCCTCCTTGTTATCGTTGCGAGGTGGATAATAGTTGATACGTACCTTATGATAGTACTGGGTATCTTCATCGTTACCATGACCATAGAGATCTGGCTGAGCTTCTGGTTTCAGGATTGTCTCAAGAGTAGAGAGTTTACTTACCTCCTTGGTATGGAAATTAGCTGGTTCATCGAGAACGAGACCATCACGGTTGCCGAGAATATTGGTAGAGAACCAGCCATTCAAGCCGAGACAACGGGTACCGATGATAGGAGCGAAACCACTCTTGACAAGAGTCTGGCCTGTCTTGAAGTCCTTACCGGCGATAGGCATCTTGGTCTTCTCTGCGAGTTCCCACATAGCAGGAATATCAACAGTTGTATTAGGAGCACCCATGATGAAAGGAGCACCCTCTGTCAAAGCAGCATAAGCGTAGCACATGGATGGAGCTACATGCTGGCGGTCGTCAGCCTTCATTGCTGCCTCAAGTGCTGCCAATGTACCATGAATCTTCATATCTACAGGAACGTAGATTTCGGTAGATGCTGCCCAGATAACAACGATACGGGCACAACCGTTCTTCTCCTTGAAGTCGCGGATATCCTGACGAAGAGCCTCTACCATCTCCCAGCGGGTCTTGCAATCTTTCACATTGTCGCCATCAAGACGCTTTGCATAGTTCTTGTCGAAAGCAGCCTTCATTGGTACTACCTTCTCCAACTCCTCGCGTACAGGATTGATATCTTTCTCCTTCAATACCTCAGCATACATAGCTGCCTGATAAGCATTCTGCGGATAAACATCCCAAGTACCGAATACGATATCATTAAGATCAGCAAGAGGAACGATGTCCTTGTAGTGCAAATATTTCTTGTCTGCACCCTTGCCAACACGAATCTTGTCGTACTGAGTCATTGAACCTACTGGCTTCGCAAGTCCCTTACGAGTCATGAAAACACCGGTCATGAAGGTAGTAGCTACTGCGCCACAACCAACAACCAAGATTCCCAGCTTACCTTCTGCTGGTTTAACATTCATTTTTTCCATCTTCTAAAGGTTTATTTTATATTAAGTTGATTATAATCTAAGAATTGTGTCTGCAAAGATAACAAAAACTTATTGAACCGATGTGGTTTCCGTAGACTTTTTTTCAATAATTTACAATAATTAGCTTAAAATGGACAAAAAGGCTATTCTGCATCAAAAGCCAAGTGTAGAATATTTGTATGAAAGAAGACAATACATGCATATTTATTCCATGTTTATGCATAGCGAAAGACAAAATAATGTTATTTTATGCATTTTTCTTTCATTTTATTTGGTTATTTGCAAAATATATTGTAATTTTGCAGCCGTTAAACGAATAAAAATACAGCATATGAAGGCAAAGAATAGCAGATTGGAAACTTTGAAGATGCTTATATCAAGTCAGGAGTTGAGTTCGCAAGACCAACTTTTGGAGGCTCTTCACAAAGAAGGCTTTAAGATTACGCAAGCTACATTGAGCCGTGACTTAAAACTGCTCAAGGTAGCAAAGGCAGCATCTTCGAGTGGAAAATATGCGTATGTCCTGCCCAACGATACATTATATAAGAGAGTATCAAACCATATTCCAGTGAGCAAGATGATGGTGAATACCGGATTCCAGTCTATCAACTTCTCCGGAAACATGGTCGTGATCAAGACCCGTCCGGGATATGCAAGTAGCATTGCCTATAACATAGACAATAGTGATATTTCTCAAATTCTTGGAACCATCGCCGGTGACGACACAATCTTTCTGGTAAAGAAGAAAGGGACAACAGAAGAGGAAATCATCAATGCACTAGCAGAGGTAATTCCAGACGTTCACCATAAATATATATAAGGTAGTTGCATTTTTATGCAAAACATACACCTTATTATATATATAAAGAAAGAATATTAAAACAAAAACATTTTAAGATAGAAGAGAAAAAATGGAAGAAGCAGAAGTTAAAGTAATGGTGGCTGACGAAAGTCACATCAAGTACATCGACACCATTTTGACTACAATTGCAGAAGCTGCAAAGAAGCGTGGTTCTGGTATCGCCAAGCGTTCACCAGAGTATGTTGCCACCAAGATGAGAGAGGCCAAGGCGGTCATCGCTCTCCAGGGCGAAAAGTTCGCAGGTTTCAGCTACATCGAAACATGGGGCAACAAGCACTATGTTACCACATCAGGTTTGATCGTTCACCCAGACTTCCGTGGTATGGGACTGGCTAAGCGCATCAAGAACCTGACCTTTACGCTTGCCCGACAGCGATGGCCTCATGCCAAGATTTTCTCTTTGACATCCGGTTCGGCTGTCATGAAGATGAACACCCAGTTGGGTTATCTTCCTGTTACCTTCGCCGACCTGACCGATGATGAGTCATTCTGGCGTGGTTGCGAGGGTTGCATCAACGTGGATGTCCTCCATCGTACCAACCGCAAATACTGCATCTGCACCGCCATGCTCTTCGACCCAGAGGAGCATCTGCCTATCAAGCTTCCTCAGGAAGTGATTGAGAGAATCCGCAAGATTGACGGTGCATCTGCAGAAATCTAAATCCTTACATATAATAAGGTGTTGGCAAAATTGCCATCTAAACATTATTCACCACATATTAAACATAAAATAAAATGGCAAATAAAAAAGTTGTAGTCGCTTTCAGCGGCGGTCTCGATACATCATACACAGTAATGAAGTTGACCCAGGATGGCTGGGATGTTTATGCAGCATGCGCTAACACAGGTGGTTTCTCTGCCGAGCAGTTGAAGACCAACGAGGAGAACGCATATAAGTTGGGTGCCAAGGCATACGTCACTCTCGATGTTACCCACGAATATTACGAGAAATCATTGAAATACATGATTTTCGGTAATGTGCTCCGCAACAACTGCTACCCTATTTCAGTATCTTCTGAGCGTATCTTCCAGGCTATCGCCATCGCTCGTTACGCCAAGGAGATTGGTGCTGACGCCATCGCTCACGGAAGTACAGGTGCCGGCAACGACCAGATTCGTTTCGACATGACCTTCCTGGTTATGGCTCCTGGTGTGGAGATCATCACATTGACCCGTGACAAGGCGCTTTCTCGTAAGGAGGAGGTTGACTACCTGAACGAGCACGGCTTCTTTGCAGACTTCACCAAGTTGAAGTATTCATATAACGTAGGTATCTGGGGAACCAGTATCTGTGGTGGTGAGATTCTCGACCCAACCCAAGGTCTCCCTGAGGAGGCTTACCTGAAGCACGTTACTGCCAAGGAAGAAGAGGCTGAACTGAAGATTACCTTCGAGAAGGGTGAGATTGTGGCTGTCAACGGCGAGAAGTTTGATGATAAGATTGCTGCCATCCAGAAGATTGAGGAGATTGGCGCTTCTTATGCCATCGGTCGCGACTGCAACGTGGGTGACACCATCATCGGTATCAAGGGTCGTGTAGGTTTCGAGGCTGCAGCTCCTAAGCTCATCATCGAGGCTCACCGCCTGTTGGAAAAGAGCACATTGAGCAAGTGGCAGCAGTATTGGAAGGATCAGGTAGGCAACTGGTACGGAATGTTCCTCCACGAGAGCCAGTACCTGGAGCCAGTAATGCCGGATATCGAGGCTATGCTGACTTCTTCTCAGCGCAACGTAAACGGTACAGCTATTCTGAAGCTTCGTCCATTTAGTTTCCAGACTGTAGGTGTTGATTCACCAGACGATTTGACCAAGTCTAAGCTCGGTGAGTATGGTGAGATGCAGCACGGTTGGACCGCAGAGGATGCGAAGGGCTTCATCAAGGTAAGCTCTACCCCACTCCGTGTTTATTATGGTATGCACCCTAACGAGGAAAGATAATATGGTAAAAGTAGGTATTTTAGGAGCAGCTGGTTATACAGGAGGTGAGTTGGTTCGCCTCCTTATCAACCATCCTGAGGCAGAGATTGTATTCGCCAACAGCGAGAGTAACGCCGGCAACCTGGTGGCTGAGGTTCACGAGGGATTGTATGGCGAGACTGATTTGAAGTTTACCGCCGAGATGCCTTTCGACCAGGTGGATGTCATCTTCTTCTGCTTCGGTCACGGCAAGAGCGAGGCGTTCCTGAAGGAGCACAATGTTCCGGAGAACGTGAAGATTATCGATTTGGCACAAGACTTCCGTCTTGCCCCAGAGACAGTGGTTGCTACCCAGCAGCCAACCCCAGCCGCTCACGATTTTGTATATGGTCTTCCAGAAATAAATGAATCAAAAATAGCCGTAGCTCAGCACGTGGCAAACCCAGGTTGTTTTGCAACTTGCATTCAACTTGGTTTGTTGCCTGCTGCTAAGATGGGCCTCATCAACAGCGATGTTTCTGTTAATGCCATTACCGGTAGCACCGGCGCTGGTCAGAAGCCAGGCGCCACTACCCATTTCTCATGGCGCAACAACAACATGAGCATCTACAAGGCATTCAACCATCAGCACGTGCCAGAGATTCGTCAGAGTCTGAAGCAGACACAGGGTTATCTCGATGCAGCCATCGACTTCATCCCTTACCGTGGCGACTTCGCCCGTGGCATCTTCGCTACAGAAGTGGTGAAGACTGATAAGCCTATCGAGGAAATCGTGGCAGGTTACAAGGAGTTCTACAAGGATGCCAAGTTCACCCACTATGTGGATAAGGCAATCGACCTGAAGCAGGTGGTGAATACCAACAAGTGCCTGGTTCATGTAGATAAGTATGGCGATAAGCTCCTGATTACTTCCTGCATCGACAATCTTCTGAAGGGTGCCGTAGGTCAGGCTGTTCAGAACATGAACATCATGTTTGGTCTCGACCAGACAGCAGGTTTGAAACTCAAGCCATCAGCATTTTAGATAAAAGAATTCGGAAGAACGGATGAAAAATCATTCGTTCTTCTATCATAAAAAATAGTTTGTAATAAGATAACTCTATGAGTTGTCTTTCTTAAAACATTGATTTAACATGAAACTTTACGACGTATATCCTCTTTTCGATATTAATATTGTAAAAGGTAAGGGCTGCAAGGTATGGGACGACAAGGGTCAGGAATATCTCGACCTTTATGGCGGTCATGCCGTTATCAGCATCGGTCATTGCCATCCTCACTATGTGGAGATGCTCACCAACCAGTTGAACAATCTGGGTTTCTATTCCAACTCTGTCATCAACAAGTTGCAGGTGAAACTCGCTGAGCGTCTGGGCAAGATAAGCGGTTATGAAGATTATCAGTTCTTCCTCATCAACTCGGGTGCCGAAGCAAACGAGAACGCCTTGAAGCTGGCTTCATTCACCAACGGCAGAACCCGCGTGCTTTCTATAGAGAAGGCATTCCACGGCAGAACATCCCTTGCCGTAGAGGTAACAAATAATCCTAAGATCATCGCTCCTATCAATGATAATGGTCACGTAACCTATCTTCCTATCAACGATTTGGAGGCATGGGAGAAGGAACTTGCCAAGGGCGATGTCTGCGCTTGTATCATCGAGGCTATCCAGGGCGTAGGTGGTTGCAACATGGTTACTCCAGAGTTTGCTCAGGGATTGCAGGCTGCCTGCAAGAAATACGGCACTTTCCTGATTTGCGATGAAATCCAGTGTGGTTATGGCAGAAGCGGTAAGTTCTTCGCTCACCAGTGGTTGGGCATCAAGCCAGATCTCATCACCGTAGCCAAGGGTATCGGCAATGGCTTCCCTATGGGTGGCGTGTTGATTTCTCCAGAGTTTACTCCTGTATATGGTCAGTTGGGTACAACCTTTGGTGGCAACCACCTGGCATGTACTGCCGCTCTCGCCGTTCTCGATGTTTTCGAAAAAGAGAATCTGGTAGAGAATGCGCATGAGGTTGGTGAATATCTCATCGCCCAGCTGAAGGAGTTGCAGAAGCGCAACAGCCACATCACAGAAGTTCGTGGCCGTGGTTTGATGGTAGGAGCCGTACTCGATATTCCTCACAAGGAAGTTCGCAGCAAGCTCATCCACGAGCAGCACTGCTTCACCGGTTGCGCCGGCACCAACATCCTTCGTATCCTCCCTCCGTTGGTATTGACCAAGGAGAATGTGGATGACTTCATCGAAAGATTGGAAACCGTATTGAAGGAAGTATAAACCCATTGAGATAAGAATATAAAGAAAACTCAACCCATAAAAGAAATAGGAATCACTCCTATCGTGAGCAGCAAGCCCTTTGCGGTTTGCTGCTTTTTTGTTCCCCTTATAGGAAATCATCTTAAATGTCTCTACTTTTGAATAAAAATAATAAAAGATATTTATAGTCGATTCAGCTCTGCATTACCGGCACCAGTTCCCTTGTACTTGCTGCGTGTGGTATTGAACTTATAGCGAAGGGTGAGTTGCAGGTCTCTCGTACCTCGCTTAGACACTTGCAAGAGTTCCATCTTCTGGTTATAGAGCAGGTCGGCATCCCAACATTTATAAAGCAGGTCGTTGCCTTTTATTTCCAAGGTAAGGGCATCCTTTAGGAATGACTTGCTGATGCTGACATCCAGTACATGCTGCTCTTTGGCAAGAAATACGTTCATCGTGTTACCCTTGCTCTGATAGCGATAATCCACGTTAAGGGTGATGCCGCATGACAAGGAGAAGGCATTGTTGAAGTTGCCCATGAAAATAGGACGATTCAAGCGATAAGATGCCACATCAGTATGGAGGGTGAACCAGGGTTTCTGCATGCCCAAGTTGATTTGCGGCGCCCAAATGCCTATCTTTGGAGCGGCACTGATGTAGGCGGTCATGCTCTTGAGGCTCTTCACGTTCTTACGACTTATCATGGTAATAGCTTCGTTGCCAGGTATTTGCTCCGCCCAATAGATGATGGCATTGCGAGAGTCCTTGTAGTTGACCATAAACTGGATGAACTTCCATACACCCGATAATTCCACTCTGTGATTAGTTTCGTTGTCAAGATAAGGATTACCAGTCTGGCGAGTAAATCGATTCATATAAGATACATTGTTGCTCAGTTGACTATATGAAGGACGAGAGGTCTTTACCGAATAGCTCAACTGTGCCATTACCTTACCTATCTTTGCACCATAGCTGATGGCAGGAAAGAGGTTGCGGAAGGAGCGACTCTGCTCGGGCTGATAGATGCCTGCATCATAATACTTGAATCTTACATACTCGTATCGCAATCCTGCCGTGATGTTTCCTATCGGGGTGAGGTGCGCATATTGGATGAATGGACTTGCCGTCTGCTCCTCCAACTTGCTATAAGAGTTGGCGAGGAGGTCGGTGCGATTCACTTCGTAGTCATCGTTGCGATGGGTATTGATATACTCAGCTCCATAGGAGAGATTACCTCCTAAGAGAGGAGAGGTAATTACGAGTTTGGTGGCTACCATCTTGTTGCTCACACGATTCTTGGAGTTGATGTTACGAGAATCGTGCTCCTGGCTCTGTTCATCGCTATAGGCATAAGCCCTGTTTGTACTGAAATAGAGGTCGGTATTCAGGTCAATAGTGGTCTTGCCCAAAATGCCGTTGTAGTAGGCATTCAATTGATGGCTAGGATTGTCCTTGTCAACCGTCAGACCATCGGTTTTGATATAATCGTAAAACTTACAATCGGCAGTTACCTGACTATCGAAAAAATCTTTTGAGCGAGAATAGCCTGGCGAGGCCAAGGTGTATCTCGCACCAATGGAATGATTGGAATTGAAATCATAGCTAAAACCACTGATAAGACGATGCGATTCTATACGACCTGTTACTTCGTTGTTGTTATGCTGTTGCCAAAGCGTATCGACATGTACAGTCTGATTGTAGGAGGCCTTTTGCATCCATGTTGCATCAGAGAACTTATAAGTGGCAAAGAGATTCAGTCCATTATGACGATAGTTCATGTTAACCTGTTGGATGGTATTGTCGTGCTTATTGTACCAATACACAGAGCGAGTATCAAAGCCGAAACCTTCGCCTTTCTTCTTGATGGTCTTGATTTTGATTACCGCATTTACCGAAGCATCGTAGGTGGCTCCTGGATTCTGGATGACTTCCACACTCTTGATGTCAGAAGATTTAATGTTATCCAACTCACTGATGTCTTGCATCTTCCTGCCGTTGATATATATAATAGGTGTACCCTTGCCGACCACCTCATATCCATCTTTCTTCTTCACGATACTCGGCACATGCTTCAATACATCGTCTGCCGTACCCATCTTGCTAAGCACAGTTCCTGCCACGTTGGTAAGCAGTCCTTCGTGGGTCTTCTTATATTGAGGAAGATGAGCTTTCACCACCACTTCGCCAAGTTCTTTGGAGAACTTATCAAATAGGGTCGTGTCGGAAATCTGTTCGCCGTTGATGTTCTGTGCCATCATCTGTGTTAGGGTAATGCCACAGAAGGATGCTACTAACGCAAGTCTTTTCATTTTCTTACTATTCTTTATGTTGTTACTATTCTTATTTGTTGCTAAATAGCAAGGCAACGGCTATGCCAAAAACATAAGCGACTGATTATCAGAATATATAGGAAAAAGACCATAAAAGGACCTGTCTAAATACTTGACACTGCTGTCTAGTTATTAGTAAACGGCTCCGCATTTGTACCTTGCCCTTTATCGTAA
>ULQV01049657.1_pt1 | contig 12352 bp, 7 predicted proteins | sample 1954851 | NCBI WGS metagenome assembly ULQV01 (sample SAMEA4835665, study PRJEB28245) | human gut metagenome | biome: gut microbiome; material: fecal sample | place: Denmark | collected 2008 | reverse complement strand
GTCGGTTCCGCCTTTCGCTATGTCAGATGATTCGTCTGTCGACTATCGTGAGGGGAATCTCACAGGGTATCGCCCAGATCGGTCTGGCCGCCGTTGTCGTCCAGGAAGTCATCCGGGTTGAAGTCATCGCCCAGCTTCAGGTCGCCGAAGTCGATGTTGGAGAAGTCCACATCGGACAGGTCGGTGTCGCCGAAGGAGCTGTCGGTGCCTTCGCCGCCCAAACCGAAGTTCGGGTAGATGGTGTCGCGGATGGCCTTGTCGGGCTCCACCGTGGCATTGCGGTAACGGGCGAGGCCGGTACCTGCCGGGATGAGCTTACCGATGATGACGTTCTCCTTGAGGCCCTTCAGGTCATCGACCTTCTGGTTCAGGGCGGCTTCGGTGAGCACGCGGGTGGTCTCCTGGAAGGAGGCCGCGGACAGCCAGGAATCGGTGGCCAGCGAAGCCTTGGTGATGCCCATCAGCTCCGGACGGCCGGCGGCCGGCTTGCCACCGTTCTTCACGGCTTCCATGTTGGCGGCCTTGAAGCGTGCCTTGTCCACGAGTTCGCCCGGCAGCAGGTCGGTGTCGCCGGAGTCGATCACGGTGATGCGACGCAGCATCTGGTGCACGATGACCTCGATGTGCTTGTCGTGGATATCCACGCCCTGGGAGCGGTACACGGTGTGCACTTCCTCCACGATGTTCACCTGTGCGGCGCGCGGGCCGAGGATGCGCAGGATCTTCTTCGGGTCGACGGAGCCTTCGATGAGCTGGGTGCCGGCTTCGACATGGTCGCCGTCCTTGACCAGCATCGGCGCACGACGGGTCACCGGGTAGACGATCGGCTCGACGGAGTCGTCGTCCGGCTTCAGGGTGACCTGACGGCCGCGCTCGGTGTCTTCCACCTTGACCACGCCGGCGAACTCCGCGATCGGAGCCTCGCCCTTCGGGGTACGGGCTTCGAAAAGCTCGGTGACACGCGGAAGACCCTGGGTGATATCGGAAGCGGAAGCGACGCCGCCGGAGTGGAAGGAACGCAGCGTCAGCTGGGTACCAGGCTCACCGATGGACTGTGCTGCCACGATGCCGACGGCCTCGCCGACGTCCACCAGCTTGTTGGTGGCCAGGGACCAGCCGTAGCACTTGGCGCACACGCCACGCTTGGATTCGCAGGTCAGCACGGAACGGGCCTTGACCTCTTCCACGCCGTGGGCAACGAGATCGTTGAGCACGTCCATGGACAGGGCGTCGCCGGCCTTGTACAGCACGGTCTCGCCGTCGGCCGGGTCGATGACGTCGGCCGCGAGCAGACGGGAGTACGGGCCACCGTCGGCGGCCTTGACCAGGTGCAGGTTGCCTTCGGCATCGCGTTCGCCGACCTTCATGGTCAGGCCGCGCTTGGTGCCGCAGTCCTCCTCACGCACGATCACGTCCTGGGAGACGTCCACCAGACGACGGGTCAGGTAGCCAGACTCTGCGGTACGCAGTGCGGTATCGGCCAGACCCTTACGCGCGCCGTGCTGGGAGATGAAGTATTCCAGCACGGACAGGCCCTTACGGTAGTTGGACTTGACCGGTCGAGGAATGATCTCGCCCTTCGGGTTTGCCACCAAGCCTCGCATACCTGCGATCTGGTTGATCTGCATCATGTTTCCTCGTGCACCGGACTGCACGATGATGGCCAGGTTGTTCTTGGAATCGAAGTGTTCCTCAACCGCCTCGGAGACCTCGCTGGTGCACTTGGTCCACAGGTCGACCAGTTCCTGACGACGCTCCTCTTCGGTGAGCATACCGATTTCGTAGTTCTCGTTAACCTTGTCGGCTTCGCCTTCGTACTTTTCGATGTACTCGTCCAGTTCCGGCGGCTGGATAACGTCGGAGAACGCGAAGGACACGCCGGACCACGGTGCGCGGGTGAAGCCCAGATCCTTCAGGGCGTCCAGCGTCACGGCCACCTGAGCGGTGGAGTAACGGGTCGCGATGTCGTCGACGATCTTGCTCAGACGCTTCTTCGGCGCCTGCTCGTTGACGAACGGGTAGTCGACCGGCAAGGTGCCGTTGAACAGGATACGGCCGTAGGAGGTGGCGAACAGGACGGAGCCGTCATGGAAACGCTCCTCCTTGACCACGTCCGGGCTGCCCGGTTCCGGATCGACGACCTTGACCTCGCCCGGCTCCCAGTCCTTCGGCAGCACGAAGTCCTGCGGAAGGCGGATGAGCACCTTGGCCTGCATGTCGATCTCGTGCTTGTCGAGCGCCATTTCGGCCTCTTCCAGCGAGGAGAACACGCGGCCCTGGCCCTTGGCGCCGTCGATGACGGTGGTCAGGTAATACAGACCGAGGATCATGTCCTGGCTCGGCATGGTCACGGTGTGGCCGTCTGCCGGCTTCAGGATGTTGTCGGAAGCCATCATCAGGGAACGGGCCTCAGCCTGGGCTTCGGCGGACAGCGGCAGGTGGACTGCCATCTGATCGCCATCGAAGTCGGCGTTGAATGCGGCGCAGGCAAGCGGCGGCAGGTGGATGGCCTTGCCTTCCACCAGGATCGGCTCGAATGCCTGGATGCCCAGACGGTGCAGCGTAGGTGCACGGTTCAGGAGCACCGGATGCTCGGAGATGACCTCTTCGAGCACGCCCCACACTTCGGAGTCCGCGCGGTCCACGAGGCGCTTGGCGCTCTTCATGTTCTGCGCGAAGCCCTGGTCCACGAGGCGCTTGATGACGAACGGCTTGAACAGCTCGAGGGCCATCGGCTTCGGCAGACCGCACTGGTGCATGCGCAGGGACGGGCCGACCACGATCACGGAACGGCCAGAGTAATCCACACGCTTACCGAGCAGGTTCTGACGGAAACGGCCCTGCTTGCCCTTGAGCATGTCGCTCAGGGACTTGAGCGGACGGTTCGAAGCGCCGGTGACCGGACGGCCACGACGGCCGTTGTCGAACAGGGAGTCGACGGCTTCCTGGAGCATGCGCTTCTCGTTGTTGAGCATGATCTCCGGGGCGCCGAGCTCGATGAGGCGCTTCAGACGGTTGTTACGGTTGATCACACGACGGTAGAGGTCGTTGAGGTCGGAGGTGGCGAAACGGCCACCGTCGAGCTGCACCATCGGGCGCAGGTCCGGCGGGATGACCGGGATCACGTCGAGCACCATGGCCTCCGGCTTGTTGCCGGTGGTCAGGAACGCGTTGACGACCTTCAGACGCTTCAGGGCGCGGGCCTTGCGCTGGCCGGTGCCCGTGTCGATCTCTTCGCGCAGCTGCTTGGAGGCTGCCTCGAGGTCGAAGTCCTGCAGACGCTTCTTGATGGCTTCGGCGCCCATGCAGCCTTCGAAGTAATCGCCGTAGCGGTCTTCCATCTCACGCCACAGGTCGACGTCGCCTTCCATGTCTCCCGGCTTCAGGGTCTTGAAGCGGTCGAACACGGCGCTCAGACGCTGGATCTGCTCGTCGTAGCGGGTACGGATGGCGGCCATTTCACGCTCAGCGCTGTTGCGCAGCTTGGCGCGTGCGGAGCCCTTGGCTTCGCCTTCGGCTTCGAGCTCGGCCAAATCGGCTTCGACCTTCTTGGCGCGCTCCTCGATTTCGGCGTTGCGGCGCTTCTCGAGGTTGGCGATCTCGTTGTCGAACTCCTGCTGCAGGTCCGGCAGGTCCTGATGACGCTGCTCTTCGTCCACCTTGGTGACCATGTAGGCCGCGAAGTAGATGACCTTCTCGAGGTCCTTCGGCGCGATGTCCAGCAGGTAGCCCAGTCGGGACGGCACACCCTTGAAGAACCAGATGTGGGTCACCGGAGCGGCGAGCTCGATGTGGCCCATGCGCTCACGACGCACACGGCTCTTGGTGACTTCCACGCCGCAGCGTTCGCAGACGATGCCCTTGAAGCGCACGCGCTTGTACTTGCCGCAGGCGCATTCCCAGTCGCGGGTAGGTCCGAAGATCTGCTCGCCGAACAGGCCGTCTTTCTCCGGCTTCAGGGTACGGTAGTTGATGGTCTCCGGCTTCTTGACCTCGCCGTAGCTCCAGTTACGGATGTCGTCGGCGGTGGCCAGTCCGATCCTCAGTTTGTCAAATTCGTTGACGTCCAGCACTCTATTGTCCTGTCTATCGATTCTTAATGCTTATCACGTTGTTCGGGGATTGGCCGCGCTGCACGCTGTGCTGCAGCGCGGCCAATCCTTTCAATCACTGGAATTCGGGCTCCTCGGCAACCTGGTCTTCCTTGGCGGCGGCGTCAGGACGCGCACCGATGTTGAAGCCGAGGTCATCGGAGGAAGTGGACGGATCGTCATCCTCGTCCTTCATGTCGATGGCCACGCCTTCGGCGTTGAGCACTTCGACATTCAGGGACAGGGACTGCATTTCCTTAAGCAGCACCTTGAAGGACTCCGGGATGCCTGCCGGCGGCAGGTTCTCGCCCTTCACGATGGCGCCGTAGACGCGCACGCGGCCGTCGACGTCATCGGACTTGGTGGTCATCATTTCGTGCAGCGTGTAGGCGGCACCGTAGGCCTCGAGGGCCCACACTTCCATCTCGCCGAAGCGCTGGCCACCGAACTGAGCCTTGCCGCCCAGCGGCTGCTGGGTGATCATGGAGTACGGGCCGGTGGAGCGGGCGTGGATCTTGTCGTCGACCAGGTGGTGCAGCTTCAGCATGTACATGTAGCCCACGGAGATCGGCTTCGGGAACGGTTCGCCGGTACGGCCGTCGAACAGGGTCGCCTTGCCGTCGGGGCCGACGAGCTTGTTGCCGTCGCGGTCCGGAAGGGTGCAGCTGAGCAGGCCCTTGATGGTCTCCGGACGGACGCCGTCGAACACCGGGGTGGCCACCGGAGTGCCCGGAGCGCCCTTTTCGGCGCCCTGCGGCACGTACTTCTTCCAAGCGGCCTCGGCATCCGGGTCGAGGGAGATATCCCAGCCGGCGTGCGCGATCCAGCCGAGGTGCAGTTCCAGCACCTGGCCAAGGTTCATTCGAGAAGGCACGCCCAGCGGGTTCAGCATGATGTCGACCGGAGTGCCGTCGGCGAGGAACGGCATGTCCTCTTCCGGCAGGATGCGGGAGATGACGCCCTTGTTGCCGTGACGGCCGGAGAGCTTGTCGCCCTGGGTGATCTTACGGTGCTGTGCGATGTAGACGCGAATCATCTGGTTCACGCCGTTCGGCAGTTCGTCGCCGTCTTCCTCGGCATCCTCGCGGGTGATTTCCTTGACCGCGATGACGGTGCCGGTCTCGCCGTGAGGCACGCGCAGCGAGGTGTCACGCACCTCGCGGCTCTTCTCACCGAAGATGGCGCGCAGCAGACGCTCTTCCGGAGTCAGCTCGGTCTCGCCCTTCGGGGTGACCTTGCCGACCAGAATGTCGCCGGCTTCGACTTCGGCGCCGATGCGGATGATGCCACGCTCGTCGAGGTTGGCCACCGCGTCCTCGCCGACGTTCGGCAGGTCGCGGGTGATCTCTTCGGCACCCAGCTTGGTTTCGCGGGCGTCGATCTCGTACTCCTCGATGTGGATGGAGCTCAGGGTGTCGTCCTGCACGAGGCGCTGGGAGATGATCACAGCATCCTCGTAGTTGTAGCCGTTCCACGGCATGAAGGCGATGAGCAGGTTCTTGCCCAGTGCCATCTCGCCCTTCTGGGTTGCCGGACCATCGGCCAGCACGGTGCCGGCTTCCACGCGTTCGCCGTCGTGGATGAGCGGGACCTGGTTGTAGCAGGTGGTCTGGTTGGAGCGCTGGAACTTGGCCAGCTTGTAAGAGCTGGTGGTGCCATCGTCGTTCATGGTACGGATGATGTCGGCGGACACGTAGGTCACCACGCCCGGCTTCTCGGCCAGGATGACGTCGCCGGAATCGACGGCGGCGCGCCATTCGGCGCCGGTGCCCACGAGCGGACGCTCGGATTCGATCAGCGGCACGGCCTGACGCTGCATGTTGGTGCCCATCAGCGCTCGGTGGCCCTCATCGTGCTCCAGGAACGGAATCAGGGAGGCGCCGACGGAAACCATCTGACGCGGGGAGACGTCCATGTAATCGACGGAGCTGACCGGCACATCGACCGCTTCCTCTTCGCCGACTCGGGCAAGGGCCTGCTTCTTGACGAAGTTGCCGTTCTCGTCGAGCTCCTGGTTGGCCTGGGCGATGACGTGCTCGGCATCGCGGTCTGCGGTCATGTACTCGACTTCGTCGGTGACGTGGCCGTTGACGACCTTACGGTACGGGGTCTCGATGAAACCGAACGGGTTGATGCGACCGAAGGTTGCCAGGGAGCCGATCAGACCGATGTTCGGGCCTTCAGGAGACTCGATCGGGCACATACGGCCGAAATGGGACGGGTGCACGTCTCGCACTTCCATGGAGGCACGGTCGCGGGACAGGCCGCCGGGGCCCAGAGCGGACAGACGACGCTTGTTGGTCACGCCAGCCAGCGGGTTGTTCTGGTCCATGAACTGGGACAGCTGTGAGGTTCCGAAGAACTCCTTGATGGTGGCGTTCACCGGACGGATGTTGATCAGGGACTGCGGGGTGATGGCCTCGGGATCCTGGGTGGTCATACGTTCGCGGACCACACGCTCCATACGGCTCAGACCGGTGCGCAGCTGGTTCTGGATCAGCTCGCCGACCTGGCGGATACGACGGTTGCCGAAGTGGTCGATATCGTCGACGTCCACGCGCAGGTCAACGTCCTGGCCGTCGCGCTTGCCCGGGAACTTGGTCTCGCCCGCATGCAGGGTGACCAAGTACTTGATGGTGGCGATGATGTCCTCGCGGGACAGGCTGCGGTCGTTGACGTCCTTTTCCAGACCAAGCTTGCGGTTGATCTTGTAACGGCCGACGCGGGCCAGATCGTAACGCTTGGTGTTGAAGTAGAAGGAGTCCAGCAGGTTCTTGCCGGCTTCCGGAGTCGGGGTGTCGGCCGGACGGATCTTGCGGTACAGGTCGGTCAGGGCCTCGTCCTGGGTCTGCACGGTCTCCTTGGCGAGAGCGTCCATGACCAGCGGGTAGTCCTTGAAGGCGTCGGCAATTTCATCCTTGGTCATGCCGATGGCCATGAGGAACACGATGGCGGACTGCTTGCGCTTACGGTCCACGCGCACGCCGAGGACGTCGCGCTTGTCGATCTCGAACTCGAGCCATGCGCCACGGCTCGGGATGATCTTCGCGCCGAAGACTTCCTTATCGGAGGTACGGTCCTGGGAACGGTCGAAGTACACGCCCGGGGAACGCACGAGCTGGGACACGATCACTCGCTCGGTACCACCGATGATGAAGGTGCCGTGCGGGGTCTGCAGCGGGAAATCGCCCATGAACACGGTCTGGGACTTGATTTCGCCGGTGTCGCCGTTCTCGAATTCGGCGTTCACGTACAGCGGCGCGGAGTAGGTGTAATCCTTCTCCTTGCATTCCTGCACGGTGTGGCGCGGTTCTTCGAAGTACGGATCGGAGAAGGTCAGGCTCATGGTCTGAGCGAAGTTCTCGATCGGGGAGATCTCCTGGAAGACCTCGTCAAGACCGGAGGTGTGGGGCACGGTGTTGGTGCCGTTCTCCAGATCTTCCTGGACTCGCTTCTGCCAGCGCTCGTTGCCGATGAGCCAGTCAAAGCTGTCAGTCTGTACACCCAACAGGTAGGGTACATCAATGGGCTCGCGGATGGAGCCGAAGTTCACACGGTCCGACGCCTTGTGCAGATCAATATCATGCTGGTCGGCGCGTGCGATGATGGTGGTGGTGTTCGTCGTAGCCTCAGCCAATGGACGTTCCTTATCGCTCGCTAATCGTATCGATATGTTTCCCCGGAAGCGCTCTCATTGGCCACCATATGCCTAATACGCGGGCGCTTCTTCCTTGTCAGCGTGCCCGCTATATGACACACATCTACGCAAAGTCATAAGAATAGCATAACCTGCAGATTTTCACTCAACCGTGATACCGACCGGTTCCGACTTGGTTTTCGCATGTCCTTTGACCGACAGTTGGGCCGAATACACGCCACGGTCCACGTTCGGCAGGTCCGCCGCGTCGGCGCATTCGCTGCCGGAACGCACGCCCGGCCAAGTGATCGTCTGCTTGACTTCGTCGCCCTTGGCTATCAGCCGGTAATCCGTGTCCACGGGGCATACGTTCGATTTCCAGACCACGTCCTTGCCCGACTTGATCGTCAGCACCATGCCCGCCTGGGACACGTCGATCAGACAGCCAGCCTTGCCGGAACCGTTGTATTTCACGGAAGCGGTGAAGTCCATCGTGCCGCCCACACCGAAGCTCGATGCGGCCGGAGTAAGCGACAGCGCGACGTTGGATGCGTCGCAATCGGGAACGCTGCTTTTCTGCTGTTGGGTCGGCGACGGCACCTCCTTGCGGGAGATCGCGTAAACATCGGCATGGTGGATTTCGCGGTTGACAGCGACGACGCCCTGCGTCAGCGAATACAGGCAGAATACGATGAAGCTCAGCACCAGCACCGTCGCGATACCGAAAACGATGCGGCGGCGGCGATACATCGCCTGCTGTTGTTTCGTACGTTTCTTACCGGTCCGCGGGGAGGTCTTGTGAGCCATGGCTCCCAGTCTAGCGTGTCATCCTCCGTGCGGCACCGCGGCCGCACGCACCACGCATGCCGTGTACGTTACACCGGCAGCCGCACCCCTCCCCCGAGCAGGATTTCGATCAGACCGTCCTCGTCAAGCGACGCGATGCATTTGTCCAGCTGCACGTGGTCTTTCCACAGCCGTTCGACGCTCTTGCGATCAAGCACCGTCTCGCCATCCGGCAGGCCGCGCAGCGCGTTCAGCACCAGCCCGCGCACCTGCCGGTCCGTACCTTGGAATCGTTGGCGTGGTCGCGTACGCCGCTGCCCCAATCCCGGTCTTCCGTTGCGTAGGAACGCGCATTTTCCGGCGATCGGACAGGCTTCGCATAATGGCGATTTCGCAGTGCACACCGTCGCGCCGAGTTCCATGACGGCCTGGTTCCACACGACGGACGGGCGATCGAAACGACGGCATTTCGCGGAATCATCGTCCGGCAGCAGCCGTTTCGCCAGCGCGCGTTCCGCGGGACTTGCGCTGCCGCCGAGCGATTCGACGCCGACGAACGCACGTGACAGCACACGGCGGATGTTCGTGTCGACCACCGCGATACGTTCGCCGAAAGCGAACGACAGCACCGCGCTTGCCGTGTAATCACCGATGCCGGGCAGAGCAAGCAATTCGTCGTACGTATGCGGCAGCTCGTCGGCGTAATCGTATGCGATGACGTGCGCGCATTCCTGCAATCGCAGGGCGCGCCGCGGATAGCCAAGCCGCCCCCATGCGGTGATCACGTCGGATTTCGGGGCGTCGGCGAGCGCGGCTGCGTCCGGCCATCGGTCCATCCATGCGGTCCAATACGGCACGACGCGGCCCATCTGCGTCTGCTGGCTCATCACTTCGGAAACGAGCACGCCCCACGGTGTGGTGCGGCCGAATCGCCATGGCAGGTCGCGCGCGTTGGTCTGCCACCATTGCGCGAGCGTCGTTGCGATTTCGTCAGCATCGGAAGCATCGGAGGTGACGGCGGTGGCGGAATCGGCAAAGTCGTCAAAGTCGGCGTCACGTACGGCGGTGTCGTATGTGGTGTTCGTGTCGTTCATCGTTCCTATTCTTAGCATTTATGACGAACGAAGAACATACCGATAACGCGCAGGGCGCAACGCGCGACGCCGAGACGCAGGCGGCCGAAGCCAAGGTCGAGAAGATGTTCGAATACGGGTACCGCAAGTCCAATTACGGCCCGGACGAACTGGTGACCGACGCGCACGGCAATCCGATTTCCGTGGTGGACGCGATGCTGAGCGCGAAGGACGCGGCGAAGGCGGAGACCTCCACCCCGCACCTGTGCTACTACTCCCCGCGTATTCCAGGCAACACGGGTTCCGCGATCCGCCTGTGCGCCGTGACGGGAACGATTCTGCACCTGGTGGAACCTTTGGGTTTCAATCTGCGGGATACCAAGCTGCGCCGTGCGGGGCTCGACTACCATGACATGGCGCATGTGGTGCTGCACCCGAATTTCGAGGATCTGGTGGAATCGATGCCGGATTCGCGCATCATCGCCTTCACCGCGCACGCCACCAAGCTGTACACCGACATCGAATACAGGCCGACCGACATCCTGCTGTTCGGTCCGGAACCGGGCAATATCCCCGATCCGATGGACATCATGGCCGGCCCGCATGTGGCCGAGCAGGTGCGTCTGCCGATGCGTCCTTCGCTGCGTAGCCTGAATCTCACCAACTGCGCCTCCATCGCCATCTACGAAGCCTGGCGACAGTTGAACTTTGCCGGCGGTAAGTAAAAACAGTTTTACAAACGCAAAAGAGCCCGGCCCTCCGTGCAGGAAGGTCGGGCTCTTTCGTAAGAACGTCAGTTCTTGAAGGAGTGGATCGGCGCCGGAATGCGGCCGCCACGGGTCACGAAGGCCTCGCAGCTGGTCTGGTTCACCGGAATGATCGGCGCGTAGCCCATGAGGCCGCCGAAGTTGGCCATCTCGCCCACGCCCTTGCCTTCCACCGGGATTACACGCACGGCGGTGGTCTTCTGGTTGACCATGCCGATGGCCGCCTCGTCGGCGATGATGCCGGAAATGGTGGCCGCGGTGGTGTCGCCGGGGATGGCGATCATGTCAAGGCCGACGGAGCATACGCAGGTCATGGCCTCAAGCTTTTCGATTTTCAGGCAGCCGTTGTTGGCCGCGTCGATCATGTTCTTGTCTTCGGAGACCGGAATGAACGCGCCGGACAGGCCGCCCACATAGGAGGACGCCATGATGCCGCCCTTCTTCACCTGGTCGTTGAGCATGGCGAGCGCGGCGGTGGTGCCTGGGGCGCCCACCTGTTCGAGGCCGATCTTCTCCAGCACTTCGCCGACGGAGTCGCCCATGGCGGGGGTCGGGGCGAGCGAGAGGTCGATGATGCCGAATGGCACTCCGAGTCGGCGGGAGGCCTCCTGGGCCACCAGCTGGCCGACGCGCGTGATCTTGAACGCGGTGCGCTTGATGGTTTCGCACAGGAACTCGAAGTCCTTGCCCTTGGCCTCGTCGAGCGCGCGGGAGACCACGCCCGGTCCGGAGACGCCGACGTTGATGACCGCGTCGCCTTCGGTCACGCCGTGGAAGCCGCCTGCCATGAACGGGTTGTCGTCCGGGGCGTTGCAGAACGCCACGAACTTCACGCAACCGTAGGAATCATTGTCTGCGGTGGCGTGCGCGATGTCCTTGACGATGTGGCCGAGCAGTTCGACGGAGTTCATGTCGATGCCGGTTTTGGTGGAGCCCACGTTCACGGAGGAGCAAACGATGTCGGTTTCGGACAGGGCCTGCGGCAGGGAGCGGATGAGCATTTCCTCGGCCGGGGTCATGGACTTGGACACGAGCGCGGAGTAGCCGCCGATCAGGTCGACGCCGACCTTCTTGGCCGCGCGGTCGAGCGCGTGTGCGATCTTGACGAAATCCTCGGAGCTCTTGCAGGAGCTTGCGCCGACCAGGGAGATCGGGGTGACGGTGATGCGCTTGTTGACGATCGGGATGCCGAAATCGCGTTCGATGGCCTGGCCGGTGGACACGAGGTCCTTGGCGTACGTGGTGATCTTGTTGTAGATGTTCTCGCAGACCTCGTCGACGCTGTCGGCTGCGCAATCCAGTAGGCTGATGCCCATGGTGATGGTGCGCACGTCGAGCTTCTCCTGCTCGATCATCTTGTTGGTCTCGTGGACCTCCATGATATTCAGCATGGTTTTTCCTTACGATTGGTACGATTCGTGGCTTCGGTTGCTTGCATGGCTTACGTGTGCCGCGGATCAGACGCGGTGCATCTTGGTGAAGATCTCTTCGCGCTGGCAGCGGATGCGCACGCCGATCTCCTCGCCGAGCTTGTCGAGATCGTCGACGACTGTGCCGAATTCCTCGTCCGCGTTGGAATAATCCACAATCATCATCATGTTGAAGAAGCCGTCGATGATGGTCTGGGAGATGTCGAGCACGTTGACCTGGTGCGCGGAAAGATAGGTGCAGACGCGGGCGATGATGCCGACAGTGTCCTGGCCGACGACGGTGATGATTGCCTTGTTCATGGAACTCCCTAAACGTGAGGTGTGAATATCCAGTTGCCGTCTCGGCAAATTGCCGGACGTGCCCTCAAGTATAGGAAAGGCACGTGCCAAAACACCCCTCTCCCCCGCTTTTCGCATTACATGGTGAGACGCCACACGCGCATGTCAGTAGTCAAACGTTTACCTAGGTCGTCACCGCCCACGGATTCACCCGCGCTGTGTCGCAACATAGCATGACATGCAACATCCGCCGGCAAATTACAACGCAGCGCACATATCGTGCCCATAT
>ULQV01022655.1_pt1 | contig 12643 bp, 18 predicted proteins | sample 1954851 | NCBI WGS metagenome assembly ULQV01 (sample SAMEA4835665, study PRJEB28245) | human gut metagenome | biome: gut microbiome; material: fecal sample | place: Denmark | collected 2008 | reverse complement strand
AGGTAACGACTACAGAATAAGAATTAATTCCCCATCTTGAAATTAATCACAATTAATATCAATTTATATCTTGACTTTAATTACCATCTGTAGTAATATACTTAATACAAGGTAAGGTTATCGATGATGAAAGGGCTAACAATGGTTGATAATATTGATATTGCTTATTGCATGGCACAGCTTGAGAATAGAATAAGACGAGAATGGATCTCTGCCAAAAACTACCTTGATTATTGTGATGGGAACGTTGAAGATCCGGTGTATGAAAGGATCATTGCTAGGCGGGAAATTATGATTTACGCTTTTGAAGTAGCATTTGGGGTTGATTATCTTTAGAAGTTAGAAATACAAGGTAAGGTTATCGATGATGAAAGGGTAAACAATGAAAGGGCAAACAATGAAACTCCGCAACATGAACGCATACGTCACCGAGGAGAACATCACCATTGAGCTTGCAAGCGGCGAGGTTCTGGACCTTGAAAACGCGCTTGTTCTTCACAGCTATTCTAGCCGCGTCGCTGTGTATTGCAAGATGCGCGTTTATCTGCTCCCTCGCTATGATTACAGCGTCACCACGTGGAAGCACGTTCACGCGTTCATCCAAGATTATTGTCGTTTCGTTTGGGACTGCGACGCGCGCGAAATGCGCAAGATAGCGGCGCTCGGCGTTGAAGATGATGAGAAGGAATACGCATTTGCGAAAGGCATCGTAGAGGGGGTACCCGTTGAAAATGTCAACTGCGAAGGTTGCGTGCTATTTGGAAACGTCGAATGTTCGCGTCTGTGCGCACTCAACCATCGAGTCGTTATTTGGTAAAGAGAGGAACGCAACAACCTCGCATTTTTGTAAGCGATTACGGCGCGGCACGCATCCTTGAGTGTGAGCGGCTTCGGAATCGCATAAGGTATACATTTACGATGTTCGCCACTCGTAACGAGGTTTACAGCGAGTTTGTTAGTGAGGTTTTGGACAATTTTAATGAAGGGTATTTATCATGGAAAAGCGAATTTTTGGGCGTCGTTACAATACCGACACGGCAAAGCTTGTGACTTTTAACGAATCAAAATCTTTGGGGCTTGATTACTATTTTGAAAGTGTTTACAGGAAACGTAATGGCGAATACTTTTTTCTATGCGTGCGGTAATGTAGCTACTGTTTATGCTGATTATGAAGATGGCGTGTATACATGTGGTTATGTTTTGATACCCTTGAGAAATAAAGATGTAGAAGTTGTAATAAAGTTGGTAGAAGGTTATGAATTGGATGAAAAATATTACAAGTTTCCGGGTGTTAGTTATTATAATGGGTTTGATTGGAAAGATTACTGTCATGAAGTTTATCCTGATGTCGATGTAAATACCTTTTATGTGTAGGAGGCATGCAATGACTATCCAAGACAAGACAGAGGCCTACTACATGGCCAAGTTCGAGGACTACATCCGGCAGTGCAAGTATTTTGCCGATGATGCCGACAGGCTTGTGCCCGGTAAGCACGGGTATTGGGATACGTATTATCACCTGATATCGATTTTCGATGAATGGTTTGGCGTGGACTATTGGGGCGATGGATATGAAAGTTTTTGAACTGACTATTGAGGAGGCATGGCTTTACATGCCTAAACCTCTCAAATCTTTGATCAGGTTTCTAGGAATGTTGATGGGTGCAGTTGTCATAGTCTTGTGTGCGATTTAAGGATAATTCATGATTGATGATTGTAAGAAACTTGTTGGATATCTTGTGAAGATTTTATGAAAAGTTGAATTTTCCGAACACTCATATTCTCATGTATGTTAAGATATTGAGCGTAGGATGTACCCCAAACAGAAAGGAATCTAGCAATGCAGAACGTTACCCGTACCATGACCGAATACGAGATCACCGCGTATTCGGTGTGCGAATCCGACGGGGAGGTGGGCTTGAACGTCGTTGCGGAATGCACCGTCCATTCCACCACAATGAACAAGGGGGAGGCCCGTGCGGCCCTGATGGAGGCCACGGGAACGGCCGTTCCACGAGGATGCACGGTGGTCTGGAAGCCCGTGAAGACGGTGAAGCACGCCATGCCCCTTGACAAGTTCTTGGCGGAAAGCGTAGTGATCGAGGAAAAGGAGATCTAGAATGAACGATAAAGCCGTTGAATTTCAGGAGATTGTCGAGAGTGAAATTGTCGAAACCGGCATTAGGGAATACGACGTTTCCGAACTTATGGGAGGCGAACTTCAGGCCGTTTGTTCGGTTGACGCGGTTGATCCGGAAACGAAGGCAATCGTCTTCAACGCCGCGAACAATCCTGACCACAAGGTGAAGGATTTTGTTAACAAGCAGATTAACGTGAAGGACATCTTCGCGGAAATCGTTGAGATCGCAAACGAAGAAACCGGAGAGATCACTAAGGTTCCGCGAATCGTGCTGATCGATGCCGACGGTTTGGCCTTCGAATGCGTATCGGTGGGCATGTATTCGGCAATCCGCAAGCTTGTCGCGATATACGGTGCCCCCACATGGGAACCACCCCTCACGGTGACGGTCAAGCAGAAATCTGTAGGAAAAGGGTCTATGTACACCCTTCAGATGTAGCCGTTCATGAAAGCCCCTCCCTACGAAGGGGCTTTCTTAGGAGAATGCCATGTACGAAGTAAACATGCTGTCGATGGCCGACAAGGACTTGCTGAGCGAGTTTCTTTACCGTTCCATGTGCCGTGTTCTGAACGTCAACGTGTCCTTTTGGGACGGGGCGGTTCCGCAAGGGGTGAGCGTTTTCGTCGCGCATCCCGAGACGGGAACGTTCGAGTACATGTTCACCAAGGACACGAAATATCCGGTAAGGCGAGACGACATTGACGAGGTTCTTCCCTTGCTGGAAGCTTATGGGAACGTGCGTGCGGGCGGCCTGGTCTACTACCTGAATTCCTGCATGGTTCCCGTCGTGTCGAAGCACAGGGCTTATCCGTATTGAGGAATGATGCATATGATCACGAAAAACGGAATATGTTATGATTTGTCGCGATCTCCGTATGTTTGTTCGGTGGCGAATTGGACTTACTATTTTTCAAGCCCTTCGCATATGAACAAGTTCAAAAGTAACATATCGTCCAACAGGGACTGGCTTAACGATTCCATGTCAAGGCGGTTCAAGTTCACGATGAGCCTTGACTTGCTGGCAGACCTGTCCTTGTACAGGAAGACGGAGACTAGAGGATTCTTGGTTCGCGACGAGATGTCCGGGATGGTATACGAATGTCCAGAGAATATAGAATATCGTGGAACCATAATCAGTTGAGAAAACTCAACTCTGCGGTGAGGCGGTACAACAACGCCATTCGCCGGGCCGTGCGGAACAACCCCCTGGCGGAACTCTACTTGCCTAAGGAGGTGTCGTACAAGGATGTCAAGGCGTCCATAACGACGGCCCGGGCGCTTAAGAATACCGTGAACCGGCTGGCTAGAATCACCAGGCCAAAGGCCCTCGAACCCGTTCAGCAGCAGGACGGCTCCATCGTCACCCGTTACGAGAGGAACGAGTACGCCGTGCTGAAAAGCGTGCGGGAGAGGAAAAAGAGCATGAGGGCCAAGGCAGAGGGAGTTGTTCAGCCAACGGCGGGTGCCGGAAATCTGAAGCAGGCTGCCCTTTCCAGGGACACACGCCCGGTGTCAACGTTGGGAGCCGGGGCGATAAGGCGTTTCATAGAGACGCAATCGCGTCAACTCAACATGAGCAACGAGGAACAGGTTAGCGGTTACTATACCAATTACATGAAAGCCCTGTGGAGCGTTTTCGGAGGCTTTCCCGAGCATGATGCCGATATCGAACATATCGAGGAAACCATACTGGCGATGGCGAGGGACGATTGGAAGCCCCTCGTCAAGGCCATCGAGGATTCCCCAAGCATCTCGTACATCTACGGCCCGCAGGAAAGGGAAGCAAAGATGAAGAAAATACTGGGTTACTGGATGAACGTTAGGGCTGTGTGATGGAGTACAAGGACATATGGGCCTTGACTTGGGACGGTGGATTATGGGATGGAAGCGAGGTTTGCAATGTGCCGACGTATGCGGCTGACTTCGAAACCACGGCAGATCCGGACGACTGCAGGGTATGGGCATGGGCTGCAAGCGAGGTCGGAGACGCCGAGAACGTGAGTTTCGGAAACGACATCGAATCGTTCGTTTCGTGGTGCAGGGCGGTGGAGGGCTCGAGGGTGTATTTCCATAACCTCAAGTTCGACGGAAAGTTCGTGCTGCACCACCTTCTGTCCAACGGGTGGACGTGGGTTGCAGGAAAGGACGATGCCAGACACAAGACGTTCACGACCCTTATAAGCGACATGGGCCAGTTCTACAGCATAAAGCTTTACTTCACCCCCGTAGCTGCAGTGGAGTTCCTGGATTCCCTCAAGGTGATACCCCTTCCGGTCGCATCCATTCCAAAGGCGTTCGGCCTGTCAATCGAGAAATTGGACATAGACTATCTGGAAGCCCGGGAACCGGGACACGTCCTGACCGACAAGGAAAGGGCATACGTAGCCAACGACGTGAAGATAGTGGCTTTGGCCTTGCAGGAAATGTACGAAAGGGACATGAAGCGCATAACCGCAGGGTCGAACGCGTTCCACCATTACGTGAAGTCGATAGGTGGGAAGAAGCGGTTCCGGGACTGGTACCCCGAGCCCGACTACGACCTCGATCTGAGGAAGGGAGGGTGCTACAAGGGAGGGTTCGTGATGGCGAATCCAGAGTTCGCGGGAAAGATCGTCGGCCCAGGCCTGTCTTTCGACGTGAACTCGCTGTATCCTTCCGTGATGGCTTCGGTGCATGGCGAAGTGCTTCCGTATGGGGAGCCTGAAGCCTATGAGGGTTCTTACGTAGAAGACCCAGAAATGCCGCTTTACATACAGTTTCTGGAAGCCGACTTCACGGTGAAGGAAGGTCACATCCCCTGCATGCAACTCAAGGGGAACAGGCTTTTCGGAGAGACGGAGTACATAAGGGATTCGGGCGGGCTGCAGCCCCTGTGCCTCACGTCGGTGGACTTGGAAATGCTTTTCGAGCAGTACGACGTTCATGACGTGCGCTACGTGAGGGGCTACAAGTTCAAGGGTTCCACGCTGCTTTTCAAGGATTACGTGAGGGAGTGGACGGAGGTCAAGCAGAGGGCGACGGTAGAGGGAAACCCTGGAATGCGAACCATTGCGAAGCTTCAGTTGAACTCCCTTTACGGAAAGATGGCGACCAATCCGGTCAAGCAGTCCCGCATGCCGTATCTGGACGAAGGGGTGGTGAAGTACGCGCTGCTGGACGAGGAACGAAAAGAGGCCGTCTACCTTCCCGTCGGTGCGTTCATAACCGCGTATGCACGCGCGTTCACCGTGCGTGCGGCGCAGGCGAACAGGCATCGATGGCTCTACTCGGACACGGATTCCAACTACTTCCTGGGCACAGAAATGCCAGAGGGCATGGAAGTGGACGACGTGGAACTTGGAAAATGGGCTTTGGAACACCGGTTCGACAGGTTCAAGGCGCTGCGCGCCAAGTCCTACTGCTTCGAGGAAGGCGGGGAACTGGTCGTGCATTGCGCCGGGATGCCGTCGCGTTGCCATTCAGGGGTCACGATGGAGAACTTCGCGTTCGGCAGACAGTTTGCGGGGAAGTTGCGCCCCAAGGACGTGAAAGGTGGTACAATACTCGTGGAGGACGTTTTCACGATTCACGAATAGGAGGATGGAAAATGGCAAGCAGGTACGAGCCGGCCCTGCGCGAACTGGCTATGGAGCCGGACGAGGAACGCCGCCTCGAAATGGCCGCCGAGATAGACCGCGACGCCGCGGATTTGGACGAGAGGTGGGACAACCGGGACGCATATGCGGGCCTCGAGGCCGAGCGCGACCGTCTTGCGGCGGAGCGCGACGACGCGATTGCCGACCGCGATTCCTGGAAGGAGCGCTACGCGGACAGGTTCTTCGATTCCGGCGAGGGAATCACCGACCGCCAGGACGTCATCGACCGCCACGCGGCGGACATTCGGAAGGAATCCCGCCCGCGAGGCTTCGCGGCGCTGTGGGACGACAGAATCAACTAAAGGAGGACACACATGCCTACCAAGACAAGCACCGTGCCGGCGAAAACGAAGATCGACCCGGTGGCGGTGACCACCGCGCTGATGGAGGAAACCCCGGAACTGGCACAACCGCTTCTTGCACGTGGAGTGATCGAGAAGGCCGGGGACGGGACCATCAGCATTTCGGGAACCACCGAGACAATCCACAAGATCGGGGACTACATCCTCAACTACACGCCTGCCGCGAACGCGTACCTGGACGCGCTCGTCAACCGTATCGGGTTCGTCATCATCTCGTCCAAGATGTACACCAATCCGTGGTCGGCGTTCAAGAAGGGCCGGCTCGAGTTCGGCGAGACGGTGGAAGAGATCTTCGTGAACCTGGCGCGTCCGTACCAGTTCAGCCCTTCCAAGGCCGAACAGGACGTGTTCAAGCGCACCATCCCGGACGTGCGCGCGGCGTTCCACACGATGAACTTCCAGAAGTACTACCCCATCACCATCACCGACGACCAGCTTCGTCAGGCGTTCCTGTCCTGGCAGGGAATCTCAGACCTCATCGCGGCCATCGTGGACAGCGTGTACACCTCGGCCCAGACCGACGAGTACCTGGTCATGAAGTACATGCTGGCGCGTGCCATTCTCAACGGGTACGTCCAGTCGGTGCCCATTCCCAGCGCCACCAAGGAGAACGCCGTTGACGTGGCCACGGTTTTCCGCCAGACGGCGCGCCTGCTCGAGTTCCAGAGCAACAAGTACACCATGTCCGGCGTGACCACGCACACGAACATCGAAGACCAGTACATCATCGTCACCGCACCGTTCGAGGCCGTTATGGACCTGAACGTCCTGGCAAGGGCGTACAATCTGGATTACGCGCAGTTCATCGGGCGCGTGGTTGCCGTGGATTCCTTCGTGGACATGGATTGGCAGCGCTTGCAAGACCTGTTCACCGACGAGAACGGCGTCACCGACCCGTCGTTTGCCCCCTGGACGGAAGACGAGGTGACGGTTCTTCAAGGCGTCCCGGCCATCACCACTTCCCGCGACTTCTGGCAGGTTTGGGACAACTTCGAGAAGATGACGGAGAACTACAACGGCAAGGGCCTGTACTGGAACTACAACTACCATGTGTGGAAGACGTTCTCCATCAGCCCGTTCAACCAGGCCGTCGCGTTTTCCGACGTGGCTTCGTCCATCACCGCCGTCGCCGTCTCGCCCACGGCTGCCACCCTTCCCAGGGGAGCGGACCTGGCCATCGAGGCGACCGTGACGGGAACCGGCGTGATCAACAAGGGCGTTCAATGGACGCTTGCAGGAAACGCCTCCACGGGCTCCTACGTCTCCGACGCCGGCAAGGTTCACGTCGCCAAGGACGAGACGGCCACGAAGCTTACCGTGACTGCAACGAGCATTGCGGACGCCACGAAGTCGGCTTCCGCCACCATCACCGTGTCCGAATAGTCTGAGAGCGAGGGACTGTTCCAAGTCCCTCGCATTCGGGAGGCCTTCATGCCGTTTCAACCGTCAACCAATATCTATATAGGAGCCGTTCCCTTCGACCCGTCGTACAGGCATGTGAGGTACTTCTCCGACAGGGAAGCCCAACAGCAGTATTTCGCCGCCCTCTGCCCCATGACGCTAAGGAGAGAGGACTACACGTACCAGCGGGTCGACGATTCCATAGTGGTGCCGTTCAATGCCGAGACCTTGTACGGGTACAATTACTGCATGTTCAAGAACGAGAACTACGGGGAAAGGTGGTTCTACTCCTTCATAACGGACGTCGAATACGTGAATCCAAACTCGTCAAGGCTGCACCTTTCCCTTGACATCATGCAGACGTGGTTTCCCGACTGCACCGTGAAAGCGTGCATGGTGGAAAGGGAGCATGTGGACGATGACACTATAGGGATGCATATCAAGGACGAAGGGTTAGACCCGGGGGAACTCATCGTTGATTACTATTCTTTCGACAATCAGAACCTGTACCTCTATCCCGTGGTGGCCTCTGCAGTGGAGCCGTTGAAGGATGGAACCTACGTGAACGTCGGGGGAGACAAGTACATGGGTGTATACTCTGGTTGCTCTTTGTCGGTGTTCCCCGCCATTTCTGAACTCAAGTCGTACCTCGACGCGCTTTCTTCCAACGGCCAGCAGGACGCTATAAGCGCGATATACCTTGTGCCTGACTTCTGCGTGCAGAACAGAGTTAAGAAGGACAATGGTTGGGGGTACTGGGTGGACGCCTCGGCAGGAACTCCTACGGAGGACTACAGCCTGAACGTGGGGATGGGCTCGCTTGACGGTTACGTGCCGAAGAACAACAAAACCCTTTGTTACCCCAATCAGTATTTCGAGGTGACCAATTTCAACGGAGGGAACCAGAAGTTCCGTTTGGAGTTCTTCGGAACCAAGGGAATGGCATCGTTCGACAAGACCGGAGGATGCTCTATGTCATCGACGTTGGCGTACATTCCCAAGAACTACAACGGAAATGCTGGAAGGTCTGTGGAACAGGCTGTTTACATGGCGGCGTTTCCTACATGCATGTGGGTGTACCAGGCATGGGCGAACATGTACGGACAATCACAGGTAGGCCTGTTCGGTTTGAAGTTCAACTCGCAGACCGACTTGCCCTTCATGAACAATGCCATGAATGGTGCGCAGAGGCTTGTGGGCTCGGCAACCAGGCTGGATTTGCTTGGAATGGCGAACGATGCAGTTGACACCGTACAAGATCAGGTGAACGCCTTTGCATCCCTTTCAAAAGCCACCCGCACGCCAAACACGTCCAGGGGAGGGATGAACTCCACTACTTCGCTGGTGAACGTGGGAAGTTACACGGTGGGGTTCAGGAAGTACACGTGCCGTCGTGAAATGGCGAAGCAGATAGACGACTACTACAGCATGTATGGTTATCTGGTTTCGGAAATAAAGGTCCCCAACGTCGTGGGCCGCAGGTCTTGGAACTACGTGAAGACGAACGGGGCATCCGTTGTCGGCAAGGTTCCCGCAGGAACCTTGGCGCAGATAAACCGTCTGTTCGACCGAGGCATCACCTTCTGGCACGTGAACGACGTGGGCAACTACGCGCTTGACAATTCGATAGTCTGATGGAGGACATGCAATGCTTACCCCTGGATTGTACGAGGGATTCAGGCTTCCCGACGGAAGGGTGCCGAAGAAAGTCGCTGGAAACGCCGTCCAGCGTGAGAACGACTGGCTCAACGACGAGACGTACCTGTCCTACATGTGGCGTCTGTACGACCTGGCCGTTTCCGTCTTCGAATGGAAGAACCTCCCGAAGGGCGTAAACGAGAGAATGGTGGAGAGGTGGCTTTTGGCGAACGGCATGTGCCTGTTCGTGTACGACGAGGCCATCAAGGAAGACCCCGAACAGCGCTCGCCGGAGGGCTATGCCATGCTGCGAATGGTGATGGCGGGCCCCTTCGACATCTACAACATTCCCAAGGAGCGTTGGGCGTACACGGTAGACCCCAACCATGCCACGATGAAGTTCGACATAACCAATTCGGTGATCTGCTTCAACGACAACATAGGCACGCCGACCTTCCTTCAACTCGACCTGTATGCGAAAATGCTGTGGCAGTGCGAGCGCAGCGTGTACACCAACATAGCCCAGCAGAAGACGCCGCGCATCGTGAAATGCACCGAGAAGCAGCGCCTCTCCTTGCAGAACCTTTTCGCGCAGGTGGACGGTTTCATGCCGGTGTGCTGGGCAGACAAGGACTTGGACTTGACCGGGGTGGAGGTGCTGGACACCGTTTCGCCCTACGTGGCCGACAAGATACAGGTTGTCAAGCACCAGATCTGGAACGAGGCGCTCACGTACCTGGGCATCGAGAACACGAACACGGACAAGAAGGAACGCATGGTGTCCCCCGAGGTCATGGGCAACATGGGCGACGTGGAGGCCCAGAGGTTCACTCGCCTGAACAGCAGGAAACAGTTCTGCAAGGAAGTGAACGAGATGTTCGGGCTGGACATCGACGTTGACTTCCGAAGCGGCATGTACATCAGGACCGACAAGGCGGGTACGGTTCCCGTCGCAGGAATGGAGAGCGGGGCTGTTGACAAGGGAGGGAACACAGGGTATGGTGGAGGCAATCTCTGGCAGGCGCTCAAGGCGGCATTGAAGGGTGGAAGATGAGCAGGTACACGACACAGCTTAGATGGGTGGTGGAACAGGCCCTTGACGACATCGGCGCTCCGCACGAGGAATCCATGTGGGAGCGCGTGTATTCGGAAGTGGGGCTTGCAGACTATCCGATATTCGAAGAAGCCCATAGAAAGGTTCTGAACGACAAGATCATACGGCACTACTACACGCGCGAGATAGGTGCCGAGACGGTTGCGAGATGGCGCATGTTCGTGAGAGACGCCATGCATCTGATCATGCCGTATTACAATCAGCTTTACGAATCCGAATTGCTTGCGCTTGGAATGGAGCCTTTGGGCGACCGCAACCTGTCCCACACGGAACATGCGTGGGGGACGGCCGAGAACATGGGCTCGGGAACCACGGAATCGTCCACCGACACTCAGAACGTCTACCAGGACACGCCGGCAAGCCAGATGATACCGGAGCAGGTGAAGAGCCTGGAATACGCCACGAACGCGACGTTCGACACGGAAACGGCCAGCGGCAAGGCGTCCAACGAAAGCACGGGAAGCTACGACAACATGGTTCAGAGGGACGAGACGGGATATTCCCGCCCGCAGTCCGAACTTCTGAAGCTGTACCGCGAGACGTTCCTAAACATCGACAACGACGTGGTGCATGACCGTGAACTGGCACAATGCTTCATGACTGTATGGTGAAAGGAGGTAGGATGACTAAGAACGTGAGAATAGCGCCGTTGAGGTTCTTCACGCAAAGGGTGCTTCCTGCGGTGTACACCGACGAACTGTCGTACTACGAAGTCCTGGCGAAGGTGGTCGACAAGCTGAACGAACTCATAGACGTGGTTGGCGACAGCGCCACCATCGAGCAGATTCAGCAGGTCATAAAGGACATAGAGAAGGAACTGTCGGCGTTGTACGTGTACGTTGACAAGGAAGTGCAGGGAGCCAAGGACTATTCGGACGACCAGAACGATATCCTGGAAAAGTACCTCGAATCGCTGATAGTGAATGCGACCGTGGGAAAGGTGTTGGTGCAGTCCCAGACAGGGGGCGGAATATGCCCTTTGCAGGAGGAACTGGACAGACAATACGACTTCTTGAGGTATTATGCCTACAATGCGGGCAAGATGGATTCGTTCGAGAAGACCGCGCAGGAAATCGACGGCTACGATGCTACGGCATACACCGACGATCTGTACAACGCCGTTCTTCTGAACGGCAACAGCGACCTGCCTGTGCAGGATGGAAACTAAGGAGAGTGTCGACATGAGTGCTACCAACACAACGCCGTTCTTGCAGCTGCCGCAATTCGCTGCAACGGACAAGCCAACATGGCTTGGGGACTTCAATGGCGCAATGTCCAAGATCGACACGGGCGTTGCGTCCAACAACAACAAAATAACGGAACAGACGGCACAGATCGCTGCCGTCCAGAAAATGGCGGAGAATGCAAGTGTTACGGCCAACAAGGCGATTTCCGTAGCTGAAAGCGCCACGCAAGATGCAGCAGCCGCGTCATCCGCAGCATCGAACGCCCAGACAGACGCAAATCAGGCGCTTTCAAAGGCAAATTCGTTGGAAAGCCGGTTCGAACTGGTGAAGTTCGGGCAGGTAACACAGACGCTGATGACGCCATCCAGTGGGTTGACTATTGGGAATTCATTGATCAGTTACGCCCTTAATCAGAACGGGACATACGGCAAGGTATACGGGCGCATACAGGTGACCACGCAGACCGGCGAAAGCGGGCAGCGCGTGACGTTGAAAGCGGGCAGCATACCGTTCAAGAAACCGTCTTCGACCGTGAAGGTGACGTTCATAGGCATCACGTCATGCTCGCGTGTTGGGCAGAACGACATAGAACGCATAAACATTGCTGACATGTGGCTGGAACCTGATGGTTCGTGTAGCTTCTCTTCCATGTCCACACCGTGGACTGATGAACTAGTCAATATAGACATACTTGCCATTCCTATCTATTTTAAGGACTTCGGAGACATGGGGGTGGAGGAACTGACTTCAATGATGAACGCACCGGAAGAGAAGTTTCTCGAGGCTGTTAGAAGCGTGTAATGTCCATGGCGGAAGTTCCAGACAGAGGAAACCCCAACTTCTTCTCGCTTTTCAACGGAAGCCACGTGGCGGAACTGGTAGGTTCCGCCTCCACCTCGAACGTCTTCATGCTCACTTCCATGAACACCGTGCAGTTCCTCGGGGACTGCACGGCGGGAGCGGACGGCAGGATGTGGGTTCTTCCGGAGGAATGCAGGCCGAAGAATCCCGTCCGCTTCATGTGCCCGATCGAGCCGACGGGAGACGTGCCCGGTGCGTCCTACGAGGTCGTGGTGGACGTGACGGCGGAAAGCAAGGCGGTGGAGGTCGTCACGGGAATCTCGACGGGGACTTCCAAGGCGTTGACGCAGGCCACGCTGTCCAC
>ULQV01032245.1_pt1 | contig 12860 bp, 12 predicted proteins | sample 1954851 | NCBI WGS metagenome assembly ULQV01 (sample SAMEA4835665, study PRJEB28245) | human gut metagenome | biome: gut microbiome; material: fecal sample | place: Denmark | collected 2008 | reverse complement strand
CCACCGGCTGCGGCAAGACGACGCTTTTGCAGGAAATTGCCGCGCGCGGCAGCGAAATCGTCGACTGCGACGCGCTTTATTACGAGCTCCTGAAAACCGACCCGGACCTCAAAGCGGCGCTTGCAGCCGCGTTCGGCGAGATTTTTCTCCCGGACGGCAGTCTGGACCGGCCGAAGCTTGCGTCTTTGGTATTTTCCAGCGCGGACAAACTCGCAAAGCTCAATGAGATCGTCTTCTTCCACGTCGGCCGTGCCGTAAAGCATCGGAAAGCGCAGGCAGAAGCAAGCGGGAAAACGATTTTCGCCATTGACGCGATCAACCTTCTCGAGTCCGGCATGGGTGCGCTCTGCGATGTAACTGTCTGCGTTCTCGCGCCAAGAGATGTCCGCATGCAGCGCATCATGGCGCGCGACAACCTGACAGAGCCCGCCGCAAGAGCGAGGATCGACGCGCAGAAGCCGGATGCATTTTACCGCGCGCGCTGCCGGTACACACTGGAAAACACGCAAACCCTCGAGGCGTTCCGGGAGAAAGCCCGCCGCCTGCTGAACGATATTTTAAAGGAGGAACCCCTATGACGAAGGAACAGCGAGAGAAGCTTCTCTACCAGCCGAAAAATGGCTATGACCGCCTGACAAAGGACGAAGAGGCCGAGCTGAACGCCTATTGCGAGGCGTACAAGGCGTTTCTGGACCGCTCGAAGACCGAGCGCGAATGCGTCTTTACCGCCATCCGCGAGGCGGAGGCCAGAGGCTTTGTTGAATACAAGCCCGGCATGCAGATTCAAACCGGCGACAAGTTCTATTGGAACAACCGCGGCAAGGCCATCATGCTGGCGGTCATCGGTGAGGAGGATCTGTCCCACGGCGCGAACATCGGCGCGGCGCACACCGACGCTCCGAGACTCGACATCAAGCCCAATCCCCTTTATGAGGACACCGAGCTTGCCTACCTCAAGACGCACCATTACGGCGGCATCCGCAAGTACCAGTGGGTAACGGTTCCGCTGGAGCTGCACGGAAAGGTTGTCTGCCGCGACGGCTCGGAGGTCTATGTGACCATCGGAAACGACCCTGCCGACCCCCAGCTCGTCATCACCGACCTTCTTCCCCATCTGGGGCGCGAGCAGGGCAAAAAGCCCCTCAATGAGGCAATTCCGTCGGAAAGCCTGAACATTCTGATGGGCAGCCGCCCCGAGGCTGACGACGACGGCAAGGACCGCGTGAAGCTGGCTGTTCTTCGGGTTCTGAACGAAAAGTACGGCATTGTGGAAGAGGACTTCATCTCTGCGGAGCTTGAGGCCGTCCCTGCTGCGGGCGCGCGCGATATCGGCTTGGACCGCAGCATGATCGGCGCTTACGGCCACGATGACAGAGTCTGCGCGTACGCAGAGCTTGCCGCGATTTTTGACGCGAAGAGCCCAAAAAAGACCGCCGTCTGCATCTTCGCCGACAAGGAAGAAATCGGCTCCGAGGGCGTGTCCGGCATGCAGGGCGAGGCGTTTGAGTATTTCATGGAATGCCTCTGCAAGGCGCAGAACGTCGACCTTCGCACATGCCTGGCAAACTCCTTCTGCCTGTCCGCCGACGTTTGCGCGGCCTTTGACCCGGGCTTCTCCGAGGTCTTTGAGCGCAAGAACGCGGCCTATCTCAACTACGGCGTGGGCCTCTGCAAATACACAGGCTCCGGCGGCAAGTCCGGCGCGTCGGACGCTTCGAGCGAGGTCGTGGGCAAAATCCGCAAGCTCCTGAACGACCACGAAATCGCGTGGCAGATGTGTGAGCTTGGCAAGACGGACGCAGGTGGCGGCGGCACGGTCGCAAAATACATGGCCAAGCGCAACATCGACACACTCGACGCAGGCGTTCCCGTTCTTTCCATGCACGCGCCGTTTGAGGTCGTCGCGAAATACGACTGCTACATGACCTATCGCGCCGTGAAGGCCATCTTTGAAGAAAATTAACGCCATCCGGTTCTAAAGAAAATGCCTCCATCATAGACTATGGTGGAGGCGATTTTCTTGCTCTGTGCGATTTCGCCCGGGTACATGACCTCAGGGCTTCAGGAACAATACATGAAACAGCTGCGCCGCGTCGCGCCGTTTGCCTACATCAAAACGCTCACCCGCACGGCGGGAGGCCGCCCGATTGTCGCCATTCAGCTCGGCTGCGGCTGCACGAAGGTGCTCGTCACGGGAACGCACCACGCGAACGAGTCGATCACGGGGACGCTTTTGTGGGAGCTGCTGCTTTCCTATTGCAAGGCCATCTGTCAGGATACGGCCTTTGGCGGCATTCCGGCGCGCGTGCTTTACCGGAATTCCATGCTCTACTGTGTGCCGCTCGTGAATCCGGATGGGGCTGACCTTGTCGCGGGGGAAATTCCGGAAGCTTCGCCGGAATACGTCCAAGCCGCCGCGATTGCGGCCGTTTTTCCGCAAATCCCGTTCCCGGATGGGTGGAAGGCGAATCTGCGGGGCGTCGATCTGAACCTCAACTATCCCGCGTCGTGGGAGTTGGCGAAAGAAATCAAAGGAAGCCTCGGCTTTGACCGCGCGGCGCCGCGGGATTTTCCGGGAAAGAAGCCCCTCGACCAGCGTGAGACGGCGGCACTTGCGGCCTACACAGCCTGCATCCGGCCGGATATCCTCCTCGCCTACCACACGCAGGGCCGCGTCATTTACCCCGGCGGCCGGGACCTTGACCCGCCCGGCGCAAAGAATTTGGCGGAGAAATTTTCCGAAGCGTCCGGATACGCAGTAGAAGATGTGCCGCCGGAATCGAGCAACGCCGGCTTCAAGGACTGGTTCCTCCGGCGCTTTCACCGCCTGGGATTTACAATTGAGGCAGGCCTCGGGGAAAATCCGCTTCCCCTATCACAGCTGCCGCAGCTTATCCTGGAAAATGAACCGCTTCTTGCCGCCGCGCTCGCCGATTAGCATTTGAAGATTGCTGCATGCGCCTGCCTCTATGATTTTTGCAAATGCCCGGGATATGCGTAGGGGGCGATGCCCACAGTCCGCCCGGCAAATTACGCTACCGAAAGGCGAAAATCTTCGGCGAAATCGTACCGCCCTTGGGCGGGAAGCCGCGCCTGCTATTATGCATTTTTTGGGAATTTCCATTAAAAAAACAATCTTTGGACGACAAAAGCGCCGGTTGACAATGTCAACCGGCGCTTGACGCTATTTTGAAAGTTAAGACTTTGCCTTGGAGGCGGCGCGCATACGGGCCGAGTGGTCGAGGATGCGCTTGCGCATGCGAAGGCTCTTGGGTGTAACCTCAAGCAGCTCATCGTCCGCGAGATATTCCATGCTCTGCTCCAGAGACAGGACCTTGGGCGGCGCGAGACGGATCGCTTCATCCGAGCCTGCCGCGCGCATGTTGGTCAGCTGCTTTCTCTTGCAGACGTTGACGGACATGTCCTCGTTGCGGTTGCACTGGCCGACGATCATACCGGCGTACACGTCCGTACCCGGAGCAATGAAGAGTGTGCCGCGGTCCTGCACGTTTCCAAGACCGTAGGCGCAGGCCTCGCCGGTCTCGAACGCGACAAGCGAGCCCGTAAGCCTGCGCTCAATGTCGCCCTTGACCGGCTCATAGGTTTCAAGCGTGGAGGCCATAATGCCCTCGCCGCGCGTGTCGGTCAGAAATTCGTTGCGGTAGCCAAAGAGGCCTCTCGTCGGGACGAGGAACTCCAGACGCATCCGGCTTCCGATCGGGGTCATGGAGATGAGCTCACCCTTGCGCTGCGCCATCTTGTCGATGACGGAGCCGACGGAAGTTTCAGGGACGTCTGCTACCATGCGCTCAATGGGCTCGCAGAGCTTGCCGTCAATTTCCTTATTCAGAACGTGCGGCGTGGAGACCTGGAACTCATAGCCCTCGCGGCGCATCGTCTCAATGAGAATCGAAAGGTGCATTTCGCCTCGGCCCGCGACATTGAACGAGTCCGTGCCGACCTCCTTGACATGAAGCGACACATCCTTCAAAAGCTCTCTTTGCAGGCGGTCGCGCAGGTTCCGGGAGGTGACATATTTGCCCTCGCGGCCCGCGAACGGCGAGTCGTTGATGGAGAACGTCATTTCGATCGTCGGGTCGGAGATCTTTACGAACGGCAGCGGCTCCACCGCATCCGCCACGCAGAGCGTACGTCCGATGGTGATATCCGAAATGCCGGAGAAGGCGACGATTTCGCCCGCGCTGGCCTCTTGGATGGGGCTTCTGCCAAGACCCGTGAACTCATAGAGCGTGACGATCTTTTGCTTTTCCTTGATCGAGGGATCATGATAGTCGCAGACGATGACCTCCTGGTTCTGGCGCACGGTGCCGCGCTCAATGCGGCCGATGCCGATTCTGCCGACGAACTCGTTGTAGTCGATCGACGAAACGAGCACCTGCAGCGCGCCCTCGCGGTCGCCCTTGGGGGGATCGATGTAGTTGACGATCGTCTCAAAGAGCGGGGTCAGGTCGGTTCCCTCTTCGTCGGGGCTGTAGGACGCGATACCGCGCCGCGCCGAGCAGAAGAGCGTGGGAGACTCGAACTGTTCCTCCGTCGCGTTGAGATCGAGAAGAAGTTCTAGCACCTCGTCGATGACCTCGTGGACGCGCGCGTCCGGGCGGTCGATCTTGTTCACGACAACGATGACCTTGTGGCCGAGCTCCAGCGCCTTTTGCAGCACGAACCGCGTCTGCGGCATGGGGCCCTCGGCCGCGTCGACCAGCAGCAGAACGCCGTCGACCATCTTCAAAATACGCTCGACCTCGCCGGAGAAGTCGGCGTGGCCCGGGGTATCGACAATGTTGATCTTGTAGTCTTTATAGTGTACGGCGGTGTTCTTCGCCAGAATCGTGATGCCGCGCTCGCGCTCGAGATCGCCTGAGTCCATCACACGGTCTGCAACCACCTGATTTTCGCGGTAAACGCCGCCCTGCTTTAACATCTGATCGACCAGGGTCGTCTTGCCATGGTCAACGTGCGCGATGATCGCAATGTTCCGAAGCTTGTCCTGCGTCATATCCTGCGCCCCTTTCTTTTCTTCGTCAAGAATCTAACAAACATGTATTCTAACACAGGAAAACCGTGATTACAAGATTTTTCAGCCAAATTTCATACCAAATTTCGCGGCGTTCCCGGTATTTTTTTGAAGCAATTCTACCCATTGGGGAACCACTGCATACCACTGCGGCATAAAATGGACGGAAGGAGGGATTCCATGAATCAGATTGACTGCAAACAGGCGCAGAACGTCTGGAGCCGCGTCATGGCGGCGCAGGCGAACGCGCAGAGTACATCCGCAAATCCACCTGTGCAGGTGAAAGCTGCGCAAGAAGAACAGACCGCGTCCATTACCCCCGAGCAGCTGCTGTCAAGCATCGAATATGAAATGCTGGACGCAGTCACCTATCAGTGCCTGGCCGCGCGTATGTCCGGCTGCGCGCAGAAGACGCTCCGGGCGCTCTCGCAGGACGAACGCCGCCACGCAAAGGAGCTCTCGGCGATGTATTTTCTTCTGACGGGCAAAAAGGTCTGCCCCAAGAAGCCAGACTCCCCCTGCATCACCTGCAACGCCGAGACTTTACGACGGCAGTATCAGGGTGAGCTTGCCGCGCGCGACCGCTATGAGGCCCTTGCGCCGCTCGCCGGGGCCAGAGCCTGCACGCTGCGGGAAATCGCGCTCGACGAGTGCCGCCACGCCCAGAAACTCTATGAGCTGCTCCAAAGATGCCTCTGAGCGAACGTAAAATCTATTGATTTTTGCACATTTGAGCAATCCATGCGTAGGGGGCGATTGAGCACATCGCCCCGGCAAATAAACCCGATTTTACGGAAATCTCCGGCGAATTCGTAATTGCCATTGGGGCGATGTGCTCAATCGCCCCTACGAAATCAGCCTGCGTGTCAAAAACGACGCAGTGGGAAGTGCTCTGCTTCGCGATGGACGTTTTGGCCAAACGGAACGGGTTGGAGTAGTACATAACGACGAAAACAGGAGTGGTGACCGTGAGTAGAGTGAATTGCTTGACGTCATGGAAAAGGCGCGCTGCAGAACTGTTTATTCTGCAACGCGCCCTTCCGCTTTTGTATGCTGTTCTGACGTTTTTCAGCGCCCAAAGAGCTCCGTGGTTTTCTGCATCCGTTCCGCGATGGGCACGCCGAAGGGACAGCGCGATTCGCAGGCATGGCAGCCGATGCACTCAGATGCGGTATGCTCCAGCGCTTCATAGTGGGAACGTACCGTAGCGGGCACCTCCGGCTGCATGGTTGCAAGGTCGTAGAACTTGTTAATCATGGCGATATCGAGCTGTGCAGCACAGGGCTTGCAGTGTCCGCAGTAGGTGCATTCCCCACGGTAGGAGTGGAACGGCGCATTGGAAAGCACCGACGCGTAGTCCTTTTCGTCATTGGACGCGGTTTCATAGGCAACCGCCTGATCAACCTGCTCTTTGGTGTCGTAGCCGCACATGATGGCGCTGACAGCCGGACGCGTCAGTGCGTAGTGAATGCACTGCACCGGACTCAGGCGCACGCCGAACGGAGAACGCTTTTCGTCAAACAGTCTGCCGCCGGCGAAGCCCTTCATGACTGTGATGCCGACGTCATTTTCTTCACAGATGCGGTATAGCTTCGCGCGGTCTGGGTCCGTTCCCTTGAGTCCCGCGTCAAATGTTTCCGCAAACATCGTGTCAATATTCTCGCTCGCGGGCAGCATATCAAAGGCCGGATTGATGCTGAAGAGAATCATCTCCACATACCCGGACTCGGCGGCTTTCCTGGCGACCTTTGGGTTGTGGGAGCTCATGCCGATGTGGCGGATCACACCGCTGTTTTTAAGCTCCATGACGTAACCCAGATAGTCCGAGTGCTGCATCTGCTCCCACTCTTTTTCGGAGTCCACATAGTGAATCATGCCGAGGTCAATATAGTCCGTCTGCAAGCGACGCAGAAGGTCCTCAAACGCGGGGCGGACATATTTCATGTCGCGCGTCCTGAAATACTGCTCGTCCTTCCATGTAGAGCCGATGTGTCCCTGAATGTACCATTGTCTGCGGTTATCTTTGATACCTTTGCCGATGATGTCTCTCGACTTCGGGTCAGGCATCCAGCAATCTAAAATGTTGATGCCCTGCGCGGATGCATAGTGAATCAGGTCGATACCGTCCTCCTCCGGGTGGCGCTCCAACCACTCGCCGCCAAAGCCAATTTCGCTGACTTGCAGTTCCGTTTTTCCCAATCTTCTGAGTTTCATGTTCTTTTCTCCATCGTATTCTATTGCATTCTTATTTATTTCTCTTTTGACCTGTTTTTCGGCTGATATTGCATGTTCGACACGTTATAGACGGTGATAAATGCCTTCGGGTCTTCGCGGTTGATAAACGTCATCAGCTTCTGATACTCACTTTTATCGACAATGGTGATAATCTCATTGTGCTTTTCAAAGTTATATGCGCCGATGGCCTCATAGATCGTCGCGCCGCTGTGCAGGTCGTTGATGATAAACTTCCGGAGTTCTTCTTCCTTCTCGGTGATGATGCAGACGCGGCGCTTTTTGTTGTGGTCGAAAATAAAGTTGTCCAGAACAATGCCGTTAAAATAGGTACCGAGGACGCTCAGAACCACGGTTTTCTTGTCGTAGACAAACGCCGCCGAAAGCGCCACACACATGCCTGCCAGCGACATGGCTCTTCCCAGCTCCACGTGCAGATATTTGTTTAGAATCTTCGCCACGATGTCCAGTCCGCCGGAGGACGCGTTCCGGTTAAACAGGATGCTCAGACCGATGCTGACCACCAGAATGTAGCAAAGCACATCGAGCTCCTGACTGCCCGTCATGGAACTGAAATTCGGGAACACAAGTTCAAACAGCCCTATGAATAATGGCAGCAGGATACTCGTATAGACAGTCTTTGCGCCAAACTCTTTTCCGCAGGTTAGAAACCCGATGATCAAGAGCACCACGTTCAGAATCATTGTGATGGCTGACAGCGGCAGCGGAATAAAGTTGGACAGCACAATGCCAAGGCCTGAAATGCTGCTGACGGACGTGTGACTCGGCACTAGAAAAAAGAAGACCGCTGCCGCGATAATCGCCACCGCCACGGTCAGGATGATAATTTCTTTGATCAGTTCTGCGTAATGCAGCTTTTGATTTTGCATCGCTGCGCCTCCGATGTTTGATTTGTATTTATATATCATATCATACTTTTGTTCCGGTTACAATGTGCCGCGAACACGCCCAGTGTGCATTTTGTCTTGCAATCTCTATTTTGATGATGTACAATATTGTCTGTAAAATTATAATAACGAAGTAGACATGTATGGTGGAGCCGAGGCTGATTTGGGAGGACGAGAATGGACGAACCGGTGAAAAACGAGCTTCAGCTATTCGAAGACCAGAAAATCCGCGTGGCCTGGGACGCAGAGCGGGAAGAATGGTATTTTTCCGTCGTGGATGTTGTCGGCGTGCTGACAGACAGCCCCGACTATAATACCGGGCGAAAATACTGGAATAAGCTGAAACAGCGGCTGAAAGAAGAAGGCAGTGAACTGGTGACGAATTGTCACCGGTTGAAAATGAGGGCAGCGGACGGCAAAAACCGCCTGACAGATGTTGCCGGCACCGAGCAGCTTCTGCGCATCATCCAGTCCATTCCCTCCAAGAAGGCCGAGCCGTTCAAGGCGTGGCTGGCGATGGTCGGCCGGGAGCGCATTGAGGAAACCATCGACCCGGAGCAGGCAATTGACCGCGCGCTGGAAACCTATCTGAAAAAGGGCTATTCTGAGGAATGGGTACATCAGCGGCTGCTTGCCATTCGCATCCGAAACGAGCTGACAGACGAATGGAAAAAGCGCGGCGTGCAGAAAGGCAGAGAATACGCCGTTCTGACGGACGAGATCACCCGCGCGTGGTCGGGCATGAACACGCGGCAGTATAAGAACCTCAAGGGGCTGAAAAAGGAAAACCTTCGCGATAATATGAGCGATCTGGAGTTGGTGCTGACCATGCTGGCCGAGGCTTCTACCACCGATATTGCGAAAGCGGAACAGCCGCAGGGCTTTGACGAAAATCAGAAGGTCGCCCGGCGCGGCGGCAATGTCGCGGGTGTGGCAAGAAAAGCGTTGGAAGCCGAAACCGGCAAGTCTGTCGTTACCGCGCAGAACGCCGAGAGCTTCCGCCAGCTTGTTACGGACATTGTCACAGACGCGGCGCAGCTGCCGGAGCAGACGGAGGGAGACACAAATGGGAAATGAGATTGCCAATCGCGGTGAAATCCTGCTGTACAGCGACGAAAGTGGGAAAGAATTTATCAGTGTTGTGTTCAAGGATGAGGCATTTTGGCTGACGCAAAAGGCGATGGCGGAGTTGTTTGGCTGTACGGCAGACAACATCTCTCTGCACTTGAAGAATATCTTCGCGGAAAGTGAATTGGTTCGGGAAGCAGTTATCGAGAAATTCTCGGCAACTGCCGCCGATGGAAAAAACTATCTGACACAGCACTACAATCTCGACGCCATCATCGCCGTCGGCTATCGCGTGAACTCCAAAAAGCAGGACGCGGCGTACATTTCCGAATTTGACCGCCAGACGGAGCAATATCTCAAGGGTGAATGCAAATGATTGAACGCTTTGACATTGCGGGGTATGCCCGCATTTCGGTCGATGAAGAGCTCGACCGCGACAATGTGTCGATTGAAAACCAGAAGTCCATTATTGAGGATTTCGTAAAGACGCACTTTCTAAACAGCACGCTGATATTTTTTGAGGACCGCGACCGTTCCGGCTACACGTTCGAGCAACGCGAGGGGTATCAGGAAATGCGCCGGGGGCTGATGAGCCACAAATACGACATTCTCATCGTCAAAGACTTCTCGCGCTTCTCCCGCCGCAACTCGCGGGGACTTGTAGAACTGGAGGATTTGCGCGACGCGGGCGTGCGGATCATTTCGATCGGCGACAACATCGACTTTCCGAACGATGACGACTGGCTGAAAATCCAGTTCCAGTTTTTAATTAACGAAATGCCGGTCACGGACACGTCGAAAAAGGTGCGCAGCGTTGTGAAGCGGCGGCAGGAGGAGGGGCGATGGCTCTGCGCCGCGCCGTATGGCTATATTCTGAATAAGCAGCAGGTCTTTGAGATCGTGCCGACCGAGGCGGAGGTTATCCGGACAATTTTCAAGCTATACCTGGACGGCTGGGGCTATAAGAAGATTGCGAACTACCTGACGGACAACAACGTACCCACACCGCGCATGTCCGAGTGTGAGCGCCGCGCCGCCGCCGGGGAGCCTGTCCGCCGCAAGACGAAAGCGGCCTGGGCGATCGTCACGGTGCAGGGAATTTTAGATAACGATTTTTATATCGGTACGCTGCGGCAGGGCAAGTTCACGCGCGTGAAAATCAACGGCAGCGACCGCAAGCTGGACGAGCGCGAGCACCGCGTCTTTGAGCACCACCATCAGGAGATCATCGACTACCGGACGTTTGCGACCGTGCGCGCGCTGCGCGAGAGCCGTTCGACGAACAATTATCGCGGCGTGAAAGTCAATGACAACGTGTACTCCGGTTTGCTGGTTTGCGGCGACTGCGGCAGTCCGATGTTCGCGATGAGCCGGAGCGATTTAGCGCCCGCCTACACCTGCGGAACGTATCACAGGCGTGGACTCAAGGGCTGCACGAGCCACCATATCCGCGTGGAAACGCTCGATGCGCTGGTCAAGGACTATGTGCGCAAGGTGCGCGACAATTCCAGCAGCATGCTTGAACGGCTGAACGCCGATTTAGAGAAGGAACAGGCCGACATTGCGGAAACGAAGCGTACGGAAGAAAACCTGGAAGCCTTGCTGCTTGAGAAGCAGGAGGAGCTGAAAGCGACGAAGCGTCAGCGCATCCGCGACATCATGAAGCACCCGGAGCAGGAGGAACTCTTGGAGGAAACCTACGACGAGCTGGAAGCGGAGCTGACGCAGCGCATCGCGGGCATTCAGCACCAGATCGAATTTGCCAGCGACAAGCGCAACACCATCATCCGCATCAACCGCGTGGCGAAAACGGCAATGGATGTATTTTACGACATTCTGGAAAAGCCGGCGCTTGACCGCAATGACCTGAATTTAATGATCGAAAAGATCAAGGTCTACGAAGATCACATCGAGGTGCAGCTCAAGGCGGACATCGACAGCCTGCTCAAAACCGGTGCGCTTCCGGAGGACACCGGAAATTTTAAGTCAGACACGGAGAGTAACGAATTACCGCGGGTCGATGTGGGCATCGACCCCTACGAAACCGAAATCGTCCAGAGGGCCAAAAACCATGAGGACAAGGTTTTCCGTGTCAGTGTTATCAGCAGCGGCGACCCGTTGGAGATTTATACGGAGAAGGACGGCGAGGTCATTTTTAAAAAGTACTCCCCGATGGGTGATCTGACGGACTTCGCCGCGCAGATCTGCGAGTCCATCGGCAAGAACACCGGCCACATCGCCGCCGTTTCCGACCGGGACGCGGTCATTGCGGCCTACGGCGTGCAGCGGCGCGAGCTCATGGACAAGCACTGCTCGCAGGAGCTCGAGCAGCTCATGGAGGCCCGAAAAATCTATCGCTATCAGCCGGGGCAGGCAAAAATTTACCCCTCCGACGCGTCGGAGCGGTACTATCTTGGTGTGAGCGCGCCGATTTTATCCGAGGGTGACCTGATGGGCTGCGTGATGCTGCTTCTCGAGGAGCAGGACGCGCCGCTTGGGGAAGCCGAGCAGAAGCTCGTGCAGACCGTCGCAGGCTTTTTGGGCCGGCAGATGGAGAATTAAACACGCATCCGGGACGTCCGTAGGGGGTGATGTGGGCATCGCCCCCTACGCGTTGGTTTCGGATATCCCGTATACGCGCGGAAAACCGCAAAATCCAGGAAGTGCGGCTTTTTTCGTGCGTTCTATTGATATTCTGCGTCATTTGGACTAAAATAGTCGCAGAAGGTTCAAAATACGTCGGGAGGCGGAGAGGAAATGGACTATGTGAAGGAAGCAAAGGTACTCGGGTTTACGGACGCGGCGCTCATGCCTGTAGCGGAGCTTGTGATCGTGCCGGAATACCGCGTGTTCTGCGAGGAAAATCTCTGCGGGAACTATAATGTGCTGCCTGCCTGTCCGCCCGCGAGCGGAACCGTCGAAGAAATGACGGCCCGCGTGCGGCAGTATGAGACGGCGCTCGTTCTCATGGTCGAGCATACGCCGAAGGACTATACCGATCGTCAGGAGCAGAAGGCGGCCAAGCGGCACCAGAACGAGCTGACCGAGCAGCTGATAAACCGCATGCACGAAAACGGCACAACGGATACGCTCATGATGGGCGCGGGCCCCTGGAAAACGGCCTCGTGCATGTCGGCCTACTGCGTAAACGCGCAGAAGATGGCGGACTTTGTGGGCATGAAGTGCTGGGATAACGACGGGAAAATCCGCTATTTCTCGCTGATTCTGTTCTGAGCGCTTGATTTGCAGGCCGCTTTGCGGTAGAATCAAAAAGAATACGGCGCAGAATCTGCGCAGACAAAAGCAGGAAAGGAATCAAGATGGACTTAAAGGATATCGAATTGCAGATCTGCCCGCACTGCGGCGGAGACGGCATTCTGGAGGATGAAAACGGCTGGTGCTGCTATGTGACGTGCATGGACTGCGGCGCGCACACCGCGCAGGTCGATTACCATACGCCGGACGAGCGTCTGGATGCGGCCAAACGCGCGGCAACGCTCTGGAACATCGGCAAGGTCGTCTCAAGTCATCCGGGCGAATAAGAAACCCAATACGTACAAAAATCCCGTCAGCGACATTTGAACTGCACCCCATTTGTTAGACAGTATGATATACTA
>ULQV01005807.1_pt1 | contig 12969 bp, 9 predicted proteins | sample 1954851 | NCBI WGS metagenome assembly ULQV01 (sample SAMEA4835665, study PRJEB28245) | human gut metagenome | biome: gut microbiome; material: fecal sample | place: Denmark | collected 2008 | reverse complement strand
AAGAACAAAGTCAGCAAACTCAAAGCCGCTGGCGCCACCCGAGCCGACAATGGATTCAATCTTGCGGCCAAGATGATGGGCAGTGCTCGAACCGATGCGAAGAAGGTCGTTATCTTTTTCACGGATGGTTCGCCTACATCGTCTAGTGGCTTCGAGGGTAAAGTGGCAAATAAGGCCGTCGAAGCTGCCAAGGAATTGAAAGATGGTGGCGCCACGGTGTATTCCATCGGTGTTTTTTCCGGTGCTGATCCCTCCTCGATCCAAGGTAACGAGAACCAGTTCATGCACGCGGTGTCCAGCAATTTCCCAAAGGCAACGAAATACAACCAGCGCGGTGAAGGGAATATCAAAGCCGGCTATTATAAAAGCGCGACGAACGCTTCGGAGCTGAATGCCATCTTCGACGAGATTGAGAAGAGCGAGACCACCACATCCGCATACACCAAGGTGACCATGGAGGACACGCTCTCCGGCTATGTCGAGCTTGCGGATAGCAACTACAAGGTCGTTGCCAAGGATGCTTCCGGCAAGGTGGTCTCCTTGACTAAGAATGTCGATTACACCTTGACGTATGACGCGAGCACGAAGAAATTCACGGTCGCATTCCTGAAGCCTCTGGTCAACAACGTGACATACACGCTGGAATACAACGTGAAACCCACGCAGAAAGCGTATGACGAGTATGCCGCCAACCTGAACGCCGGTAAGGATGGATATGACGGCGTAAAGGGTGACGCGAACACCGATCTGCCGGGAAACGCCACGTCCTCGAACCAGCCGGGTTTCCATGCGAACGATTCCGCGTGCCTGGCGTACTCGGCCGATGGCGTGGATCATGCATGCGGCGGCAATCCGTATCCGCATCCGGTGATCCAGGTGGTTTCCTCGACGCTGCATATCGAAAAGCAGTGGAGTGGAGACGGTGACAAGCCGGAAAGCATCACGGTGGATATCAAGCAAGGTGGCAATAGCTACAAGACAGTCACGTTGAAGTCGGATGCGAATGGAAACTGGTCCACGGATGTGATCATTCCGGCCGGTGCCGCGAAAACGTACACGGTGACGGAAACCGAACCGGAGAACCATCAGTGGAAGGCCTCCTACCAGCACAAAGTCGGCAATGGTGCTCTCGCTGACGGCAATGTGGTGACGGTGCCGGAATCCACGGCATCGCAGGAAGCCACGGTGATCATCACCAACACGTTGAAGCAGACCATGCTGACGCATGCGATTGGCGTGCAGAAGGAGCTGAAGGGCCGCGATTGGAAGGATTCCGACGAGTTCACTTTCAAGCTGAAGGCAGACGATTCCAATCCAGACGCGCCGATGCCAGCTTCCTGCAAGAACCAGTCGGCGTGCACGGTGACGGTGAAACGCGATTCGTCTGACGATCACGTTGCTTACTTCGGCGACATCACGTATGACGCAGGTGAAGCCGAGTACACATATCTTGTGACGGAGAACGCTGGTAATGCTTCCGCAATGTATTACTCGCAGGCGGAATACCGGGTGGTCGTGTCCGTGATGAAAGACGGAACGTCCGGTGAATGGAAGGCCGTTGTCGAATCCGTGACCCAGCTGAAAACCGATTATGGTGCCGCTGGTTCGAATTGGGACGAGACCCAGCCAATGCTGTTCACCAACCAATACATTTCGGCATCGTCACTGCCATTGACGGGCCGCATGGGTGCGGAACGATGGTGGCAGATTGCGGCCGGCGGAGTTGGCGTGCTGGCATTGCTCGCCGTCGCTGCGGCCGACCAGTGGAGACGCAAGAAGCGGCTCGGCTGAACAACACAGGATTTGCGGATCGCGGGGGCGCGTTGGGTTCCCGCTTCCCGCGATTGCAGAAAACAGTAACCAACAATCAAGGAAGAGGAGATTCTCATGAAGATGAGGAAGCTTTTCGCAGGGCTGGCCGCCGCGGCAACGTTGCTGAGCGGCATGGCCATCGGCGTCGCCGCCGCACAGGCTGATGATGCTCCATTGCTGCAAGTTAACCACGCACAGGAAGGCCATACGTACACGCCATACAAGTTTGCCATGTTTGAGAATCCTGGCGATGGCTCGGTCGAAGTGAAAACGGTTGACGCATGGAAGGGAGCTGTGACCACCGCTGCTGATGTGGCTGATGGAAGCCACAACGGCATCCCGACAGAGTACAAGGATAATCCAGCCGCCTATGTGGCGACGTTCACTGCGGATCAGCTCCGTGTCTTCGCCAAGACCTTGGCTGGAATTACTCCGCCGGCAGGACCTGATGGTACTGGCCTGACCGTAACTACGGAGCAGGCAAATACGAGCCAGGCGGTCAATGTGAACGGAGAAGGCTGGTATCTGGTGAAGGATACGTTCACCAAGGCTGGCGAAACGACTGTGACGTCGGGGACTCCGGCTGTGGTGGCCACCACCGTCAATGGACTGTCCAATCTGAGGATTGCGGCCGATACGACGACCGGTCAGGGCAACATCACGACTGAAGGCCAGTTCAACGCGAAGAACGCGAATCCGACCGACGAGCCGCTCAAGTTCGCCCGGATGAATGACGTGGATGTGAACGGTAAGAGCGTAAAGGTGGGCGACACCGTGGACTTCACTGTGGCCGCGGACGTTCCTCATGCTGCGGCTGGCTGGGATGCGTACCCCTTTACCATTACCGATACCGCGTCCAAAGGTTTGCAGATTGCGGCAAAGAGTGCCTTCACGGTCCAGTTCGGAGATCATACTACTGTGGATCCCGATCTGTACACGATAACGCAGGAAGGCAATGCTCAATCCGGCACCACCACGACCATCTATTTTGCCGATGCCACAACGCTGGCCGGTAGGACGATCGTCGTGTCGTACCAGGGCACCGTCACCAAGGATGCGTTGGATGGCTTGAGCGGCAGTGTGGACAACAAGGCCACAATCACCACCAAGGATGGTACCAGCGGTGAAGGCAAGACTGTCCTTAAGACCTACGGTTTCCAGTTCACGAAGATTGGCAAGGAAGGGAATGAGGCCAAGCCTCTAGCCGGCGCCAAGTTCGTTGTCAAGAATGCGGAGGGCAAGTTCCTTAAGCAGGCTGAGGACGGTGCGTGGTCGTTTGTTTCCGATCAGAATGATGCCAAGACGTTCACTACTGAGAATGATGGTTTGGTGAAGGTCGCGGGTCTTGCGGCGGGAACCTACACGGTTGTGGAGACTCAGGCTCCGACCGGCTACGCCCAGAACTTCAGGGTCACTTTCAATGTGGAGATCACAGATGAAGGTCTCGTCACCTTCGAGCCGGATGCCCTTCGTCAGGTCCAACCGGTCGATAACACCACTGCGAATGCCACCGCTACCGTGCTGAACGTCAAGTCTGTCACTCAGCTGCCGCTGACCGGTGCCGCGGGAACCGTGTTGTTCACCGTCGTGGCGCTGCTGGTGGGTGGCGCTGGCGTGGCTGTGGCGGTCAAGAGTCGTCGCCGCACGTACTGAGCGCATGCGTTCGGTGTGAGTGAGTTGTGAATTGACTCACTCACAATAAAAGTCAATGCGGGCGGTTGTGGGTATTCCATAATCGCCCGCATTGACGTGTGGCCGATCGGTTGAAGCAATATACGGTCAGCAATATTTGAAAAGCTGCTTGTGAGAAGTCGGATATACACTTGCTTCATCACGGGGTATAGCAAAGGGGGTAAAACGATGCGCGGTGGAGGATCATTCAGCATGGACGAGCTCCAAATGTTGCGGGATCTGCCGGCGGTGGCTAACGTGTCGAAAGACCGCATCACGTACTCCAACGCCTTCAAACAGGTGTGTGTCATACGGTATCTTGCGGGGGAATCGCCGACCAAAATCTTCCGCGAGGCGGGATTGCCGCCGGAACTGATTGGGTATAAACGTATAGAACGAAGTGTGGCGCGTTGGAAGGCTGCCGTCCTCAAATCCGTGAGTGGTAGCAGTGACATGAGTAACGGCGAAATCATTACGGAGCTCGTCAACCTGTATGTTCATGCGGTGACGCGCAAGGAGAAACTCGACGGCATCGCAGGAATCGCCAATTCCGATAAGGCGAACATTGGAAATGCTCCGCATCCGCTGGACAGGGCGAACGTGTCGGGGGGGGGGTGTATATCCGCTGACGTGCCCGTCCCGTCCGATGCGGCTGCCATCGCCGTGCCGCCTGCACCTCTCAGCGCGAGCAGCGGCCTTGACAGCGAGACGGCGCTTGTCATCATCAAACAACAGGCTCGGCGCATCGACGAGCTGCAGCGCGAAAACGAAGACCTCCGCGCCAAACTCGACGAGCTGACCGCCTAGCCCGCTCATTCTTCATCATGCCGGCTTCTGTTCCTCCCAACAGAGCCGGCAAGCGTCATCTGTCAGACAAAAGCGGGCGCATTGGGCGGTTCCCGCGGTAGGGTGTGACCATTATGACTTTAGGGAATACGAATACCGGGAAGGCCGGCACAAACACGCAAGCTGCCGACGCGTCTGACGCAACGCAGAACGCGCAAAGCACACAATCGCATATCAAATCCGTCGAAAGCCTCGACAAAGACAACGACATGGAACGCGGCCTGAAAAACCGCCACGTCCAATTCATCGCCATCGGCGGAACCATCGGCACCGGCCTGTTCCTCGGCTCCGGCAAATCGATTGCGCTGACCGGACCAAGCATCATCTTCGTGTACATCGGCGTGGGCCTCATCATGTTCCTGCTCATGCGCGCCATCGGCGAAATGATGTACAGCGACCCAAGCCAGCACACCTTCATCAACTTCATCACCCGCTACCTCGGCCGCGCGTGGGGTAAATTCGCCGGCTGGACGTACTGGATTGTGCTCATCCTGACCGGCATGACCGAAATCACGGCCGTCAGCACCTATTTCGTCACGTTCTTCGGCACGTTCGGCATTGACCTCAACGCGTGGAAATGGCTTATCGAACTGTGCTTCCTTGTGGCGCTCACCGGCATCAATCTCATTGCCGTGAAAGTGTTCGGCGAGGCGGAATTCTGGTTCTCCATGATTAAAATCACACTGATTGTGGGTCTGATTGTCACCGCCGTGGTGATGCTGTTCCTCGGTTTCAGCTACCCGGCCACGCATATCGAAGGCGTGGACGGCACGGTTTCCGGTGCCACTGTGAGCCTTACGAACATTGCCGACGGCTTCCAGCTTGCGCCGAATGGCTGGATGAACTTCTTCATGAGCTTCCAGATGGTGTTCTTCGCCTACCAGCTCATCGAATTCGTGGGTGTCACCGTGTCCGAAACCCAGAACCCGCGCAAAGTGCTGCCGAAAGCCGTCAACGAGCTGATCATGCGCATCCTCATCTTCTACGTGGGCGCGCTCGTGGCCATCATGGCCATCGTGCCGTGGCGCAACTTCCATCAGAACGCGGACGGCTCGTTCGGCTCCCCGTTCATCATGGTGTTCAAATACGCTGGCCTCGACTGGGCTGCCGCGCTCGTGTTCTTCGTGGTGATCACCGCAGCCGCGTCGGCACTCAATTCGCTGATCTACTCGGCGGGCCGCCACCTATACCAGCTTGCGCAGGACTCCGAATCGCCCGCTATGCAGCGCCTCGGTGAGGTGTCGGATCACAAGGTGCCGGCGAAGGCGATTATCGTGTCCGGCTGTATGATTCTGTTCTCCCCGCTGATCAACGCGATCCCGGGCATCTCCAGCGCGTTCGTGCTGTTCGCCTCCGCAGCCAGCGCCGTCGTGGTCTTCATCTACGTGCTGACGATGCTTGCGCACCGCCGCTACCGTCAAAGCGCCGACTTCCTGCCGGACGGCTTCGTCATGCCGGCATGGCAGGTGTGCGACTGGATTGCGATTGCGTTCTACGTGTTCGTGTACGTCACGCTGTTCCTGTCCGCAGATACGCGCGGTTCCGCCATCGCCGGCCTGCTGTGGCTCGTCGTGTTCGGCGGCTACTGCCTGCTGCACGAGCGATTCCAGAACCGCGATTTGAAAGCGGCTCTAGGGAAGTAGACGTATTGCCTGTCGCTGCGGTATGCGTGGCATGCGCGTGTTGCGCTACGTGTCGCGCATTCGACGAAAGAGGGCCGGTGGAAACCTTGCGAAAATGTGCGTTTCCACCGACCCTCGTCGTGTAATCGCAATAAAACCGTGCGAAACGTTAGTGCACGAATCGTACGAAATCGGCGCGAATCAGCCGATGTAGTCGGCCTCGTTCGTCGGGCTGGACGGCACGGCGTGATTTTCCGTCACCTTGCCCAGGCCGGACAGGTACGCTTCACGGCCCGCCTCGATCGCGTTCTTGAAGGCGCGCGCCATCAGCGGAATGTTTCCGGCGGATGCGATCGCCGTGTATGCCATCACCGCATCCGCACCCATCTCCATGGCCTCCGCGGCCTGGCTCGGCCGGCCGATGCCCGCGTCGATGATCACCGGAACGTTGGAGTTCTTGATGATCACCTCAATGAAATCGCGTGCGCGCAGGCCCTTGTTCGAGCCGATCATCGCGCCGAGCGGCATCACGCAAGCCGCGCCCGCGTCCTCAAGACGCTTCGCCGCAATCGGGTCCGGGAACATATACGGCATGACCACGAAGCCCTCCTTGGCCAGCTTTTCCGTGGCTTTGATGGTCTCCTCGTTGTCCGGCAGCAGGTACTTCGCTTCGTGCTCGATCTCCACCTTCACGAAGTCCGTCTGGCACACCTCGCGGGCCAGACGTGCGATGCGCACCGCCTCCTCGGCATTGCGCGCGCCGGACGTGTTCGGCAGCATGGTGATGCCCTTCGGAATGTAGTCGAGCAGGTTGTTTTCGGTGGTGCGGCAGCGGCGCAGCGCCATGGTGACGATTTGCGTGCCCGCGTTCTCGATGGTGGCCTTGATGAGGTTCAGGTCGTAACGACCGGAACCGAGGATGAAGCGGCTGGTGAACTTGTGGCCGCCGAGAATCAACGGATCGGCGTCTCCTGTGGCGATCTCGTCGTACGCGTGCGCGTCCGGCTCTGGCAGAATCGCCGTGTTCGTGGTGGTGCCGACCAGCTCGTCAAGCGTGGCGTTCGGTGCGGCCGCAACATCGGCTGCTGCGGTGGTGATGGTGTTTTCGGTGCTCATCGTCGGTTCCTTTCGTTGGGGTGTTTGGTGTTGCTGTTGTTGCGATTGCTGTGTTGCTGTTGTGTTGTGTGCAACGTGCGTTTGTAATCGCAATAAAAAATTCGATTACGGCAGTGGAGTAACGTAGCAGTGCGTCAGGCGTCTTCCTCGCCGAGGATTAGTCGCGTGATCATATTGGCTTCGTGGCAGGCGACCACGCCCACGCGCGGCGCCATCAGGCCGGCACCCGGTACCGGAGCCGTCTCGCCATCGCCACAGAAGTAGAAGTTCTTCGAAACGCGACGCGTGCTCACTAGGTTGGAGCTGCGGAAGCCGGCCATGCCGGACGCGCTGACGAGCTTCTTGCCCGGCAGATTCTCCAGCACCGCGTTGACGAGCATCGTCTTGTTTTCCGGCACGTCGAACGCCTCGCAGATGATGTCCTCGTTTTCGAACAGCGTCGGCACGTTCTCGTCGGTCACCTTGACGGTGTCGATGGTGATGTCCGTGAACGGGTTGATCTGGCGCAGATTGCTGCGCAGCGCCTCCGTCTTGTACTGGCCGAGGTCCTTCAGGAAATACTGCTGGCGATTCAGATTCGTCATATCCACGCGGTCGAAGTCGATCAAGTGCAGGTGGCCGACGCCGATGCGGGTCAGCGCCACCGCGATGGTGGAGCCCAGGCCGCCGCAGCCGCAGATGGCCACGTGCGCCGCGTCGAGCTTGTCCTGCGTGGCGGCCGTGTGACGGTCGAGCAGGGCCGCGCGGATCTCCTCGCGGCTGACCAGGGTGGCCGGGTCGGGCTGGTTGTCGAAAGCGTGCTGGCGGGCGTCGATCTGCGCCTGCGATGCGGATGGTTCAAAAGTCATGGTTGTTCTCGTATTCTCGTTTCCGCTCGTATGGTTTGTTCCGCTGCTGTGCTCAGCCGCCCTGCACGAACGTGACGATTTCCAACGTGTCGGTGCCCTTGAGCTGCGTCTGCGCACGCTGGGCGCGCGGCACGATCTCGCCGTTGAGCTCCACGGCCACGCGGTCGGCGCGCAGACCGCGCTGCTCCACTAGTTCGGCCACGGTGATCGGCGTGGCGACGTCCTCTTCCTTGCCGTTGATGATCATGTGCGGTGTTCCCTTCTGTGCCTGCGGCACTGGTCTTGTGGCCCCTTGAGTGTCCGATTCTGCAGAATCGGACACACAAAGTGCCTTCCGGGATGCGCGGATGTCCGTTTCTGCAGAATCGGACATTCAGGCATCTGTTTGCGGCTTCCATATGTCCGTTTTCCCAGAATCGGACATTCACGGTTGGTACGAAAAAAGGGTCGCCGAAGGAACCGTACCCTATGAGGTGGTGCGCCCCTCCGTGACCCTAATCACGCGATATTCGGTTATCGCGAACGGAAATGAGATGCGCCTCGCGGCGCGAACAACCCGTCTCCTTACGGCGGCATTACCCGCATCAAGTCCTCGGTCGAAGCTCGTCGAGCTCCCTCTCAGCCTTTTGGCTCCCGTTCGGTTGTGCCCTCATCTTCCCGCACCCGCCCGACAACCCGGCGCGCGCTGTTTTGTGCGAGAATGGGTGGCGGATTTTGTAGCGACGGATGTGGCGACGGAAGGGAGACGGTTATGACGACCGCACGAAACATGGGCGAATTGGCGGGATTTGCGATTCCACGGCTCGGCATGGGCACGATGGCTTTGGCGATTGAGGGCCGCCCGGACCGCGATACGGCGATCCGCACGATTCACGCCGGCTTGGACGCGGGCGTGCGATATCTGGACACCGCCTGGTCGTATTACCTGCCAAGCCAACCCGGCACCGGCACCGCCGAAGACCTAGGCTACGGCGAAAAAATGGTGCGCGACGCGCTCGCCAGCTGGGACGGTCCGCGCGACGAAGTGCTGATTGCAACCAAAACCGGCTATCGCCGCACCATGGAGGCGCCGAACGTTGCCGAAAACGAGCCGGAACGCCAGCATTTGCAGGCTGTGGGCAGCCAGTACGGGTGGATGGCGGATTCGCGTCCGGAAACGATGATCTGCGACGCAAAGGAGTCGGCCGCGCACCTCGGCGTGGAGGCGCTGGACCTGCTGTACTCGCACGGACCGGACCCGGAAGTGGCTTATGAGGACCAGGTCGGCGCGCTGAAGCAGCTGCTTGACGAGGGCGTGATCCGGTACGCGGGCATTTCCCGCGTGGACAACGCGCAGATCGACATCGCCCGCGAGATTCTCGGCGACAAGCTGATCGCCGTGCAGAACCAGTTCTCGCCCTCGCACCCCGACCCTGAGCATACGATGGAGCACTGCGCGGAACTTGGACTCGCGTTCGTGTGCTGGAGCCCCCTCGGCGGCTTCCTCGACGCGTTCGACCAGCGCGCGTACGACCCGTTCCGCACGGTCGCCGGCAACCACGGCTGCTCCTACCAGCGCGTGGTGCTCGCCTGGGAACTGAGCCGCTACGAGCGGTTGTTCACCATCCCCAGCGCCCGCAATCCGCAGGAAATCAACGATTCCTTCGCCGCCACCGAACTGACGCTCACGCAGGATGAGCTGGCGATGCTGAACGCCTCCGTCGACGCCCGTCGCGGCTGAATTCCGCGCAATACGTACGATTGGCCGCGCCCGATTCCGCACAATAATCGCGATTCGGGCCGCGGCCTTTTTCGTGCCTTCTGTAGCTTGCTCGCTGCAAAATCGCCCTGGGAATAACTTACACTGTAAAATGTTTACACTGTAAGATATTATGACGGCGATTGCGACGGAAGGAGGTGCCGCGTGGGCTTTGAAGAGGAACTGTTCCACGAATTGGCGACCAACACATGGGACAAACGCTCGCGCATGCAGCAGGAGATGGTGAAAGGCGTGAAGGGCGAACCCTTCGCCGTGCAGGAACTCTATAGGAAAGGCCCGCTGACGCCATCGCAGCTCGCCTCTTCAATGAAAACCACCACCGGACGCGTGTCCACACTGCTGTCCGCGTTGGAGAAAAAAGGCCAGATCACACGCGAATCCGACCCCGACGATCGCCGTGTGGTGCACGTGAACCTCACCGAAGCCGGCAGGGAACGCGCCGAACGGCAGCGCGAAAGCATGCGCGAGGCGATCTGCTGGATCTTCTCGCAGATGGGGGAGCGCCGCGCGCGCGAATTCGTTGAGCTCACCGAGGAATTCACCACGTACATGTCGCTGTGCATGCCCGGCAAACCGCGCCCCACGGCGGACGAGGTCAAAGCCGCGTTCTCAGGAAACGCACAGGAAGACGCGTAGTATCTTACGCTGTAAATAATTCACAGTGTAAGTAATCGCAATCCAGTAATCGCAAAAACCGCGAAAAATCGCAAAAACTAATCGTAAGAAAACAAGCAAAACACAAAACAAGAGAAGGAACCAAGCATGCTTCGCATCGTACGATACCTCTCCAAAGCGGAGATCGGTCAGATGCTCGTCGCGCTGGTCAGCATCGTCGGTCAGATCTGGCTTGACCTGACCCTGCCGGATTATATGGCCGACATCACGCAGCTCGTCGAAACCCCCGGCAGCGAAATGCGCGACATCTGGGTGGCCGGCGGCAAAATGCTGCTCGTCTCGCTCGGCTCGGCGGCCTGCGCCATCGTCACCGGCTTCATCGCCGCGCGCGTGGGCGCCTCGTTCAGCCAGCGCCTGCGTTCGCTCGAATTCAACAAGGTGGAAAGCTTCGGACCGGCGGAAATGAACCGTTTCTCCACCGCGTCGCTCATCACCCGCTCCACGAACGACATCACGCAGATCCAGATGTTCATCACCATGGGCCTCATGATGATCGTCAAAGCGCCGATCATGGCCGTGTGGGCCGTGTGCAAGATCGCAGGAAAGGGCTTCGATTGGACGCTCGCAACCGGCATCGCCGTGGCCATCCTGCTGGTGGTCATCGCCGTGCTCATGCGCTTCGTCATGCCGAAGTTCAAGGCCATGCAGCGCCTGACCGACAACATCAACCTCGTGGCGCGCGAGAACCTCACCGGCCTGCGCGTGGTGCGCGCGTACAACGCCGAGGACTATCAGGAAGCCAAGTTCACCGAAGCCAACAAGGAACTCACCGAAACCCAGCTGTTCACCAACCGCGCCATGGCCATCATGATGCCGTTGATGAACACCATCATGAACGGCCTGATGCTCGCCGTCTACTGGATCGGCGCGTACCTCATCGACGCTGCCGACGCCGTCGACAAGCTCACCACCTTCTCCAACATGGTGGTGTTCTCCAGCTACTCCATCCAGGTCATCATGAGCTTCCTGCTGCTGAGCATGGTGTTCGTGCTCTGGCCGCGAGCCGACGTGTCCGCGCAGCGCGTGCTCGAAGTCATCGACACCGAGCCGATGGTCACCGACGGCACGCAGGACGCGGGCAAGCCGGGCGAGGAAGGCGAAATCGAATTCCGCAATGTGAGCTTCGCCTACCCCGACTCGCGTCACGCCATGCTCGAAGGCGTCAATTTCAAGGCGAAGAAGGGTCAGACGGTCGCGTTCATCGGCTCGACCGGCTCCGGCAAATCGTCCCTCATCAACCTCGTGCCGCGTTTCTACGACGCCACGCAAGGCGAGGTGCTCGTCGACGGCGTCAACGTGCGCGACTACAAGCTGAAGGCGTTGCGCGACAAGATCGGCTACGTGCCGCAGCAGTCGTTCCTGTTCAAGGGAACGATCGCCAGCAACGTCGCGTACGGAGATACGGACCGCGACGACGACACCGTGCGCCGCGCATGCGACGTCGCGCAGGCGACGGAATTCATCGACAAAAAGCAGAAGAAGTACGATTCCGGCATTTCGCAGGGCGGTTCCAACGTTTCGGGCGGGCAGAAGCAGCGTCTGTCGATTGCACGCGCCGTCTACCGTCATCCGGAAATCCTGATCTTCGACGATTCCTTCTCCGCGCTCGACTTCAAAACCGACCGTGCCGTACGTGACGCGCTCGAAAAGGAAGCGAAGGATTCCACGAAACTCATCGTCGCGCAGCGCATCGGCACCATCATGAATGCCGACCGCATCATCGTGCTCGACGACGGCAAAGTGGTCGGCCAGGGCACGCACGAGAAACTGCTCGACACGTGCGAAGTGTATCGGCAGATCGCCGAATCGCAGTTGAGCGAAGACGAACTGAAGCGCTGAAAGGGGGAGACATGCCAAGAGGAATGGGACGCGGCCGTGGGGCCGTGGAAAAGCCGAAGGACTTCGGCGGAGTGATGAAGAAGCTCGTGAAATTCTGCAGCCGGTACATTCCGGTGATGATTTTCGCGCTGGTTCTGGGCGCTGCCGGCACGGTGTGCCAGATCATCGGCCCGGACAAGCTCAAGGACATGACCAACGAGATCACGAAGGGTCTGCCGGCCATGGTGCACGGCAAGCCCGTCATGAATTCGATCGATATGGACGCGGTGTCGCGCATCGCATGGCTGCTCGTCGCGCTGTACGTCGGGTACGCGCTGCTGAGCTACCTGCAAAGCTGGCTGATGGCCAACGTCACGCAACGCACGGCACAGCAGCTGCGTGAGGCGATCAGCCAGAAAATCAATCGCCTGCCGCTGAAATATTTCGACAAAGTCAGCTACGGCGACGTGCTGAGCCGCATCACCAACGACGTCGACGCGATCGGACAGACGCTCGGCCAGTCGGTCGGCTCGCTGATCACATCGATCACGCTGTTCTTCGGCGCGCTCATCATGATGTTCTACAACAACGTGACCATGACGCTGTGCGCCATCGGCTCCGCGCTGCTCGGCCTGATCATCATGGGCGTGATCATGAAGGTGTCGCAGAAGTACTTCACCCGCCAGCAGGTGGCGCTCGGCGACGTCAACGGCCACGTCGAGGAAATGTACACCGGCCACACCGTGGTCAAGGCATACTGCGGCGAGGAACGCTCCATCGAGCAGTTCGAGAAGTACAACAA
>ULQV01051863.1_pt1 | contig 12978 bp, 6 predicted proteins | sample 1954851 | NCBI WGS metagenome assembly ULQV01 (sample SAMEA4835665, study PRJEB28245) | human gut metagenome | biome: gut microbiome; material: fecal sample | place: Denmark | collected 2008 | reverse complement strand
CGATAAAACAGATTATGCAGATGTTCTTCAACCATGGTATATACCCAGGAAAGCGTCTGCTGTTTCCTGCGTTCAACTAACACGCCATTTCCCCAGCCATGTTTCATAAAGGCTTCGATAACATCATTCCACAGTTCCATAATTCCCGCTCCTGTATAAGCAGAGCAGGTATAGGCATGAGTCGTCCAGTTTTCGGTAGCCTGACGTAAAAATTGCAGGATACGTTCATACTCCGCTCTGGTAACCATTGCCCGCTGTTTATTATCACCATCAGCTTTATTGACGACGATTGCATCGGCGAGTTCCATTACGCCTTTTTTCATCCCCTGCAATTCGTCGCCGGCGCCTGTCAATACGACCAGCAGAAAGAAATCTACCATCGAGCGTACGGTAGTTTCACTCTGCCCTACGCCTACGGTCTCGACTAAAATGGTGTCATAGCCGGCAGCTTCGCACAAAAGCAGTGTTTCACGGCTTTTACGAGTCAGACCACCCAAAGTTCCTCCCGAAGGAGACGGACGGATAAAAGCATTCGGTTCGCGTGAAAGCTGTTCCATACGTGTTTTATCGCCCAGGATACTGCCTTTGGTAACAGTACTGGAGGGATCGACCGCCAGTACTGCGACTTTATGTCCGCCACGACACAGGTTTGTGCCAAGAGCCTCAATAAAGGTGGATTTACCTGCACCAGGCACACCGGTGATCCCAACGCGTGTCGATTTACCAGTGTAAGGCAGCAGTTTTTGGATAACCTGCTGTGCCATCTCAAAATGAGCGGCAGCATTACTTTCAACCAAAGTGATGGCGCGTGATAAAATTGCGCGGTCACATTTGAGGACACCTTCGACGTAATCGTCGACTTCCAGCTTACGGCGTTTGATAGCCGGAGTTACTTTGTCTTTTTTATCTACTGTTACACCTGGAGTTCCTTCATGACCGCCTGTAACACCGTACATTACCCGGCAGGCAAATTTATCGTTTTCTTCTTCAGGCACCCACGAAGGTTTATAAGTATCTGTCATGGCTTAATCCGCCAAGCGTCTGTTCAGCTCTTCCAGTACTTTTTTAGCGCAGACAGGTATAATGGTGCCGGGTCCAAAAATAGCTGCTGCACCGTGTTCGTAGAGATAATCATAGTCCTGGGCAGGAATTACGCCGCCGATAACGACCATGATATCCTCACGTCCGCGTTTTTTAAGTTCTTCTACCAGTTGCGGCATTAAGGTTTTATGACCTGCTGCCAATGAGCTCATACCAACGATATGAACATCATTATCTACTGCATCCTGCGCAGCTTCTTCCGGAGTTTGGAACAGAGGGCCGATATCTACGTCGTAGCCCATATCTGCGAAGGCGGTAGCAATAACTTTCGCCCCGCGATCATGTCCGTCTTGTCCCATTTTAGCAATATAGATACGGGGACGACGGCCTTCGCGCTGTTCAAAGTCATCTGTCATCTGACGAACTTCCTTGATAACATCTTCATCAGCAAATTCGCTGCTGTAGACGCCGGAAATTGAACGGATGATAGCTTTATGACGGCCGCAGACTTTTTCGACAGCGTCAGAAATCTCGCCTTTGGAAGCACGAGCACGAGCTGCGTTAACTGCCAGCTCCAGCAAGTTGCCTTCACCGGTTTCCATGGAATGGGTGATAGCGTCCAAACAACGGCGAACTTCATCGTTGTCACGGTTAGCACGCAATTTTTTCAGACGTTCGATCTGCGCCAAACGAACTGCAGTGTTGTCGACTTCCAGAATATCAAGCGGATCTTCTTTTTCCAGACGGTAATCGTTTACGCCGACAATTTTTTCGGCGCCGGAATCGATATGAGCCTGACGACGTGCTGCCGCTTCTTCGATACGCATTTTAGGAAGACCGGTATCAATAGCTTTGGACATACCGCCGAGCTGTTCGATTTCCTGGATATGTGCCCAGGCTTTTTGGATCAGCTGATTGGTCAGTGCCTCTACATAATAGGAACCGCCCCACGGATCAATAACTTTGCAGACTTTGGTTTCGTCCTGAATGTACAATTGAGTATTACGAGCAATACGAGCCGAGAAATCTGTCGGCAACGCGATAGCTTCGTCCAAAGCGTTAGTATGCAGCGACTGGGTATGCCCCAAAGCTGCTGCCATAGCCTCGATACAGGTACGCGTAATATTGTTGAACGGATCTTGCTCTGTCAGGCTCCAGCCGGAAGTTTGCGAATGTGTACGCAAAGCCATAGATTTGGTTTTTTTCGGGCCGAAGGAATTAACGATTTTCGCCCACAGCATACGTCCTGCACGCATTTTAGCAATTTCCATAAAGTAGTTTTTACCCATTGCCCAAAAGAAGGACAAACGCGGTGCAAACTGGTCAATAGTAAGACCATGCTCAGTACCTGTACGCAGATATTCGAGACCGTCGGCTAATGTATAGCCAAGTTCGATATCAGCAGTAGCGCCTGCTTCCTGCATATGATAACCGGAAATCGAGATACTGTTGAATTTGGGCATATAAGCGGAGGTATATTCGAAAATATCACCGATGATGCGCATGGAAGCTGTAGGCGGATAGATATAGGTATTACGAACCATGAATTCTTTCAGAATGTCGTTTTGGATCGTACCTGCCATAACTGATTTGTCTACGCCCTGTTCTTCACCAGCCAGGATATAGAAGGCCAATACAGGCAGCACTGCGCCGTTCATTGTCATTGATACAGACATTTGATCCAGAGGAATGCCGGAGAAAAGAATCTCCATATCCAAAATGGAGTCAACGGCAACACCGGCTTTACCTACGTCACCGACAACGCGCGGATGATCGGAGTCATAACCGCGGTGAGTTGCAAGGTCAAATGCGATAGACAGACCTTTTTGCCCTGCCGCCAGGTTACGGCGATAGAAAGCATTTGATTCTTCTGCAGTAGAGAAGCCTGCATATTGACGTACTGTCCAGGGTTTGGTTACATACATCGTTGAATAAGGTCCACGCAAAAAGGGCGGGATCCCTGCCATATAATGCAGATGTTCGCAGTCTTTATAGGCATTCACATCATATAAAGGAGCTACGTTGATTTGTTCCATTGTACGGTAAAAATTTTCTTCAAAGGATTTACCGGTTTCAGTTTTTAATTTTTCCTTCCAGGCAGCAAACTCGGCGTCGCCTTGTGCGGGTGCCTGCTGAAAGGGAATTTGACTAAAATCAGGAATTCTGGACATTATCAGAACATCCCCCTTTCTTTTTGCATACGGAGCAAGGTTTCATAGCAGTTGGATTTGACGCTGATGTAATCATCCATACCTGCAGCATCACAGATTTCTTTCAGTTCTGCACTGGGAGCACCTGCCAGGAATACCTTCATTTCCGGATTTACAGCTTTGATGCCTTTCGTAACTGCTGGTGCCAGTTCCGGATAAGTAGCGTCAGTCGAGCAGACGATGGCTGCATCGGCACCGGACTCAAGCGCTGCTTTAACAGCTTCTTCGACAGTGAGGAAGCCATTATTTGTCACAACCTCAAAGGCAGCCACCTGCATGAAAGAGGTAACAAAATCGGCACGTGCTTTATGCTGCGGGATCGGTCCCATATTGGCCAGGAAAATTTTAACGTTTGCACCGGTTTTATCAACAAAATTTTCCGTACGCATACGCAGTTCTTCATAGCGTTCAGTCCAGCGATGCGGAGCAATAGCTTCAACCTTTTCGCCATTAGCGCTGCCGGTAAGAGCTGCTGAAATTTCACCCATAGTTGCTCCAGCCAATAATGCTTTTTCAGCATCAGCGATCAAAGAACCCAACTCACTGGCATCACGTTTGCCAAGGTCGCTGAGTACAGCTTCTACATAAGCATTGTCGCGTACTTTTACGTTGACTTCCAAATCAGTTTTGCGTGCTTTAATGATTCCTGCGAAATCAACTTCAGGCACTTCCAAAAGTTCTTCAGTCATGTTCGGGTACATGTTATTGCCGACTGCACGATCTTTTCTGGTAGCAAGATTTTTAAAACGTTCTTCTAAAATAGCTTTAACCGCTGCCTGTACTTTGCCGCTTTCAAGCGCTGCCAGTAAGCCGCCGTGGCTTTCGATTTCCTGGAACTTAGCCCAGGTTTTTTCCGTAAATTCTTCTGTCAGCGGTTCAATATACCAGCTGCCGCCGGAAGGATCGATCGGCTGAATAAAGTTGAATTCATGCTGTTCCATGATCTGGATATTACGGGCAATACGGCGGGAAAATACATCACTGGGACGAATGCAATGATCGAAAGGTTTGACATACATGCCGTCCATACCGCCAACAACCGCAGAGAAGGATTGTGTTGCCGCACGCAGCAGATTTACATAAGGATCGTATTTCGTCTGGCAGAAGGTAGAAGTGCTGACATAAAGATTGATCTTTTGTGCTTCTTCATCCCCACCGCAATTTTTAACGATTTGCGCCCAAACCATTTTCAGACTGCGCAGTTTAGCAATTTCCATAAAGAAATTAGCTCCGATACTGAAATGAAAACGCAGGTGGCGACAGAAGGTGTTGACATCAATACCACGGCGTTCCATAGCGCGCATATAAGTTACAGCTGCATTCATAGCATACGCTACTTCCTGAATGTCGTTAGCACCGCCATTATGATAAACATCGGTATTGACAACTACTGTTTTAAGCTGCGGAGCATTTTTTTCAGCCCAGGCAATGCTATGTGCCATTTCGTCATAATATTCGTCCAGCGGACGAACTAATTCGCCGTCCAAAGCAAGTTCGCCAATCGGATCGACAGTAATAGCGCCATGTAATTTTTCGAGGGCCAGACCTTTTTTCTCGCAGACAGTGATTACAGCAGCCAAAAGAGCGATGTTGGAAGCGCCGGCATAAATATCGATTTCGAATTTTTCCAGATCAACACCATCCAGCAGTTTTTCCACGTCAGCTACAGTAGCCAAAGATACGCCTATATCAGCAACATCTTTTACTTCTGCCTTATCAGGATCATAGCCTTTGCGTGTCGCAGTATCTAAAACGACACTAGCAGCGGTAGTTCCTTTCAACAGCTCGTATTTAACCATTTCATTGGCTTCGGCAGGAGTTTTTCCATCACACTCCTGAGCAATAGTCCATACTTTATGGATATAACCTCCTGCATTAGCACCGCGCAGGTTGCTTTCCATGCCGGGATAGGTTTTATTGTGAGTAATCCTCTCCTGATCCTCTAATCTATAAATAGGATTCAGGGTGATACCCTCATAAGTTTTAGTGAACATACTCTTTTCAAAAGAACCGCCTTTAAGAGCAGTCACTACTTCTTGCTTCCACTCCTCATAGGACGGCGGCGTAAATTCATCGAAAGTAACCGGAGGGATAGTTCCCACTAAAGTTTCTTCCTGCTGAATCTCTGCTGTAAGGTTTTTATCTTGTTCCATATACGGCATCCTTTCATTAATTATTTTCTGTGCCGGGGTAGTAAATGTTCACCTCCTGTACTTTGCTTACTTATGTATCGCAGAATGGTTCGAGAATCTCCTACCGAAACTGCCTCTATAAGCCCCTTATCAAAAAAAGCAACCATCACAAAAAATGTGATGGTTGCTCTTGCCGCGCACCCCTACGCAGGCAATTGAGAAGAAGGTTCTTGCACAAAGAGAATTTGAGAATGGCAATAAACCCGGCAGGTTGTCCAGACCTGTCACAAATAAATATATACACTGATGGCTGACCTTATTTTCGAGGTCTAGCCATCACACTTCGACCTCAACGTGCTTACAAAAGCACAGAAAAACAGAAAACCGTTTTCTTAAAATAATATTAAGAAAAACGGTCAGAAATTCATAGCAAAAGATTCGCACTTCGTATTTACCTAAAATACGAACTCTGCAGCATCTCCTCCCCGTCTCTCGCAGGTCAATCAGCGATGTAGCTAAGGCAGTTCTTCTGACTCCGATTCATAGCTCACTTCACCTTCCCAGTATTACTACCAGTGGCATTTGAAGTTTACTCCTCGTTACAGCGGCGGGACCGCGTCGGAATTGCACCGACTTCTCTATTAAGCTCCGTAGAGCACCTTTAGCTTACAATATTCATTTGTTAGCTTAATTATATTTATTACTATTTCTTTTGTCAAGTCTTTTAATATATTTTTTCATATATTATTTTTCGCAAATAAAACAGTATCGTAGCTTACTATTTTATTCAGTAAGCTACGATACTGCTAATCAAGACTTTTATTTTTAAAATACATAGTGATTCCCAAAGGAACGCAGATATTCAAAAACAATAACCGTACTAATTGGTAAGTAAGAATGATTGAAACATCTTCTCCCATACTCATTCCAGCCAGACACATTTCCGCAATTCCGCCGGGAGCCATTGCTAAAAAAGCGGTTACTAAAGAAAACCCATACCGTTCTGACAGGGACCAAGCAACAACAACACTGACACCAATCATCAAAACGATACCACTAAAAATATAAGGCATCAATTCCTTAGTAGCCGAAAGTTTTTTGGGATCCAGCATTACGCCCATGTATAATCCAATACTTACCTGTGCCAGCATCATAAGCAAACCAGGCACAGGCTGTAAACTTCCCCAAAAATACGACCCTGCCGCTGTTGCCAGAATCGGCCCCAGCAAACGCGGTGTTGGCACCTTTAACTTAGTCGCAACAAAAGCGCCTAAAAACGACAATGGGACAAGAATAAGCCAATGCGTACCGTCTGTTGTCTGAACAATAGCATTGTTTTGCATAACCTGAGCACCTAAACCATGGATTACCAGAAATGGTACTGCTACAATAACGCCTACCAGCCTCAGAGTCTGCATAACGACAACAACATTTGCGTCAGCCCTTGGATCATCCTCCGACATCAGCATCATTTGCGTCAGCCCGCCAGGCATAATGCCCATCACACAACTGATCAGATTAGCCGAAGTATGTCTCGCTGTCCACCAGGCAATTAAAACAGCAACAGCTACAGCTATCAGCGTGGCTTCCAGTACCCCAAAGGTCTGATGCGTCATTTTCTCCCATGTATCAGCTGTAAAATTACGGCCAATACCATACCCAGCTACAAGTAAACCCAATTCACGCCAATTCTTAGGCCAGGTAACAGGCGAACCAGCTATCTTACAGGCTACTGCAGCAAAAATTCCGCCTAAAAGATATGGTATAGGCAATTCCATTTTTAAAAATAACGTTCCTAAACAGGCGGCCATAACAAATAGCAGCAAACGATTCAACATATTTCCCTCGCTTAATAATGCCCTTCCAGTGCCGTCATGATCCGCCCTATCAATTCACTGCGCATTGTATTCTGAGTTACAGAATAGGTCATAATACGGCTGTCATCCAGTCCCAGTTCCCGTTTGAATAATGCTTTTTGAGCCATCGCTGCATTTTTCGACAATTTATCTGCTTTGGTCAAAATAACCTGAACCTGCAGTCCACAGTCCAGTAACCAGTGATAGCTTTCAATATCGCTGTCCAAAGGCTTATGCCTGATATCAATAAGCTGACAGACCAGTCCTAGATTATCAGATCCGGAAAGATATTTACTGATAAATCCTGACCATTTATCTTTGTTCGTTTTAGCTGTTTTGGCAAAACCATAACCTGGTAAATCTACTAAATAAAAATCAGCACGTTCTTCCTGCCCTTCAGTAGTGCGTTTAGCCTGCAAACCATAAAAATTTATAGTCTGTGTTTTGCCTGGAGTCGAGCTCACTCTTGCCAAGCCGTTACGTCTGCAGAGCGAATTGATCAGTGATGATTTGCCAACATTAGAACGCCCTATAAAAGCAGCCTCTATCAACGGTGGTGTCGGATATTGGTCTGCTCTGACAGCAGATGTGATATATTGGGCATGAATAATATCCCAGGTTCCTTTATTCATCTTACTCCTCCAAAGCTAATTTCAACACTTGATCCATATGATTAACAGGAATGAATTTTATTGCCGCACGCACATTGACAGGAAGTTCTTCCAGATCCTGCATATTCTGTTCTGGAAGCAGAATGGTTTTTACACCATAACGATGCGCCGCCAGCATTTTTTCTTTAATTCCTCCTACCGGAAGCACTTTGCCAGAAAGAGTGATCTCTCCAGTCATGGCAATACCCGCTTTTATGCAACGTTTAGTCAGTGCTGAAACCATAGCCGTCACCATAGTAATGCCGGCGGAAGGACCATCTTTTGGGATTGCGCCTTCCGGTAAATGAATGTGGATATCAGTAGTTTCATAAAACTTTTCATCCAAATGCAGCTCTTTAGCCCGAGAACGAATATAAGTATAACCGGCCTGAGCAGATTCTTTCATAACATCACCCAACTGCCCAGTCAATACCAGACCGCCTTTACCGTTAGTAGCCAGTACTTCTACCTTCAGTAATTCACCTCCAACACTGGTCCAGGCCAAACCTGTGCAGATACCTATTTCTGCCTTGGCAGTCAGATCGCTTTCCAGAAAAATAACCGGTCCTAAATATTTAGTCAGATTTTTTTCGGTAACTTTAGCACTTTTTACCTGTTTCGTCACAATACGATGTGCTGTTTTACGGCAGATCGCCGCTATTTTCCGTTCTAAATTACGTACACCAGCCTCACGTGTATATTCGCGTATAACATGACGCAGAGCTGTTTCTGTAATATTCAAAGTTTTTGCAGTCAAGCCATGTGCCTGACGTTCCTTCGGCAATAAATGCAATTCGCCGATTTTCACTTTCTCGTCCTCAGTGTAACTGGTAAGTTGAATCACTTCCATCCTGTCTAATAGAGCAGGAGGGATAGTTTCTACCGTATTAGCCGTTACAATCCAGAAAACATGTGACAAATCAAAAGGGAATTCAATATAATGGTCACTGAAAGTGTTGTTTTGTTCCGGGTCTAATACCTCCAGCAAAGCCGAAGCCGGATCCCCCCGAAAATCAGAAGCCATTTTATCAATCTCATCCAGAAGAAAAACAGGATTCATGCAACCGCTGGTTTGCATACCATGAATAATCCTGCCTGGCATTGCGCCGATATATGTACGACGATGACCGCGGATTTCTGCTTCATCACGAACGCCACCTAAAGAAACACGGGTAAATTTACGCTCGATCGCTCTGGCAACCGAATGTGCCAGAGAAGTTTTACCCACACCAGGAGGTCCGACTAAACATAAAATCGGTCCCTTACTTTGTTTGGTCAAAGCACGTACTGCCAAATACTCTAAAATACGTTCTTTTACTTTTTCCAAACCGTAATGGTCTTTATCCAGTACTTTAGCAGCCACTTCAAGGTCAAAATTATCTTCTGTAAACTTACCCCAGGGCAAACTTAAAAGCACATCGATATAATTGCGGATTACGGCGCTTTCAGCCATCATCGGCGGCATTTTATAAAGACGGTCAAGTTCTTTATTGATTTTTTCAACAACTTCAGCCGGCAGATCAAGCTCTGACATCTGCTTCTTATATTCGTCTATTTCGGCCTGACGTTCATCACCTTCGCCAAGTTCTTTATTAATGGCTTTCATCTGTTCACGCAGATAATATTCTTTTTGGTTCTGTTCTATCTGTTTACGCACCTGCTGTGAAATATTTTTTTCCAGACCGGCAATTTCCAGTTCTTTGCATAAATACGTATAGAGCTTATTCATACGTTCTTTAACATCAACCGCTTCTAACAGCTGCTCTTTTTCTTCGATATTTATCGACAGATAACCGGCAATCATATCCGCAACCCGTCCTGGGTCAGTTTGGTCCTTAAAGGTCAGCAGCACTTCACTGTTAACTTTTTTGCTGGCAATAATCCATTGCTCAAACGTTTCAATCAGCATCCTGCGCAGCGCTTCCACTTCATTATCTTCACTGACAACAGAATCCATCGGCAGTGCATTAGCCTGGAAATATGTATCGACAGCCGGAGCTTCGATAATAGTTTCTACTTTGGCTCGGGCTAATCCTTCTACAAGTATCCGCAAAGCTCCACTTGGCAATTTCAATAATTGTTTGATTTCCGCTATGACACCATATTTAAATAAATCCTTCTGCCCGGGTTCCATCGTTACGGCTTCCTTCTGTGATACCAGAAGTATCTGCTTATCGGAAGTCATCGCAGCTTCTACTGCATGAATGGAACGCTCCCTGCCTACATCAAGATTTATAATCATACCTGGAAATACCAGCATTCCTCTTAAAGGAAGCAACGGCATTAAACGTGGTTTTGTTTCCATATATTACCCTCCTTTGCCAACAGTATTAACTGCAGCAAACGATATTTTAAAAGCATTTTCATTACTCAACTTTATTTTAACATAAAAAGGGGAAAAGGCTATGCCCCTTCCCCTTCTTTTTTTAATTGCTTAACTAGCAACCACCATTTTCGGTTCCATGTGTTCTCTGATTGCCGCTTCTGTAACTACACATTTTACAACGTCGATACGTGAAGGCACTTCATACATCACATTACGCATTACCTCTTCGATGATAGAACGCAGACCGCGGGCGCCGGCATTACGTTTAAGAGCTTCTTCTGCATTAGCCACTAAAGCACCGTCTTCGAATTCCAGTTCTACATTATCCATAGCCAGGAAATGCTGATATTGTTTAATCAAAGCATTTTTAGGCTCTTGCAGGATTTTGATCAAAGCGTCTTTATCCAAAGAATCCAGTGTCACAACAACAGGCAGACGACCTGCAAATTCAGGAATCAAACCGAATTTCATTAAATCTTCAGGCAAAACTTTTTTAAAGATCGTATCAGCTTTTGCTTCTTCTTTTGTTTTGATATCAGCACCAAAACCAAGATTCTTTTTGCCGATACGTGCACCGATAATATTTTCAAGTCCGGCAAAAGCACCGCCACAGATAAATAAAATATTAGTAGTATCGATCTGAATAAACTCCTGATGCGGATGTTTGCGTCCTCCTTGCGGCGGAACGCTGGCGACTGTACCTTCCAAAATTTTCAGAAGTGCCTGCTGCACACCTTCACCTGATACATCACGTGTAATAGAAGGATTTTCTGATTTACGAGAAATCTTATCGATCTCATCAATATAAATAATGCCTCTTTGAGCACGCTCAATATCAAAATCAGCGTTCTGGATCAATTTCAGCAGGATATTTTCAACATCCTCACCTACATAACCAGCTTCTGTCAAAGCAGTAGCATCAGCGATTGCAAAAGGTACCTGCAAAATCTTTGCCAACGTCTGTGCCAGCAAAGTTTTACCGCTGCCAGTAGGCCCCAGCATTAGAATATTTGATTTTTGCAGTTCTACTTCTTTATCCTTCGCAGGATTATTTAATTCATAGTTAATACGTTTATAGTGGTTATAAACCGCTACAGCCAAAGTTTTTTTTGCTTCTTCCTGACCAATAACATACTCGTCAAGAATATTTTTAATTTCTTTCGGCTTCGGCAGTTCGTTTACACTGACAACAGCAGCATTTGTTTCTTTCAGGTCTTCTGTCAGCATTTCATTGCAAAGTTCGATACATTCGTCGCAGATATAGACGTTATGACCGGCAATCAGCTTGCGGACCTGGCCTTCTCTTTTTCCACAGAAGGAACAAGTTATATTGCTGTCGTTCCCCTCGCCAAAGTTCATATTGTTATCTCCTTAGTATGCATCATTTCGCTTCTTCAGCTGCTGCCTTACGGGTTACAACTTCATCAATAAGCCCATAAGCTTTAGCTTCTTCGCTGGTCAGGTAATAATCGCGTTCAGTATCCTGTGCGATTTTTTCTTTCGACTGACCTGTATGTTTAGCTAAAATACCATTCATCTCTTCACGGATACGCAGAATTTCGCGCGCATGAATCTCAATTTCTGTAGCTTGACCCTGAGCCCCTCCCAGCGGTTGATGAATCATCACGCGGGAATAAGGGAGCGCGTAACGTTTTCCCGGAGTTCCTGCAGCTAAAAGTACAGATGCCATACTGGCCGCCATACCCATGCAAATGGTAGAAACATCAGGTTTGATATACTGCATCGTGTCATAAATAGCCAAGCCGGCACTTACACTACCGCCAGGACTATTGATATAAAGATGTATATCTTTATTAGGATCTTCGGATTCCAGGAAGAGCAGCTGGGCGATAACGACATTTGCCATCGCGTCGTCAATAGGGCCGGTCACAAAAACGATTCTGTCTTTCAATAAGCGGGAATAAATGTCATAAGAGCGCTCACCCCTGCTGGATTGCTCTACAACGATAGGCACATAGTTCATGTCTTACACCCCTTTTCTTTAAGGTTATATTTTTTAATAAAGTCACATCTGCCGCCGGAGCTTAAAGCGCCGGCGGCAAAATGCCATTATTTTGCGTTGTCAATAACAACGTGAGCAGCTTTGCGACGCAGAATATTTGCAAGCAAAAGTCCCATGTTACCATTGGATTTAATGATATTCTTTACTTCGTCCAGCGTAGCACCATGTTGAGCAGCAATAGCAGATAATTCAGCATCAACGTCTTCCATAGATACCTGAATGTTTTCTGCTTTGGCAATAGCATCCAGAACCAGATCAGTTTTTACGTTTTCAGCGGCAGTCGCACGCTGGTTTTCGCGGATCTTAGCCATATCCATACCAGTATACTGCATATACATTTCTAAAGTCATTTTACGGCTTTCCAGACTCATACGCATTTCGTCAACCATTTGGCTGATGCGGTCTTCGACCATAATCTCAGGAACTTCAAATTTAGCATTGGCAACAGCAGCATCAATCAATGCTTTTTCATATTCAACCTTCGCATTGTTTTCAGCATTTTGCTGCATACGTTCTTTGTACGAAGCTTTCAGTTCAGCAACAGTTTTATATTCACTGTTAGCTGCAACATATTCGTCATTCAGCTCAGGCAGCTCTTTGCGTTTTACATCTTGAACGTTAACTTTGAACACAGCTTCTTTACCAGCCAGTTCTTTAACGAAATAATCTTCAGGGAAAGTTACTTCTACATCAGTAGCATCGCCTTTTTTTAGGCCAACCAGCTGATCTTCAAAACCAGG
>ULQV01030392.1_pt1 | contig 13021 bp, 7 predicted proteins | sample 1954851 | NCBI WGS metagenome assembly ULQV01 (sample SAMEA4835665, study PRJEB28245) | human gut metagenome | biome: gut microbiome; material: fecal sample | place: Denmark | collected 2008 | reverse complement strand
CCACCGTATTGGCTTTCCTTTCAAAAGCGATGCAAAGGTAAGGCTTTTTTTTATATCTGCAAACTTTTTGCCGAAAAATTATTCAAAAAAATATTCTTTTATTCCTCTATTGTATGTATCAAACAATATTCTAGCTCTCATAAGAAAACGTTTCATCGCACTAACCTCCTCATTTTTAATCGGTTTATCAAGGAAAGAAGCCGGATAAAGCTCAAATCCTTTTTTTCCACTTAAATTGGGACGTGAAGTCCAAACTAGAGAATATTCACAGTTAATCAAACGAGTTATTCTAAAAATACGCTGCAATTCCAATTTCACCATAGCTCCCCCATCCGTATCTTCTTTCGACATGTTTGATATAAAATTACCCAATGAATACACAACGACATGTTTGGCAGGAGTATGCTTATCTTGTATGACCTCCATGGGTTGAAGTACATGGGGATGAGAACCTATCACATGATCTACCCCCTGAGTTATCATCCAATCTGCCAAGTCCCGTTCCGAACGCTCAGGCAACGAACGATATTCTATCCCCCAATGCATACACGCTATAATGACATCGGGCATCATGCGGCGCGCCTTAAGAATATCTTTCTTAATTTGTTCCCGGTCAATGTAGTTCACCACATTGGGCGGAGTGACTTCAATGCCGTTTGTTCCATAAGTATAATTGAGCAGAACAATACGAAAATGATTCTTTTCTATCAACAAGGGATAGCCCTCATCCCGTTTGCCCTTATTTACATAAGTGCCCGCATGTGGAATATGCAAGGAGTCCAGCATCAGAATGGTGCGTTCCAATCCTTTTTTCCTTCGGTCAAGACAATGATTATTCGCTGTAAGCAACACATCAAAACCGGCCTCTTTAACAGCATACAAATATTCATCGGGAGCACTAAACGCCGGATAACCGCTATAGGGCTTGCCACCCAATGTCACTTCCAGATTGGCAACAGCCAAGTCTGCCGCACTTATCTCATCTTTTACATGCTTGAAACAAGACGAATAATCATAGGATGTCCCTACACGGGCAGCCTCTATTTGTGCCTGATGCTGCATCAGGTCTCCCACAAACAACAAGGTTATTTTCTCTTGCGCAGTAAGCGAAAGACTAAAGCACAAGCTGAACAGTATAAAGAGCTGCCGCATATTAAATGTATGATTTACAACGTTAATAATCGGCAAGATAAAGAGAATATTCGGAAAAGCCAAAGATACCGGTGAAAAACGATATTACAGGCTTACTATTTCCTGCAAGATGCCGACCGCTGTTTCTACTGTTTCCACATTCTTTATCACCATACTGCGTTTACCATTCTGCTCACGAAGATTGCAATAACGGGGATTCTTTCCCATGTAATCAATCACTTTTCCAAAGGCTGCACTCTGATAGTAAGGACTGTCAGGATTACTCACAAAGAACAGCGTCATTCGTCCGGCTTTCAGGAAAACTTTCTCTGCACCCAAGCGTTTTGCCATCCGGCGCAAAGGAACAATGCGAAGCAGTTCCTGACCTTCGCGCGGAACTTTCCCGAAACGGTCTTCCAAACGGGATTTGAATGCCAACACATCTTTATCCAGCTCCAAGCCATCCAACTCACGATAAAGTAACATACGTTCGCTGCTGCTGGGAATGTATTCATTGGGAAACAATAATTCCAAATCACTTTCCACCTGACACTCATCCACAAAGTTTTCACCACTTATTTTTTCCTCACCTGCCGCTTGCAGCTCTTCAGCATAAAGGTCTGCAAATTCATCCTCTTTCAGCTCTTTCACAGCCTCAGCCAAAATCTTCTGATAAGTTTCGTATCCCAAATCGGCAATGAAACCACTTTGTTCGGCACCCAACATATTACCTGCTCCACGGATATCAAGATCCTGCATGGCAATGTGAATTCCACTACCCAAATCACTAAAGTTCTCTATGGCCTGCAGACGACGTTTGGCTTCGGGAGTCAACGAAGTGAGTGGAGGAGCCAATAAATAGCAAAATGCTTTCTTATTGCTACGTCCCACACGTCCACGCATCTGATGCAAATCGCTCAACCCAAAATTCTGCGCCTGATTGATGATAATGGTATTGGCATTGGGGATATCAATTCCACTTTCGATAATGGTAGTCGCCAGCAGCACATCATAATCATAGTTCACAAAGTCGAAAATAATCTTCTCAAGTTTTTCCGGCTCCATCTGTCCATGACCGATGCAAACACGGCAGTCCGGGATGTTTCGTTTAATCATTGCTTCCAGCTCCACCAGGTTCTGTATCCTATTGTTTACAAAAAATACCTGACCGTTACGACTCATCTCGAAGTTGATAGCCTCAGTGATAATTTCTTCATTGAATGTATGCACCTCGGTCTGGATGGGGTAGCGGTTGGGGGGAGGAGTCTGTATCACAGAAAGGTCGCGCGCACCCATCAGTGAAAACTGCAAAGTACGCGGAATAGGGGTAGCCGTCATGGTCAGAGTATCAACATTGACTTTTATCTGGCGAAGTTTCTCTTTTACGCTGACTCCGAACTTCTGCTCCTCATCTATAATCAGTAGCCCCAAATCCTTGAACTTAATGCTTTTGCCAATAATTTTATGCGTACCAATCAGAATATTAATCTTGCCTTCTCCCAATTCTTTCACGATGCGGGAACTGTCTTTGGCACTACGAGCCCGACTCAGATAATCCACTTTACACGGAAAATCCTTCAATCGTTCACGGAAAGTCTGAAAGTGCTGATAAGCCAATACGGTAGTCGGTACAAGTACCGCCACTTGTTTGTTGTCCGTCACAGCCTTAAAAGCAGCACGCACTGCTATTTCCGTTTTTCCAAAACCAACATCCCCGCACACCAGACGGTCCATCGGACGTTCGCTTTCCATATCAGCCTTTACATCCTGAGTTGTCTTCAGCTGGTCGGGAGTATCCTCATAAATAAAACTGGCCTCCAGCTCATGCTGCAAAAAGCTGTCGGGAGTATAGCTGAAGCCCTTCTCCTGCTTTCGCTGAGAGTATAACTTAATCAAATCACGGGCAATATCTTTAATCTTGGTCTTGGTGCGTTCCTTCATTTTCTCCCAAGCACCGGTACCCAGTTTATTGAGGCGCGGAGTTTCTCCTTCCTTCCCTTTATACTTGGAAATCTTGTGCAAGGAATGAATAGACACAAAGACGACATCCTCATTTTGATAAACCAACTTGATAACCTCTTGCGTGGTATCGCCGTTGGGGATACGCACCAGCCCGGCAAACTTCCCTACTCCATGGTCAATGTGCACAACATAATCTCCCGGTTCAAATTGGCTCAACTCTTTTAATGTCAGTGCCACTTTGCCGCTACGGGCCTTGTCACTCCGAAGGTTATATTTATGAAAGCGGTCGAATATCTGATGGTCGGTAAAAAAACAGCTCCGAAGAGTATTATCGCTAAATCCTTCGTGCAATGTCTTATTGACCGGAGTGAATGCTATTTTATCTCCCCGCTCCTCAAAAATATCTTTCAACCGCTTAGCCTGTTTTTCACTGTCCGTACATATATATAATGTATAGCCATGTTCCAGATAATCGGTAAACGTACTGCTTACCAAATCAAAGTTCTTGTGAAAAATCGGTTGCGCACTTGTATCAAAGGGCAAAGTGGCCTGCGGAGTACCCGTAGGCTTATTCCCAAATTCTATTCTTTTGAACTCTAACGCACGAACTGCAAACTCTGAACCATCAATCAACTTTGTCTCCAAACTCATCAATTCTGTCTTCTCCCCTTCATAAGCAGCCAAAGCCTGTGGAGAGAGCGCCTCATCTCTGACGGATTGGATTCTTTCGCGTACCCACAGGAAATCCTTCATTGCCAATACGGTATCCTTTGGTATAAACTCAAAAAAAGAAACACCGTTCCTGTCCGTCGCCTTTGTCAGTTCCGGCACAATGGCTATGCTTTGCTTCTTTTCCTTCGAGAGCTGATTCTCCACTTCAAAAGTGCGGATACTATCCACCTCGTCACCAAAGAAATCGATGCGATAAGGATATTCAGAAGCAAAAGAAAAAACATCGATAATGCTTCCTCTTACTGCATATTGCCCCGGCTCATACACATAATCCACATGCTCAAACCCATAGCCGGTAAGCACTTCTGCAATAAACTCAGTATCCACATGTTCACCTACACTCAGCTTCAATGTTTTATCAGTCAGTTCTTCTTGTGAAACAACCTTTTCGGCAAGAGCATCGGGATAGGTTACAACACACAAAGTATCACCTTTCTGCAAACGGCTCAATACTTCCGTGCGAAGAATCTCATTTGCCGCATCCTTTTGCCCGTATTTGATGGCACGACGATATGAAGAAGGAAAGAATAAAATATTCTCTTCTCCATTTACTTGCGTCAAGTCATGATAAAAATAACCTGCCTCTTCCTGATCTCCCAATATAAAAACAAACGTCTGTTTATTTTCTCTGATAAAGGAGGAAATAAATAAAGGTGTCGCTGAAGCATGTAAGCCTCCCAGGAAAATAGTCCTCACCGAGGAATCTTCCAATAACGCAGCCAATCCCGCAGTATTCGGGTGTCCGGCATATATACGTTGTAATTCCGAAATGTCCATATCTTCGTTTAAGATGGGAACAAAATTAGAGAATTTTCTTATTACTTCCTCTAATTATAGCCAACTATTTAAGATTTTACTTACTTTTGTGACTCAATGTTTAAATCATGGAAACAAAAGTAATAAGCACAATTAAAGGACACGCACGTGTAGATGTAGCCGATGTGCTACGCGGATTGGCAGTAATGGGAATCATCATTCTGCACTCCATTGAGCATTTTAATTTCTATTCATTTCCAGATACAACCACGCAGAGTGACTGGCTCAACTTTACGGACAAAGCAATCTGGAATGGATTATTCTTCATGTTCGGCGGAAAGGCATATGCCGTATTTGCCCTTCTCTTCGGCTTTAGTTTTTTTATTCAGAACGATAATCAGCGCATGCGCGGCAACGATTTCCGATTACGTTTCTGCTGGCGGCTCATCCTGTTATTCTTAATAGGCAATATCAATGCCAGCTTCTTCACCGCGGAAGTGCTGGTACTTTATTCACTGGTAGGTTTTATCCTGCCCCTCACCTGCCGTCTGAAAGACAAATGGGTATTCCTTCTCGCTTGCGTGCTATTGATACAGCCTTTGCCACTTTACTATGTAATACGTGCCTGCCTGGACCCGTCTTTCATTACTCCGGCCATTCCCACCCGCAGCTTTTGGGATGCCACCTTTGCCGTACAAAGTCATGGTTCGTTTTTGGAAACAGTCCGGGTGAATTTATGGGAAGGACAAATAGCCAGTCTTGCCTGGGCATGGGATCACGGACGTGTATTCCAAACGGCAGCTTTGTTTTTGTTGGGTATGTTAATCGGACGACGCGGACTATTCCAAAAAGAGAACTTGAAGGTATGGAATAAAATACTTGCCGGTGCACTTATCGCATTCTTTCCTTTATACGGATTAGGCAATATGTTGCCGGCATTCATTGTCAATAAATCAATATTGACCCCTTTATCACTTATCATCACCTCGCTTTCTAACTTCTCATTCATGTTGGTATTGGTTTCGGGAGTTATCTTTGCATTCTATAATACAAATATGCATTATCTTTTAATGAAAATCACTCCATACGGAAAGATGAGTCTTACCAACTATATTACTCAAAGCATAGTAGGTTCTATGTTATACTATAACTGGGGATTTGCTCTTCACAACCAATGTGGCATCACTGTCAGTTGCCTGGCGGGTATCGCATTCTTCATCTTGCAGTTTACATTCTGCCGCTGGTGGATGAGCCATCATTCACACGGACCGATGGAATACATATGGAAACGTGCCACTTGGCTGAAATGAGAACTTAAAAGGGCTTCCGGTTGTTTTACACATAAATAGAAATATAACTTATGGCTAATATGCATAATGAAATAGAATACGTTTTCAATTTACTCGAAAATCATCGTTTGAAAGAAGCATTGGTACAAATCCATGCCATGGCCAGCCAATGTTCCAGCTGGCAGCTGCGTACTGACGTAGAAACACTGCAAACGACATACGATCTGATGTTGCAATACAACGCAAAGGGCATAAAAGATCCCAAACAAAAGGATATGTATAATAAAATATTCCGATCGGCTTACGAAATGGCAGAACGGACACATATCATGAAAAACAGTACATCTTCTTTTGCTTTATATTATGATTTGATACGCACTTATGAGCACGCTAAACCGCATACTCTTTCCGAGCTGCAAATGCAATTGGAAGCCTATACGGAAGATGCAGCGACAGCTCCTCTGATTTACAGTGATGCCAATCGCTGTAAATCAGAATTGGCAGGAATACGCGAACGTCATGAAAAAGCACTCAACGAGTTATTCGAAAGAACCTGGGTTTCTTTATATTGGACGGAAGCCGAAGCACAGGAAGCCCAGACACTGCTCAATTCACTTCTGGTACCGGTCAATGATCTTTGCGTCTTCATCAGTGCCGTCACGATGAGCCAATCCAGAATTTTTGATATACGAAAATATATGCTGCTCCTCGAAGCGTATAATCACCCTGATCCTATGGTGAACCAACGTGCTATCGTAGGTATAGTGATAACTGCACTTTTCCATGAACATCGTATCATGATGTATCCCGAAGCACGTGCAAAGCTCTCACTACTCAATGAAGATGCTGATTTTATTAAGAACCTGCATACCATACAGATTCAATTGCAGCTTTCACGCGAGACACAGAAAATAGACAGGAAGATGCGGGAAGAAATCATTCCCGAAATGATGAGAAATCCGCGCATTGGGAACGCCAACAAAATCGGGTTCGATGAAACAGAAGACTCCGATGATCTTAACCCGGAATGGGAAAACTGGATTGACAAATCGGGCATTACTGACAAATTACGTGAAATGGGCGAATTGCAAATGGAGGGAGCTGATGTTTATATGAGCACATTCTCTCAACTAAAGCAGTTCCCTTTTTTCCGCCAAATGTCACATTGGTTCTATCCTTTCGACCGCCAATTTCCCGATATTGTTACCATATTTGGAGATAATGAAGAAAAGAGAATGTCCTTATTGGACATTATACTCAATAGCGATTCCTTCTGCAATTCAGATAAATATTCTTTCTGTTTCAGCTTGATACAAATGCCTGAATCACAAAGAGAGCTGATGATACATCAGATGAACGAGCAAAGCTCTGTATCGCAAGAACAGCTGGAACAGATAACAAAGATGACGAAGTCCACCTTGAAAAAAGAGAATATCAGTCGCCAGTATATTCATGATTTATATCGCTTCTTCAAATTATGGTCTCGCCGTTCCGAAGAAAAAGACATCTTCGAAAGCCGCTTTGAACTGTGGAAATATAACAGCCTTAAAAAAGCAATAACCCAACCTGAAGAACTGAAAAAGTTGGCAGATTATTTCTTCCAAAAAGATTATATGGAGGAAGCATTCCAGCTATACAGCATCCTGCTTGAAGAGAATAAAACCAACTCCGAGTTATGGCAGAAAGCCGGTTATTCCCTCCAGAAATTGGGAAATTACGATAAAGCGTTGAGTTATTATAAACAAGCTGATATCATTGCCCCGGATGCCTTATGGACTAACCGTCATCTGGCCTTGTGTTACCATAAGCTGGGCATGCCTGAACAGGCATTGCAATACTTCAAAAAAGTAGAAATTGTTCAGCCCGACAATTTAAACCTGTCCTTACAGATTGGTCAATGTCTGGTAGCCTTGAAAAGATACGAAGAGGCTTTGGGGTACTTCTTTAAAGTGGAATACCTGGAAAAAAATCCCAATAATGCACGCCGTGCTATCGGCTGGTGTTCATTTGTTATCGGCAAATATGAAGAAGCACGTAAATATTATGATCTACTGCTTCAGGCTACCAAGCCCAAAATGCAAGACTGGATGAATGCAGGACATTTATACTATACATTAGGAAATATCGAAACGGCTATCAACTATTATCAAAAAGCACAGAGTATGTGCGAAGACCGTAACATGTTCCTTACCTTCTATTTGGAAGACAAAAAATACCTTATTGAAAAAGGATTTTCGGAAGAAGATATCTATATCCTATTGGATGAACTACTTTAATGACTTATAAGACAATTCGATACGAGACAGAAGTTTTGTATAATTATACAGGACTTCCATCTTTATCGGAGATTCATCATCCAATCTATAGTTAGCATGCACGTTATAAGTCTCAGCACCATGATTTACACAACGTCCGATATCATTGGGCAAAACTGTATCTACCCTGAAATCTCCCAAGTTTAGTAAAAAATAGAAAAAGCCATCCAAGCCATCACTATCCATTACATAAGCCTGTATATTCAAATTTGCCCGATAATTAATATGATTATCATAATTATAATAACTATGACACACATAAGTACTGTCATTTAATTCATGATGTGAGGTAATGGATTCCATCAGTTTTCCATCATCACCAAATATATATTTCGTACAGACGCGTTTTAAGAAATCATTTCCTTCCACTCCAAAATAGTCCGACTTGATACACAATGTATCAGCTCCGTATTCATAAGTCGAAGTCTTAAAAACATCCCATGTTTCCGAACCTCTTTTCAACAAACAACGTGTACGACTTTCTATCGCCTTGCCTTTAGCCATTTTAAAAGTTACCGAGCAAAGCTTATTTCCCGAATGAAGGCAATCCATTTTTCCTATGGTTACCTTATCGCCCGCATACACTATCGGAGTATCACCATAACGTATTATTCTGCCGTCACCATCATACTCTATATCCGATATAACCTCTTCTTCTTCTGTCAGGTCAGTTACTTTTGCTATAAGTGTTTCGTCTTTATTTTCTTTACAACTCAAGTTTGCAAACAGTAAGAAGCTCACTACAATATATTTTACAATCGCTTCAATTTTCATACTTCAATCATCCTATCTGTGCAAATAAAACAAAAAATATTAGAACTATGCACAATTTGGATGATTTTAACTCAACTTCTTTTTATCCCTTCTGTTGTAGATTGCAATTATAAAAGAAATAAGAATATATGGAATGGGTAATACATCTATTAAGACAACATTCAGAACTGGCTATTTTTCTCACTATTGCCGCAGGATTCTGGATTGGTAAAATCAAAGTAGGACAATTCAGTCTGGGAATCGTCACCAGCGTACTTTTGGTCGGAGTACTGGTAGGTCAACTCAACATCACCATTGAAGAGCCGGTCAAATCGGTTTTCTTTCTACTATTTTTATTTGCCATCGGTTACAAAGTGGGACCGCAATTCTTTCGTGGATTAAAAAAAGACGGCTTGCCACAAGTGGGATTTGCCGTCTTAATGTGCGTTGGCTGTTTGGTTATAACCTGGATTTTAGCACTTATAATGGGATATAATGCAGGCGAAGCAGCCGGATTACTGGCAGGTGCACAAACCATTTCTGCTGTTATCGGAGTAGCAGACGACACCATCAATGGCTTAAACATCAGCACAGAGCAGAAAAACAATATGATAAATATTATTCCCGTAGCCTATGCTGTTACCTATATCTACGGAACTGCAGGGTCAGCATGGGTACTCTCTTCTTTGGGTCCGAAAATGTTGGGCGGACTGGAAAAAGTAAAAGCTGCCTGTAAAGAACTGGAAGCAAAAATGGGAACGAGTGAGGCCGATGAACCCGGCTTCGAACATGCTCGCCGACCGGTCGTATTCCGTGCTTATACCATAGAAAACGATTGGTTTGGAAACGGTAAAACGGTAGAGCAACTCGAATCTTACTTTATTTCGCAAGGGAAAAGGCTGTTTGTTGAAAGAATGAGGCATAATCATACCATTATTAACGAAATTCTTCCGGGACAATTATTACAAAAAGGTGACGAAGTAGTATTAAGTGGACGTCGTGAATTTGCCATAGGAGAAGAAGATTGGATTGGCGAAGAAGTGATAGATCCCCAGTTGCTTGATTTCCCTGTAGAGGTATTGCCGGTCATGATACATAAGAAACCGTATGCCAACCGAAAACTTGAATTCATTCGTAAGCAACCTTTCATGCATGGAGTGAGTGTAAGACGCATCAAACGTGCGGGTATTGATATTCCCGTGTTTGCCCAAACCATGGTCGATTCAGGTGATACATTAGAATTGGTAGGACTGAAGAAAGAAGTAGAAACAGCTGCTAAGCAATTAGGATATATCGACCGGCCTACCAATGCTACCGATATGGTATTTGTCGGCATCGGCATCTTAATAGGAGGAGTTATCGGCGCCTTGGCCATTCACATAGGCGGAGTTCCCATCAGTCTCAGCACAAGTGGAGGAGCACTGATTGCAGGTCTGGTATTCGGATGGTTGCGCAGTAAACACCCCACATTCGGACAAATTCCGGAATCCTCTCTATGGGTATTGAATAATGTAGGATTGAATATGTTTATAGCCGTCGTAGGAATCTCTGCAGGTCCCAGTTTCATCCAAGGACTGAAAGAAGTAGGACCGATGCTTTTTATTATCGGCATCCTTGCCACTTCATTGCCTTTATTGCTAGGACTGATATTGGCCCGATATGTATTTCACTTCCATCCTGCACTGGCATTGGGATGCACAGCCGGAGCGCGAACTACCACTGCTGCACTGGGAGCTATTCAGGAAGCAGTAGACAGTGAGACCCCATCGCTCGGCTATACCGTGACCTACGCCGTGGGGAACACCCTTCTCATTATTTGGGGAGTAGTCATTGTTTTATTAATGTAATCATCTAAACCTTATAACATTATGGAATATTTAAGCGATAAGAGCAGCGTAGCGAAAATGGACAAGAACTTGGAAAAAATCAGTCCGTTTGAGCTCAAGAACCGTTTGATAGAAATGGCAGATGAAAGTGTGAAGAAGATGGCACACGTCATGCTGAATGCCGGCAGAGGAAACCCCAACTGGATTGCCACCGAAGCTCGTGAAGCCTTCTTCATTTTGGGATCTTTTGCCATTGCAGAATCTCGACGTGTCATGGATATGCCTGAAGGAATAGCCGGTATTCCTCAGAAAGAAGGTATTGCCCAACGGTTTGAGCTGTGGCTGAAAACCCATGAAGGCGAACCGGGAATCGGTCTGTTGAAGCGTACTTATAATTATATGTTGATGGAACATGCAGTCGATCCTGATTCCTTAGTACATGAGTGGGCCGAAAGTATGGCAGGCAACCAATATCCGATGCCTGACCGTATCCTGAAGTATACGGAAATACTTGTACGCGACTATCTGAATCGGGAAATGTGTGACGGACGTCCCCCTCAAGGCCACTTTGACCTTTTTGCCACCGAAGGCGGTACGGCAGGCATGTGCTATGTATTCGATTCGTTAGAAGAAAACTTCCTATTGCACCGCGGAGACAGCATCGCTTTGATGGTTCCTGCCTTTACTCCATACATCGAAATACCCGAACTGACTCGTTACGATTATGACGTACTGAACATCAGCGCTGACACGATAGACGAAAACGGCTTGCACACCTGGCAATACAAAGTAGAGGATATCAACAAGTTGCGTGACCCGAAGTACAAAGCCCTGTTTGTAATTAACCCGAGCAATCCGCCCAGCTACGAGCTGAACAAGGAATGTGTAGATGCCATCAAAGACGTAGTAAATCGTTGGAATCCAAACCTGATGATAATAACAGATGATGTCTATGGAACTTTTGTTCCCGGATTTAGAAGTCTGTTGGCAGATTTACCGTTCAATACCATCTGCGTATATTCATTCTCGAAGTATTTCGGAGCTACGGGATGGCGCATAGCCGTCAATGCCATCCACGAAAATAATGTATTCGACAAGCTGATTGCCGCTTTACCCCGTAAACGCAAAAGTGAACTTGCCAAACGATACGGTTCTTTGACTACAGATGTAGAAAAGATGAAATTCATTGACCGCATGGTGGCCGACAGCCGTCAGGTTGCTCTAAACCACACCGCCGGACTGTCACTTCCACAACAAATGCAAATGTCATTGTTTGCTGCTTTCTCATTGCTTGATAAAGAGGATAAATATCGTCATGCCATGCTTAACCTGATTCATAGCAGACTGAAAGCATTATGGGATAATACCGGATTTATTTTACCCGATGACCCGCTTCGTGCCGGATATTATTCGGAAATAGATATGCTGGTATGGGCAAAGAAATTCTATGGCGATGATTTCGTCCATTACCTGAAATCAACATATAATCCACTAAATGTGGTCTTTCGTCTGGCAACAGAAACCGGATTGGTAGTGCTGAACGGAGGGGGATTCGACGGACCTGAATGGAGCATACGAGTCTCTTTAGCCAATCTTAATGAGAAAGATTACATCAAAATAGGGCTGAGCATTCGCAGAATCCTGAATGAATATGCCGAAAAATGGAAGAGTGGAAACAAGTCTTAAGGCTAATAAAAAAGCGAGGAAGGTATATCACAAATGCACACCTCCCGGCGACTTGACCGGGCTCATCAAATGGGGTGACGGGAAGCTGGAAGAGTATGCCGATGGCAGCAGCCATACTTATACCATCCGCCCCATACCGTGGTGGTGGAAATGAATGGTGTGGAAGAAGTGGACTTTTTAAGTTCTGATGCCATACGTAACTTATCCTTCCTGCACAAAAAACATATGCGCAGAAGGGTTATTCCCAATGGCTCGGTAGTCTTATCATTTTGTCATCCTGAGCGTAGTGAAGGAAGTGTTTACATCTACTTTATGTTAACAGATTCTTCGCAAAGCTCAGAATGGCAGAACTAAATGATAGCATTGTCAATGTTTTGACTTTATCCTATAGCCTAAACTTGCAGAAGTTCCCCTGTGATTATCAACGGAAACACTTCCCGGAGTATAATGTTACTTCAATCTTCCTCTAGATTTTTCAAAACCTATCATTGGAGTATCTATTACTTTATTCTTAAATCCATTAATGTAAAAACTACTACAATCATTTAATTTAATAATAATTTTATTTTTA
>ULQV01024268.1_pt1 | contig 13047 bp, 6 predicted proteins | sample 1954851 | NCBI WGS metagenome assembly ULQV01 (sample SAMEA4835665, study PRJEB28245) | human gut metagenome | biome: gut microbiome; material: fecal sample | place: Denmark | collected 2008 | reverse complement strand
TCCCGAACTGAGGTAGGAATATCTATCTTCGATGCAGATGCTACCGCAGAAGTACTGCTGCCATAAGTCTGATAATCGGTATAATCATCATCATACAATTCTGCAGATGATGAGCGATGCCAGTTATCATCATTGTTCCAGTTGGCATTCATACCGCCATCGGCAGTAGGAGTCCAGGTAATGAACTCCGGTACGATCTTCAGCTTGAGATAAGACTCGCCAGGGCAGTTGGTAGTTCCCTCAGAAGCTGTTCTCTTCTCGTAAGCGAATCGGAGTACATAGTAATATCCCTCGTGGAAATTAGCAACTGCATCATTTTCAAACTTGAGGTTGAGAGTAGTCTGAGTTGTTTTATCAAAAGCAGGCAGCTCTTCGTTCTCCAATGTTGCAACCTGAGTATTCAACTTCGTTTCCCATAAAGGATCATTCGTAGATGCAACAATTACGCTCTTCGAATTAACAGCAGGGGCTTTACTATCATCAATGAAAGTAAGTGGCTCAGTAATAGCTGTTCCATCTCTCATCGTAGCACTATGAAGAGGTACCTTCAAATATCCCTTAGAAGCCTTCAACTTCTCCAGCTGTGGCAAACCGATACGAAGCGATGCCTCATAACTGCCATCATTAAATGGATAATCCACATCGTTGAATCCGAAGTTAAGCTGTGGTCCATCCTTCATCACACGTAAATCTACCGGTATAGCACCTGTACACAACAGATAGGTCTTACCATTGATTTCGTATGGAATATAACCATCTGAATTCTGAGTTCCTTTTGGCAACATAAAGATTTTATGTGTTTCACCCAAAGGAAGCTTTTCCTTGCTGATAGTGATTGTGTTGCTGGCTGTTTCGTTCAGCTTGTTGGAAGCTACTGCAGGATCATTAATATACCAGAAGAACTCCACATTATCCAATGTTATCTTACCGCCACTATTAGGATCGGTTGTAGTCAACTGTCCCTTAATGGTAACCTCATAGCTGTCTGCTTGATCGCAAGGAATCTTATAATCAGTCACGATCTTACCATCAGTATCCGTAATGACTGGATGCTGGCTAATCATTTCAAACCAGTTACAATATACCGAGCAGACTTCAGCAGGTGTGCCCCAATTAGCATTTCCCTCAGCAGGATTACCTGTAGATACAGATACATAATACTTCTTTCCCGTAGTCAAAGGAAATTCCTTATTGCTGATAACAATATAGGTTTCACCTTCACTATCTTGCTCAATCATATTAGTACCATCGATTTCAAAGTTCTTACAGGTTTCCTCTGAATCGTATACGTTTACTGTACCATATTCTGAACCAGAAACATTATTCTTTGTACCATTCTTTTTATCCGTTAAGGTGTATGAATAAAATCCATCGCCTGTTACAGGTTTTCCATCTTCACCCACAAATCTGAAATAGATCTTTGTATCATTATGTCCCAAAATCGCATTCAATGTCTCGTGGATAGCACGTATCTTCAGTTTGATGGTTCCAGTTGTAGCACCGTTACATACCGGCTTTTCCTGAATCACCTGAACCTTAGCAGGCGCTAGATACATACGGATATCATCTACAGCATAGTCGGCACCATCAGTATTGCTACAGTAATTATCAATCTCCAGTCGGAAATCTGAATACTGCTCTACATTTGACTCTTTTTGCAAAGTAATCTTACCATATACCTGGTACCAAGTTGCCGGTTTCAATTTTTCTACATTAGTCTTAAAATCACCAGACGCAAAACTATGTATCAGGTGTTTTTCAACAATATCATCATTGACATTTCTTTTAACACCAAATAGTTTAAACATAATCTGTGGCTTAGTATCCGCTTTAGTCATGTCAGCAACACCCGCTGTGAAGATAAGTTGCTGTCCTGTACAGAGATCTGCCGTGAAATCTGCAGCGGCGATTTTTCTACTTTCGTCTGATGCATCCACATAGAGGAAGTGGCCATACTGAGAACCATTGGTTATCTCATAAGTCTTATCATATAATTGTCCAGTTTGCCACCAAAGATATCCATCGCTAAGTGACTCACCATTACCGGAAATACCATTAACATTGGCAGATTTATACAAGCAATAATCTCCATGAAGTGGAGAATGACCGATATTCTGACCATTATAATTAGCAGCATCGTAGTCAATCAGATCACGATATACGAAACTATAAGCACGGCGATCCCATTTAGATGGTAAACGGTCCTGGTTGTCATCCGGACTTGTAGGAGCAGCCACAGTCTGTTCTACATCATCGTCATCAAATGTAATAGGCTTGGTAGCCATTTTATAATGCTCATCAAGATAACTAATCAGTCTGTTATTTAATCCAGCCTTAGTTATCTCATCTTTAGTCATCGGATGATTATTCATGAATCGAACATCAAAGTTGGCTATAGGGCAACGATGATTTTCTTCATCCATAGCATACGCAACGATGAATACAGGATCTCCATATTCAAATGTAAAGCTCTTATTTGATCCCGTTATAGATGCAGGCATCCAGGGTTTATCAAGATCTTCCATCTTCAAATCAAAGAAACGGTCGGCCTTAGTACCTAAACAGAAACAATATTTTTTGGTCTTATCATACGCCCACCATTCAATCTTAGTTGCCTTGCATAATTTATTTTTATCGAAGTCGGATTCTACGAGTTTGTCCTTTTCAGCTGCATAATATACTCGTTTAGTGAAACCATAAAAAGCTCCATCTTGCTTATATACACCATTTGCTAATGGATGGAAATAATATTTCGTAGCATCTGACAAATCCAGTCGAAGAGTAACAATAGAACTTTTATCCTTCATACCAACTGTTATATACTTACCATCCTCATAAGTTCTGTAACCTGCTCTTTGAGGCTTTTTACCAATAGCCGTATTCATAATATCGTCTGCTAACTGCTTGGCAGAACGGATATGGAAAATGTATCTGATAGAGAGCGTAGGCTCATGTACAAGATAAGTTTTTGTAGCATCTAAACCATCAATATAACGGCTCACATCACAGGCAATGTCTTCACCAGTCCATCCATCAGATGAAGCTCCTGCAGGTGCAGTATACATAACACCAACATTCTTACTAACAGGGTCTTGAGAAATATTGAAAGCAAACAGACCATAGTCTTTACCCTCTGATTTTATATGATTCAGAAGAGTTGATGCTCCGGTCCCTGTAACTGGAATTAAATTATCATTAGCTTTATCTGTATTAAAATCATACCATCTGAAATAACCTCGTGGCTCAAGTGGCGTTCCCGATCCTATTCCATTTTCATATTTGTCGAATGGCAGCACTAACTCTACTTGCTCATTAGCATCTTTCACATAGACATAGTACTCCCATTCAGCAGTCTGCTGCCTACCCTTTTCGTCAAATGCAGTATTAGCATGGCCTACATAATGATTGAAAGGCATGCTATACTTTGTTTCCAACGTAATATTATACAATGCATTCAAAGTTGGCTCTTTCTCAACAATACCATATTGAGTAGTCAATTCAGAGATATTTTTGGAAATAACAAAAGATAATTTTATGTTATCCCAAGACTCATCACTAGGCAACTCTAAGGTAACATCCAAGTCTTTTGCTTGGATTGAGGAACCTGTATTATTAAAGTAAATATAGTCAACATCATTACGCTTCTGTATTTTTTCTGAAGAGACTGTAAGTTTATCTACTTTGGTGCCATCTGTATGTTTTATAGTCCAACGTATATAGAAGTCCTTAATATCTTCTTTAGACGAAACACCCAAGATAGATTTAATCTCATCATATATAGAAGCACCACTGAAGATACATTTGTTTCCTTCTTTTAAAGCATAAGCAGATTTCACCAAAGTAGGAGCAGTTGCCTTGGTGAAGGTTACAGCATCAACATCACTCTGAGAATAAAGCTGATAAGTATATGTAACATCTGCCGTTGTCTTATCTGTTTCAAAATTATTCGTATTAGAAGCCTTTACTACAAACTTATAACCAGAGAGATCTACATTAGTAGTATTTATCTTAAACCTAAACAAATCATTTAATCCCCAATTATTCTTCTCTTTATAAAAAAGATAATAAGTCTCAGCTTTCTTGAAACCATCACCATTAAAAGAAGAATATGCATCATTAGATTCCTGATTCCACAAACCGAGTTTAATATTACCTAGATCTACAATAGCATCAGACTTGTCAAGAAAATAAAACTCAATATAATTATATTTTGCCATATTATCACTACCAACAAAGATACTTTGCATATCAATAGATACGCGGTTCACATCGGTTAAAAAAACATTATTCGTATAATTATCACTAGCCCATATAGCATTTGGCAGCAATGCAAGCATTGCTACCAACATATATCTCATTACACTATTAAAAATCTTAGACTTAAACATAAGCTTCAATGTTTTTTAATATAAGTATATTATTCTATTTATATCTATAAATCTGTCTCGTATATTTACGAGCAGCATAGCTTCTTAAATCCTTGGTGAAAAGTATCTTATATATAAGTTCTTTTCCGGAGGCATCTGGCACAGGGACGGTGACCTTGTAGAGGGCACTCTGCTTGTCGGCTTTGTCATCTTTGAAGATACCTTCAAAATAGCCGGTGGTTGGATTCCATGATGGAATAGTTTTAAACACCAACTTGGCATTAGTTGTTTCATCAGCCATACCATCTTCTTTGATTAACTCCCACTTTACTTCGGTATTATTGATACCAGTTACCTCTGTGTCATCACTTGCCTTTACTACCTTTGGCTGGATATGGAATTCCTCTTCCGGGTAATAACAGGTGTAGGAAAGAGTGGTTCCGTTATCTCTTATTGATGGATAGAGACCGATGGCAGAGAAGGACTGAACATCAAACTTCAACTTGTAATCATCTAAAGAGATTGGAAGAATGTGATGGTCGTTGCGAGCTATCGTTGTCCAATCCTGGAACAGAGCGTAACGCTTGACTCCTGCTGAAGTATTCAGGTTGATGATGAAATACTTGGAAGTATTGCCCGCTGCGCTTTCATTCACATAGAACGAAATCTCATTATAATCCGTAGTACCTGCTGGTATCGTCACTGCTGGAGACAACTTATAAGTATAATTCTCCGTTGCAGCCTGCTCTACCAAATTTGGAATACATGTAACCTCATCTTTATCAGCATCAGAATGCTTTGGCAGCAGTTTGATATTCTCCTTATCTCCATTCTCACTACTGTTCTTTGTAATATCGCTGATGGTAATATCATTGATTACCAAATCTGTAGCACTTGGATTCTTAAACCGAAGTGTAACTTTTGCCAGCATTCTTACTACCCAAAGCTCAGTTTTGTCTGGCTTACCGGAAGCATCAATTTTTACTTCCTGCTTATTGCTCATTGGAATGCCTTTGGTAGTAACATCGAAGCCATTACCATTCATCTTCCAGTTCTTGCAGTCGAAGTCTACAGGAGCATCTTTAGCAATGTCCAATTCTGCAGCGGTAAGATTGGCAAAGGAATAAACCTGATAGGTTTCACCCTTGACAAGATTCTTGATAATGACATCATCCTTGATTCGTTTATCTGCCGATACATCCGTATTCTCTGCAAAAGAAACAACCTTGCCGTCTTTTACAAAGGCTACTACCCAGCTCTTCATGTTTTCTGCATCTACGCCATCTTTCCATGACAAACTAGCTCTGGTTCCAGAAGAAGGAGCTGTAGAAAGAGTCATGTGGACGGTAATCTTGTCACCTCGGTTAACGCCTCCACTGTCTCCCTGTATAGGGTCAGCACTATCTGTGGAGCAAGCCGATAAAAAGGCTAGCACCATCAGAATCAATGCCGTATGTATCGTTCTAATCGTTTTCATTTTCTCTGAAAGTTTAATTTCAAACTATACTTTCTGTTTATCTGTTTGTTTCGTTTTTACATTGTTGTCTCTTCGTGAGTATAGGTTGCCCATTTTCTCACGTTGAGGGTTACCTTCATTCCATCCGGTCCCTTACCGGTAATTCCATCGATACGAACTCGATAAATGTTATTGCGGACTATGCCGTAATGCATTATATCATTAGTTGTACCATTTCCCGTTGGGTCGCTATGGCGAATGACGTATGTGTAGCATTTTGGAGTACCGACTGCACCCGGTTTAGGACTACCGAATTTACCATTAGCCATTTCTTCAGCTGTAGCAACTTGCCATTGATCTGCATCATAATATGTACCCTTAAACACCAATCCTGTTGATGTGTCTAGAGAATTATCAAAGGAAGTATTCTCCATGACATAATCAAGAATATAGTACCTATAATTATACGGAGTGGTGACTTTTGCATTATCATTATCTTTTCCATGACTTTTATCGGCTTTCTTCACCTTATAAAAATCAGAAAAAGTCATTGACTCCCAATCCGTAATACTTTTCTTTTCATGACGATAAGCAACTCCTGTACGACTATTCGTCCAAGGACAAATCACATAGTTCGTTGAATTATGATTTGCATCTTCTGTTTCCTTTGAAATGTAGTTTACGGTATTTTGGTCGTTACCATCAGTAACTCTTTTTATGAGGTATTCACCTGAGGTTAAATCGTTATATGGCATAACAGACTCTAAAACAAAACCACCAATAACATTATTCGATGCATCGGTTACATTATAATTATATGTATATGTCTTTGTTTTCTTATTCTCCTCACACTTAGCATTTGGCATGATATCAATTCGAGCTGCCAGTCTTTCAATATCTACATTTACAATATAAGGATCTTCCTGAGAACCTATATGTCCATCAGGAGTTAGTTGGGCATCCTTTAAGGATGACATCAAGAAGTTGCTTGATTTTGTTATATCTGCATCATCTCGTGTACAAACATCCATAATAAGTTTATCGCGGATATCTTTCAATGTTTTACCTTGCCATTCAGAAGTCATATTACCAGCATTAGCAACTACTAGCAGATGATAATTCTTTTGAATAATTTCATTATTTATCTGTATCGGTGAAGATTGCCATATTTTAGAATCACCACCACTAGCTGTAGAGAAGTGCTGAAAGTAAATAACCTTTTCTATGATGGCACCATCATCACTCATATCATTCTTGGAAGACGAATAAAGCAATAAGTTTAAGTTGGTAACGGTTCGCTCATTAAGTTCACCTACATCATCTCCATCACCATCCTCTCCACCAGAAGGATTCTCTGTAAAATGATACTTATCATCTTCACCTGCCCTACTCGCTCGTGTATCTCCACTACCATCCACTGTTACCTTTACCTGCAGATATGTCTTCATATCTTTGCTTGGCAGAGGCAAATCACTAGTAGTGTCACTTGCACAGGATGCAAACGACATAACCAGCAAAAGGGCTAGCAATGAGAGGGTTATAGTTTTCATTTTAAACATACACTTTCTTTTTATATCGGCTTGCTGAAAGCCGGGTAGGACATGTTAATGGAGTTCTTCGAACTGGATGCGCTTGCTCCAACTCAGTACATTCACACTGATGGTGATGTAGCAATACTTGAGCTTGCCACCCTGGATAAAGAACTGAAGTTTGTAATCGTAGGCACGGTCTAGGAATTCCTGTGCACTGTAACTGTACTCCTCGCTGGTGCGAAGACGACTCAAGAGGTCTGGCAGATCTACATTGACTACCGTATTTCCGGTCTCCTTACTCTTAATGAGGAGTCGCCCATCCAGGTTGTAATCTTCGTGCTTCAGAATGCGGGAAGTCATAAAGTCGGCATGGGCTATCTTGCCCCGCTCGTCCTCATCTACCGTGTTCCAGGTAGCATGAGGGGTATAAATGAGTTTACGGCTCTCATCGAGAGAGTTATCCCAAAGGATGCGGGCATTATGGTCTTCGATGGTCATCGTGTAGTCGTTGACATCCATATCCTGTGGAGAGTCAAGGTCACGAAGTGCCACATTAATCTTCTTGGTATCACGCACCAGAGGGATGGTTGCATAAGAAGGTTTTGAGGATGATACCTCTACTGCCTCCAGCAGTTTACCATGCCAGAGGGTATCGAGAGGGAGGCTGTTGTTGACAACCTCATCATACTCACCCTTATTTTCATGGTCGAGATTCACTTCCAGTTCCTGCATCTTATCTCCTGTAGCCGATGGAGTGGTACGAACGAACTTGGCACGGCCTGAAGTTAACTGGTCGGCGTATGCATTCTGTCCGGCAAGGGCAAGGAACTGATATTTACCTGGCTGTAGGTTCTCGACGTGCATCACATAATTTGGATCTTTGAGAGGCGATGATAGCGCAGAATTCGTCTCGGTCTGTTGGGTTATATAGTTTCCGTTTTCGTCGAATACATACAGCGTTACCTGTCCAACATGGTCGTTAAACATGTCGGCACGCTGGAGGTTATAATCATACTTAAACTTCACATATACACCATTAGGGCAATCGCTGTAATCCTGGTGCCACATATCATGACATGAGGTTGCGACGGTCAGGGTCATGGCTGCTGCCATGACACCCTTCAACCATTTATTTATCTTCTGCGCTATCATATCGCTAATCAATTATAGTTTTCTATATTTATCGTTTTATATTACTCACCGAGAGTTGCACCCTGTGTACGCTTAGCCCATGAAAGGACGTTGATCTTAACTGAGATATAAGCAGCCAATTCATCATCTGTATCACCAGTAACCTCAGGAACTACAGGGGAACCAAGTTTCTTGATACCTTTAACATCAATACTATACCAGTTATTACGGAGTACACCATAACGTCCAAGATAGTTTCCTGCCTGGTTAGCATCAGGATAGGCACCGTCGCTTACAGTAGGTTTTGGAGTCTCTGTACTCTTCCATGGAGTCAATTCATCACCAAAATGCTTAATTCTTACAGGATAATATGAAATACCTTTTTCATAAGTAGCAACCTTGATACCATCCATTATTGCCTGAATTTTAGTATCAGCTACAGGAACTGTACCAGTGGTATATTTGCTTGCACTTGAAGCATTTATGGTAATAGTCGGCTTGTTGTTACCTGCGCTGGTAATATCAGCAACATCCAAATCGCTTTCACCAATAGTCTCACCAGTTTTCAAATCTTTTTTAATCCATTCTTGTACTTCTGTATTGTTATAGAATGCGCTCTTAACAGCCTTCTTCATACCGTCCGCATCGAGAAGATCCTTCTCGTTATCATTAACGACATAGAAAGTAGAACCAGAACCGATCTTAGCAGCAACAATGACACGTGTAGTTACATCTTGCTTCTGTTGACCTACTGTGAATGTATTTTCTAAGCAATAGTCATGATCACTAAGGCTTTTCAAGGCAGCAGGTTTCTGATTGCCTATCGTATTGAAATCGGCAGTCAAGTCTGTTGGTTTAACAGAATAGTTAGGGTCTTGTGCCCAATAGGTACGATACAAACTACCCGCAGCTTCCGTTGGATCATCACCGACAAAACGATAAGGCTTTGTAGGAACATTTGATGTAGTCTTCAATGAGAGCCAATCTGAAGAATTTAAAGTATTTCTCAAATAATAGGTTTTCTTATTGGTATTATCCAATACCCAACCCTCAACAGAATATGGTACTGTTGGAGCATCATCCAAATTACCTGTAGGTTTTGAAGCAGTAACATCTACCTTAGCCAATGCACGCTCTACATAAATAGTTGCGGAAGAATTAGCCTTAGCCAAAGCCTCTGTAGCGTAGATATGATCCTTATCTATCTTAGAAGCAACACTGATGGTTGCACTAGAAGGGTCAAGAGCACCACCTGCTTTATTTGCTAAAGGAGCATTCATCATCAAGAAACCAGTTGTTTTAAAGGCAGAAGCATCCTTGGTCAATTCCAATTTTTGCAAATCTGAGATTTTCTTAGTTGGAGGAAAATCTACATCATTTACCTTCAAAGTAGCATTAGTACCATCAACAGCAAGTGTTCCATTGTTATTCAATACAACAATAGCATAAAAATTTTTAGAACCATCACTTAAGCCATTCTTGATTTTTTGGGTAATTTTGGTTGTGGTTGTAATATTATCAGTAGTAGTTCCAACCAAGTTCATACTCAAATTCTCCAACTTGTAAGCTCCAGCAAATGTCGCATCTGCCTCATTTGCACCTTCAAACAGAATCAAGGTACCATTTTTAACAGCATACTCATCAACAAGTCCATCATTAAAATTGTCGTTTTCTGCACGACTCATAGAACCACTACGGGTTGGCAAATTCAATGAAAGCGAAACATAGCCATCAACACTCTGATTAGAACCAGTGTTGTTACCTCCACCATTCAGATCATCACTACTAGAACAAGAACCGAGCATCAGCCCCGCCAATGCAACGGAAAATAATAAAGTTTTCTTCATCTTGTAACTTTTTATCGTTGTTATTAATATTTTATATCTTTACTTATAACCGCTCTTAAAAATCAAACTATGTTACATTTATATATGTTTGGTTTACAATTCATCTAATACGTTATATTTGAGGTACTTTATAAAGTTGTACTTAGAACGGTTTTGCCTGGTTCAGGAGACTGTCCCAAGCCAGGGCAGTGCCCTGTCTCTAAGGAATAGCTATCTTATCCTAAACAGACAGTATGTATAACTTTATAGATTCTGTAAATTTTCTTTTGCAGAAGCAACGCCAGCCTTGGCAGCCTGCTCCAGGTAATAACGAGCTTGCTTCTCGTTACCCTTCAGCATCTCATAGACACCTCGGGCATTCTGGGCATTCGGACTGATTCCTGCCTTATCGAGATAAGATTTCGCACCATCTGCATCACCGGCATTCAAACGGGTAATGGCTGCATTCAGATTCGCTGTCTCGTTCTCAGGGAACATGCGGACGGCAATCTCCATCACATCATTAAACTCCTTGCTGCCTGGCTCGTAAGTCTGGGCTACCAGGAACATCTCCTCCTGACTCAACTGCTGTGGCTTGGTCTTGATAATCTCCTTTGCCTCTTCCACATCGAAAGGTTTCACCTTATAAGTAATGTGGTAGTCGGAATGACGGAGTGCCGGATACCAGGTATCGAGCATAAAGCGATACTGTGAAGGATACTGCTTCTTAATCTTCAACTCGCGGGCATCAGGATTCAGACTCTTATCATCAATAATCGCCAGAATGGCACTCTTATGCTCCAGGTTGCTACCTTTAATATAAGCAATCAGTCCGTCCCAATCCTCTGGAGTAGAAGAAACCGTAAAGAGACTGTTTGGCAACTTTACCATGCGGCGGACATAATCGGTAAGCGTCTTGGCACGGTTCTTTGCCAGATAATCATTGTGAGTATAAGGACTCTCAGGGGATGCATAACCATGAATGTTGATGCCACTCACTTCGAGGTTCTTATCTTCCTTCAAGGCATTGATGGTACGGATAATGCTATCCAACTGTTCCGGATTACGACGGTAATCAGGATGCAGCTCTATGCGGTCTACCGGGAAATCGATATAAGCACGCTTATCCAGATGGCGGACCTTGATTGCCTCTACCTCTGGACGGACGAAAGAAGCTACCGGCTGGCGACGACGAGTGATGGTAAAATCAGTACCATCCTGCAAATCACCACAACCGCAGAGGTCTTCGTGAATTTCGAGATCGTAGTTCCTTACCTTGGAAGACAGAGGAACTGATGCCAGATACTTCACGGTTTGCTGCTTCTTGTTGTCTCGCTTCACCACGAAAGCCTGAGGAGAAAGCTGCAACTGTTTCTTTCCAACCCCTCGGTCAAACATGATCTGCTGTCTTCTACCATTGATAACAATCTCAGGCATCTTGAGCAACTCTCCCTTATGCTTGATAATCGGAGTATACACAAGCTGGTTGTTAGTAGGGAGATCCAGGGAATCGAGATTCAGATCCATCATAACCGTAATCAGGTCATTGTGATGCGACATCTCTACATGAGATACCTGTATCTTTTCAGCAGCCAACTTGAGACTCTTGCAATCCTGGGCTGCAAGAGGCATAGCCATCAAAAGAGAGCTGAATAATAATATGTAGTTCTTAAAATCTTTCATACTCATAGACTATATTTAATGAGTTACAACATATAAATAAGAGAAATGGCTGCCTTGGTAGGACCCACGTAGTTGTCATGAGATGACTTCTCCTTCTCGCCACAGGCACCACACTTGAACTTTTCGTACTGGATATAATCATATCCGAAACCTACTGAGGTTTCCAGGTTCCAGTGCTTGGAAAGAGGCCATTGATAACCAGCGGTCACACCACCACCTACATACCATCCCTCATAGCGATGATTACGTAGAGATTTGAAAATACCTAGGGGTAGCTTCACTCCTCCTGCATTAAACTGTCCGCCCATGGCATGAACACCCAAGAACCAGCCATTGAAGCTCTGGCAGAACCAGTAACGATATTCTGGTTGCAAAAGCCAATGACGGAGGCTTGACTGGTCGCCACCGGACTGTTTCCAAGCATTGAAGCCAAAGAATACCTGAGCGGTATGCTTCTTGCCTAAGGCAGTCTCGACACCGAGATTAGGAGTTGTTGTAGCCCAATATAAGAGGTTGGACTTGACTCCCGTGTTTTGCGCATAATTAGCTAGTGATACAAATATGAGTAACACTGAAGCTAAAATCAATCGTTTAACCATCTATTAAAAGAGTTTAGTTAAGTCTATTTATTTATTTCGTTTTTACTATATCAATAGGTAATTATATAAATTTACCGTTTACATGATTATTCGCATTTTCTTGGGGCAAAAGTAGGAAAAAGCTGTGAAAAGGAGGTGTATAAAATGTATTCATTTAGTGGAAAGAATCATTTTAGTACGTTATTTTACTGATTTTATAATGAAAATCCACCATTCATTAACATTTTATACATAAACATCACTAAAGAAGATTCACCATAATTTTTGACAGGAAAATATATAAAGGTAGAAAGTAAAAGGGTAAAAAGGTAAAAGGAACTATAAAGGGTAAAAAGGTAAAAGAGTAAAAAGGTAAAAGGAGCTGGGAGGAGCTGTGGGAAAAAGCTGAGCGATAAGAAAGAAAACTGCATGAAAACAGAAAAGCCCCGACTACTTTCGTAATCGAGGCTTCTG
>ULQV01028957.1_pt1 | contig 13086 bp, 7 predicted proteins | sample 1954851 | NCBI WGS metagenome assembly ULQV01 (sample SAMEA4835665, study PRJEB28245) | human gut metagenome | biome: gut microbiome; material: fecal sample | place: Denmark | collected 2008 | reverse complement strand
GAAGGTATCCAGATCGTACTTGTACCGAAGGGCGGTGCTGCACCGGCGAACAATTACGGTGGTGTTGTAACGGCGAATAAGCAGACGTATATTAAGAAATAGAGGGAGTTATATAATATGAAATTGATGCAAAGAAAACATATTACCAGATGGATTTTAAGCGCTATGTTTGTCCTTGGTATGATATTTTCAATGAAATCGGTGACTGCATTTGCAGCAGACGAAGAGACTCAGACTATATATATCGGAGGAAATAAATTGACGGTTCCCATGGTGGAAGCGTCTTACTGGAACTATAATGAGGTGGATGGTACCATCACAGCCTGTGCGGAGCAGGAAGCAAATGTATTGATCAACACGGTGGGAAAATATGGAGCTCCTGCATCGTCAATATACGTGAATCTGGTAAATGTAAATATTAAAGCAAAAGGCGGTGCGGAGGATTCCTCCAATGCAGGTATTTACAATCCGGAACAGGAAACCAAGATGTATCTACGGATTAACGGAGATTGTAGCGTTACCGGTTCTAAGTATGGAATTTATGCAACAATTTATGTTACACCGTGTGATGAGAAAGCCAGACTTACGATTACAGCAGATAGTAGTCTTGCTCCTGCAGGTGTGAATGTTCAAAAGGCAATTTCCTTGTATTCGACAGGGGCGAATTATATTTACCGGGGGTATGGGCATACAGATTTTTCAGTGATCCTGCGGAGTGATACCATGACCACAATAAAAGGTGGTGGGGATTTTACTTGTTCAAGTACAAAAGCATCTGTTCTTATCAGTCCGAATATGGACGGCAGCGATGCAACAGAATACATCACGAAAAACGGCATATTTAACTTTGGAGATACAAGCCGGATAAAATATAGGGAATATAAGAACGGCACACTGATGTACGATAAAGCGAAGATTACCGGAGCAACCTTGAAGTTTCATGACGGAGATGTCCCGGTATTCACGGCGAAGGTTTCAGAGGAGGATTCTGAAAAATATAATATTTCAAGTGAACAATGGAGTGAGCTGGAAGAGAACGGGAATAAGGTGAAGTGGTGCTCCTCCCGTAATTCTGAGAATCCGAAGGATGAGAGTCAGTTGTTAAAAAGATTTGAAGCCGGAAAGACATATTCTTATTCGGTAACGATTACTTGTAAGAATTGGAACGTTAGTTTTACGGAACAAACACCGGTCATTATTAACGGAGAAACCTTTCTGATTACAAATAAAAAGATTGGAGAGGATTATGGAGCCATTGATGCTGTGAATGTGAAAAGTATCACAATACCAAAAGAAATTAAGCAGGTTGAAATAGCTGATGTAACGCTTCAGCATGAGGCGGGAGAAACACCGAAGGCAACTGCAGCATTGTCTGGTGAGAATGCGGATGATTATAGGATTGCATATGAGTATTGGGAGGAAATGCAGGAGCAAAGGGATGGTAGTTTCAAACCGGTGAGATTCTGGTATTCCGATGAGCGTGAAAATGCAAAGCTTGCAGAGGATAAGAAGATAACTGCCTTTGAAGGCGGGAAAACTTACAGGCATAGCATTAAGCTGGAAACATGCAATGAGAATTTTTTTGCTTCTGAAAATGATGGATTGTCTATTCTTGTAAATGGACAGACAGTAAATGCGAAAGATATGAAGATCAGTGATGACGGCATGACCTGTAATGTGCTTCTTGCTACTGAGTTGATCGAGAAAGTCCCAGAACCAACTCCAGAACCGAAGCCGGAACCAACGCCTACACCTACCCCGGCACCGGTTGTGACACCGGATGTTACGGTTTCTTACCGTACACATGTACAGTCCATCGGCTGGCAGGGCATTGTGACGAACGGCACGATGAGTGGAACTTCCGGCAGGGCGAAGCGGCTCGAAAGCATCGAGATTTCGGTTGCAGGCAACAGCAATCTCGGCATCCGGTATACGACTCATTGTCAGAGCTATGGATGGTTACCATGGTCCGCAAATGGCGAGATGAACGGAACCGAGGGCGAGGCAAAGAGACTCGAAGCAATTAAGATTCAGCTCACAGGCGTAGATAAAGAGAAGTATGATGTATACTATCGTGTACACGCACAATCTTACGGCTGGCTTGCGTGGGCAGCCAATGGCGCACCGGCAGGTACAGCAGGTCTTGCGAAGAGACTCGAGGCAATCCAGATCGTGATTGTGAAGAAGGGTGAAAGCTTCGATCATGCAATCGGAAATATCCAGTCTGCCCGTGGAGAAGCATATATCGCATCATCCACAGCAAATGCGAATCCGGTTGTTGCAGGTGAGAACAATGTAAATGTAGAATATCGTACACACGTACAGTCCTTTGGCTGGCAAGGCTGGAAGTACAATGGCGTGATGAGTGGAACAAGCGGTAAGGCAAAGAGACTCGAAGGCATCAACATCAAGCTTACGAACAAGCCATACAGCGGAAGCATTGTCTATACGACACATGTACAATCCATCGGATGGCAGGGCAATGAGAACAATGTGAATACATGGTTCCGTGATGGTCAGATGGCAGGAACAAGCGGACGTGCGAAGCGCCTCGAGGCAATCCGTATCGCACTGACCGGCGAGATGGCAGAACATTACGACGTATACTACCGCGTCCATGCACAGACCTACGGCTGGCTTGCCTGGACGAAGAACGGCGAAGCTGCCGGAACCGCAGGACTCAGCAAGCGTCTCGAAGGTATCCAGATCGTACTTGTACCGAAGGGCGGTGCTGCTCCAGCGAACAATTACGGTGGTGTTGTAACGACGAATAAGCAGACGTATATTAAGAAATAACATTTTTACACCCGATAAGGTATGATTCAAAGGGAATTAGAATAAAATATACCTTATCGGGTGTATTTTGTATATAAAAGAACGCAGAGGAAGGAGTGAAACGCTCCAACCTCTGCTTTTTTCATGCAATGGGTTATAACATATATTTCCGCATCCAGTAGTCGACCTGGAGCAGGTAGGCAATCATCTGTGGTCCGGCCATGAGCTGACCGAACCAAGGCTTTCCATATTCCTTTGGCTCGTCGAGGAACTTTAGCACCGCAGGGATATTCAGATAGCTCCGGAGCGGCGATGCGGTGTCGGTGACGACTTCGCGCAGGCGGTTCGCAAGCACACGTTCGTATTCCGGGTGATAGGTCTTCGGGTAAGGACTTTTCGGACGGTTCATGATCGTGTCCGGCAGGTATTTGGCGGCACAGGCACGGAGCAGGCTCTTCGGGACGCCGTCCTTGGCTTTGATCGACCACGGAACATTGAATACATAGTCGACGACGCGGTAATCGGCGAATGGAACTCTGGCTTCGAGTCCGTGTTGCATGGATGTGCGGTCCATGCGGTCAAGCAGCGTCTGCATGAACCAGCGGATATTCAGATAGGCAATCTGCCGTTTCTTCGTATCGAGCGGTGATTCCTCTGGCAGGATATCGACCTCAGAGAGCGTCGTGCGGTATGCCTTGGCGATATATTTTTCCATCTGCATGCTGGCGGCAAATTCCGGGTGGAGCAGGGATTTGCGGAAGGAGATATCCATCGTCCACGGGAAGGTGTTCGATTGCAGCATGGCGTCACGGTGAAACCATGGATAGCCACCGAAGATTTCGTCAGCGCATTCACCGGTCAACGTGACCTTGTGATGCTTCGCAACCTCCCCACAGAAATACAACAGAGATGAATCGACATCTGCCATCGTTGGCAGACACCGGCTGTCGACGGATGCCTCGAGCAGATCGGCAAGCTGCGTGTAGGAACACGTCAGGTAGATATGATCCGAGTGCAGATAGTCTTTCATGATATCAACGTAAGGGCGGTCTTCACTCGGCTGGAAGCTGTTCGCCTGAAAATAAACGGCATTGTCAGTGTAATCGAAGGAGTACGTCGTAAGAGGTATATCCTCCGGCAGGAAATGGCTGCAGACGGCGGATACATACGAGGAGTCGACGCCGCCGGAAAGCAGGGTGGAGATCGGAACATCGGATATCATCTGCATACGGATACTGTCTTCAAGCAGGTATGAGGTTTTCTCTACCGTTTCCTCGTAGCTGTCGGTGTGCGGGTGGCTCTCAATCCGGTAGTATAGCCGGGATGTCATATACTGTGGCGAGTAGGTCAGATATTCGCCGGGTTTAATCTCTTTGATCCCGGAGAATACACCTTTGCCGTACGTCTTCGCCGGTCCGAGGGAGAAGATCTCGTTGAAGCTGTTCATGTCGATGCATGGACGTACGCGCGGGTATTCAAACAATGTATCAATCCTCGAGGCGAACACGAGTGTATCGCCGGTCTTCGTATAATAAAGCGGTTTGACACCGAAGCGGTCACGGTAGAGGTAGAGTGTATTTCGCATGCTGTCGTAGATGGCGATTGCGAAGATACCGTTTAATTCTTTGACAAAGCCCGGTCCGTAATGACAGAACGCAGCGATGATGACTTCCGTATCGGAGTTTGTTTCAAAGGTATGGTTTTTCCGGAGCAGTGTTTTCTTTACTTCCTTGTAGTTGTAGATCTCGCCGTTATATACAATATAGTAGGTGTTTCCGTCCTTCGTATAAGACATGGGCTGTCTGCCATTTTCAAGATCAATGATAGACAGGCGTGTGTGCGCAAGGCAGCACGAATTTATGATGGTATGACCGTAGGTGTCCGGCCCGCGGTGGTTCATCGTATTGATCATACGGGACAGTGTATGAAAGTTTTGCTTGGGATTTTCCGCATAGTTCTGGTCTGGGTTAAAGTAGCCCGCAATGCCACACATACAGATGCTCCTTCACACTTTTTCTTATTATATTCATTTTCTGCAAGGTTGTTTCGTATAATGTACAAATTAGAGGCGGACGGAAATTGTAATTATACTGTATGAATTATCTACGACAGTATATTGTTACAATTTCCGGCGTATTTTATCTAAGTTGCACTAGATAGAAACGCAAAAAGGAGAGGAAATGAAGAAAAAGATTATATGTGCGATTCTGACACTGATCATGATGCTTTGCATAGTTTGTCCGGCTGCGTATGCGAAAACAGAGGATGCGCTTGCAATCCAGTCGAAATCGGTGTTACTGATGGAATTAGAGAGCGGGACGGTACTTTATGAGAAGAATGCGGATGAGATGCTGCGCCCGGCATCGGTGACGAAGGTCATGACATTGCTTTTGATCTTCGAGGCGTTAGAACGCGGGGATATCGCGCTGGACGATACAGTTGTCGTGACTGAGCACGCGGCGTCGATGGGCGGCTCACAATGCTTCTTCGAGGCAGGCGAGGAACAGACGGTGCAGGATATGATCAAATGCATCGAGGTGGCCTCCGGTAACGATGCGGCAGTGGCGATGGCAGAGCATCTGGCAGGTTCGGAGGCAGCGTTTGTCCAGAAGATGAACGAGCGGGCGAAGGAGCTTGGTATGGAGCATACGCATTTTGACAATGCATGCGGGCTGGAGGTTGAGACACATCTGACGTCGGCGCGGGATATCGCGATTATGTCCAGACAGCTTTTGCTTTATCATCCGGATATCCTTACATATTCGACGATCTGGATGGATTCCATCACACATAAGACCAGACGGGGCGAATCACAGTTTGATCTTGCGAATACGAACAAATTCCTGAATCTCTATACAGGGGCAAACGGACTGAAAACCGGATATACATCGCAGGCGAAATACTGTATGTCTGCGACGGCGACGCGGGATGGCGTGACGTTGATCGCAGTTGTGATGGGAGCGGAGACGAAGGAGATCCGGAACAGTGAGGCAATGAAGCTGCTTGATTACGGATTCGCACAGTGCCGTCCATATGTGGATACTGAAGTCGTGCCGGAGGATCTGCAGATCCCGGTGCAGAATGGTACCTGCAAATCGGTGACGGTAAAGCCGGTGGAACAGCACACGATCACGCTTGTAGCGACGAACCCGGATCAGATTGAAAAACAGGTGATCGCCTACGAAAATCTGAAAGCACCGATACAGGAAGGGGATGCGGTCGGTGTTGTGCAGTATTCCTGCAACGGAACGTGTATCAGCGAAGTGATCCTGTATGCAGAGCGGTCGGTGCCGAAGCTTGATTTAAAATACAGCTTATCGGAGATTGCAGGAAGAATATTTATGGCGAAATAACTGAAGATAGGGTATAATAAAGCCATGAGTATGAATTTTCAGATAGTGCGTTACAATTTTATCAGTCAGAAAGTCCGGAAACCATTACGCATTGTGATGATCGCTGATCTGCACAATCAGGTATATGGTCTGGAGAACACGGATCTGCTTACCGCGATTGACACGGAGCAGCCGGATATTATTTTACTGCCTGGCGACATGATCGTCTGTCGGAAGAGCGAACGGAAGAATAACAGGGTGACAGCGGACACGATCCGGAAGATGACTGAAATTGCATCGGTTTATTATTCCTATGGAAATCATGAGCGCGGATTGCTTGAATGCGTGCGGGAGACCGATGGTATCTGGCAGGAATACAGCCAGCATCTCAAAGGTGCACATCATCTGCATATGCTGGTAAATGCACATGAATTTTTAGAGCCTTGGAATGTCTGCCTGTATGGCTTGGATCTGCCCCGGGCGTATTATAAGCGGCTGATCAAGAAACCGCTACGGGAAGATGTGCTTACCAGCATGCTTGGGAAGATGCAGCCGGATCACTGCAATGTGCTGCTTGCACACAATCCGGATTATTTTCGGTCATATTGTACACTGCATCCAGACTTGATTGTGTCCGGGCATAATCATGGCGGCATGATACGGATACCGGGACTTGGCGGAGTGATCTCTCCACGGTTACATCCATTTCCGAAGTATGACTATGGGGTGTATGAGAGCACGGATTCCCAGACGAAGATGGTTGTGACCGCAGGCTGCGGCATGCATTCGATCCACATCCGGATCAACAACCCGCCGGAGATGGTCGTGATTGATGTAAATAAGATGTAAAATTTCCGCATTTGGTTGCAATCATGCGGTCTATGGGATATGATACAGAAACAGAAATCTGTATACTAAATAAAAAGGATGTAACTATGAGCAGGGGAAAAAAGGATAGAGAAGAAATAACGAATACGGAAGAAGTCAAAGAGACGGAAGTATCAGACGAGATGGAGAAAGCGGAGGATTCGGAGAAATCAGAGGACGTCAAGAATCTGGAAGAAACGAAAGAAACAGACGATAAGCCCGTGAGTCTCTATGTGCAGGAGCCATTTATTGATCCTTCGGTGTATCGGCAGCGCAGAAAGAAACGGATCATCCGCACGGTGACGATTGCGGTTGTTGCAACGCTGCTGGCGGTCTATATCGGTGGCGTGATTTTCCATATGCACCGCTTTGGAGTAAATACGACGATCAACGGCAGGAATGTAGCAGGAAAATCCGTACAGTCTGTGGAGGATATGCTGCTTTCGGATGCACGGAAATACACACTGGATATCAAGTTCAAGGACAGTGATTTTACTTTCGTACTGGGGGATGCGGATTCTGATGTTGCACTGACGGATTCAGTGGATACACTGTTAAAGAAACATTCACCGTTTCTTTGGTTTGTAAACAGCTTTCACAGTTATGATTATAAGATTGATTATACAGTAAACTGTGACAGGGAAAAGTTGGAAGCCTGCCTGCAGGCATCACCGGCACTGGATCGAGCTTCCATGACAGAATCAAAGGACGCGAAGGTTGTTTTGGAGGATGGCGAGGCAAAGGTCATTCCAGAGGAGACGGGAACGAAGCTTGACACGGCAAAGTTATATGAGAAGGTAATAAATGCTCTGAAAAATTATGATACTACACTGGATGTGGAAGCCGAAGAGTGTTATATTCCAGCACATATTCTGGCGGATTCGGAGTCCATTCTGAAAACAAAGGAAGACGCAGATGCATTTGTCGATATCGAAGCCGTGTATGATTTTGGTTCGTATACATATACCATTCCAAAGGAAGAACTTACGAAGATGGCATATGTCAGTTCAGATGGAAGTATCCAGATCAGCAGAAGTAATGTGGAAGCGTATGTCGAAAAATTTAAGGAGAAATTCACGACTGCGGATACTGACCGTGAATTTACGACGCATGATAAGAAGACGATTCTCGTGCATGGCGGGTATTATGGCTGGGTGATCGACGCGGAGACAGAGGCGGAGGAGTTGTACGATCTTCTGTCAAAGAAGAAAAGCTTCACGAAGGAACCAGCATGTAAGCGCCGTGGCTATGCACTGTGTGCGCAGAATGATATCGGTTCGACCTATGTGGAGGTTGATCTGACAAACCAGCATGTATATTATTATCAAAATGGCAGATTGAAATGGGACAGTGATTGTGTATCTGGGCAGACACCGGGACACAAGACACCAGGCGGTCTGTATGGTCTTACCTATAAGAAAATGCATGCGACACTGATTGGTGAGGACTATGAGACACCGGTCACATACTGGATGCCGTTCAATGGTGGTATCGGTCTGCACGATGCGAACTGGCGTGGAAAATTCGGTGGAGAAATCTATACCTACAGCGGTTCCCATGGCTGTGTAAATCTGCCGCCATCAAAAGCAGGCGAGTTATATGAGTATGTCGAAGCGGGCATGCCAATCGTATGCTATTGGAGAGATGAAGTCACTTTTGTAAATAAATAGTTCAATTTGCAGGAGGATACGGAATGAAAAAAGAGATAACTTACGAGGAGCTGCAGGCGGCAGCTTCTTATGTGCAGGCACGTCTGCCATATACACCGAAGGTAGCGCTCGTGCTTGGCTCGGGACTGGGCGATTTTGCAGATCGCCTGACGATTGATGCGAAGATCCCATATGGTGAAATCCCACATTTTCCGGTATCGACAGTGGCAGGGCATGCTGGATGTTTCCTGCTTGGAAAAGTCGGGGATTGCCCGGTGCTGATCATGAAGGGACGTGTGCATTATTACGAAGGATATTCGATGCAGGAGGTTGTGATGCCAGTGCGTGTGATGCACATGCTTGGCGCGGAGATTTTAATTCTTACGAATGCGGCAGGCGGCATGAATCCGTCGTACAAGCCGGGGACGCTGGTACGGATCACGGATCAGATTACGTCGTTTGTGCCATCCCCATTGATTGGAGCAAATATGGAAGCACTTGGTACGAGGTTCCCGGATATGAGTCATGTGTACGACGTAGAGCTTGGAAAAAAGTTGGATTCAGTGGCGAAGACGCAAGGAATTACTCTGGAAGAAGGCATTTATCTGCAGGCGACAGGACCAAATTATGAGACACCGGCGGAGATCCGCATGTACCGGACACTTGGTGCAGATCTGGTTGGTATGAGTACCGCGTGTGAGGCGATGGCAGCACGGCATGCTGGTATGAAGATCGTTGGTGTATCATGTGTCACGAATATGGCGGCAGGTATGAGCATCGGAGGATTAAACCACAAGGAAGTGCAGGAAACTGCGAATAAGATTGCAGAAGATTTCCAGACACTGATATACAAATTTATTACAGAAATAGGATAAGACAAAATTATGGATAGAAAGATTTTTCGCAGATTATTTGAAGAACGAATTGTTATGTTAGATGGTGCAACCGGAAGTAACCTGATGCAGGCAGGAATGCCGGTTGGTGTATGCCCGGAGAAATGGATTCTGGAGCATCCTCAGCACCTGATCAAATTGCAGCGCGCATATATTCAGGCAGGAACAAATATTCTGCTTGCGCCGACCTTTACGGCGAACCGGATCAAGCTTGCCGAATATCATCTCGAGGATAAGATTCGCGAGATGAACATGCAGTTGGTTGACCTGACACGGACGGCAATCGCACAGGAGAATCATCGTGGATTTATCGCGGGTGATATGACGATGACTGGCAGACAGCTTCAGCCGGTCGGTGATCTGGCGTTTGAGGAACTGGTGGATGTATATAAGGAACAAGCACAGATCCTCGTGGAGGCAGGTGTCGATCTGTTCTTTGTAGAGACGATGATGAGCCTTGCGGAAGCACGGGCGTGCGTGATCGCAATCAGGGAAGTCTGTGACCTGCCGGTTATGGTCAGCATGACATTTAACAGCGATGGAAAGACGTTGTTCGGTTCTACACCGGAGGCCTCTGTGGTCGTATTACAGTCGCTCGGTGTGGACGCGGTCGGTATCAACTGCTCAACAGGACCGAAGGAGATGGAAGCACTGATCAAGCGTATGGTGCGGTACGCAACGATTCCGGTATTTGCGAAGCCAAACAATGGTATGCCGGAGCTGATCGATGGCGAGACGAAATATACAATGACACCGGAGACGTTTGCTGAGTATGGACGCGCTTTGGTGGAAGCCGGAGCGAGAGCCGTGGGTGGCTGTTGTGGTTCGACACCGAAGCATATCGAGATGCTGAAGAAGGTTGTCCGCTCCGTGGAGCCGGAGGCAACGAAACCAGTTTGTACCCGTGTATTATCCAGTGAGAGTGCAGTACAGGAAATCCATCTCGATGGCAATTTCTTAGTCGTCGGGGAGCGTATCAACCCGACCGGAAAGAAAAAACTGCAGGAGATGCTCCGTGCAGGGAACATGGATCTGGTTGTACAGATGGCAGAAGAACAGACGGAACGTGGTGCAAAGATTCTCGATATCAATATGGGTATGAACGGCATTGACGAGCTGGAAATGATGAAGCGTGCTGTCTACGAAGTGATTTCTGTGACGAATCTTCCGCTCTGTATTGATTCGAGTCATGTCGAGATTATCGAAGCAGCACTCCGTATCTATCCGGGACGTGCGCTTATTAACTCGATTTCATTAGAAGAGAAGAAATGCCGCCCGCTTATGCGGATTGCAAAGAAATATGGTGCGATGGCGATACTCCTTCCGCTTTCGGACAAGGGCTTGCCGGAGAATCTTGATGAGAAGAAAGAGATTATCCGCCGGTTGCTAGAGATCGCGGACGAGGAAGGCTTGTCACGCGATTCCCTGATCATCGATGGTCTGGTTGCAACGGTTGGTGCAAACCGGATGGCGGCACTTGAAACACTCGATACGATTGCCTATTGTAAGAATGAACTGCAGATTCCGACGATCTGTGGTCTGTCCAATATTTCCTTCGGACTGCCAGAGCGAATCAACGTCAATACCGCATTTCTGACGATGGCGATCGCAAACGGTCTGACGATGGCAATCTGTAATCCGGGACAGGCAATGCTTGTGAATGCGAGCCTTGCGGCAGATCTGCTGCTTGCCAAGGAGGATTCGGATAATATTTATGTGGAAAATGTAGTCGCTTTATCCCAGACCGAACAGACGGCTGCCAAGAATGTGGCAGGTGTGTCCGAAGAAGGAAGCCGTGTCTATCACGATGTTGTAAAGGGTAACAAAGGCAGTATCGTGGAGAATGTAAAGAAGGAATTAGAGTCGGGCAAAGATCCGCAGACAATCATTGATGAGGATCTGATTCCGGCAGTCAACAAGGTTGGCGAGTTGTTTGAACAGAAGAAATATTTCCTGCCACAGCTCATTGCGGGTGCGACGGCGATGGATCTTGCAATCGAATACATCACGCCGCTGCTTCATATCGAAGAGAATGCCAAGCCGAAGGGTACAGTCATTATGGCGACGGTCGAGGGTGATATCCACGATATCGGTAAAAACCTTGTTGTCCTGATGCTGAAAAACTACGGCTACAAGGTTGTGGATTTAGGCAAGGATGTGCCGCTTGACAAGATCATTGCGGCAGCGAAGGAAGAGCATGCCGATATCATCGGATTATCTGCGCTTATGACAACGACGATGATGCGGATGAAGGATGCCGTTGAGTATGTGCGCGCAAATAACCTTCCTTATAAGGTCATCATCGGAGGTGCCGTTGTATCGCAGAATTTTGCAGATGAGATCGGGGCAGACGGTTACTCTAAGGATGCAAACGAGGCGGTAAAGCTTGTTGACAAACTATTGACAGACAAGTAACAAAGGGTTAAAATAGCAGATAATAATTTTTGACGAATAATAGGAGAAAGGTGGAACATTTTATGAAAAAAATGGTCTTATCCCTTTTGGTAGATAATACATCCGGTGTACTGAGCCGTGTGTCCGGAATGTTTAGCCGTAGAGGATATAATATTGACAGCTTATCAGTTGGCGTGACAGAGAATCCAAGATATTCCCGTATGACGGTAGCCGTGAGCGGCGATGATCGTATTTTGAGCCAGATCAAAAAACAGCTTCTGAAGCTGGAGGATGTCTGCGAGATTACGGAACTGAAAGATGGAGAGTCTGTATGCCGTGAGCTTCTGCTTGTCAAGATCAAGGCAAGTCTGGAAGAGAGACAGCAGATTATTTCCCTGACGGATGTATTCCGTGCAAAGGTTGTTGATGTATCAACGGATTCCGTTATGATAGAGATTACAGGAAATGTCAACAAGATTGAAGCATTTATCTCGCTTCTGGATGGGTTCGAGATTTCCGAGATGGTACGTACAGGCTTGACAGGTCTTACAAGAGGCGCTGTAAGCGGAAACTAAGGTCATTACTTACGATTAAGTAGTAACGATAAATATTTTTTACAAAATCAGGAGGATATGATAATGTCAGCAAAGATTTTTTATCAGGAAGATTGTAATCTGTCACTGTTGGATGGCAAGACAATTGCAATCATCGGCTATGGTAGCCAGGGTCATGCACATGCTTTGAACTTGAAGGACAGCGGATGCCACGTCATCATCGGTCTTTACGAGGGAAGCAAGTCATGGGCTAAGGCTGAGGCACAGGGATTTGAAGTATATACATCTGCAGAAGCAGCAAAGCGTGCAGATATCATCATGATTTTGATCAACGATGAGTTGCAGGCAGGCCTTTACAAGAACGATATTGAGCCGAACCTTGAGCCGGGCAACATGCTTATGTTCGCACATGGTTTCAATATTCACTTCAACCAGATCATTCCACCTAAGGATGTCGACGTAACAATGATTGCACCTAAGGCACCTGGTCACACAGTACGTAGTGAGTATCAGGCTGGCAAGGGTACACCTTGTCTGATCGCTGTATATCAGGATGCAACAGGTAAGGCTCAGGATCTTGCACTTGCTTATGGTCTTGGAATCGGTGGAGCAAGAGCTGGTA
>ULQV01059039.1_pt1 | contig 13089 bp, 12 predicted proteins | sample 1954851 | NCBI WGS metagenome assembly ULQV01 (sample SAMEA4835665, study PRJEB28245) | human gut metagenome | biome: gut microbiome; material: fecal sample | place: Denmark | collected 2008 | reverse complement strand
CCTGCCGCGCCTGCTTCATGACCTTCTGCGAAACCTCCGCGTTGTCCCAGAAGCCCGGAGACTCGATCTGTGCATGCAGCCGCTCAATATCCTCCTTGCAGCGCTCGATGCCGAGCGAAGCGGCCAGCTCGTCGAGCTTCGGTTTCAGACCGTTCAGCTTGACCTTATACTCATCAAATTCAATCATCATAGTTCGTCAATCCCAGTATTCCAAATTTTCGTCATAACGAAGTCATTATACCCTAAAATACGGAACATGTAAAGAGGGAAAGAAGCCGGTTCGTGCTCCTTTCCCTCGATTTTACCGGTCAGCGCTCACTGGCGCGCCATTCGCAGTCCGCGAAAATCAGATCGTCCACGTCGCCCTGCGGCGCGGGCACAAAAATAGGCTTATCCATTGCCGTTCCCTCCAACCATAAAAGCATTACCTTTTATTCTATGCGGAAGAAACGGAAGTATGCCAGAAAATCAGTCGCAGAAGACAGACTGCTTCATGCGCTTGCAGGCCTCAATGACGAGCGCGTGCGGCAGGGCCAGATTCAGGCGGATATGGTGCGCGCCGTGGAACGGACGGCCATCCTGCCAGCCCACGCCCGCGTCCCAGCCACGCTTTAAGATCGTGTCCATCGTGAGCTCGTGAGCCGCACAGTACTGGGTGCAGTCGACGAAGACCATGTAGGTACCCTGCGGCTTCGAGCACGTCACGCCGGGAAGCTGCGCTTCGAGGAAATCGCAGACATAATCGATGTTCGATTGCAGCACCTCGCGCAGTTCTGTCAGCCACTGGCGGCCTTCGGCAGAATAAGCGCCGACGAGCGCGTGCATGGAAAGAACATTCATTTCGTCGTAGTGGGAAAGGGAAGACTCCTTGTCCACGCGGTCGCGGAGCAGTTTGTTATAAATCACGTGGTAGCTTCCGACAAGACCCGCGAGGTTGAAGGTTTTGGACGGGGCATAGAGCGCGATGGTGCGCAGCTTCGCGTCTTCGCTGATGGACTGTGTGGGGATGTGCTGATAGCCCGGCATGGTGAGGTCCGACCAAATTTCGTCGCTTACGACCATCACATCGTGCTTGCGGAACAGCTCCATGGCCTGCTCCAGCTCCCAGCGCTCCCAAACCCTTCCGCAGGGGTTGTGCGGCGAGCAGACGATGGTGGCGTGGATCTTATGGCGGATGATTTTTTCCTCCATATCCTGATAGTCCATGCGCCAGATGCCATGTTCGTCCTTCCGGAGCTCGCTGTGGATAATATGGTAGCCGTTATTCTCCAAGCTGCTTGTAAAGCCGACGTAGGTCGGGCTCAGGACGAGAACGTTATCCCCCTTAGAGCAGTAGACGTTTAAGGCTGACACAACGCCGCCCAATACGCCGTTTTCGTAGCCGATGTGCTCCGGAAGAAGACCCTCCACACCGTTTTGTGTCCGCTGCCAGTCGATGATGGCCTTGTAATACGCATCCGACGGGCGGAAATAACCGAAGAGGGGGTGCTGGATGCGCGCAGCGATGGCCTGCGGAATGGTAGGGACGGTTGCAAAGTTCATGTCCGCGACCCACATGGGAAGAAATGTCGTGCCGTTCTTCGGTGCGTCGGGGGAAAAGCCCGGCATGGAGCCGACACCGTCGACAGCCAGCGCGTCCATTCCATGGCGGTCATAAATGGTCGTAAAATCGTAATGCATAATATGCCTCATTTCTGTTTGTTCGCCGAAAACCGGCGGATTGCGGTACTATTATAATACGACCGGTTCCGCTCTGCAACCCGTGTTTGCCGACTTGCCCGGACGGGATGCAGAGAAGTCATCCGGAGCAAGGAATGGAAGAAACGCTGACCTCCTGCGATTTTCCCAGAGAGCATTGGACGCGTATCCGTACCAACAATGTGATCGAGCGGCTGAACCGTGAGATCCGCCGCAGGACTCGCGTGGTGGGGACGTTCCCCGATGGAAATTACGCCCTAATGCTGGTCTGCGCGAGGCTTCGCCATGTGGCGGGCACCCAGTGGAGCAACAAGAATTACATGAACACGAAGCACTTGGAAGCGGTCATGGATGACGTTTCCGTTGTCGGCTGACTTCAGGTCTGCCGGAGTCTGCAAATAAATTTGCGCATAAATCTTGACGGTACCAGATTCGTTTTGCGGGAAGTCAATCCCGGCGGAAAATGTCTCTGGTATAGACCTTTTCCGCGACATCGTCGAGGCATGGATCGTAGCGATTGGCGATGATGGCTTTGCTTTGCTGCTTGAAGCTAGCCAGGTCGTTGACGATGCGGCTTCCGAAGAAGGTCGTGCCGTCTTTTAAGGACGGTTCGTAGATGATGACCGTCGCGCCCTTGGCTTTGATGCGCTTCATGACGCCCTGAATGGACGACTGGCGGAAGTTATCCGAGCCGGCCTTCATGGTCAGCCGATACACGCCGATGGTGCAAGGCTGCTCGGCGGCGGCGTTATACTGGTTGTCCTCCACGTAGCCGTAATAGCCCGCCTTTTGCAGCACACGGTCGGCAATAAAATCCTTGCGCGTGCGGTTGGACTCGACGATGGCCGAGACCATGTTCTGCGGAACGTCCGCGTAGTTCGCGAGCAATTGCTTGGTGTCCTTGGGCAGGCAGTACCCGCCGTAGCCGAAGGATGGATTATTGTAGTGCGTTCCGATTCTGGGGTCTAAGCAGACGCCCTGAATAATCTGCTGCGTGTCGAGCCCCTTCATCTCGGCGTAGGTGTCGAGCTCGTTGAAGTAGCTGACGCGCAGTGCGAGATATGTATTGGCAAACAGCTTGACGGCCTCGGCCTCCGTCGAGCCCATGATGAGCGTGTCGATATTCTCCTTGATTGCGCCCTCTTGCAGCAGCTGCGCAAACGTATGCGCTGCATTGACCAGCCGCTCGTCGTCCATATCTGTGCCGACAATGATTCGGCTTGGGTACAAATTATCGTACAGCGCTTTCGATTCGCGCAGAAATTCCGGGCTGAACAGGATGTTTTTGCAGCCGTATTTTTCTCTGACCGCTGCGGTAAAACCGACCGGAACCGTGGATTTAATGACCATAATGGCATCCGGATTGGACTGCATGACGAGCCGGATGACCGACTCGACCGCCGAGGTGTCGAAGAAATTTTTCTCGCTGTCGTAGTTCGTGGGCGCAGCGATGATGACAAATTCTGCGTCCCGATATGCCGCCTCCGCGTCTAACGTCGCCGAGAGATGGAGCTGCTTTTCCGCCAGATATTGTTCGATGTATTCGTCCTGAATGGTCGATTTCCGGCTGTTGACCAGCGCGACGCGCTCGGGGACGATGTCAACCGCCACGACCTCGTTGTGCTGCGCCAGCAGCACTGCCAGAGAAAGACCCACATAGCCGGTTCCGGCAACGGCAAGTTTCATAGTGCACACCTCATGTCATGTAAAATTTTCGGTACCACTGCGCAAACCTTCGCAGACCCTCGCGAAGGGGCGTGTGAGGCTTGAAGCCGAAGTCGCGCTCCAGAGGGGCTGTGTCGGCGTATGTGACGGGAACATCGCCGGGCTGCATGGGGACGAGCGCCTGATGCGCGGCAAAATCATAATTCTCCGGCAAAACCCCGGCGCGCACCAGCTCTTCGGACAAAATCCGGACGAAATCCAGCAGGTTCTCGGGTTGGCTGTTGCCGATGTTATAGAGCGCGTAGGGCGGAACGGGAAGGCCATCCGCGCCCGTTTTCCGCTCCGGCGGCCTGCGCATGACGCGGAGCACACCCTCGACGATATCGTCGATGTACGTAAAGTCGCGCTTGCAGTTTCCGTAGTTGAAAATCTGAATTGTCTCGCCGGCGCGGAGCTTGTTGGTGAAGCTGAAATAGGCCATATCCGGTCGGCCGGCGGGGCCGTAGACGGTAAAAAAGCGCAGGCCGGTACAGGGGATGACGTAGAGCTTGGCGTAGGCATGCGCCAGAAGCTCGTTCGATTTTTTGGTCGCGGCGTAGAGCGAGACGGGATTATCCACCTTGTCCTCGGTTGCATATGGAACTTTTAGGTTGGAGCCGTAAACGGAGGAGGACGAAGCATAGACCAGATGCTCGACCGGATACTGCCTGCAAGATTCCAGAATATTATAAAAGCCGATAATGTTGCTTTCGATGTACACGTCGGGGTTCGTGATGGAGTACCGCACGCCTGCCTGCGCGGCGAGATTCACGACGATCTGCGGCCGGTATCGCGCGAAGAGGTCGGAAATCAGGGCTTTATCGGCAAGGTCTCCGCGGATGAACGTGAAGTTCTCGAACGCCTCGAGCTCTGCCAGCCGCGCCTGCTTGAGCCGGACGTCATAGTAGTCGTTCAGGTTGTCCAGCCCGACTACTTGCGCCCCAGGCTCGTCCGTCAGAACGCGCTTCGCCAGGTTCGCGCCAATAAACCCGGCCGCGCCGGTAATGAAAATTAGCATGTAGATACTTCCTATTCTTCCTTTTCTTTTGCAACCTCCCGCAAAGACAGAAGGTTTCGTTTATAAAACAGCAGGTACAGCAGTCCTAAAAACAGGACAACTATGACCGAGAACAGAACGCCGAGCTTCACGAAGCCTGCATATGTAGAAATCACGAAAAGGTTTTTGCTGCCTAGGAAAGCAAAGCCGCAAAAAACAATAAGGTTGATCAGTATAAAAAGGATTTCTTTCAATGGACGATCCTGAAGCACTTTGCGATGGAAAAATACGAGACTGTCGGTGCTTCTCCATAAACCTGCAACCACGGTTCCAATCAAAACGCCATTTATTCCCATAGAGCGGACAAGAAGCAAGGAAACGCTGAGGTTGATTCCCGCCTCCATCAGATACCGCCAGGTCGTTTTTGGCGCCAGACCGGCAATGTTTGCGCCTGCCAGACTTGCGCCCCGCGTACAATCCAGAATGATATTCAGAGAGAACAAGATAGCAGCGGTATAATTCAGGTAATTGATGTCATCCACACCTGCCGTATACAGCGTTACAAAGCCTGTTATGAGCAGCATACTGATGGAGCTCAACGCGCAGCCAATGCATATTTGCAAGCCGCTATAGGCCTGATATATTTCAGAAAAGATGGCTTTACTCTTGTGGAAGGACTGACCGAGTACAAAGTTTGTGCTGCCTCTTATAATTCCGATGACAGTCGACAACGCGCTGTATATCATGTTGTATACCGTGTAAACGCTTGCCACCTTCAAGCCGCAAAAAATAGAGAGCACAAAGGTATCCGTGCTGTTGAATACCAGTCCTGCAAGCTGCTGCACCAGATAGTAGCGCCTGTTTTCCAGCAAGCCCATATTGCATTCAACGCCGGTATCGATCCATTGGTATTTTCTTTTGAAATAAACGGCATAGATTGCGGTCTGCATCAGCATAATCAGAACGCCGAGCAATTGCATCAGAATGATGCTGTTAAAAAGCCGGATCGACACAATTTTGGCGGCAAACGTACAGATATTCGTAAATAACGTCACCAAAGAAATGACATAGTATTTCCCTTCCGCATTCAGCAGCTGCTGGTAAGCCGCCCGGAACGCAAAGCTGATCACACCGGTAAGCCCTTGGAGGACGAAAACAAAGAAAATCTCCCAATAGTTGATGGTGGTTTTCAGAAATAGGGGATATACAAAGGAAATGAGAAGGACAAGTGCGGTGTAAATCACCGATACGTTGTGATAATACTGCTTTGCGGAGCGGATGATTACCGATGTCTGGTGTCTGTCATTTTCGCCGATGGACTTATAAAGCGCCTGTAGAGTCGATGTGTTGATCCCAGCTTCCAGCAGCGACAGATAGCGCATGATCGTGGTGACTGAGTTGATTAAGCCGTTGTATTCAGAGCCCCAACTCGTCAGAATAATGCGCGGCAGCACAAGGCCAAGCGCCAGAATGATCAGCTGCGTGACGCTGGATATGATTAAATTGGTTATGACTGTTTTTTCATTTTTCATGTATGGATGAGGTTTTTGCCCTGCCTCTCAGCAGCACCGTGAATATCACGCATGTTATTTTTTTAACAGATAGCGGCGAAGGTGGTTTTCAAGTCCTTTTTTCTTTCCGGCCAAGGTTACTTTGATGAACGCTGCTTTTTCATACAGCGCGCCGTGATAAGGATTGATTTTCTCTACATCGGAAAGGGACGCAGCTCCGCGCTTTTCGGTAAAGCCGTTAGGACCGATATAAAAAGCGGTTGCCGAAGCAGCGTCAAAGCTCTCTTTTTCAAATTTTCTCTTTTTGAAATGGATATAAATGAACTCCTCACGTTTTTCAAACCCATGCACCCAATAGGAGCGGTAGACGTGCCCGTTCTCCCAATAGAAAACCTGCTGATTATAGTTTTTGTCCTTCAGGGCCAGACGAAAGCGGGAATATAGCATGGAGATATCCGCAAAAATGCGCTGCTCAAACATGGGAAGGTTATTTTGGTGGTAGATTTCGCAGATTCCGGGCCACTCATCAAAGATGCAGTTTTCCGGCGTACTGATCACGTGCTCCCAGTCACCGCATTTGCTGCCGGGGAGCTTGAAATACTGGTTGCAGTCCGGCGTATTGCTGTACAGGGAAAGATGACCCAGATGCAGGAAACGGTCATACCGGCTGAGCTGATAGGTATCAAAAAAGCTCCGCAGGTCACCGAAAATTAAATCCATATCACAGTGCGCCCAATAGTCGTATCCCTTCAGATAATCTTCCAGGATGATTCCGTACATGACCTTGTAGTCGCAGATCTTATACGGGGTGTCCATTCTAACAGGGCGGCCAAGCTTTTTCGCTGCAAGCTCGCGAAAATCGTCAAAGGAAAGTGGGATCTTGCGGACATTCTGGGGGAGTTGTCTGCCGTCAATATCGATATCTGTTACCAGAAAGAAATCAATTGTAGGGTTAAACGCACACGACCGCAGCCACAATCTGTAATACGGGGGCAACGCGCCATAATAGACAGAGATAACAGCGATTCTTTCCATAGAAGCTCCTTACTCCACAATATTGCAACTTTCTCTCAGCGCTGCAATCAGCGCTTCCCGGTGCGCTTCGCACTCTACAAAATTCAGAACGGCCAGCTTATACTTCATTGGGAGCCTTTCGGGCAGGCTGGCGCTCCATTTGCCGCGCGTCAGCTTGTTGAGAACCCGGAAGAGAAGACGATGCCTTTTTTGCGTGAACGTTCCCAGATACAGGCTGAGCAGCTGCTGGCTGAATCGTGCGTATGCCTCCCGGACAAAGGCCTCGTCCAGAATCTGCGCGCTTCGTTCTTCAAACCCACGCAAAATCGCCTCCGCATCCTGCCCGTGCGCGAGGCGAACGGTGTTTTTCCGCTTGACGAGCGGAAGGTAAGAAACGCCACTGTCGGTTACAGAAAGCAGCAGGCTTGTCTGCCAGAATTCGCTGTCGCTGTCATCAAACAGGAAATTTCCCTGTCCGTAGACGATCGTGCCCTCCTGATAGTCCTCCTTGCAGCCGACGCAGTGGCTGTGCTGGCATACGACGAGATTCGCGCCGGCGCTGACAAATTTGCGGCAGATTTTCTGGAGGTTCGGAGAAGGGTAGCGGTAGTGCTCCTTTCCGCCGTGATACAGCACGATCAGATAGTCGCAGTCCTTACGCAGGCTGGCAACGTCGTCGAAGCTATCCAGCGGGTCAAAGGGATTTGCGCCGGGGCAATCTTCAGGGGCGATAGAAAACTCGTGCTCCGCGCAGCAGTAGATCCCGATTTTTTGATCGCCGACCTGCTGGATATACGGCTTGCGGGCGTCGAATCGGGTATGGCCTGCGCCAGCGTACGCGATACCGGCGGCATCCAGCGTCTGCATCGTGGACGCGAGTCCCTGCGCGCCTTGATCAAGAATGTGGTTATTTGCCAGCGTTAGAAAATGGGCAGGCATCTTCTGATAGGCCGATACGGTCTCGGTTCCGGCAATCAGACACGGGCCGCACTTCGGAATCGGCGCGGCGCAGTCTGTCAGCGGCACCTCGAGATTAAAAATATTCAGGTCGGCCTGCCGCAGCAGCTGCGAAAGCTCACTGCCTAATAAGCTGTCAAGCTCGCCGCTTGCAAACAGCGAAGCATTCGAGCGCGTCGGAACAATGTCCGCGCCAATAAGAACCTGCAATTTTCTCACTCACCTTGCGTTATATTTTTCGGGAAGAGCAAGCCAACTTCCAATTTCTAAATCTTGCTCTCCATCAAATGGGTCAAAACCAGAGCCATCAAAGAAAGTCAATTCTCCGAAAAAGAGTCGATGGTTTGCGTAATACCAATCAACGCGGACATGTGGAATCCCTTGAGACAAAACCTGTGACAGTGCCAGCATCTCATCCATAAAAACTGGCTTAACCATCACCTCATCTGAAGTAGGCATATCCGGCTGATTAAACGCAGTTTTATCCCAATTTGCATCATAAAAGTCTTGCGTATGCTGATTGCCGAATCTGCCTTTGTGTACTTCAATAAGCTTTGGAACGCCATTGAAGCATAATACTTTATAATCGCTGAGTTCGTCACCGCCATCCGTATCGACCATATACTTTTCTGCGATGATTTTTCTGGGAACGTCCTTATATGGCCATTCTCTTCCGGGGAGGTAATAGTCCTGCCGAAGCCCCTTTCGCAGCTCGCGGCGCACCTTGCGCAGGTCGAGGGTGGACTTATCCTTACAAATGCACATGCCGAGGCCGGAATTGTGGTTGCACTTGAGGACAAACTGTTCCGGCAGCGCGGCAAAGTCGATTTCGTCTGGACTATCCCACACGCCGAGCAGCGGAATCAGATACTCCGCGCCGATTTTTTGCGCGATATACTCCCGCACGCGGTATTTGTCCACCATCATGGTATATTCCGGCTTCCGGTCGTAGAGCTTCAGCCACTGGAGCTTTTCGTTGAAGGTCTGCGGCGCGTCCAGATGCAGCGGCGCGCCCATCAGCGCCTCAAATTTCCGCTCCAGATAGTCTCTGTCCGGCATGCTGTTATACAGCCCCAGCGCCGCGTTGACCACAAAGCGGTAAGAGCTGTCCGCGCAGTATTTTTTGAGCTTTTCCGTGTAACGCTGCATCCGGTTCATTCGTCCGCACCATCCTCCAAAGTCTGATGATTGCTTTCGCGCAGCTTGTCCGCCTGCACGAACAGCATCAGCAGATACAGGTACTGCATCTTTTCCGAGTACGCTACCGCGCCGTAGTCCATAATCAGAAGCAGCAGCAAAATCGTCAGGCACGCGATGGCCTGCCGGTTTCGCAGAAAACGGCTGCTCCAAAAGTCCCGGAGCAGGGCAAGCCTCGGAACGTAATACAAAGCCGTTCCGACGATACCGCCGCAGGCCAAGAGTTCAATGTAATTGTTGTGAAGGTAGGTGCTTCTGTTGATCGTGTGCTGTAAAAGCACGTCCGAGCAGCCGATGCCGATGCCGAAAATCGGTGTTTTCAGGAACTGCGCAAAGCCGACCTCGCGCATTTTTTTGCGCAGCAGACTCGAGCCGTCTGCCGCGCCCTCGCCGGTAAACGAGGCGATCATGGTTTTCAGACGCTCGTTGACGCCCCGGAATATGCTGATTCGGGAAATCAGAACAAGAACTGCTGCGAAAAGCGCCAGGGACAGAACGATGCGGAAAAAGCTCTTGAAAAAGCTACGGTTTCCGAGATTTTTCAGGAACAGAAGGATGATGATTCCAAGCGGGATCATCAAAATCGCCTTCCGGCTCTGGGATGCGGCAACTACCAGCAGCGCCGGAACAGAAAGCAGCGCCGAAAGTGAGAAGCGGCCGAAAAGCCACCGGTAGGCCTGTATTACGATCGCCAGCGCGCAGAGCATGCCGAGCGTGTTGGCATTATTATATTCAAAATACATTCTTGCGCGAGCCGATATGGTGGCCTCCAATATGGCGGTAAGGCCGATTTTCTGGATAGAATAGAGCGCAACAAGGTAACCTGCCCACATGAATATGGATAGCAGCGGCTCGGCGGAGTCCTGCTGGGCGTAATAGGGATACATCATTGCGCAGCATATAAAAATATTCAGCAGCGTAATGCACTTGGAAAACGCCTCCGCGGGCGCCCACGCCCATACCGCGGAAAAGCCGGTATAGACCACGAAGGCCAGCACATACGCATGGTACCGGCAAAGCTTCACACGGATGCGGCCGCCGTTTCGCAGCGCCGTCAGCAAAAAGATGGCGACAGCTAAGGCCAGATAAAGATAGCGCCCCCACGTTTCCATCGTAAACAGATAGATGGCCACGACCCAGAACAGCGTCAGAAGCCAGATCAGGCGGTCGCAAAATGCTTTGGTGTTGATTCTCATGCGTCTTCTCCGAAGATCATCTGGACAAATTCTTTACATACCTCGTTGATATCGTACCCGGCGGCCTTCAGTTCTTCCGAGGTGTCGCGGCGCACACAGGCGCACTTTCCGGCAATTTCATTTGCCCAGCGCGCTGCATCGCCTAACGGGAGATAGATGAGAAGGCCGGTGATGTCGGCCTCCTTTGTGATCGTGTCCGCGAGGACACACGGAAGTCCGGTCGCCTGCGCCTCAATGATGGTGTTCGGCATGCCCTCATAAAAAGAGGGGAACGCGAACACGTCCATCGCCGACAGAAGTGCCGGAACGTCCGACCGCACGCCGCAAAAGCGCACGCAGTCGGACAGATGCAGCCGCTCGACCTGCCGCGTAACTTCCGGCCGCAGTTCGCCGTCTCCGACAAGCATCAAAATAGCCTCCGGGTGCATCCGGTGAACAGCCGCGAAGGCTTCCAGCAAAAACGTGTGGTTCTTCTGCTGGGAGAAGCGCCCGATGTGCCCGACGACAAACGCGTCTTGCGGCATGCTGAAGGCCTTGCGGATGCGCGCTCTGGCTGTGGGGTCATAGTGGTACACAGCCGGATCGAGCGCGTTGTGAAGGATTCTGACCTCACCGCGCTGATACGCCCGACGGCCAAAGGTATAGATGGCCGCAAGATCGGACGGGGCGATGTGAACGTCTATGTATCTGGAATAGAGCAGCCGCCCGATTCTGTGCGCAAGGAAAGACTTGAGCCCGCCGTCGCTGCCTGAATTGGACGAACGGGCGACGCAGACCGAAGCGCCAGCCTTTTTCGCAAGCTTCAGATCCATCAGCCCTGCGCCGGAGGCAGTGATGCGCAGTACATAGTCGTACCGGTTCTCGCGGACGACGTTTGTCAACTGCCGCCGGAAGCCGGGGAGATCGCTGGATTTGCACGGGATGCGATAGATTCTGCCGCCCATGGAGGCGATTTCCTCGTCGTAAAAGCCTTTTTCGGACGAGTTGACGCAAAAATCCATCTGGAATTTAGTTCTGTCCAATTTTCGGTACAGCTTCATCAAAAAGGTTTCCGCGCCGCCTGTGTTCATGGCCGATATGATGCAAAGCAAACGTTTCATGGTCATTACACCTTCAAATGATTCATCAAATCCCTGACGACCGTTTCGAGTTTGTATTTTTTCGATTCTTCGAGACAAGACTTTTTCATTTCAATCATTGTTTCAGGATTATCTACAAGCCGAATCAGGACTTCAACCAGCTCATTGAGCGCTCCGAAACTGTATCCAACGCCGGTTCCTTCTTGGATGACATCTGAAAAGCTTTCCCATTTCGAAGAAATTACCGGAACACCGGCCGCGTATGCGTCGATAATTGTTCCGGGAATTCCTTCCGTGTAATATTGCGTTGGGAAAAGCAGGGCAAAGTAGTTTTTGATGACAGCAACGCTTTGATCGTAAGCGACGCTGCCCTTGTACTGCACTTCACAAGGCGCTGCCTTCATAAGCTGCTCAAACCACTCCGTCTGGCCGCTGTCGACTTGGCCGTAGATATCGAGCGTGTAGGCCGTGTATCCGAGTGTTTCGTTTACGGAAGCAACGGCGTGAACCGCATCTTCGATGCCCTTTTCCTTGCAGACGCGAGAGAATGTACAAAGCCTGTACGGAGTACCGGTAGGGTAGACAAGTTCGTCCTCAGAAAGCACGGCCAGCGGTTTGCAGTTCGGCATGAGAAAGATGTTGCGAAAGCCGTTCGCCTCCAAAGCTGACTTCATGGTGTTTGTCTCTACATAGATTCCGTCGAAGCGCTTCAGAGTGCCGGTAAGCAGTTTGCGTTTTGATAAAAACTGCGGCAGCCAGCCGCCGATGACAACATAGTGCAGGCCGCGTTCGCGGAAAAAGGTTCTGAAAAAAGCAAGCAGAGGCGCGTAGACGCGCAGACCGTTCTGTGCGGGGAATATCAGAATATTTTTGCTGCTTTTGAGGGCAGAAATCGCCTGAAACGGGGCGCGCAGCAGCGTTTTCAGCTTGCCGTGCGTGTCAATGCAAACAACTTGATTCTCACCGAGCTGGCGCTGCAATTCCTCTGCTACGATTTTTGTCTTGATCGTCTGCCCGTTGAGCAAATTTTGTCCGAGTCCCAAATGTCCAAGGACGGCTGCTGTATGCACGAGGTCACCTCTTAACATATCTGACTTTTTTGTATAAACCCCAAAACAGGTTTCGCGCGGTAAGGGTGAGCGCAATCATTGGACTTTTATTTTCCGCATTCCGAAACAGCTTGTAATGCCAGGAAACCATTGCTGCGATGTGGTGCGAACTGATGCTTCCGGTTCGCCCGCGCCGGTATTGCGCCAAGCACGTATCCAATAAGTAGCAGTCCGCCTTTTGGCAGACCTTCAGCCACATGGCGTAGTCGTTATTTTTCCGGATGTCTGCAATCTGAACCAGGCCAACCTTGTCCGCATCATACATAACTGTCAGACAGCCCGGCCAGCAGAAATCGTACATGCCGGTTTTCGTGATCCGCTTCGGGCCGGACACGAGCACGCCGGTTTGCGCGCCGGCTTCGTTGATCTCTTCGTAATTCGTGTAGGAAAAGTGGTATCCGTGCTCCTGCATAAATCTGAGCTGCGCTTCCAGCTTCGTGGGGTACCATAAATCATCGCTGTCCAAAAACGCAATCCACCGTCCCTTGGCCTCACGCAGCGCGCGATTTCTGGAGATGGCCGCGCCGCTGTTTTGTTCGTTTTTCAGGTAGCGAATCCGCGCGTCAGAAAGAAAGGGCGCGACGACCGCGTCCGTATCGTCTGTAGAGCAGTCGTCGACAAGAAGCA
>ULQV01044407.1_pt1 | contig 13223 bp, 8 predicted proteins | sample 1954851 | NCBI WGS metagenome assembly ULQV01 (sample SAMEA4835665, study PRJEB28245) | human gut metagenome | biome: gut microbiome; material: fecal sample | place: Denmark | collected 2008 | reverse complement strand
CGCTCATTTCCAATAAATTACACTCTTTTCGTAACTTCGTACTGCAAAGATAGTGCAAAAACCCCGAATGCACACAAAGAAAAGGGTAAAACCGCAAAAAATACACCAAAACCAACAATTTGTACACATCTTTTCTACTAAAGCCCGATACATTTGCAAATGGTAATTAAGAGGTTTTTTCATAATATTTATTTAAGGTTAGAATTAGGTTAACATGAATCATTTATTATTTCTTTCGTAGGCCACTCGTGAGAGCAGCTTACGGGGAAGTAATAAAAATCCAAATTGAAAAATGCCGATTAATTCATAAATCATTTATTGTAAATCATAAACTCACTAACATAGTTTTACGAATGAACACATTACTAAAAAAGCTATTTACGCTTACCACATTTTCTCTTGCATTACTGCCTGCACAGAATGCTGTTCATGCCCAATGCAAAAATTCTATAGATGAGACCATCTATAAAGAATTGCCTTTCAACATGCCAAAGGTTGAGCAGCCATCGTTTCCTGATTATACAGTCAGTATCCTGCAATTCGGAGCCAAAAGCGACGGAACTACCTTAAACACAAAAGCGATTAATGATGCCATTAAAGCCGTCAATGCAAAAGGCGGCGGTAAAGTAGTCATTCCGGAAGGATTGTGGCTGACAGGTCCTATTGAGTTATTGAGCAACGTCAATCTGCATACGGAGAAAAATGCCCTCATTGTCTTTACAGATGATTTCAATGCCTATCCCATTCTTGAGACATCGTTTGAAGGGTTGAATACCCGCCGTTGCCAGTCGCCTATTTCTGCGCGCAACGCAGAAAACATAGCCATTACAGGCTATGGTGTATTCGACGGTTCGGGCGATAGCTGGCGTCCGGTGAAAAAAAGCAAACTGACTGCCGGCCAATGGGATGCACTTGTCAAGTCGGGCGGTGTAGTAGACAAATCCATATGGTATCCCACAGCCGGATCGTTAAAGGGAGCATTGGCCTGCAAGAACTTCAATAATCCCGAAGGTATCGAAACAGACGAGGAATGGAATGAAATCCGTCCGTGGTTGCGCCCCGTATTGCTCAATATCGTCAAGAGTAAAAGAGTCCTGTTAGAGGGTGTTACATTCAAGAACTCACCAAGCTGGTGTCTGCATCCGCTATCATGCGAGCACATCACCATTAACCAAGTAAAAGTATTCAATCCCTGGTATTCTCAGAACGGCGATGCCCTGGATTTGGAATCCTGCAAGAATGCATTGATAATCAATAACATCTTCGATGCCGGTGACGATGCCATCTGCATCAAATCCGGTAAAGACGAGGACGGACGCAAACGCGGCGAACCTTGCCAGAACGTTATCGTAAAGAATAACACTGTGTTACACGGTCATGGCGGTTTCGTCGTGGGCAGTGAAATGTCCGGCGGCGTGAAAAATATTTATGTAACAGATTGCACTTTCCTCGGCACAGACGTAGGTTTGCGCTTTAAAAGCACCAGAGGACGCGGCGGTGTTGTAGAGGGAATCTATATTCACAACATCCACATGATTGATATACCCCACGAAGCACTGCTCTTCGACCTATTTTATGGCGGCAAGGCTGCCGGTGAAGAAACGGAAGAAGACCTGAAAGGCCGCATGAAGACAGCAGTTCCCCAAGTGACTGTTGAAACGCCTTCTTTCCGGGATATTCACATCTCCAATATCATCTGCAAGGGTTCCGGACGCGCCATGTTCTTCAACGGACTGCCCGAAATGCCCATCAGGAATGTAACCGTAAAGGATGTAATCATCAACGATGCCAAAGAAGGCGTTGTCATCAGCCAGGCGGAAGGTGTCACATTGGAAAACATACGTATAGAGACTAAGGGACACACATTGGATGTGAAAAACGCCAAAAATCTGAAAGTGGACGGAAAAGTATATTCCGCTATTGGCGCAGAAGGAAAAATGCTGGATTTTTAAGTAAAGTTCAATAAGCAATAAGCGCAAAGCAGACAGTCTTTTTGCCAAAAGGAAAAGAGCTGTCTGCTCTATTTAGTTTAATTTTGCCGCAGTTTATTAAACACATTCCTTATGAAAACGACCTTTTTAACCGGTTTCCTGTTAATGTGCGCATGCACTCTTGCCGCACAATCACAACCAAATACCAAAACCATTTCGGTAGAAGTAACCAACTCATGGAGCAAGGACAAGAGCGATGCTCCGGTAGTACTGAAAATCAAAGACCTGCAACCCGGCTTCCGCGTACGTTCGGCTGTTGTAATGAACGGCAGTGAGGAAATCCCCTCGCAACTGGACGACTTGAACGGCGATTTAAAAGCCGATGAGCTGGCATTTGTCATGGACATTCCTGCCCAAAGCAAGAAAACGCTGGCAATTACCTTGTCTTCCGCCCAAGCAGATAAGATCTATCCGGCACGTGTATTTGCCGAAATGCTGATACGCGATGCAAAAAAGCAGAAGCACGCCCCCACACAGTCGGTTACAGTACCGGGCTCTACCAATTTTTATAATATGCTACACGGGCACGGGCCGATGTTCGAATCGGAATTAGTGGCTTACCGCGTTTATTTCAATCAAAAGCAAACCGTTGACCCATACGGCAAGTTCAAAAAAGGACTGGAAATCAAGGAAAGCGGTTTTTATCCCAATGACGAACAGCTTGCACGCGGTTTCGGAGACGATGTACTGATGGTTGGCAACAGTTGCGGTGTCGGCGCCCTGAAAGGTTGGGACGGAACGAAGGCCACCCACATAGAACCGATAGCTTTCCGCACCGAAAGCATTCTTGCTTATGGCCCTGTACGCACCATAGTCGATGTAACCGTAAAAGGCTGGAACTATCAGGGAAAAGAATTGAACATGACCAACCGCTATATCCTTTATGCCGGACACCGTGACCTGCTGGTAGAGACTTCCTTTGACGAACCGCTGGAAAACGAAGTGTTCTGTACCGGTGTGCAGAATATCATGGGCAACGAAACACGCTCGGAATCAGATCACAAAGGATTGATAGGCAGTTGGGGAAGGCACTGGCCGGTCAACGACACCGTAAAATACGCCAAAGAGACAGTGGGCATTGCCACCTATGTTCCTCAGAAATATATCCGTCAGGAAGTAAAAGATAAAGATAATTTCCTTTATACCCTTTCTGCACCGGGTAGCGACCGTTTCCACCATTACACCATGTTTACTTCATGCAAGGAAACTTTCGGATATCCTACTGCCGAAGCATGGTTTGCCTATATGCGCGAGTGGAAAGAAGAGTTGCAACACCCGGTTCAGATTAAAATCAAGAATTAAACACTCAAAGAATCAAATCGTAACATGAAAAGCAGAAACGCACTTTTAGGACTCAGCCTGCTGCTGGCAATGCCGCTGGCGGCACAAGAAAAGAATTATGTTTCCGAGGTATGGGTAGCCGACCAAGGCAACGGTAAATATAAGAACCCGATACTCTACGCAGACTATTCCGACCCGGATGCCTGCCGCGTAGGAGATGATTTCTATATGACCTCTTCCAGTTTCAACTGCCTGCCGGGTCTGCAGATTTTACACTCAAAAGACCTCGTTAACTGGAGTATCATCGGCGCTGCCGTTCCCTACGCCCTCCCCCCTATCGAAACACCGGAACGTCCGGAGCATGGCAACCGTGTATGGGCGCCTGCCATCCGCCATCATAACGGTGAATTCTACATCTTTTGGGGCGACCCCGACCAAGGCGCGTTCATGGTAAAAGCCAAAGACCCCAAAGGCCCGTGGACAGAACCCGTGCTCGTAAAACCGGGCAAGGGCATCATAGACACCTGCCCTTTCTGGGATGAAGACGGAAAGGTCTACATGGTACACGCCTATGCAGGAAGCCGTGCCGGATTGAAAAGCATCATATCCATCTGCGAGTTGAATGCGGATGCCACCCAAGCCATAACACAGTCGCGCATCATCTTCGACGGTCATGAAGCGCATCAGACCTGCGAAGGTCCCAAACTCTATAAAAGAGGAGAATATTACTACATCTTCCATCCGGCAGGCGGTGTGCCCACCGGCTGGCAGGTTGTCCTCCGCTCCAAGAACATATACGGCCCTTACGAATGGAAGAAGGTACTGGCACAGGGTAACAGCCCTATCAACGGCCCTCATCAGGGAGCATGGGTAGACACTCCTACCGGTGAAGACTGGTTCCTGCATTTTCAGGATGTCGGCGCATACGGCCGTCTGGTGCACCTGCAACCTATGAAATGGGTAAACGACTGGCCGGTTATCGGCATCGACAAAGACGGCGACGGCTGCGGCGACCCGGTTCTGGTGCATACGAAACCGAACGTAGGCAAGACATATCCTATCCGCACTCCGCAAGAAAGCGATGAGTTTGACGGTTATACCCTCTCTCCGCAGTGGCAATGGCATGCCAACATCAATGAAAAATGGGCCTATTATGCAGGCGACCAGAGTATTGTACGTCTTTACTCCTACCCGGTTGTCAAAGAATATAAGAACCTTTGGGATGCAGCCAACCTATTGTTGCAAAAAACTCCTTCCGACAACTTTACCGCCACAATGAAGCTTACCTTCAAACCGACAGAGAAATACAAAGGAGAACGTACCGGACTGGTAGTTATGGGACTTGACTACGCCGGACTTATCCTGGAAAATACGGACAAAGGCCTGGTATTGTCTCAAGTGTCTTGCCCCAAAGCAGACAAAGGTACTTCCGAAACCGTAAACGGAACAGTCGATTTAAAGGATAATACGATTTACCTGCGTGCCAAGTTCACCTCTGACGGAAAAAAGATTTCCAAGAGCGAAGGCGGACACGACCTGTTGGTAATGTGCCACTTCAGTTACAGCCTCAACGGAAAGAAATTCCAGCCATTGGGCAAACCGTTCCAAGTAAAAGAAGGCAAGTGGATCGGTGCCAAAGTTGGCATGTTCTGTACCCGCCCGGCTATCGTTACCAACGACGGCGGCTGGACAGATGTAGACTGGTTCAGAATTACCAGATAACAGGCTTCATGGAAATACTGCCTCACCATAGATAACATTGATTTCCGGTTTATCAGGTATCTATCTTAAAATCGGTATTAATCCGCGTTATCTATGGTGAGTTTTTATATAACCCCTGCAAATTGTTATATCTTTGTTCCCAAAATAAAAAAGAGAAAACAATGAAGAAACTTGTTATATTCGACTTAGACGGTACATTATTAAATACCATTGCCGATTTGGCGCAAAGCACCAACCATGCATTGAGCGTACTTGGTTACCCCACACACGAGGAATCAGCCTATAACTTCATGGTGGGTAACGGAATCAACAAACTATTTGAGCGAGCCCTTCCCGAAGGAGAGAAGAGCGAGGAAAATGTGCTCCGTGTCCGTAAGGAATTCATTCCTTACTACGATGCACACAATGCCGACAAGAGCCGTCCCTATCCCGGCATACCCGAACTGCTGGAACAATTACAGTCGCTGGGACTGCAAATAGCGGTTGCATCCAATAAATACCAAGCAGCAACCCAAAAACTGATAGCTCACTATTTCCCGAAAATAAACTTTGTCGCCGTATTCGGCCAACGGGAAGGAGTAAACGTGAAACCCGACCCGACCATTGTAGACGATATTCTATCCATTGCCAAAACAGATAGAAAAGATGTGCTTTATGTAGGAGATTCCGGCGTGGATATGCAGACGGCAATCAATGCCGGGGTAACGTCTTGCGGAGTAACCTGGGGGTTCCGCCCACGGACAGAGTTAGAGGAGTTTCACCCCGATTATATCGCAGACAAAGCGGAAGAAATCTTAAAACGGATAAACTGACAAGCTATGATCAAAAAATGGTTCATGCTAATCCTTACCTTTTGCTGTATCGGCGGTAAGGTCACGGCACAAAATGATACCGTCCTGAAACTATGGTACGACAGCCCTGCCAGACAATGGGTAGAAGCTCTGCCATTAGGCAACGGAAGCTTGGGAGCAATGGTCTTCGGCGACCCCATACACGAACGGTTCCAGCTCAATGAAGAGACTGTTTGGGGCGGTTCACCTCACAACAACACCAATCCCAAGGCAAAAGAAGCGTTGCCCCGCATACGCCAACTGATATTCGAAGGGAAAAATAAAGAAGCGCAAGAGTTATGCGGCCCTGCCATCTGCTCACAATCTGCCAATGGAATGCCGTATCAAACGGTCGGCACACTGCATCTCGATTTTGAAGGAATCAGTAAATACGATGACTATTACCGGAATCTGGATATTGAAAAGGCAATAGCCACCACCCGTTTCACGGCCAATGGCGTTACTTACGTACGGGAAACATTCACCTCATTTCCCGACCGGTTATTAGTTATCAGACTAACAGCCTCAAAAAAAAGAAGCATTTCTTTCACTGCGCATTACACCACTCCTTATACCGAAAACACAGAGCGCCGCATCTCTTCCCGCAACGAATTGCAACTCAACGGAAAGGCCAACGACCACGAAGGCATTGAAGGAAAGGTTCGATTCACCGCACTTACCCGGATTGAGAATAACGGCGGTACGCTAAAAGCAACCTCCGACAGTACTTTGCAAGTCAAGAATGCCAATAGCGTTGTTCTGTACGTATCCATCGGCACAAACTTCATAAACTACAAAGACGTATCGGGAGATGCACTTAAAACCGCACGGCAATACATGAAGCAGGCCGGCAAGAACTACGCAAAAAGAAAAGAAGCCCACATTGCCGCCTATCAAAAATACTTTAACCGCGTTTCCCTCGACTTGGGCAGCAATTCCCAAATCAAAAAACCGACAGACCGGCGTGTAAAAGAATTCAGTTCTACTGCCGATCCGCAAATGGCTGCCCTATACTTCCAATTCGGACGTTATCTCTTAATATGTTCTTCACAGCCGGGTGGACAAGCCGCCAACCTGCAAGGCATCTGGAACTATCAGTTGCGCGCTCCCTGGGACGGGAAGTACACCACCGACATTAACGTAGAAATGAATTATTGGCCGGCAGAAACCACTGCCTTGCCCGAAATGCACGAGCCGTTTCTGCAATTGGTAAAAGAAGTAGCCATACAAGGTCGCGAGAGTGCCGCCATGTACGGCTGCCGTGGCTGGACGTTGCATCACAACACCGATATATGGCGCAGTACAGGCGCCGTAGACGGTCCTAAATATGGTGTTTGGCCCACTTGTAACGCCTGGTTCTGCCAGCACTTATGGGATCGGTATCTGTTCTCCGGCGATAAGAACTATTTAGCAGAGGTTTATCCGATTATGCGCGGCGCCTGCGAATTTTATCTGGACTTCTTAGTACGCGAACCCCAAAACAACTGGCTGGTAGTAGCTCCTTCCTATTCACCGGAAAACAGTCCGTCTGTTAACGGCAAACGCGATTTTGTAATTGTTGCCGGTGCTACGATGGATAATCAAATGGTTTACGACCTCTTCCACAATACCATTCAAGCCGCCACCTTAATGAATGAGCATAAATCCTTCACAGACAGCTTGCAAACCGTGGCCAAGCATTTGGCACCCATGCAGGTAGGACGCTGGGGACAGTTGCAAGAATGGATGGAAGACTGGGACAATCCTCAGGATCACCACCGTCATGTTTCCCACCTATGGGGACTATATCCCGGCCGTCAAATCAGCGCCTATAATTCTCCTGTTCTTTTTGAAGCGGCCAAGAAATCGCTGATTGCCCGTGGAGACCACTCCACCGGTTGGTCTATGGGATGGAAAGTCTGCCTATGGGCACGGCTGCTCGACGGTAATCATGCCTATAAACTGATTACCGAACAACTCCACCCCACCACTGATGAACGCGGACAAAACGGGGGGACCTATCCTAATCTGTTCGATGCCCATCCGCCTTTCCAGATAGACGGCAATTTCGGATGCACGGCCGGCATAGCCGAAATGCTTGTACAAAGCCATGACGGTGCCATTCATCTCCTGCCTGCATTGCCCGATGTGTGGGAACATGGCACTATAAAAGGAATTCGCTGTCGCGGCGGTTTTCTGCTGGAAGAGATGAAATGGGAAAAAGGAAAAGTGCAAACGGTTACCATAGCTTCCACCATCGGCGGAACCTTACGCATACGTACCACCTCCCCTTTATATCTGAATGGAGAAAAACTGACACCGGCGACAGAAGAGTCATGCAATAATCCGCTGCTGCTATCCCAACCGATACGGAAGCCGTTGGTTGCAGCCAGTGCACCGCTATCAGTACCTCAAAAGCAGCAATCGTATATTTATGACATCAAGACCAAAGCCGGAGAAAGATATACGTTTCTCCCTACCGATTAGTTTACCATAGTGTAAGGTTACATATACATTTAAAATTCCAAGTCTTTATTGATGCTATCTCATAAATAGGCTCAGATTCTTTTCAAAATAGTATGTCTGAATAGATAAGAATTAGTAGACAATACAGAATATTAAATATAAAGATGGTATATGGAGTAATTATAATCAATCATTTCCATATACCATCTTATTCTTTAGGATAGTCACCAAATGCTCCTATTTAAGAAAGAAGAGATTTATTAGGGAAAGAGATGTTCCACTAAACTATTCAGATAAATCTCCAAATTCGTATAATTTGCATTTAAGTTATAATTTTTACTATCCGAGGCATCATTCGGATTCAACCCGTTAGCTATCTCCCATTCATCGGGCATACCATCCAAATCGGCATCAGTCAAAGCTGTTTTAGAATTATATTCAGGCCACCCACCAACATCCTCCGGTCTGTCTATCATGCCATTTGTACTCCCATGACTACCCTCATTGGTATATATCCCTTTACGGGTTTCCTCTACAATACGCTTATCATTTATGTCACGGCTGTATGATGCGCCGGCAAATTGAAGGACAGCTTCAAAAGCATCCCATGTAGACTGCAAAGAAGTACGTTCTGCAAAATCGAACGGCTGCTTTGCCAGCAAATCGCTTTTCGGAGCAAAATTATTCTTCACTATCAATCCAACTGTATTATCCTTATTAACCAACATCATCTCCTGACGTTGTTTCTCGTTCAGTTTTTCACAAGTAGGATCCATATAATTTCCGGAAAAGAAGAATACACCATGCGTTCCTTTTACATTTTGATGTTTCCCATCATCGGAATAAGCAGTAAACAAACGTTTGTAAGATGATTTAGTAGCCGTATGAGGTCCCGGTTTATAATAATTATTTATAAAGTTATAGCTTCCTCCTTCACCGGCATACGCTCCATCACTACCAAAATTATAGATTACATTATTGAACAAATCCACTTTTTCATCTTCAGGCTTGCCAGTATAACGACTTCCGCATAAACGCGGAGTACGGTTCATATGATGCGCCAGCAGGTTATGATGAAAAGACGCCGTTTGACCGCCCCATATACCACCATACCCATGAGCACCTTTTTCGTGAATGGAATTTGCAAGGCTTTCGCTGATAATACACCATTGCAACGTAAAATTACTGTTATCATAAAAAGTTGCACATTCATCGGTACTCCAACTCATAGAGCAATGGTCAATAATGATATTACGATGATGTTTAAAACCATTCATCGCATCATCGCCTTTTTGTTTTATCTCTGCCCCCATACGCGAACGGATAAAACGGATTATTACATTATCTGCCTGTACGCTCAACGTATAATTTTTCAAACAGATACCATCTCCCGGCGCTGTTTGTCCAGCAATGGTAACATCACCGTTATTAATTTTCAGAGGTGACTGCAATTCAATCAAGCCACTAACAGCAAAAACTATAGTACGAGATCCCTTCTTTCTCAAGGCCCAACGTAAAGTACCCTCTGTTCCGTCATCTTTCAAAGAGTTTACGACCAATACCTCACCACCAGCTCCTCCGGTTGTGTATTTTCCTGCTCCGTCTGCACCCGGAAAAGCCGGAATCTTAGAACGGTCGGGAGTATCATATACCGGCAAACTCTGTCCAAATACCTCAGAAACAAAAGATACCATAACCCCTGCCATGCAGACAGCCAATAACAAGTTCTTTTTCATAACAAATTCTTTTTAAACAAAACACATCTCAATCAGCCACAGCACCGCCTTTACTGCCAGCCTCCATAATACCGTGTACAAGACTGTTCATATACATCTCGATGTTAGTATATTTACCATTAACATCAACAGTCCGTTCATTCGCATCATTTTTCTTAAAATCAAGCCCATATTCCTTTTCCCAATAATCCGGAATTCCGTCACTGTCAGTATCTTCAGTGCATATTTCAGTATCTGTTGCCAGAACCGGGAATCCCTTTTCATCCAATTGTCCGGCATTAGTACCAATGTCAGACGGCTTATTGATATATCCCGGTTTATTATCCGACCATCCCTTCAATGATTCCCATTCTTTGGCACTGCCTGTACAAGTTGCCACACCTTTTCTGACATCACTTATAATAAGTTCATCAAGCTTATCTCTATAATTGCAAGCACCGGCATATTGTAAAACCATATCATAAGCATCAACGGCAGAATGGGTCGTCACATGTCCGGCTCCGGAAACAGGAGAATTTACCTTTATGCTTGTATGTTCTTTCCAAAGGGCTGAACTCTCCCCGCCTTCGCAATTTTTAGCATCCATTTGTCCGAATACACCATCTTGCCAGTTATCGGCAGTCACGTCACTATATCCTTCCACACAGTTTCCACTAACATAAAACCTGCCCCAGGTCTGAAGCCATTTTTTATAATCTGCTCCCGAATAATCTTTCGGATACACATCGGGTTTGGCAATGCGATACTGACGTTTTTCCTTACTGCCGGTAAAAAGTTTAGTTGCAGGTCCGGGTTTATAATAATTGTTTACAAGATTCACCTTTTGAGCTTCACCGCCATAACAGCCTTCTCCCGCATAATTATAGTACACATTATTGCGTATATCAACAAGTTCACCCTTATCAAGAGCCAATGTCGTGTAGCGAGGTCCAAGACGTGGTACCCGGCTTTCGCAATGAGCAATTATATTATGGTGATAAGAAGCATAGTGTCCTCCCCAATTGCCTCCGTATCCATGAGTATTAAATTTCTCTCCTGTTATTTTGGCAGGAGTTACTCGCAATGACTGCGCAACCAAGCACCACTGTACCGTAGTATATTCCGAACCATATACAGACAATCCTTCATCCGTTCCCCAACTTACAGAACAATGATCGATAATAATATTCTTATTATCCGAACCTCCCAGACCATCATTATCCGTATTGATATTACCCGGACGGAAGCGAATAAATCTGATTATCACATTATCAGAGTTTATGGTAAAAGGATAATTTGCTATACAGATTCCTCCCGGCGAGGTCTGCCCTGCAATCGTAAGATTGTCATTTTTTGTTTTAAGTTCACGTTCCAGCATGATAGTACCGGAAATTGCAAAAACAACAGTTCGTGCACCGCTTTTCTCTACTGCATATCGTAAAGTTCCTTCCGGCTTGCTGGCAGGGTCATCCAAACGTGTCACAACATATACAGCACCTCCGCGGCCACCGGTCGCATTGCGACCATGACCTTCAGCATAAGGAAAAGCAAATAACTCGCCATAGTCCAATGTTTTCACTCCGGTATCAGGAGAGTCGTTTTCCTCACCATTGCTTTCATCGTCGCCGTTGCTACCTATATTTCCTTCCGAATCTACAATCGGATCATCTCCGGAACAGGAAATACCCCCGAATCCTAAAACAAATAGCAAATAGAACAACCAATATATACCTTTCATATCTTATCCGTTTTTTAATCCAAATATGTAATTATACAAATATCATTTAGCCGGATAAAGTTTCTCTACCAAGCTATTGATATATACTTCCAAATTTGTATATTCCTTACTCAGATTATATTTGACTCCATCTGCAGAACTTTTCGGATTCAACCCATTGGCTGCCTCCCAAGCATCCGGCATTCCGTCGCCGTCTGTATCCACAGGGGCATTCTCTTTCACATATACAGGCCATCCTCCCACATCCGTTGCCTTATCAATAAGTCCCAGCACACTGCCGTTACTTCCTGAGGCCGTATAATCTCCATTACGTACATTGTCTACTATACGCCTGTCCACCGCATCAGACTTCAACGAAGCACCGGCATACAGCAGTACGGCTTTATAAGCTTCTGAAGCAGACTGCGTAAATAATGCCGCATCATCGGTTATTGTAAATTCCGAGTTAGCCTGAATAGCAGACTTTCCACCGGAAGGTAAGAGTACACCGGATGTCTCATTCGGCTGCAAACCGACCCAATTATCATTGTTCACCTCCTCCAGCAAAGACTGATAAGCAGGATTTAATTGAGGGCATGTACCATCAAAATAGTTACCATTCAGATAAAACATTCCCCATGTTCCTTTTGCATTTTTATTTTTTCCATCATCTCCATTCGGCTGAAAAATGCGATTGACAATATTTGGTTTTTCATTGGTAGAAGGCCCCGGTTTATAATAATTATTCACAAAATTATAACTTCCTCCTTCACCGGCATAGCCGCCATTGGTAGGTCCCCAATTATAAAAGACATTGTTGCGTAGATCTACTTTTTCATTGCCGGGTTTACCGGTATACCTACTGCCACATAGACGAGGAGTACGACTACTATGATGTGCCAGAAGATTATGGTGGAACGTAGCAGGTGAGCCACCCCAAATACCTCCATACCCATGATTACCTTTGGTATGTACAGAACGGTTCAAACTCTCGCTGATAATACACCACTGCATAGTAAAATTGCTATTATCATAAAAGGAAGCACACTCATCCGTACACCAGCTCATGGAACAATGATCTATGATGATGTTCTTATGTTGCTTTCCCCAAAGTGCATCGCCACTATCCGCCTCACCTTCAGTTGTGAAATTATCAGATCCCATTCGAAAACGCATAAAACGAATAATGACATTATCAGCCTGTACAGAAACCGGATAACCTTTCAAACAAATACCGTCTCCGGGAGCTGTCTGACCGGCAATTGTCAGGTCACCATTTACTATTTTCAGCGGGCTGTTCAAATCTATCAGTCCACTCACTGCAAACACAATCGTACGCGCTCCGCTTTGGCTGATACCGTAACGCAAAGTCCCTTTTTCGTTGGTGTCTGCCAATGAAGTCACCACATACACCTTTCCACCTGCTCCGCCTGTAGTAAACCGACCGGCGCCATATGCACCCGGAAATGCAGCAATCGAAGAACGGTCCGGAGCAGGATACTCTTCCAATGTATTATCCGTA
>ULQV01036198.1_pt1 | contig 13279 bp, 8 predicted proteins | sample 1954851 | NCBI WGS metagenome assembly ULQV01 (sample SAMEA4835665, study PRJEB28245) | human gut metagenome | biome: gut microbiome; material: fecal sample | place: Denmark | collected 2008 | reverse complement strand
CTGCTCCGCGCAGCCGATCCCGAAGCGCGCTACGTGAAGCACTACGCCAGCGGCGAACAACGGGTAAAGGTTTTCGTCGCAGGGGGCTCCGTACTCGAAGTGGACATGCAGAACGGCCGGGCGGTCTACGAAAAGCTGACCAAAAGGCCCGTCATCAGTTCGATGAACCGTCTGCACTACAACCCCAACCGGTGGTGGACCCGTTTTTCCGACATTTTCGCCGCATCGCTGCTCGTCATCACGCTCACGGGGCTGGTGATGGTTCCGGGGCGCAACGGACTGCGGGGCCGGGGTGGCATCGAACTCGCGGCGGGCATCGCCGTGCCGATCCTCTTCCTGCTCTTCCTGTAAGACACGCCGGGACAAGACACGAAACGGGGCGGTCGTTCGATACGACCGCCCCGCTGTTTTCAGGACCGAACCGCTTACGCTCCGGCCTGCGTTACTTTCATGCGGAAAAGTTCGACACCCTCCGCACCCGTCACGATGATGTCCAGCTTACGCTCGGCACCTGTTTCGTTCTTATCCGCAGAGATCGGCCAGTTGGCTCCTGATTCCGTGCCGTGCAACCAGCTCGTCTCGGGATTGGCAATTTCCGTCATAGTGCCGGGTTCGACGATCTTCAGATCGAACTTACCCTCGGCTTTGATATAAAAAACCTCGCGCGATGCCATGCCGCCGGCCGCTGCCAGATTGACTGCATAAGGCGATTCGACAGGAATAGGTTCCCAATCGGAACTCTCATCACCCTCGCGGCTGACAACGACGCTCGTAGCATAATCCTTGCTCTCAGGAACCTGCTGCATGACATAAATCTGAACAGGATCGGCATTACCGGCCGTGAGTTCGATCACCCACCCCGACTGCATTTCACCCATAGTATTGGGATAAAACGTAATGGTCAGTTCCTCGCCACTCTTGCCCTCCTCGGGAAAAATGCCGAAATAAGTACAATAAGCCTCGTCATCTCCCATCATGGAGGTCAGCGTTGCAGTCCACTTCTCGGCCGTCGTGGTCACCGGAATCTGAATCTGTTCGAAATCGCCCGATCCCATCACACCCATAGCATACTCTTCGGGAATCGACAATTTATCCTGTTCAGGGACGTTAGCCTCTTGAGTCACGGTGAACTCCACGGGAGTTACCGTTCCGGCCGAAATACGGTATTTGGCCGTACGCTCCTCGGTGGTCAGGTTGCTTGCAGGAGCCACCTTGATCTGAGTGGCGCTCTGGACCGTCACCACGCACCACTCGGCTTTCTCCTCGCCTTCGGCCAACACCTGCTCGACCGTGACCGTCGAAGCATCGGTGTCGAGCGCAATGACCTGCGCCTCGGGAGAGGTCGCCACGAACGTCAGCGCAGCCTGCGCCGGATCGGCCAGCGCGAGTTTGGTCACGACGGGCTGATCGTCGCCGTCGTCGGAACACCCGGCGAATGTCAACGCAACCAAAGCGAATGCCGGAATCAGAAATTTCATCTTTTTCATAACCTAACGAATATTAAAATTGGACTATAATTTTGCATTCTTGAACGCCGATTCGATCTTCAGGATCTGGAATTCGTAGAAATCCCGCGTGCGGGCGTCGCCCGAACCCCGGCGCTGTTTGTAGAGGCTCAGCACCCGGCGAAGCGTCGCCGCGTAGAGCGGCTGTCCCACCTGCGCCGAAAGCGACGGACCTTTCATGTCGTGACGATAGTAGGAGATCTCCCCGGCCGAGGCGTGGTCGTGGCGGCATTCGGGATGGTTGCAGACGAACGGAGGCAGCGCCTCGTCGGCCAGCTGCGCCAGCAGGGCGCTTCCGTCGTCGGCCAGTCCCTTGCCCAGTTGGAGCGCCGTACCCGAAGGGCCTGTCAATCCGCTGTTTTTGAGCAGCGCGGCCACGGCGGCACCTTGCAAATTCATCTCCTCGACAGTCAACGAACCGCCCCTGACGGCCGAAGCGAAGACCGTATTGTAGGCGTCGTTCAGATAGGTGTCCACGCGGTAGATCCCCTTCTGGCCCGAACGCTCGCCCTGATAGATGCTGCCCAGGGTCGCAGGGCTGAAAATCTTGCCGGCGACACCCGAAGCCGCGTTGTCGAGGATCGTGGAGGGCTGGCCCAGTTTGTCCATCAGCTCCTGGGGCAGCAGCCACGCACGCGCCGTAAGCACCTGATCGACCAGCCATTTCATAGCCTGCTTCTGCCGCTCGGCGGGAATATAGCTCAGGGCGCGCAGCGGGCGTCCGTCCTGCACGAGGTCCTTGTACTCCACGCCGCCCAGATAAGGCATCACGTGCATCAGATAACGCGTGTACTGGCCGATCACGGCGGCATACATCGACTGGATATTCTTATAGTCGCGGTTCTCCTCGGCGAACCAGTCGCAGAGGTTGGCGATCATGTACTTGCAATTCTCGATACCGTAATTGCCCGCCTTGATATGGTCGTTGCCCAGGTCCTCCGACTGGTCGGTGGGATCGAGCGTCAGGAAAATCTGCTGTGCGCCGAACTCGTACATAGGGTCGTCGCGCTTGGCGGCCAGCAGTTCGTTGAGCAACGGCAACTCCTCCTCGGCGTCGCGCGTCTTCTCGAAGATGCGGTATCCCCAGTTGATGGCGTGGATGTCGTAGACGCCGACCAGGGGCGGCACCATCCGCACGCCGCGCTCGAAATCGCCGCGCTGGGCGATATAGTTGTTGCGCGCGTAATCCATGATCGAAGGAGTCGTACCGTATTTCTGCGTGAACGACGGACTGCGCAGCGAATCCACCGGGAAAGAGTAGCTCGCACCCATGTTGTGCATCAGTCCCAGCGTGTGGCCCACCTCGTGAGCGGCCACGTAGCGCAGCGACTCGCGCATCACGTCGTCGTCGAAGACCTGCTTGCGCACGCGCGGATCGACGGCTCCCGTCTGGGCGAAACGCCAGTTGTGCACCAGCGAAATGACATTGTGGTACCAGATGACGTCGGCCACCAGAATCTCGCCCGTGCGGGGGTCGGTGTAGCTCGGGCCCATGGCGTTGGCCACGTCGGTAACGGCGTAGCGGATGCAATTGTAGCGGATGTCGTCGGGGTCGAACGACGGATCGTCGGGATAGTCGCGGGCCTCCATCACGTTCTTGAAACCGGCGGCCTCGAAAGCCTTGTTCCAGTCCTCGATGCCCAGCTTCACCACCTCGCGCCACTTGTCGGGGAAAGCGTCGTCAACGTAGAAGACGATTTTGCGCTCGGGCTCGACCAGTTCGCCGCGGAAGTATTTCTCCCATTCGCCCTCCTTCGGCTCGATGCGCCAGCGGTGGATCATCTCATGCGTCAGCAGCTTGTCCTTCGACGAGGTGTAGGTGTAATATTTCGAGCTGAAATAACCCACGCGGTTGTCCTGCCAGCGGACCTTCATCGGCTCCTCGGGCAGTTCGAGAATCGACCGCCGCACGGTCACCGTGTAGCCGTCCGGCTCGGAGTTGTAATTGAGGATGCTGGTGATTTCGAGGTTCTTTTCGAAGACCTTGACCTCCTTGAGCTTCGATCCGGCGGCATCGTACGTCGCACTCATCTCGCCCGGAACCAGCGGGCTCTGGCGGATCGGCGTGAGCAGCTTGTCGTTCGACACGAAGAACGAGGTCACGTCGATCAGCAGCGTGTCGTTGCGCGAAGCCTTGATCTTGAAGGTCCGGGTGATGGGGTCCTGCACGTTGCGGCGGAACGACTTCTCGATGGGGTCGTTCGGCGCCACGCGCTCCCAGTGGTTGACCTTGTGGAGATAGACGTTGGAGGTATCGGCCGAGAAGCGGATCATGAACGGATCGCCCAGCATCTGTCCGGCCACGAAATTGGAATTCTGGCTGATCTCCGAAATCCGGTTGGCCAGCAGATAGCTGGCTTTGAGGTTGCGGGGTGTGACGGCCAGCAGCAGTTCGCCCGTCTTCGTCAGATAGTAGTCGAACAGGCCGCTGCCTTTCCGGGCGCCCTTGACGGCCTTGTCGAATTTGTCCTCTTTCTTCACGGAGTCCGTCTTCTCGACCTTCGCGGCCTTCTTTTTCTTACTGGAGAAGGGCCACATCTGCTCCGCGTGCAACGGGCTGCAAGCCAAGAGCACGGCGGTTGCAGCCAGAATCAGTTGTTTATTCATATTCATCGGATGTTGTGTGTGTTACAGTTCCTTGAACCACAGCGAACGGATGCGCTGGAATCCCGTCCAATCGGTATTTTCGTCGGCCTGGAGTTCGATCCGGTCGGCGGTGTCCGCCACCGCATACTTGCGGATGCGGCCGCTGTCCGAAGTGCCCGCCTCGTAGGTGCAGACATAAACGCAATCGCTGTTGCCTTCGGCCACGGTGTGGATGTCGCCGTGGATCTGCGTGATCTCCGCGGGCGAGAAATCCAGCAGCTGCACGGGCTTCCGGCCATTGCGGAAATCGTAGCCGTAGAGCACGCCGCCCACCGAGTAGAGCATATAGCCGTGCTGCGAGGTCATGCACCAGTTCGCGGCCTCCGCCACGGGAACCGAAGCGTCGATCTCGTAACGCGCCCCCTTGCTGGGACCCGACCGCAGGCAGGCGTAGGTGTAGATCCAGTATTTCCCCGCCGGGGCGTCGTGCAGGATCGTAGCCGACTGCCCCGAAAGGAAGCGCGAATTGACGGTCGTCACATAATCCAGCCCCGTCCGCCAGGGAAACAGGGCAAGGTCCGATTCGGTGTCGGCGGCATTCCGCAGGGTTTCGTCGTTGCGCATCAGGTAGCAGAAGCGCTTGTCGTCGTCGTTGTAGAGCATGACGGTGGTGATGGACCCGGCGCCGCTTCCGCCGCTCAGGTTGTAGGCGATCCGGTCGCCGATGCGCACGTAGTCGTAGCTCTCGGCATAACGGTTGACCGGATTGCCGAAATAGCCCGTGTTGACCGAAGAAATGCTGTATACGTACGCGTAGCCGTCCACCAGAAAGATGCGGAACTTGTCGTCGATCTGGATCATATCCGAAGCGGCGGTCTCCGTCAGGTACTGCGGATTGGCGAAGTAGTTGCGCATGACGGTATAGTCGTCCGTCCCGAAAGATTCGCGGTCGTAGAGGAAACTCCCCTCTCCGGTCGAAAGGTAGATGCGCCCGTGCACCAGCGAAGTGTACTCGTTGTTGTCGCACCAGATGCGCAGGGGATTGCGGTGGCGGGTGTCGTCCCTGACCACGTCGCGTTGAAGCAGCGTGTCGCGGCTGATCGACACCATGTCCACGACGGCGGCGCCCTCCTCGTCCTCGGCGGCGACCAGCCAGCCGCGCGTATAGGCCGTGCTGACCGAGATCGTGGTGCTGCGGCTGAACATCAGCCCCGTCGCGGGGTCGGTGATGCGCAGCAGCAGCGAATAGTCGTCGCTGGGCAGGTTCACGGCATAGTCCAGATCGCGCGTCCGGGCGATCGTGGTGCGCTCACCCGGATTGCGGACCTGACCGACGACCACCCATTCGTATTCGTAACTCCCGGTCAGCCCGGGGTCCTGCGACGCGGTGATGTAGGGGCTGATTTTCAGTTCGTCGATGCCCGAACGCAATTTGTATTCCACACCCTCGAAGCCCCGGGCCCCGATGACGATTTCGTTGATCTCGCGGTAATCGTAATTCCCCTTGTCGCCGTAGCAGCCGCCCAGCAGCAGAAGGAGTGCGGAAACCGCGAACAAACAGCTCTTTTTCATAGGCTCTGAATCATTATTCGGCCGAATCCGGTCCGGATTCCATTTTGACGGGATTGCCCTCCCCGTCGAGATAGTCCTCATAGACGGTCCGCCCGGCGCGCTCCTCCTCGTCGAGGTAGCGGCGGAAATTCTGTCCCAGCACCTTGCGTTCGACGTACGACAGGGCGTCCGGCTGGAAATCGGCGAGCGTCAGGTCGAAGACGCTGCACATGAGTTTGATCTTCTTGTCCGAATAGGGTCCGTAGAACTGGTCCGACCACCCGTCGAGCCGCACGTACTTGTCGCTCACCGTGACGGTGTGGCGCAGCACGTCCGTACCCACGGTCTCGGTCCCGTTCACCGGAAGCCAGGCGCTCAGCGGCAGGTCGAACTGCTCGTTGGGAAGCAGTTCGAGCGTGAGCGTCAGCTCCTTCCCGTCGAGCGAGGCCCGGCGGAAAAACCGGATCGGAATGTAACCGTAAACCTCGCCCGCCGCGACGACGCAGTCGCCCTCGGGCAGTTCGTAGTCGTGTCCCTCCTGCGCCGTGGTCCGGTCGGCGACGGTGCGGAAGGCAAAGGCGCGCGGATAGTCGGCCACCGAACCGATGACCTTGACCCGCAGTTGCAGGGTCTGTTCGTCGGTTCCGCTGGGCAGCAGCGCGAACGGGAGGCTCGAATCGGCGGTGTAGCGCGGGTTCTCCTCGTCGCTGCCCGATTGCAGCATGGCGAAATAGATTCCCGTCTGCCCGTCGTAGGTCCGGATGGATTCGTTGCAGGACCCCAACGCGAGGGCCGCGGCAGCGAGCGCCGGAATCAGTCCGTATCGGTTGTAATTTTTCATGTCGAACGCTATTTATGGTGCTCCTGTTCCTTCTCGGGCAGCGCGAAGAGGTAATTCGCCGGATCGAACTCCAAATAGCCGCCGTTGTTGCTGTACACTTTCCGGATCGAGGTCTTGCGCAGACGCTTGTAGTACCAGAAGAGCTGCCCCTCGCCGACGAATTCGCGGATGTACTCCTCCGTGAGATCATTGCTCAGCGTTCCCGTCGCGGGCAGCGAGGTCGCCTTGCGGGCCGAACGCAGCGCATTGAGCCACCCGTAGGCCGTCGCCTTGGAGTCCTCGCACTCGGCGGCGATCAGGTACATCTCCGCCATCCGGACGACGGGGACCATCGAGGCGTAACCCAGGTCCATGTCCTGCACCTGCCCGTATTTGACGAAGAAACGCTGGTCCACGCCCTCGGTATTCTTGAGCGTCTGCCACTGGTAGGTGCGCAGGTCGCTTTCCGAATCGTAGAGGTTGTGCACGGCCAGTTCACCCATCGTGAGCAGGTTGACCTGTTCGAGTTTATTGGAAAAGAATTTGTCGTGGATGTCGCTCGTGCGTTTCGAGTTGACCGCCGAGAAGAGCGCCTCCGACGAGAAGATACGGTCCTCGGAGTTCTGCGTGGCCACGCCGACGGCGGTCTGTCCGGTCACATCCTCGCGCGACGCGAAGGGAAAGAACGGCCCGGCCTCGTCGATCACCTCCCCGGCCAGCCGCCCGGCCAGCGTCCGGTCGCCGGTATAGATGGCCAGCCGCGCCTGCAACGCCTTCACCGCAAAGTAATTGAGCCGCAGGTGACGGCTCCGGTAACGCACCGAACCGGTCGTTTCGCCGTTCAACCGCCCCTCGGTGCGCACGGGGTCCCAGTCAGCGAGTTCGGAGAGCGCGTCGGTGAAATCCCCGGCGATCTTTTCGGCCACCTCGTTCGCGGGCAGCAGCGGCGTGACGGTCAGTTCGCTGCTCGTGCGGTAGGGAATCGAAACCCGGGCGGGAGCCTCCGCGAAGACGGGCCCGAAGATGCGCAGCATCTCGAAGTGCAGCAACGCCCGCATGCCCAGCATCTCGCCGCGGATGATGTGGTAGGCGCGGTCGGAGAGCACATCGCGGTCGCTCTCGCAATGTTCGAGAATCTTGTTGACGTTGGCGATGACGAAATAGGCTTTGTCCCACGTATCGGCGACGGCCGTCTTGCGGGCCTCCGCGGAGTAGGCGCCCAGCGTGTTGAAGGTATGGGTCGAAGGCTGCGTGGTATCGAAATACTGGGCCTGCACGTCGAACGTGACGGCCGCGAGCGACTTGCCGTATAAGCTCGCCTGCGGCAACTCGGCATAGACGCCGTTGAGCGCCGTGAAGAACCCCTCCTCGGTCTCGAACAGGGTGTTCTCCATGATACGGTCCGACGAGTCGATCGTCAGCCAGCCCTTGCAGCCGCCCGACAACAGCGCCAGCGCCATCAGGAAATATAGTTTGGTGATTTTCATAAGCATACGGTTTTCGGATCAGAAACGCAGGCTGATCGACAGCGAGAAACTTTTCGAAAAAGGATAGTCCGTACCGCGCTCCTCCTTGAAGGATGCCAGGCGGAAAATGTCGTTCATATAGAAGCGGAACGAAGCGCCCTGGACGCCGACGACATGCAGCCAGCGGGCCGAGGTTTCGTAACCGACGGAGATCGACTCCCCGGCGATGTAGTTCTCCCGGAGCACGAAGCGCGAGGACATGGGCGTAGTGTCGTCGATGCTGATGGCCTTGAAACGGGCCTTGTCGCCGGGTTTCTGCCAGCGGTCGTGCAGCGCGCGCCGGTCGAGGTTGTAGTAGAGCGCCGTTTCGGAGATGTTCTCCACCTTGTTGTAGAGCGCCGAAGCGAATACGTCGGCCCCGAAGCTGTAACGCAGGTTGACGCTGGCCGAAAAGCCCTTGTAGAAAATCGAGGTTCCGATGATGCCCTCCAGAGCGGGAGCCGAGGAGCCCACCACCACCTCGTCGTTGGCGTCGTACTTGAACGTATAGCTGCCGTCCTTGCGGATGAAGACCTCGCGTCCCGAGGAGGGGTCGATGCCGTGCGACCGCACGGCCCAGATGTCGTCGGGGCTGGCGCCGTCGTAATAACGCTTGAAGGTCGTGGCGCTGCCCTTCTGGTTCATGAAGTCGAGTTTGTCGCCGATGTTGCGGTACTCCGAGTTGTTCTGGCTGAAAGAGGCGTTCACGCTCCAGCGCAGGTACTGCCGTTTCATGACCACCACGTTGAGACTGCCCGAAAAGCCCTTCGAGATCTGACCGCCGAAATTGGTGTAGATGCGCGTCGTGCCCAGCGACGGGGGCACGGGAATCTGGGCCAGCAGCGGGTCGGTGTTCTTGTGGTAGAAATCCACCGAGAACTTCACGCGGTCGAAGATGTCGATGTCGAGACCGAGGTTCTTGTCGATGGTTTTCTGCCATTTGAGATTCGGGTTGCCGAACTTTTCGAGGATCGCGCTGGTCCCGAAGAGATTCTGGTAGGTGGAGTTGTAGATGTAGGTTCCCGAAGCCGTGTAGGCGTCGAAATTCTGGTTTCCGGGGTTACCGATCGAGAAGCGCAGCTTCAGCAGGTCGAGCCATTCGGCCTTGCACCACGCCTCGTTGTGGATGTTCCACCCCACACCCACGGCCCACGTCGTCGTGAAGAGGTTCTCCGAACCGAAAACCGACGATCCGTCCATACGCAGGCTGGCGTCGAACAGATAACGGTTGCGGTAGGAGTAGTTGCCGTTGAGATAGAAGCTCGTGCTGCGGCTGATCCGGTCCGTGTAGCTCGGCTTGTCGCCCTGCTGGAAACCTTCGGAGAACGAGGGATTCTGGTGCAGGTCGCTCGTGAATCCGAAGATCTCGTAGCCGGTGTTCTTCTGCGTGCGCGAACTGAAATTCCAGCCGCCGACGGCATTGATCTGATGATGGCCGAAAAGCCGGCCGTAGGTGACGGTGACATCGCCGTTGTAGCTCATCAGATCGGTCTTTTCCGTCGTGTAGGAGCCCTTGGAAGTCGAACCGTTGAAATCGGAGTGCGCGGGCGACTTGAACGCCTCGCGCTCGGAGATGCTCTTATTCAGGGCGAGACGCCCGCGGACCTGCAACGAGGTCACGGGACGCCAGATGACCGTGAAATTGTTGCGCAGTCCGAGGTCCTTCGTCACGTCGGTGTTGACCACGCGGCGGAGCTGGTAGAGCGGGTTGTAGATGAACTCCTGCGCCACGGAATAAGGCTCCAGAAACTCCGGAATCTCCCCGTCCTTGCTGTATTTGCGGTAATAGGGATTGGCCTGGGCGAAAGTCGAGAAGGAGACCGGCTCGCGCTCGCTCTTCACGGAATCGAAGCTGAAATCGTTCGAAAAGATCAGCTTGTCGGTGCGGTAGACAAGGTTGATATTACCGCCCGTAATCCCCTTTTCGGAGCCCTTCATGATGCCCTTCTGATTGCTGTAATTCAACCCCACGCCGTAGAGCATGGCCTCGCTGCCGCCGTCGATATAAACGCTGTGCGTGTGGTTCAGCACCGAACGCAGGGGAACCGACAACCAATAGGTGTCCACGCCGCGCATCACCTCGGCCAGCCGCGAATTGTAGAGCGCATCCAACTGATCCTGATCCTCGCCGACATAGCGTCCGGCCAGCACCTCGTAGCGGAGCTTCTCTTCGGCATTCATCAGGTTGTAGTCGGAGAGGTCGGGGAACTCGAACCGCAGGTCGGCCGAATAGGAGACCCGCAGCTGCCCCGGCTCGGGCTTGACCGTCTCGACGACGATCACACCGTTGGAAGCCTTCGAACCATAGATGGCCGCCGAAGCGGCATCTTTGAGCACCGTGACGCTGGCGATACGGTCCATGCTCAGGTTCTGAATCTGGGCGATCTCCACCTCGATGCCGTCGAGGATGAAGAGCGGCTGATTGGCCGTATTGTCGTACTCGGTGGTGAGGTCGCCCACCAGACTGGTCTTGCCGCGAATCTCCAGATCGGGCAGCCGGTTGGGGTCGGAACCGAAAGCGCGGTTCTCGACGAGCGTCAAGGCCGGTTCGAGCGTTTTGAGACTCTGAAAGACGTTCTTCGTGCCGATGGCCCGCAACTCCTTGCCCGTGTAGGTCGTCGCCGAACCGGCGAAGCTGTTCTTGTCGCGGCTGTAAATACCCGTCACCACCACTTCGTTGACCTGCGTGGCGTCCTCTTTGAGCACGACTTCCAGATCGCGCTGGTTGGCATACTCCACCTCGAAGGGGACCATGCCTATGAAGGTGAAAACGATGGTCTGCTTGCCCGACGGAATGCCTTGCAGGCGGAATTCGCCCTTGGCGTCGGTCGCGGTGCCGATGCGGGGCGTCGATTTCACATAGACCGAGGCACCGACAATGAATTCGCCTTTCTCGTTTTTGACATTGCCGGTTATCGTCCGGCTGGGTTTGGAAGCGCTACTCTGTGCATGAACGAGCAGGGGGGGGGAGATCAATGCAGACAACAGAAGCAGCAGAAGTCGCAGTTTCATAGATTCGGAGTATTTCCGCCTGCCGGGAAAAAGCGACTCCGGCCGATCGGAATTCATTTGACTTTTCGCACGCTCCGGAGGCAGGTTATCCGACACCGGAGAGAATGTACAAAGGTATAATATTAATTCGGAATAGCAAAACAGGACGCATCCCTAAAAAAGGGGATTTTTTCATTTCGCCGTTGCCGTCCGGAAAGCGGAAAGAACGGCAAGGACGGGCGAAAGCCCCCTGCGAAACAGCGAAGCGATCTTCCGGCCATGATACAATCCGAAAAATCCGCGAATGGGGCGTCAGTCCCATCCGCGGATTTCAACGGAAACGGCACAAATGCACCGCTGTCACGAATTACATTTTCTTGCCCACGTTGGTCTTCTTGGCAACCTTCGGAGCGGCAGCCTTGGCCGAAGCGGCCTTCGGGGCTGCGGGCTTCTTCGGGGCGGCAGCCTTCTTGGGCGCTGCGGCCTTCTTGGCCTCGCCGCCCTCGACGACGGTGGCCTCCTCCACGGCGTCGGTCTTCTTCGCTGCGGGCTTGCGCGAACGGCGCGTCTTGGGTTTCGCCTCCGAAGCGGCAGCCGGAGCGATGCCCAGCGTGTAAGCCTCGTTGAAATCGACGAACTCGATGATGCACATGTCGGCAGCGTCGCCCAGACGGAAACCGGTCTTCAGAATGCGGGTGTAACCGCCCGGACGCTCGACGATCTTCGGAGCGATCGTGCGGAACAGTTCCGTGACGGCCTCCTTCTGTTTCAGGTACGAGAATACTACACGGCGCGAGTGGGTCGTGTCCTCCTTCGACTTGGTTACCAGGGGCTCCACGAACTGCCGTACGGCCTTTGCCTTCGCAACGGTGGTCTCGATGCGCTTGTGCATGATCAGCGACGATGCCATGTTCGAAAGCATCGCCTTGCGGTGTCCCGCCTGACGGCCGAGGTGGTTGAAATTCTTATTGTGTCTCATAATTAATCTTTGTCAAGTTTGTAGATTGATACGTCCATACCGAACTTCAGGTTGAGCGAGGTCAGCAACTCGTCCAGCTCCGTCAGCGACTTCTTGCCGAAGTTGCGGAACTTCAGCAGGTCGTTGCGGTTCAGCTTCACGAGATCCCCCACGGTATCCACGTCGGCGGCTTTCAGACAGTTCAGGGCGCGGACCGAAAGATCCTGGTCCGAGAGCTTCGTCTTCAGCAGCTGACGCATGTGGAGAACATCCTCATCGAACTCCTCGGCACCGTTCGTATCTTCCATGTTGACGGTGATCTTCTCGTCGGAGAAGAGCATGAAGTGCTGGATGAGAATTTTTGCGGCCTCTTTCAGAGCCTCTTTGGGGTGAATCGACCCGTCGGTGGTAATTTCCAAATTCAGCTTCTCGTAGTCGGTCTTCTGCTCGACGCGGTAGTTTTCGATCGAGTACTTCACGTTCTTGATGGGCGTGAAGATCGAGTCGATCGGAAGCGTTCCGAACTCGCTCTCGGCGGGAGCGTTCTCCTCGGCGGGCACGTAGCCGCGGCCCTTGCCGATCGTGAGCGTCATCTGCATCTTGGTGCCCGGGGCCAGGTGGCAGATCACCAGGTCGGGGTTGAGCACCTTGAAGAACGACAGGTAATTCGAGATATATCCGGCAGTCAGCTCCGTAACACCCGCAACGTTAATGGATACTTTTTCGGCATCCTGATTATCGACTGTGCGGATAAAACGAACCTGCTTCAGATTGAGGATGATGTTCAACATATCCTCCATCACACCGGGGATAGCGGCAAACTCGTGATCGACACCGGCTACCTTGACAGTCGTGATCGCATAACCCTCGAGCGAGGAGAGCAGAATACGACGTAAAGCGTTACCGACAGTCCGGCCGAATCCGGGCTCCAACGGTCGGAATTCGAACTTCCCGAACGACGAAGTGGATTCAAGCATAATAACCTTCTCAGGTTTCTGGAATGCTAATATTGCCATAATAGGTGAATTTGTTTTGATTACTACTTCGAGTACAACTCGACGATGAGCTGCTCCTTGATGTTCTCGGGAATCTCCTCACGCTCCGGGCGCTGGAGGAACTTTCCGCTCATCGAAGCGTTGTCCCACTCCAACCAGGCGTAGCGGCTCTTCGACGTGCCGGACAGAGATACCGTGATCACTTCCAGGCTCTTCGACTTCTCGCGAACCGACACCACGTCACCCGCACGCAGCGAGTACGAGGGAATGTTCACGACGTTGCCGTTCACACAGATATGGCAGTGCGAAACGAGCTGGCGGGCAGCGGCACGCGTCGGGGCGATACCCAAGCGGTAAACGACGTTGTC
>ULQV01014631.1_pt1 | contig 13477 bp, 9 predicted proteins | sample 1954851 | NCBI WGS metagenome assembly ULQV01 (sample SAMEA4835665, study PRJEB28245) | human gut metagenome | biome: gut microbiome; material: fecal sample | place: Denmark | collected 2008 | reverse complement strand
GGTGCGCGTGGCCATGAGCGGCCGCCGCGTGTCCCCGCCGCTGTTCGAATCCATGGAAATCGTCGGCAAGGACGTTGCCATGGCTCGACTCAAGGGCCTGCGCGAGCACCTGTGAGCCGTTGAGCTGCTGACTGTTAGCTGAATGATGGAAACCCGCCGGAGTGATTCGGCGGGTTTTCGTTTATGCGGAAGGCTGGTGCGGAATGGCGGAAAATAGCGCGACACGCCGTAAGTTGCGCGACTGTGCTGTTTCGCGTATATTTATCACTCGTTGCGGTTCACAGCCTAGCTGAGAATCACAACGATAACTCAAGCCCCCGTCGTCTAGCGGTCTAGGACTACGCCCTCTCACGGCGCCAACACCGGTTCAAATCCGGTCGGGGGTACGACGGACAACTTTTCGAAGTTGCCACGCCTGCCAAATTGGGATGTGGTGTAATTGGCAACACAGCTGATTCTGGTTCAGCCATTCTTGGTTCGAGTCCAGGCATCCCAGCCAATGAGCCCTCGCAGATGCGAGGGTTTTTTGTTTTTCGCACCTGTCTGTTCACGTCGCTTTGGGCGGTGGGTTGATGGATTTTGCCGGATGCGATGTGGCAGCGCAATCTGCTGACGCCCTGCGTGAATCGCACATGTAATCGCCCAATGTTGCATTACCCTAGAAGTATGACCGAATTGCAGCATGCCGCCAAAGCCACGCGCCCGCGCATCCAACCAGCGGAAGAGGGGGACCGTCGACCGCTTTCCGTATCCGCACGGCTTGGCCGCCTGCAATTCCACCAGTCCGGCAAATTCCGCGTATTGCAATTCGCCGACATCCAAGACGGGCCGAAAGTCAGCAAAGACACCATCAGCCTCATCGAGGCCTCGCTTGACGCCACACGCCCCGATCTTGTTATTTTCAACGGCAACCAGATCGCCGGATATGATTCCGCATACGCGCTGACCTCCCGCAAGCGTCGCTGGGACGCGCGTCCGGCATCCGCATCGTCCGAAGCGTCCGGGGAACGCTATGCGGCCGCATTGGAACACACCCGCGAATTGGTGCGAGCCACCATCGAACAACTGGTCCACCCGCTTGCCGACCGCGGCGTGCCGTGGGCTGTGACGTTCGGCAACCATGACTTCCAGTGCGGGCTCGACAATGACGAAATCGAAAGCATCTGCCGCGAATTCCCAGGGTGTATCAATCCGGAACGCGCTGCCGACGGCACGACGGGCATCGCCGTGAAACATGGTGTGAAACATGATGTCGGTGATATGGAACAGGACTTCGGATTGCCGGAACAGCCCGTGATCGCGTGCGCGCCCGGCACATTCGCGTTGTCGGTGACGGACGTCGATCGCACGTATGACGTGTTGGGCTTGGTCTTGCTGGATTCGGGCGATTACGCGCGTTCCGGCGGCTACGGAAGCCCGTCGGAAGCCGCGCTGCGCTTCCTGGCGGATGCGCCGGGGCTGATGGCGGCGCAATCGCAGCAGCTGCAACAAGACCGGCAAGATGAACAGGACTCGCCGCGCGAACCGCGCAAGACGCCGTCCACGCTGCCATGCATGGTGTTCCAGCATTTCCCGATCGAACAGTATTATCGCCTGCTCAAGCCGGTCGCGGCCACCGCTGCGCGCGCGATTGAAGGATACCGCAACTTCGCGGGGCGGCATTTCGTGCTCAACGAAGACAAAACGCAGCCCGGAAGCTATCTGGGGGAGGGCGTCAGCTGCCCGGATGCCGACAGCGGCGAATTCGCAATCCTTGACAAGGCGGGATATTTTGCGATTTCCGCCGGGCACGACCACCGCAACGCCTTCGTCGGTTCCGTGCCGGTCGGAACCGACGGTGACCGGCAGATGATGATGGTCGCCTCGCCGACCAGCGGTTTTGGCTCATACGGCCCGGTGCCGGCCAAGCGTGCCGCTCGACTGTTCGAATTCGACATCCGCCACCCGTACGAGCCGCGCACGCAGCTGTTGGAATACGACGAGCTGGTGGGCAAACCCAGCGCGGGCAAGGCCTACGCCTACGGCATGACCAGCGAATCGAAGCCCGATTCGGAAGGCATGGACCTGCTCCACAGGCCGACGTGGTGGAGCAAGACGTGGAACAAGCTGGTCTCGCTGTTTCGCCGGTAGCTGTTTGTTGACTAGTCGTTCCGCCGGTAGCCTTTCCGGCGGTGACTATTCCTTTTCCCGACTTTTAGCTTTGAAATGAATACAAAAAAGCTGACGATGGGAACTTTCCATCGTCAGCTTTTTACGTTAACGTATGCGACTGGTCGCGGACCTGTCAGCGGCCGGAAGACGCCTTGATCAGCGCGTCGGTCAGATACTTGCCGGCGGCCATGACCAGCGGCGCGTAACGGCGGCCGGGGTTGGCACGCATACGGCCATTCGGGCCGGAAATTGAAATAGCGGCGATCACCTGGCCGGACGCGTTGCGAATCGGCGCGGAAATCGAACACACGCCCTCATCGCGTTCATTGATCGACTCGGCCCAGCCGCGCTTGCGGACGGCGGTGAGCTTGGCCGCAGTGAACTTGGCGTGGCGAAGACCCTGATGCAGACGTTCGGAATCCTCCCAAGCCAGCAGAATCTGGGCTGCGGAACCGGCTTCCATGGACAGCATCGCACCAACCGGAATGGAATCTCGCAGGCCGGACGCGCGCTCCACGGCTGCGATGCAGACGCGCTGATCGCCCTGACGGCGGTAGATCTGCGCGGATTCGCCGGTGCGGTCGAGCAGGGTCTGCAGAATCGGCGCGGCGGCGGTCAACAGGCGGTCCTCGCCGGCTGCGGCCGCAAGTTCCGCGAATCGCGATCCGAGCACGAAACGACCGTGCTGGTCGCGCAAAACGAAACGGTGACGTTCCAGCGCGATCGCAAGACGATGCGCGGTCGGACGAGCCAGACCGGTCGCGGAAACCAGCTGTCCGAGTGTGGCTGGGCCGGATTCAAGAGCGTCGAGAATCTTGACTGTCTTGTCGAGCACGCCGACCCCGGAATGAATTTCGTTGCTTTGCGGGGTGGCTGCGTAATTGCCGTTTGCCTCGTTCGTGGCGTTCATGGCCTGCGTTTTGGGCATGGCGTTGCTCGTATTCGAAGAAGAAGTCATACGCTGAATTATGCCATCTCACATATTGAAATGCAAAACGTATGTGGTTCGCGACTGGGGTAAAGCGGATTATTTACCTTGCTTCCACCGGCTGGCGAAGCTGGGAAAATGCTGAAATTTCAACGATTGCGCATATGCCGTAAGAAGACGGGAAGTAACTTTTCCGCGTTTGCCGCGCTCGTCCCTCGTTCATATCTCATATACCGGCATGAAGGACCTCGAACCCGTTTCAAGCCCATAGGCTTATAGCACGAAGAATGCGGCAAGGCAATAGCCGCGAGGAAATTAGTGAGGAAAAATCTGAGGAGGTCCCACAATGGGAACTACATTGGCCGAGAAGGTCTGGGCCGATCATTTGGTACGCAAGGGTAGCGATGGGGCTCCCGACCTGCTGTACATCGACCTGATGCTCATGCACGAAGTGACCAGCCCGCAGGCGTTCGAAGGTCTGCGTCTGGCAGGACGCAAGCCGCGTCACGTCGACCAGCTGATTGCCACGGAAGACCACAACACGCCGACCGTCGACATCGACCGTCCGAATCCGGACGAGACTTCGGCGCTCCAGCTGAGCACGCTGGAAAAGAACTGCAAGGATTTCGGCGTGCGTCTGTGCCCGCTCGGCGACGCTGACCAGGGCGTGGTCCACGCGTTCGCTCCGGTGCTGGGTCTGACCCAGCCGGGCATGACCATCGTGTGCGGCGACTCGCACACCTCCACCCACGGCGCGTTCGGCGCTATGGCCATCGGCATCGGCACCTCCGAAGTGGAGCACGTCATGGCCACGCAGACCCTGAGCCTGAAGCCGTTCAAGACCATGGCCGTGAACATCGAAGGCGACCTGCCGAAGGGCGTCACCGCCAAGGATATTATTCTGGCCATCATCGCGAAGATCGGCACCGGCGGCGGCCAGGGCCACGTCATCGAATACCGTGGCGAAGCCATCAAGAAGCTGTCGATGGATGCCCGCATGACCATCTGCAACATGTCCATCGAAGCCGGCGCCCGCGCAGGCATGATCGCCCCGGACGAGGTGACTTTCGAATACCTGAAGGGCCGTCCGCACGCGCCGGAAGGTGAGATGTGGGACAAGGCCGTCGAATATTGGAAGACGCTGAAGACCGATGACGATGCCGTGTTCGACAAGGAAGTGACCATCAACGCCGAAGACCTCGAGCCGTACGTCACGTGGGGCACCAACCCGGGCCAGGGCGTGAAGATCTCCGGCGTGGTGCCGGATCCGGCCTCCTTCAACGACGAGACCGAGCGTTCCGCCGCCGAGCGTGCCATCGCCTACATGGGACTGAAGCCGGGCATGCGCATCAAGGACATCGCCGTGGACACCGTGTTCATCGGCTCCTGCACCAACGGCCGTCTTGAGGACCTGCGCGTGGCCGCCTCCATCATGAAGGGCCACCACAAGGCCGACAACATCCACCGTGTGCTCGTGGTGCCGGCATCCTCCCGCGTGCGTCTGCAGGCGGAAAAGGAAGGCCTCGACAAGATCTTCAAGGACTTCGGCGCCGAATGGCGTAACGCCGGCTGCTCCATGTGCCTGGGCATGAACCCGGACAAGATGGTAGCCCGCGAACGTTCCATCTCCACCTCGAACCGCAACTTCGAAGGCCGTCAGGGCAAGGGTTCGCGCACGCATCTGGCGTCGCCGGCCGTCGCCGCCGCGACCGCCATCCGCGGCACCATCTGCTCGCCGGCCGACCTGTGAGCCTGCTGCGAGCGGAAGCTGCGAACGCAATCGTAAGTAATCGAAATATCGAAATCGAATATCGATAGGCAATCGAAGGATTTGTTGACATGGAAAAACTGACTACCCTTACCGGCGTGGCCGTGCCGCTTCGCCGTTCCAACGTTGATACCGACCAGATCATTCCGGCCGTGTTCCTGAAGCGCGTGAAGAAAAGCGGCTTCGACGACGCCCTGTTCTACGCGTGGCGCCGCGACCCGGAATTCGTGCTGAACAAGCCGGAATACAAGCAGGGCAAGATCCTTGTGGCCGGCCCGGATTTCGGCATTGGTTCCTCCCGCGAGCACGCCGTGTGGGCGCTGCACGATTACGGTTTCCGCGTGGTGATTTCCTCCCGTTTCGCCGACATTTTCTACGGCAACACCGCCAAGAACGGCGTGCTGGCCGCAATTATGCCGCAGGAATCCATTGAGCTGCTGTGGAAGCTGCTGGACGAGGAGCCGGGCCGCGAAATGACCGTCAGCCTGGAAGACCGTACCGTCACCTGCGGCGATGTGACGTTGCCGTTCGAAGTGAACGACTACACCCGCTGGCGTCTGATGAACGGCTACGACGACATCGACCTGACGCTGCAGCACGAAGACGACATCATCGCATACGAGAAGATGCGCGCCGAAAAGTTCCCGTTCAAGCCGAAGACCCTGCCGGTCAAGCGCGAGCCGGAACAGCCGATCGAATCCGCCCGTGAGGGTGAATACCCTGATTGGCAAGGCCCGTTGGCCGATCGCGGCATCATCTGACGCGATGGCTGGTCGGCAGTGCAGTGCACTGCCGACAGGGCCTTGCCCGAGTCCGAAACGAGGGCAGCAATGAGCCTGCGCGCAGCGCAGTCCGTAATTGCAGATAGGCCCGTTGGCTGATCGCGACGGTAGCCCATTTCATCATTGGCTGACCGCAACCACATCTAACTTTTCCCAAGCCCGGCACCCAAGCCGGGCTTTTTGTTTACCTTCCATCACCTTTCCGCCAACAGCAAATTCCACAAAGCGGTGGCAAAGCGCGCGCAAAGCGGTGGTAAAATCATAATACGACGGCAAAGCGGCGGCAAAACGAGCGTAAAACGCGTGGTAGGTAAGGCGGTGATGGCCAATGGACGGTAGCGAGCACGATGATGCCTGGTGGTCCCGGGAGGTTCCTCGGATGCGTGAGGGCAACCGTTTGGAAGCGAAACGTGCCAAGGGCGGCCTGCCCCACAGTTTATGGGAGACGTACAGCTCCTTCGCCAATACCGAAGGTGGGCTGATTCTGCTGGGCGTGTCCGAGCATGAAGATCATTCTTTGTATATCACCGGAGTAGATGATGCGCGGAACATGGCGCAGGATTTTTGGAACATGGTGCATGATCCATCGAAGGTCAGTGCCGTTGTGCTGAGCGACAACGACGTGGTGATTCGCCATACCTCGCAGGGAGATGTTATTTCCATCGACATTCCTCGTGCGGCGAGGGACTGTATTCCCGTGTACGTGGGCCAGAATCCGATGACGGGCTCATACCGGCGTAATGGCGATGGCGATTATCTGTGCGATGAGGAAACGGTTCGTGCCATGCTTCGGGACAGTGACCTGCTTCCCTTGGACAGAACGATTGTTGAAGGCATGGGTGCTGACGCGCTCAACGCGGATAGCGTCGCATCATATCGTCGGCAGTTCAAGAACAGACGGCCCGGCCATCCATGGGTCGGATTGTCTGATGAGGATTTCCTGCTTCGCATCGAAGCGTTGCGGCTTGATGGTTCTCAGGTGCGTCCCACACGAGCCGGATTGCTGATGTTCGGTGAGGCGTGGCGAATCACGTCCGAATTCCCCTACTATTTCCTGGACTATCGCGAGGTCATGGACGACCAGGAGCGGTGGAATGACCGATTCACGTCGGATGATGGCACTTGGTCGGGCAACTTGTACGATTTTTGGGGCAAGGTGGTCAATCGTCTGCGGTCGGCTGTTGCCCATCCGTTCCAGCTTGATGCCGATTTGCATAGGATTGATGACAATCTGATGGATAAGGCCGTTCGTGAGGCTGTCACCAACACGCTCGTTCATGCCGATTACTTCATTCGCCGGGGCACGGTGATCATTCAGTATTACGACAGAATCGTATTGTCGAATCCCGGCAGCCTGCGTCTTTCCTCCGAAGAGGTGATGCAAGGCGGCATTTCGGATACGCGGAATCCCACGTTGATGAAAATGTTCAATCTGATTGGCATCGGAGAAAAGGCGGGCAGTGGTTTTGACGTGATGCGTGAAGGCTGCCTGTTCGCAGGAACCGCCGCGCCGGAATTGGAAGTGTTCGACGATCCGGGGCGTGTGCAGCTTACGTTGTATCCGCGCAAGATCGCCGGAGATTCCATGATCGCCGGAGCTTCTGCTGTTCCCGGAGTCTCTGCAGATGGCGGGGGCCCTGTTGGTGCGGAGTCGCCGACAATGCGGAATTCGGAGCATGGCACTGGTACGGTCCATAGGATTGGCGCTCGCGGGGCTGACCGTTTGAACGACATGGTCGGCACATTCGGCAAGAACGTGGCCCTACCTGCCGATTTCGGCAATGCGATCAGGCCGCAAAGCCAGTTGGAGAAAATCACCTATGCGTTGACGGTCGGCGGACCGCAACCCACCTCGTATCTGGCTGTGGTGCTGGGGCTTGGCCTCACCCGTACCCGGGAGATATTGGCCTCACTGGTGAAAGACGGTGTTATTGAACCAATAGGCGTCGGACGCGGACGCAAGTACCGTCTTGCCGAGCATACCGGCTCATGACGGCGTTCCGGTTCTCTGGACTTGACCTGGATCGAGAGCCCAAACTCGTCTGGGGAAGTCCTAGCCAAGGAGGTTTCCAAGGTGAGACGGGGCGTGCAGGCGGGACGTGTGTCGCGTTACAGTGGACATGACATTTCGTGTGTTCGCATCGCATATCCAAAACATGACACGAGAACAATTTCGGGGAGCAGTATGAGCCAGAGTTTCGCGCCGTTTTACGACGTCAATCGCACGTATGAAGACAACTATCTGCAGGGGCCGTTCGGTGCGTTCGCCGAAGTGATGAAGGGCGATTCCGCTGCCGGCGCCTCCGCGCAGTCTGCACAGACCACCCAGTCGCAGTCGTCCGACCAGGCCGAGGAATTCCTCGGCTTCCGCGTGAACCTGCCGTTTGGCATTCCCGCCGGTCCGCTGCTGAACGAGCGGTTCACCACCGCCGCCTTCCGCATGGGTTTCGATTTGGCGGTGTACAAGACGGTCCGCTCCCGCGCGTGGGGTTGCAACGCCTTCCCGAACGTGCTCGCCGTGCATCCGAAGAACGCAGACGGGTCGCTGGTTCCCGGCAGCGCCGAACTGGATGAAGGCGTGCTTGCCGACACCCGATATGAGCTTCCGATTTCGATCTCCAACAGTTTCGGCGTGCCGTCGCGTGACCCCGACGAATGGCAGCCGGACATGAAGAAGGCGATCGCCGCCGCCGGCGACGGGCAGCTGCTCGTGCCCAGCTTCCAAGGTTCCCGCGTGGACGGCATGGACCGCAAGGCGTACATCGCCGACCATGTCACCACCGCGCATCTGGTTACGGAAACCGGAGCCGGACTGATGGAAATGAACACCAGCTGCCCCAACGAAGGTCACAATCGCCTGCTGTGCCACGACCCGCATCTGGTGGGGGAAATCACGGAAGCCGTGAAAAACGAAATCGGCGATCGCCCGCTCATCGTGAAACTCGCCTACATTCCCAACGACACCGACCTGGAAACCATGGTCAGGGAAACCGTCGGACATGGCACCGTGCAAGGCTTCTCCACCATCAACACGATTTCCGCGCGCCTGGTGGACGCGAACGGCAACCAGGCGCTGCCGGGAGTCGGACGTGACCGTTCCGGCGTGTGCGGCAACGCCATTCGTGGCGCCGGTCTCGACATGGTCGGCAGGCTCGCCGCCATCCGTGAAAAACTCGGCTTCGACTTCGCCATCGTGGGCGTGGGCGGCGTGATCCGTCCTGACGACTACAAGGCGTACCGTGAGGCTGGCGCGAACGCCGTGATGAGCGCCACCGGAGCCATGTGGGATGCGAATCTCGCGCGCGAAATTAAGGAGACACTGCGCTGAATTCCGTTTTTCGCGAACATGCTACATGCCTTATGGCAAACTAAGCAGCAGTGTTTTTTGAGCTTGATCCAAAAGGGAATCGAAAGAGGTTGAGCGTGTCTGACAATAAGAACGACATTCTGCACGTCGAAGGCGGCAAGCCGCTGAACGGCACCATCAAGGTGCGCGGCGCGAAGAACTTCGTAAGCAAGGCCATGGTCGCCGCATTGCTGGCCCCGGGCACATCCGTGCTGAAGAACGTTCCGGAAATCCGCGACGTGCACGTGGTGTCCGACCTGCTGCGCCTGCACGGCGTGGACGTGACCGTGGACGGCGCGAACGGCGTGGTGACGATCGACGCCACCAACGTGCAACTCGCCGACGTGGCCGACGTGGACACGCTGTCCGGCTCGTCCCGCATTCCGATTCTGTTCTCCGGCCCGCTGCTGCACCGTCTGGGCGAAGCGTTCATTCCGGCGCTCGGCGGCTGCAACATCGGCGGTCGTCCGATTGACTTCCATCTGGAAACCCTGCGCAAGCTCGGCGCGAACGTGGACAAGGAACACAAGGACGGCATTCACATCACCGCTCCGAACGGTCTGCATGGCGCGAAGATCCACCTGCCGTACCCGTCCGTGGGCGCCACCGAGCAGACACTGCTCGCCGCCGTGCTCGCCGAAGGCAAGACCGAGCTTTCCGGCGCCGCCATCGAACCTGAGATCATGGATCTGGTGAGCGTGCTGCAGAAGATGGGCGCCATCATCTCCGTGGACGTGGACCGCACGTTCCGCATCGAAGGTGTCAAGGAGCTCAAGGGCTACACGCACACGTCTCTGACCGACCGCATCGAGGCCGCCTCCTGGGCGTCCGCCGCGCTCGCCACCCATGGCGACATCTTCGTCAAGGGCGCCACCCAGCCGGAAATGATGACCTTCCTGAACGTGTTCCGCAAGATCGGCGGCGAATTCGACATCACCGACAAGGGCATCCGATTCTGGCATCCGGGCGGAGATCTGAAGCCGGTGGCCATCGAAACCGACGTGCACCCGGGCTTCATGACCGACTGGCAGCAGCCGCTCGTCGTGGCGCTGACCCAGGCCAACGGCCTTTCCATCGTGCATGAGACCGTGTATGAGAACCGTTTCGGCTTCACCAAGCCGCTGGTGCAGATGGGCGCCACGATTCAGCTGTACCGCGATTGCCTCGGCTCCCTGCCGTGCCGCTTCCAACAGCGCAACTACAAGCATTCCGCGGTCATCTTCGGACCGACCCCGCTGACCGGCCGTGACATCGACGTGCCGGATCTGCGCGGCGGCTTCAGCCACCTGATCGCGGCGCTCGCCGCCAAGGGGCCGTCCAACGTGCAGGGCATCTCCCTGATCGACCGTGGCTACGCCGACTTCCGTGGCAAGTTGGAGGCTCTCGGCGCAGATTTCGACTGATTCGCTGCGATTGGTTCGATGAATCGGCTGCGGCTGATTTATTGCGATTGGCCAATCGTGATTGATGATTCGCAATTGAACAGTTGCGATTGACAGTCGCGTCGAACGCCCATGTTGCTTTCACCGACACTCGCCTTACGCGGGTGCCGGTTTTGTTTTATCCGCGATTGCTGCCGCCGCAATCGCAAACATGCTTTCCGTGCCTTCCGCATCTTCCGCACATTCCCTTTTCTGCCTTATCGCCCGTCTTTTCTGCATCATTTGACGGCCAAATGATGCAGAAAACGATGGCATGAGGCAGTAAAAAGCAAGATAACGCGGAAAACATCGATGACGAACGTATCGGCGGCCGGTGGCACAATGGGAGCCATGGCATCCAAAGGAAAACCGTCGCCGCGTTCCGCGGTGAAGCCGCTGAGCGACGAGCAAGTCGCAAAACTCGCGCGGAAGCATCATCTTGTAGACCCGACCCACGATTTCCCGACCGGTCCGCGCAAAGCCAACACCGCGGAAATCGAAGCGCAGAACCCCAAAGCCACGCATCGCCTGCTGACCGGCTGCGACGTGGTGCTGCGCAATCACAGCAAAGTGAAGGCTTGGGGCTTGGAACACGTGCCGGAAACCGGCCCGTTCATCACCGCTGCGACGCATGTGACCATGTATGACGTGTTTGTGCCGATGGTCTCGCTGTTCCACCAAGGCCGCCGCCCACGTTACATGGCCAAGGCGGAAATGGCCTCGTGGCCGCTGATCGGCAAATGGTTCCAGCTGGTTGGCATGCAGCCCGTGCAACGACGTGCGGGCAAGGCGAAAGCCATTGAGGAAACCTCCATCGAAATCCTCACCTCCGGTCGACCCTTAACCGTATGGCCGGAAGGCACGGTGACGCGCGACCCGCAGAAGTGGCCGATGAGCATGAAAAACGGCGTGGGCGTGATCGCCCTCGAATCCTCGCGCCGACTCGGCTACCAGGTGCCGCTGTACTGTGCCGTGACCTGGGGCGCGGCCAGCATCAACCACTGGTGGCCGTGGCCGCGCAAGAACGTGGTGATGTGCTACGACGAAGCGCTCGACTACGCGGACCTGCTTGACGGCTGCGATTCCTGGGGAGACGAAGTGCCGACGGACCGCGCCGACGAACTGACCCGCCGCATCCGCGTGCGCATGACCGAAATCATGGCCGAAATCCGCGGCGAACAGGCACCTGACGGCTACTGGGACTACCGCACCATGAGTCGCGTGAAAGACTGATTTTCCCCCACACACCCGTTCCGGCGGCGAACAAAATACGCGTGCGACCGGAACACGCGGCCGGTGTGCGTAGCCGGCGGTAGCATAAGACAACGTCGATTGAAAGCGGCGGCCGATGTGGCATACGCTCGGCCGCAAAAAGCAATCCAAATAATCCAAGGAGCAAAATTCATGGCGAATGTGACGGTACTGGGCGCTGGCGCTTGGGGAACGGCCTTCGGTCAAGTGCTTGCCGACGCGGGCAACAACGTGACCATGTGGGCCATCGAACCGGAAATCGTGGAAGGTATTCGTGACCATCACCACAACGGTGTGCGCCTGCCCAGCGTGGAAACGCTGCCCAGCAACATGACCGCCACCGGAGACCGCGCCGAAGCCGTGGCCAACGCCGACATCGTCATCGTGGCCATCGCCGCGCAGTTCGCACGCGTGGCACTGACCGAATTCAAGGGACTCATCCCCGAGACCGCGCTCGTGGCCTCCCTGATGAAAGGCATCGAACGCACCACCGGCAAACGCATGGACGAAGTCGTCATGAAAACGCTCGACCTTCCGGCGGAACGCTTCGCCGCCATTTCCGGACCGAACCTGAGCAAGCAGATCGCCGACCGCGAGCCGGCCGCGACCGTGGTCGCCTGCGCGGACATCGACAACGCGCGTACCATCGCCACCGCCTGCACCACCGACTACTTCCGTGCGTTCGTGACGCGCGACGTGATCGGCTTGGAAATGTGCGGATCGCTGAAGAATGTGGTGGCGCTCGCCGTGGGCATGGCCCGTGGCGCAGGCTACGGCGAGAACACCGCGGCCATGATCGAAACCCGTGGCCTTGCCGAACTGACCGCGCTGGGCGAGGCGGCCGGAGCCGATCCGAAGACCTTCGCCGGACTTGCCGGCGTGGGCGACCTCATCGCCACCTGCGGTTCCCCGCTGAGCCGCAACTACACGTTCGGTTCCAACCTTGGCAAGGGCCTGAGCGTGGAAGAGGCCACCAAGGTGAGCAACGGCGTGGCCGAAGGCGTGCCGACCACCGACGCGGTGGTGGCGTTGGGCAAGCAGTACGGTGTGCCGACCCCGCTCGCCACGGCCATGAGCCACGTGCTGGACGACGGCATCTCCTGCGCGCAGATGCTGTCCGAACTGTTCGGCGAAGGCATCACCGAGGAGTAGCAGCCGGCTTGTATGCTGGATGCTTGGCAAAAATCCTGAAAAGTCATAAAAGTTAAGGAATAAAGGCTATAGATATGGCAAAAAAGCGCATTGTGGTGATGTACGGCGGCAAGGCCGACGAGCATTCGATCTCCTGCATCTCCGCTGCGAGTGCGCTGCGCGCGCTGGACACGGACAAGTTCGAAGCCATTCCGGTGGGCATCACCAAGGACGGCAAGTGGATCGTCAACGGTGAGAATCCGCTCGGATGGAGCCTGGACGAAGGCCTGCCGACCGTGGAGAAAACCCCAGGCGCCAAGGACGTGGTGCTTGAAGTGGCTCTCGGACAGGACGGCTTCTTCGCCCGCGAGGATGACGGTACGATGACCCCGTTCGGCCATGTGGACGCGGTGTTCCCCGTGCTGCACGGGCCGTACGGCGAGGACGGTACCATCCAGGGTCTGTTCGAAATGATGGGCGTGCCGTACGTGGGGTGCGGCGTGCTCGCCTCCGCGGCCTGCATGGACAAGCATTACACGAAGGTGCTGCTCGCGGCCGCCGGCATTCCCGTCGCGCCCGGCATCACGCTCGACGCGCGTTCCTTCGACAAGGCTTCCGAATTCAAGACCGACGCCGATGCGATCATGGCGCAGGTTAGCGAAGCCGGCTTGCAGTATCCGCTGTTCGTCAAGCCGTCCC
>ULQV01034395.1_pt1 | contig 13711 bp, 20 predicted proteins | sample 1954851 | NCBI WGS metagenome assembly ULQV01 (sample SAMEA4835665, study PRJEB28245) | human gut metagenome | biome: gut microbiome; material: fecal sample | place: Denmark | collected 2008 | reverse complement strand
CTACAATACTAAACCTTAAGAAGCTAATTAATATTACTTATACCCCAGATTTCTACATGGAGTATCAAGGCTTAAAGATAATTATTGAAGTAAAGGGACAGGTCAATGATGTGTTCCCTTATAAATTCAAGTTATTTAGATGGCATATAGAGAATTTGCCAGATAAAGAAAATTATCTTATCTTTGAGGTCTTTACTAAGAAACAACTCTTAGAATTTATTCAAATTATTAAAGATGAAGCCAATAGAAAGAATGAGGAAATTGCTCAACAGTTTACCCAAGAGTGACCAAACACTTGGTGAACAGTTTATTCAGAGCAGAGATTTTGAGCCACTCAAGGACTTAGTGGATTCAGCAATCTACAAGGTTAGGAAACACAAAGCCAGAAAAGATGAAGAAGGGGGGGTGCCACCCAAACAGGAGTATCTTGATGTGGACTTGACAGAGTTAAGTAATTTAAAGGCTGAGGTGGATGTATATTTAACCCAGCTTGAAGTTCCCAGTAATGAATGGGAAGAGGACATAGAGGAGGAGTACTATGATGAAGAGTATTAAAGAATTATCTTGGAATGTAACAGAGGAAGAATACAGGAAAGACCCTGCAATCAGTTACTCTACATTATCAAGATTTGAAAGGGAAGGGTGGAGGAATCTCAGTTCTCTCTTTGATAAGGTAGATACACCAGCATTACTATTTGGTAGTGCAGTGGATTGTATGCTTACTGATGGGGAACAAGCCTTTGCTGAAAGATTCATTGTATGTGAATTTCCCAATCTGTCTGACAACTTGATAAGTATCACTAAGGTACTATTCTCTAAGTATGGAGACACACACAGAAGGGTAGATACTATTGATGATGAAGTAATTAGTAGTGTGGCTGTAGCCAATGGATATTATGCGGGAGACTCTTATAAAGCTACCAGAATAAAGAAGGTAAAAGAGAGCTGCAATGAGTATTATTCACTACTTGCACTGGCAGGAGACAAGACTATATTATCCCAAAAGGATTATAATGATGTGTCTCTATGTGTTGATGAATTAAGAACCAACTCAATAACTAAGGATTTCTTTTATATAGACCCTTGGAATACTGATATTGAGAAGGTGTTTCAATTGAAATTCAAAGCTGAATGGAATGGAATACCAGTGAGATGTATGTTTGATGAGCTTATTGTGGACCACCATAATAAGATTATCTATCCAATAGACTTAAAGACTACTGGGTATCCTGAGGAGAACTTTCAAGACTCCTTTGCTCACTGGAGATATGATATTCAAGCTAAGCTATATACATACATTCTTCAAGAGTGTATCAAGAGAGACCCCTATTTCAGTGAGTTCAAGATTCAACATTATCAATTCATTGTTATCAACAGAAGGACAATTGCTCCTATTGTATGGGAATTTTATGGGAACTTTGGTATGGTAGATTTAAAGGATGAAACAGGTAAGATATATAGGGATTGGAGGAAGATTCTTACAGACCTAAATTATTATCTTACTAATCCTAACTTGAAATATAGTAAGGAAGTGATGGCAAATGATTGTATTATGGAAATAAAGAATTTAGTACCAGCATGACAGAGTTAGAATATTTTAAAGGGGATGAACTGGCAGCCTCAACTTGGAGAAATAAGTATGCAGCAGAGGGAGAGCAAACTCCTGATGATACACATAGAAGATTAGCCAAGGAATTTGCAAGAATTGAGAGTGAATATGATTGGGAATCTTCTAAAGGAGCAAGTAACCTTAAGTTATCAAACTATGGTTATCAAAGACCTAATCTTGATGAAGAGGCTATCTATCAGTTATTCAAGGACTTCAAGTATATTATACCCGGAGGTTCAGTTATGTCTGGTTGTGGAACTGGAGCATTAGTAAGTCTTAGTAATTGCTTTGTAATAGACAGTCCAAAGGACAGTTATGCAGAGATAATGAAGACAAGAAGCCAACAGGCTCAACTTATGAAGAGAAGAGGTGGAGTTGGTTATGACTTATCTCAACTTAGACCAAGAGGGGCTAAGGTTAATAATGCAGCAAGGTCTTCAACTGGTGCAGCATCTTTCATGGATGTATGTTCAGATATAACCAATGAAGTGGCTCAGAATGGAAGAAGAGGTGCTCTTATGTTAAGTATGAGCATTAATCATCCTGATATTGAGGAGTTTATAACCAAGAAGCAGGACTTAACTAAGGTAACTGGGGCTAATATATCAGTTAAGGTTACTGATGAGTTTATGCAAGCAGTGGTAAAGGATGAGGAATATTTTCTTAGGTATCCTGTTAATCTATCTGATAGTTTAATGAGGTTGTATTCCTTAGAGAATTATGAACTGAATAAACTTAATGAGATTAATAGAGGTTTTGTAAAGAAAGTAAGAGCAAGAGAGTTATGGAATACTCTTATGCACTGTGCTTGGAATACTGCTGAACCGGGTATTATGTTTGAAGGAGCAATGCACAACTATTCTCCTGATGGTGTATATCCTAACTTCAAAATGGTTGGAACTAATCCTTGTGGTGAGATACCAATGGGTCCATTTGATAGCTGTAGGTTGATTCATATCAACTTGGCAAGTTATATTGTAGACCCATTTACAGATAAGGCTCACATTGATGAAGAGTTACTCTATATGCACTCTTATGAAGCTATGAGATTAGCTGATGATTTAGTTGATTTAGAGATTGAAGCTGTTGACAGGATTATTAACACAGTGAAGAATGATACTGATGATACTGAGTTCAAGTTATGGAGTAAAATCAAGGAGACTGCAATTCAGGGGAGAAGAGCTGGCTTAGGTTTCACTGGTCTTGCTGATGCAATAGCTATGTTAGGATTGAAGTATGACTCTGATGAAGGTATTAGTCAGGTTGGACAATTAATGAAAGTTATGTTCAAAGGTCAGCTTGATAGTAATATTGATATGGCTATTGAGAGAGGTTCATTCCCTGCTTGGGATAAGCATAAAGAATTATTCTTTGAAGGTGATGAAGTATGTAAACTCACAGGGGAAATGCCTGTTTATGATGGGCATAATGAGTGGTATAATTTCATCTATGATAATTATCCTGACCAAATAGTTAAGATGATTAGAAATGGTAGAAGAAACATAAGTTGGTCTACTGTAGCTCCTACTGGAACTGTAAGTATCATGGCTGGTACAAGCAGTGGTATTGAGCCTGTATTCATGCCTTTCTACCAAAGAAAGAGGAAGTGTATGTCTGAAAGTGACAGGGTAGATTATGTAGATAAGGTAGGTGAGAAATACACCTTGTTTACAGTAGTTCATCCTAACTTGAAAAGGTGGGCAATAGAGAATCTTAATTATTCTGAGGAAGATGTTAATGACTGGAACTTAGGAGTATGGAAGGAAGTCTGGAAAGAAAGTCCTTATTATGGTTCTACTGCACCAGAGATTGATTGGAGACAGAGAGTTAAATTACAGGGAGTAGTTCAGAAATATATCACTCACAGTATCAGTAGTACAGTTAATCTGGCTAAGGAAACTACAGAAGAAGAGATTGCTGATATTTATATTGAAGCATGGAAACAGGGATTGAAAGGTATCACTATATACAGAGATGGATGTAGGGAAGGTGTATTAACTAAGGTTGAGAAACCTAAGACTATTGAAGGAAGACAAGCTCCTAAGAGACCAAAAGAACTTGAAGCTGATGCTTATTTGATTAAAGCAAAAGGTGAACAGTTCATTATCTTGGTGGGTATGTTAGAATCTAAACCTTATGAAGTCTTTGCATTCAGACCAAGGAATCCTATTAGCTTTAAACCTCATAAGGGTATTATAACTAAAGTAAGTAAGATGCACTATAGCTTTACATCAGATGTCTTTCATATAGACAATCTTGAGTTAGCTAATGAAAATGTTGAAGAGAATGCAGCTACTTTGTATTCATCTATGTTGTTAAGACATGGGGTGGATATTAAGTATATTGTCAAGACTGCAAAGAAGGTTAATGATAATATCACTTCATTCAGTTCAGCTATGTGCAGAGTACTTAGTAAGTATATCCCTAATGAGGAAATCAAGGGTGAGGTATGTCCTGACTGTGGTGGTACTTTGGTAAGAGAAGGTGGTTGTATTCACTGTAAAGATTGTGGGTATAGTAAATGTTTATAATATGGTTATAAAAACAAGATATAGTATTGGAGATATAGTGTGGTTCCTGAGAAGTAATAAAGTTCTTTCAGCCCCTATAGGAAGAATAGAATATTCTACAGATGGAAAGTTCTATTCTTTATCTTATCAGTTGAAAGGGTATATGGAGACTTTGCATCCTGACAGTTTTCAAGAACATCAACTATTTCAAACTAAGGAGGAATTAATAAATTCATTATGAAAATTAAAGTAAAAGAAATAACAAAAGGTTGTTTTCCTGTAAGGAGTGGAGAGGGTATGTCAGATTGCTATGATTTATTCTTGGCAGAAGATGTAGTCTTGAAGAAAGGAGAGTTAGGTATATTCAAGTTGGGAGTAGCAATGAAACTCCCTAAAGGAATGAGGGCTACTGTTTGGAGTAGAAGCAGTACTCCACCTAAATGGAGTGTACAAATTGCAAACAGTGCAGCTATTATGGATAATACCTATAGTGGTGATGAAGATGAATGGAGAGTAGAATTACTTGCATTCAAAGCTATTACCATTCCTAAAGGAACAAGGGTATGTCAATTTGAGATTGTACCTTCTCAATTTGCTACTGCATGGCAGAAATTAAAGTGGCTATTATCATCAACTCTACTTCTGGAGCCTGTAGAGACTCTTGGAGCAAATAGTAGAGGTGGTATTGGGCAGACAGGAAAGTAATCACTAAAAAAAAACATGAAACATGGAGTTTGTATGGAAAATTGTAGCAATGATAGTGGTACTGGCTTGTGTAGCCATTATTGCAGGAGTTGTTAATGTAATAATGAGCAGGAGGAAGATAGACCCTAAAGTGGGGAGAATCTCATTTAGGGAGTCTATGGATTTGGTTGAATTACCAATTGTCACATTCATGAACAATGGTAAGAAACTAAACTTCCTTCTGGATACTGGTGCATCTTATTCTTCAATTAATGAAGCTGCTCTGGAAGGGTTATCTTATGTAGAGACTGGAGAGACAGGCTTTGGAATGGGAATTGAGGGTACTGTTAAAGAGGATAGAGGTTATATCAGAATGAATGTGGACTATAGAAGTCAAAGCTATGAGGATGATTTCCAAGTAGTAGACTTAAGTCAGGCATTTGGAATGATTAAACAGGAGTATGGTATTAACCTGCATGGAATCTTAGGTAGTACTTTCTTTCAGAAGTATAGGTATGTACTGAATTTTGATGAATTAGTAGCTTATTCAATGGTATGAAAGACTTAATAGAGTTAAAATCAAGAGGTGAGGAACATAATTATCTCAGAAAGTTAAAGAAGGCTGATGGTAGTGAGTCAATGACTTACCTATTAAAGACTTCTACTTACATGATGAGAAGTGGAAATATGCCTAATGGGAAACTATTTATAGACCCAGCAGGAGGTCCAATGATAATTGTGGGTTCATATCTTGAGGAAGCTGAGGCAGTAGTTAAATCCATTGACCATGTAATGGGAATGGGCTATACTATTACCTTTGAAGTACCACCAGAAGAAGAGCAAGAGTTAATTGATGCAATTGTGAATACATGATTTATGTAGTAACTCAACAAATACTACCTGAATCTGACAAGTATGAGATAATATCTCCACAAGCTGCATTATACATGCTCAAGCCTTTAAGAAAGGTTGGCTTAGATACTGAAACCAAAGGGTTTGACCCTTACACAAAAGAACTCATAATGCTCCAGTTGGGGTGTTATGAGTTTCAAGTAGTAATTGACATAACTACTGTAAGCATAGAGTTCTTTAGGGAGTTCTTGGAATCTGACAGACTATTTATTGGTTGGAATATTAAGTTTGACTTAAAGTTCCTGTTACATCAGAAGATAGTTGTAAAAGAATGCTTTGATGGCTTCTTGGCAGAGAAACTTATGTGGTTAGGTTATCCCTCTGGTATTCATGGAATGGGTCTTAAAGCAGCAGGAGAAAGGTATCTTGGTGTTGAATTGGATAAGACTGTTCGTGGTAAAGTGATGTGGGCTGGTCTTTCAGAAGATGTTATTGAGTATGGTGCAAATGATGTAAAGTATCTGGAAAGAATCATGGATGCACAGATGAAGGAACTTGAAAAGAGAAACCTTCAAACTGCTATCATCTATGAAAATAAATCTGTTAATTGGGTAGCATATACTGAATATTGTGGTGTTAAGTTGGACATTGAGAAATGGAAATACAAGATGATTCTTGACAACTTTAATGCCAGAGTATTTGAGGATGCTCTTAGTGATTGGGTAATTGCTGCTGCAAAAGGTGAGCCTTATACCTATCACTATTTACAAGTAGAAGGGTGGGCAGACCCAAAGGATTTACAGAGAGCCAGAGAAAAGATGCAAGGTGAAAGATGTCCAGAGGCAGATATTAAAGGACCTGTAAGAGGGTACTTTGAAGCATGGAAAGTGCCTGTGGATGCAAGGTTGAGTACTAAGTACATCAAGGAAGACCTTCAAGGTGACTTATGGGGTGGTTTCAATAATAAGCCTATTTGTTTGATTAATTGGGATAGTCCTAAACAGGTTATTCCATTATTCAAACATCTTGGTTTTGATTTGTTAGCCAAGGATAAGGAGACAGGTGAGTGGAAGGATAGTGTTGGTGCAGAAGTAATTGAGCCTCAACAAGGTAAGTCCACTATTGCCTATCTTTATTTGCAGTATAAGGCAGCTAAGAAGGTCACTTCCACTTATGGTCAGAATGTAATTGACCAGATAAATGAAAAAAGTGGTAGAGTACATACCAACTTTAATCAGCTTGGAACAGATACAGGAAGGCTCAGTTCAGGTGGTAAGGATAAGGCAAATAAGATTGAATATCTTAATTTTCAGAACTTTCCAGCAGACCCAGAGACAAGGGCTTGCTTTGTAGCAAGTAAGGGAATGAAGTGGATTTCTTGTGACTATAGTGGGCAGGAATCAAGGATTATTGCAGATGTAACTAATGCCCCTGCCATGATTGATTTGTTCAATAATGGTTGTGGTGATGTACATTCACTGGTTGCAAAGATGGCTTTCCCTGATATTATAGGTGATTGTCCTATTGAACAGATAAAGAAGAAGTTTCATGGACTTAGGAATGATGTTAAGTCTCAGGTAGAGTTTCCTATCAATTATGGTGGAGACTGGAACACAATTAAATCTCACTCTGGTAAAAGTGAGCAGGAATCAAAGAGAATATATAATAACTATATGAAGGGTTTCATTGGTATTAAGACCTATCAGGATAGACAGAGAAAGTTTGTCATGGATAATGGTTTTATCATACTTAATCCATTAACTCAACATAAGGCTCTTATATATGACTATGATATGCTCATGGCTATGAAGAGGAGGTTTACTCAACAGTTCTGGGCTGAATATAAACCCTACAAAGGTAAAGAGAATAAGACACTTCCTAAAGCTGTTAAACAACAGATTTATAAGAGGTTTGCTGATGGAGAAAGTCTCAAGGGAATGGTGGGTGTCTACACCTATACTACTAAGAAAGCAGGGAAGGAAGTTCCCAGAGAAGTCTATGTAAGTATAGCAGATGTCTATGTATTACCAGTGAAACATTTCTTCAAAAGGAAATCTGCATCTGAGAAACAGGCAATTAACTATCCTTGTCAAGGCACTGGAGCACTGATGTTTAAGGTAGCTTCTGTATTTCTATGGCAATATATTCTTGAACATAACCTTGTTTTCAAGGTTAAATTCTGTATTCCAGCACATGATGAATGGAATATAGAGGTTCCAGAAGAGATAGCTGATGAAATGACAGAGGTTTTGAAAGATTGTATGAAGAAAGCTGGGGCATTCTTCTGTAGGAAAGTAGAACTTCCTGCTGAGGGGGATGCAGCAGACCATTGGATTCATTAATATGACAGAACAAATTATACTTGGATTAATCCTACTCCTTTCTTGTATAGGGGTAGGATTTCTTATCAAACACCAGAATAAGGTAGATAAGAAAAGAATTTATGTCCATAAAAAGACTGGAGGGCAATATAGACCTGTTTATATATGTCAAATGAAGGACATTACAAGCAGGAAGTGGTTTAAAGCCATAGCTTATATCAGTCTTAAGACAGGAGAAGTTTTTATTAGGGAAAGACAAGATTTCCTTAAACAGTTTGAAACATTAGAAGAATGGGAAAAAGAGAAGTAATACAACAGACAATAGGAGATTTAGCTACATTAGCCAATGAGGTGCAGTACAAGAAGATTACTCCAGAAGAAATCTGTAAAGGATTGGATGCAATAAGGGTTAATCTTGAGGTGCTTGAAGAGAATGATAAGACTCTATCTAATACATCAGCTCACCAATTCAAGGATATAGTTAAAGGAATGATTGAAACTTATGTTAGGAAGAATCATGACTATGGTAATTCCTTTGATAAATCTCTTGATAAGTTTGGTCTTGTAGCATCAGTAGTAAGGATTGGAGATAAGATGAATAGAATTGAGTCTCTGGTTCAAAAGAAAGCTATGGTACAAGATGAATCTATCAGAGATACACTACTTGATATGGCTAATTATGCCATTATGACAGTAATGTGGGTGGATAATCAAAAGAAGTATGATATATGCCAAAGTTAATTTTGTGTAGAGGAATACAAGGGAGTGGTAAGACTACTTGGGCTAAACAGTGGGTACTTGAAGACCCAGAGCATAGAGTAAGATTCAGCAATGATGACATCAGAAATATGCTTGGTAAATATTGGGTTCCAAGTAGAGAAAATCTTGTATCTGATATAAAGAAAGATTTCATGGTGAGTGCTATGGAATTTGGGTATGATATTGTTATTGATAACATGAATCTTAATCCAAAAGAAATAGAGTACTATAAGGACTTGGTTGATAGTACCCTTGGATATGTAAAACCTTATTCAATAGAATGTAAAGATTTCTTTATACCTCCTGAAATATGTATTGAGAGAGACTCTAAGAGAGAAAATCCTATTGGTGAAGAAGTAATAAGAAAGACTTATGAAAGGTATAAAACAATAATTGAAGGATGATTATAGCAGTTGACTTTGATGGAACTTGTGTTACACATGAGTTCCCAAGAGTAGGAGAAGAGATAGGAGCAGCAGAAGTTTTGAAAGAATTGACTGATAAAGGTCATAAGATTATACTGTTCACTATGAGAAGCCATCAGTTGGATGGAGCAGAAGAAACAGAGGAATTTGGTTATGGCAAGACTAAGCCAGCTAAATTACCCAGTGATGGGTTGCAGGATGCAATAGACTGGTTTAAGAAGCATGATATTCCTTTGTTTGGTGTAAATGAAAACCCAACTCAAAAGGATTGGACTTCATCACCTAAACCTTATGCTCACATCTATATTGATGATGCAGCTTTGGGAGTCCCCTTGAAACATAGTTATATTTCTGATAGACCTTATGTGGATTGGGATATAGTTAGATATTATCTTCATGCAAAGGGTATATTATGACATTGAATGAAAAGATAGGTGTCATTCTAAAATAACACAAGGAAGGAGAGGAGTTCTTCAATGCTCTTGACTTTATGATTAAAGGAGATAGAAGCATACTTGAAGACTTTCTCTCATTCTTTATGAATGATGCTGGAAGGAACTTGGAATTACCCTCTACAGGATTAATTGTCAGTGGAGGTTTTGGTAATGCCATTATGACAATGTATGGTGACAGATTGACTGAAAACTTTAGAGAAGTAATTGTCACTAATGGTGGTATTAGATTGGGTAATGAGGCACTTATATTCAAAGATAAGTTGCTTTGTAAGAACTGGATATTCATTGATGATTCCTATTATTTAGGAAGAACAAGAGCTGGTATTTCAGTTGCTTTAAAGAAGATTAGACCTGATGCTTCAATCTATGAGACTTATGTTATCTATGATAGAAGTATGGGTAGAGCAGATAAAGTAAAAAGTATGTATAGATATAATAAATAGTATGGCAGGACAACAAGGAATTTATTGTGCCCCAGACAATATAGTCCCTAATAGAGATAGGGTAGATGTAAGTTGTGCTCCTGATGGAGCAATGCAACTCTGGGTTATGGAATATGAAGTTACTGGTATAGGTAAGGGATGTGCAATGTGCAAGGCTATTAATCCTCAACAGGCAGAGATGCTCTTGAAGAGTAATGGTATATACAATGGGAGTTCATATCTGTATAAAGTAACAAGAATTGAACAAGTGATTGTACCTCCTTGCAATGGTCTTATGGCTGAGCAAGTGGTAACTTATAAAGATGTAGCATCATGAATAAGAAACTTAGGTTATTAGTAACAACTAAATGTCCTAACAAGTGTCCCATGTGTTGTAATAACTCATGGGATTTTTCATCTTTACCAGTAGTGGATAGATGGAACTATGAAGAGATAATGATTACTGGAGGAGAGCCTTTGATTCACACTAACAAAGTGGCTGAATTAATAAGGTCTATTCGAGGAATCAGTGAGGTCTATATGGACATTCCAAAGGTATATGTGTACACTTCAATAGCTGCTTGGGATAGGGTAAGGACTATATTAGGTTATGCAGATGGTATAGTTTTGACTCCTCACAGTCAGAGTGACATTGATAAGTTTGTGGAACTAAACAATATGATGCAAGAGGTTAAGGAAACTAAATCTGATTTCATTAAAGGGAAATCTCTTAGACTTAATCTCTTTGCTGATATGAAACTTCTCCTTCCTGAGCATATTGATTTGTCACTATGGAATGTCAAGGAAATGGAGTGGCTGGAGAATTGTCCACTGCCTCAAGGTGAGGACTTTAGGAGAATTAAAGAACTTTGGTGATGAAGCAATTTACACATAGAGAGTTTGTTAGGGTGGTAGTAGCCAATGGTTTTTATTATAATAGACAAAGTGGAGACCATGCTATCTACCTTAATGAAAAAGGCAGGCATATTAGCATCCCATTAAAACTTGAAAGTGTTATTGCAAGAAGATTAATCAAAGAGAATAATTTAGAGATAAATATTAAGAAACTTAAAAAGGAAAAGAGAATGAGTAATGCACCATTAGGGGCTGATGAAGACCCCAGAGCACCTTGGAATGCACCCCTTGATGTAAAACATAAGAAGTTTGTGAGTGTAACCATATCATATTATGATGAGGTTGAATTACCTCCAGATGCAGAGGAGGAACAGATTAAGGAAGCCCTTGAAGAGAAGGTGAGAAGACAGGACTTTCCTAAGAAAGTTGATTTTGATGAAATTGTAATATTGGATGAGTAAGATTGTAAGATTAGTTCAAGTTACTTCTTGGAAAAGAGCCTTAAATGCTGCAAGAAGAACTATTGGAAAGGCTTTTCTTGATAAAGAGCCTTCTGCTTCATGGGAAGCAAAGATGTTGCTGGCTGAACACAGTCCTATCAGATTGGTAGAATATGATTGGTCATGGGAAGAAATCAGACAATGGGTTACTGCACACTTAGTAAGGCATCATGAAGGTTGTGAAAAGTTTGTTCACACCCAGAGAGGTGATAGAGCAGGTAATAATTACAATAGGGATGAATTGCCTCAAGGTGCTTTAAATGATATGGATATGACAGCTAATGCACAAGCTATCATTAATATCTCAAGGAAGAGATTATGTAGTTGTGCATCTGTAGAGACAAGGGAAGCATGGAAACAAGTATTAGAAGCTATAAAAGAAGTTGACCCAATACTTGTAGACAAGTGTGTGCCTGAGTGTATATATAGAGGCTTTTGTCCTGAGTTCATGAAGCCCTGTGGCTATTCAAAGACAGCTAAATATCAAGAAGATTTGGAGAAGTATAGAAATACTGATTATTAACTAAAAAAAAAAACAATGGTATTTGGAAGTAAGAAACAAGCAGTTATTGCGAAGCCTTCATTTAAGGAAAGGCTGACTGGAGTAAAATCAATGTTTAAGAAAGCATATGAAGATGCTTCAAAGTTGAGTGCAGAAATGCAGGCAGACATTGACAGTAAGAAACAAAAGGTAAAACTTCTTGAGGATGAAATAGGTTTCATCTCTGAAACTCAGAAAGAAGCTCAAGAGTTTATGTCAAATCTTGAAAAGTTCATTTAATGAGAACAAATTTAATTAAGACAAAAGAGCTACCTAAAGTAGTAGAGCCATCTACTACTGATGGTATGCTTGACATGGTAATTGCATTTGATACAACTGGCTCTATGTCAGCTTATATTAATGCAGTAAAGACCCATGTGAAGGAGTTAGTTCCCAAACTATTTAGTTCTAATCCTGATTTAAGGATTGGTATAGTAGCATTTGGTGACTATTGTGATATGAAGAGCAAGGATAACTTTGGTAAGGCTTACCAAGTATTAGGTCTGACTAATGATGAGAATGAAATCATCAAGTTTATCAATGAAGCTCAGAATACAAGTGGTGGGGATGGTGATGAGTTCTATGAACTGGTCATTAAGAAAATCACTGAGGAAACTGCATGGAGAGAAGGTTCTACTAAGGCAGTATTATTGATTGCTGATGCAGCACCTCACAAGGTAGGTTACAGTTATAGAAGCATTGTAAGTAATGCCCAAATTGACTGGAGAGAAGAAGCTAAGAAGGCAAGTAAATTAGGTATCAAATTTGATACCATGACTATTGACCCTATGTATGTTGAGTGGTATAAAGAGCTTTCTGCCATGACAAATGGTGTAAGTGTTCCCTTCAATAATAGTGGTAAAACTTCTCAAGTGATTGAAGCTGCTGCATTAAGTAGAGGTGGGGAAAGAACAAGAGGCTTGTATAAAGCTACTATGGATTCTGTAAAAGATGATGCAGAATTAAGTGCAGTATATACTGCTTATTCAAAAGAAGTAACAGATTAAAATCAAGACAAATGAAAATCAATATTAAAGAGATAGCAGTAGGTGATGTATTCTCAGAAGAGTCACATTACATTGTTGAAGAGATTGGTAAAGATACAATCAAGTTCAAACATACAGAGAGTGGAAAGTCAGTAACATTAGGTTATGGTTATGTTCAAGACCTGCTTAATACTTCTGACCAGTATGACAAAGAAGTAAAAGTGACTAAGGAAGATAAGAAAGATGGTACTCCGGGTATAAGGACAATCTTTGAGGGTATCAAATCTTCTGAGGTATTCACTGTTGTGTTCCAAAAACAGGATAAAGCTAAGACCAAGAAGCAATATGAAGCTGAAAGGGAAGCACAAAGACAAGAGGCTGTAGCTTTGATTGACAAGGCTAAGAAAGCTAAGAAGTCAATGGCTGTAGCTTATAAAGAAGCTCTGGAACACATTCAGAATAACCCTATTAAGGACTTCATTGAAGGAGAAGATAGGGTACTAAGAGGCTACAAGATGCAGTTTGTATCAAGGGATGGTAAGTACAAATGTATGGATATGGATGTTGTAAGAGGTTCAAAAGAAACTGGTGAAAGACTGGTTAATATCAATACAATATCTCAATTGGTTTACAATGGAGTAAAATATGTTGTTGAGTGATGAAGAACTATTAAAATCCTTTGGAATGTGTACTTGCAATCTAAGATTTGCTAAGGAAATTAGAAAGGAATTAATAAGTATAAGAGAACAATGTAAGTCAAATAAATGGGAGTTTACAGACTCCCAAAGACTT
>ULQV01046770.1_pt1 | contig 13791 bp, 10 predicted proteins | sample 1954851 | NCBI WGS metagenome assembly ULQV01 (sample SAMEA4835665, study PRJEB28245) | human gut metagenome | biome: gut microbiome; material: fecal sample | place: Denmark | collected 2008 | reverse complement strand
GATATTATTATATGGTACGCATGTGCGAGAAATGATACAGCATTTTTTACAATAACCTACTGTTTTTCTATTTCGATCCTCAAAACGGATGATTTCAAATTGACTTTTCTCTGCTAAAATCCTGCTTTTTGTGACATACGCATAAAAGACCTGCCTACCTCATCTCAAAACCATATATTTTGTCAAGCAAGCCTCCCTTATCCTACACATTCCGATAAACCTTAACTTTCGGAGAATCGAATATTTGAATCCGGACAGGGAGACCGTACGGAAACAGGTTAGAAAATAGTGGCTATTTTTGAGGGACCAGACACCTCATCTCCATGACGACGGTCCTCATCAATACGACGACCGTCTTCATCGCCGTGAAGTGCCGAACTCGTCATACACAAAGTCGGACTTCATAGCAATGAAGACGGTCGTCATGGCAATTATCTGCGCATCTTACGGGATAAATCGTTTTTCAATCTCTTTTAAGCCCGAAAAAAAGTATGTCAAATGCAACTTGATTCGAGCTTCTTTTCTGTTTTCAGGATCACTTTAAACAATAAGGGGAAGCCTGATAACCTATTCTACCGTTAAGACCTGTTCACCGGATTTGAGTTGATATTCTTTTCCTTTCCAAACGAAAACACCATCCGTACCCGTCGGCAATATAAGACGTGCCGTCAGTTTACCCTTCTTATCGAGTTTGTAGGAAGCAGTCACACTACCCACTGGATGCGGCATCGTACCTGACACTTCTTTCAGGTCACCCAATGACGGAGCGATACGGATAGACTTGAAGCCCGGTGCATTACTGTCTATACCTAACAAGATACGGAAAAACTCAATGTTAGGGCTGGCTCCCCAAGCGTGGCAATCGGAACGGGTCGGTTCGGGCATCTCCGCCCAAGTTGTTAGCCCCAATGCCATCTGGTCTCGCCAAATCTGCAGATTGTCGAGCAGGTGATCTCCCATACCGGCAACCTTCAATGCCTGATGCACATAATAACGGAAGTAGATTGTCGCCTGTATCAATGACGAATCGTTCAATGTACGCTCCATCACCCTCGTAGCCTCCTCGCCTGTCACGATACCAGCCAGTATAGCCAACGAGTTGACATGTTGCGAGAAACTTCGGTGATCATAAGTATCGGCAAACAATCCCCGGGTAGCATCCCAGTATTTCTCCCGGATCGTTCCCCGAATCGCAGAAGCGATCTGTGTATAATGATCCGCTATCGACGGGATGCCGAAAGCCCGTTCCATTTCAGCAGCCGATTCGAGCGTCAAGATATACACCAAGTCCTGAAAAGCAGAATTCCCATCCTTTTCACGTACAGGCTCGCCCGACTGGAAACCGGCAGCCCAGTCGGCAAAGAACCAATGCGGTACATACCCTAGGCTATGATCTCGCTTCAACCACTGCTCGTACCAAGAAAGTACCCCACGATAAGCAGGCAGCAAAGTCTTCATATAAGCCTCATCCCCACGGTACATCCAGTAGTCATGTCCCATACAAATCCACCAAAGTGAGAAGGAAGAAATGAACTGATGTAAACTCGACGGGTAGCGACTCATCGTAATTCCATCTGCTACGACCGACTGCCTCCCCTGCTCGATTGCATTCTTCACCATATAAGCATCATGCGTATTATATAAGGTAATCATCGCCTGGATACGAGTATCGCCGAAATACTGTAACTGCTCATAATAAGGGCAATCCATATAAGTCTCGTTCGCACAAAGACGTGCAGTACGCCAGCCTATCTCTAGCATCTTGTTCAACTCGTCATGTCCGGGTGCAGAAAAAGCGATCTCGCATCGGAAAGGATAAGCAGAGAATGTACCATAGACATCTTCCAGTACAAGCGGTTCGTCAGCAGTCGAGATCGTCAGATCCACATATCGCCACGTACGCCACCAAAGAGTGGTAAAATCGCGCCCCTCGCCCCCGTCGGCAATCACTTTATCTTCATACCCTATGAATCTTTTACCTTCTACCTCATCACGGTTTCCCTTTGCCGGAAACGAATAAGATTTAGTCGTACCCAGCTCCTTGCCTTCATACAGAGCTTCGGCATAGGCAATCGTAATTTCAGCATTCTTGCCGCGACTAAACAAAAGGGAAAGATAGCCCGTTGTCAGCTTGCCATTGTCAAGCAGGAGATGCACCTTGCTATTTGCAGGAACCGTCAGTGAAGTTTTTGTTTTCAGGAATCCGGCAGGAATCTTCACCCCCTCGGATATACGCACAGCCTCAAAACGCTCAGACAGCAAGTCCATCGGGGGAATTGGACAAGGAACAAGCAGGCGTCCAGGATAGTCGCGCGATCCCTTCACTCCTCCCTCGATTCCCGTGTGGGCAGGCAACCACTTACTATCATCGTAAGCAGACTGTTCCCATCCCCAAGGATACTTCGACGCAGAAAGAAGTTCGCCAGGCCCCGCCACATAATAGCCTAAGACAGGCTTGTGCCAAGGAGCATAGGCTTCGTTCTTCATGCACAGCCAGGAAGCATCCGTATTGACCACAGTCTCAACCTCCGTATTTCCTTGTAGAAGGAATCCAGTCTGATTAAAGCTGATCTGTGCAACCGGCTTCTGCTCGGCATAATTCCAGATCACAGCTGCCAACACGTTTTTTCCCTTTATCAGGTAAGGAGCCAGATCGACCGTTTCAAAATTCCAGTTATAGATATCCCCACGTGCAGGTCCAAGTGAGACAAAACGGCCGTTTAAATAAAGCTTGTAACGATTGTCAGCCGTCACATGAACAATAAAGCGGGATGGGACTTCGTCCAGTTCGAACGTCTTGCGCATGTGGTAGACACCATACACATTGGCAGGTTCTCCTGGCATGGAAATCCAGTGTGCTTTCCAGCGTCCGGTAAGAAGTTCGGGATTGATGTCAGTTTGTCGGTAACCTTCCAAACGGATCTGGGCGCCAAGCGACAGATAACAAAGCATAAAAAGAAAAATCAGTACACGTGTCTTCATTCGATACATTGGTATTAGATATTAAACAAATAAGGATAGAGGCAAAAGCCGATCCCTCGGTTCTGAAACTGAATCTCCGTGGAATCGGCTATTAACTGATATTTTAGAAAATCAAATAAACAACTCCGGTTCGCGGCGGACACTAAAGTTCTTATGCAGCATCGCTGTATAAGGAGTATCAAACGTACGGGCACCTTCGGGACATTCCTTCACACAAGCACAACACTTGATACAAGTCGCCGGGTCACTGAACATACGGTCATCGACAATCGAAATAGCCGATACGGGGCATACATCGATACAATATTCGCATTGCGTACACAAGTCCTCATCCGTCACTGGAGCCTGCGGTGTGGAAGGACCTTTCACCTTGTAGGGAAAATTACCTTTCATCTCCAACGGCTTCAGGCAAGAAAGTTCGTCCACCTTTTCGAGCTTCTCCTTGATGGCACGTCCGAACCTGACGGCAGCTTCATGATCGGCCTCATCGGGACGCCCGGCGGCGATGGGCATATCCTTACGGCTGAAAGAATGCTCTCCCACAAAAGCACCTGCCGAAACAGGGACAAAACCGGCATCGACTAACGTGTCGGACAATTCCTTCAACGCATCCTCGTAATCACGGTTACCGTAAACCACGACCGGAACGACCGGAGCCTGATGAGCATGGAAAGCCCGGAGGCGCTCCATCGCCGTTTCGGCTACACGCCCACCATAGACGGGAGCGGCCACGATAGTCAGTTCATCGTCATGGATCTCAAGTTCTTCTGCCGGAGCATCATAAGTAATGTCCGACTCCAGCAATACGTCACCACTCAGTCCTTCCGCAATCGCATAAGCAGTCTTAGCCGAAGTATGCGTCGGAGAGAAATAAATGATATGTACATTCTTATATTCCATATTCCTTATTTTAAAGCTGCTTCAATCCTTTTCATCAGTTCAGCAAATTCCTCGTCGCTATAGCCTTTGGTCGCATATACCACTTTACCAGTCTTGTCAACCAGATAGCTACGCGGGATCAGATTTTTGGCAAATGCGCCATAGATAGCCCGGTTCTTATCAGGAATAAGGGAAAGGTAAAACCTTTCTTTTCGTTATACTTCTGCAATTCAACGTCTGTATGCTCACGCCCGATCATCAACAGGACGAAATCTTTGTTGTCCTTATACTTCGGCCAGAGCATCTTTTGCACCTCTGCAAGCTCCTTCTGACAAGGAGGACACCAGGTTGCAAAAAAATTTACCAAGATCACTTTTCCCTTCAAAGAAGAAGAAGGTACCTGCGTACCATTGTCGTTCATAATCGTAAAAGCCGGCATCTGTTGTCCTTCTTTTACAAGATCACCACTCTCATCCTGCGCCTTTACAACAAAAGCAATGAGAGCAAAAAAGGCAAGGAATACATACTTTTTCATTTTATTACTTTTGCATGCTCTGTGCTACATCGTAGCCTGCTTTCAGAGCCTTAAGGTTCATTTCTACGATTTCTTCGCCTTTAGGTCCGAAGATGCGGCGGATACCATCAGCAATCTTATCATATTCGATGCCAATAAAGGGGGCAGCGGCTCCCAGCATCACGATATTGGCTGCACGAACAGAACCCACCTCCTTGGCGATAGCTTCCACATCCAGCACGACCTTATGCGGCAGTTTCTCCAGTTCTTCATTCACTTTTCCCATCTCCGGATAGTTGGGGATATTGATGAACGGCTGCGAATTGGTCACCAGCCACCCGTCCTTCTTCAGATAAGGCAGATAGCGGAGCGCTTCCATAGGTTCGAGCGAGATGATCAGGTCAGCCTGCCCTAGTGGGATCAGGTCAGACGCAATCGGCTGGTCGGACAGGCGGAGGTTTGACTGCACATCCCCCCCACGCTGGCTCATTCCATGAACTTCGGCTTGCTTCATATACAAACCTTCTTTTAACGCGGCTTCTCCGATAACGGCAGCGATGGAGAGGATGCCCTGTCCTCCCACACCGGATAATATGATGTCTGCTTTCATTTCCTGCTTGCTTTTTTCTTTCTTGTTAATGTCTGGATACATTCACGACGGGGAATCAAGACGGATACGCCTTTATATTCGATCTCTTCACGAATGATCGCTTTCATCTCGTCGTAGTTCTTCTTCAAAGGAACCATGACGCGGATATGGGCCGGATCAACACCGATACCGGCACAAATCGATTCGATACGGCCTGTTCCTGCTGAATCCTGTCCGCCAGTCATAGCCGTTGTCTCGTTATCGGAAATAACGATCGTGATATTCGTGTTTTCATTGACGCAATCAAGCAAGCCAGTCATACCGGAATGCGTGAATGTCGAGTCGCCTATCACTGACACTGCGGGATAAACGCCCGCATCGGAAGCTCCTTTAGCCATCGTGATAGAGGCTCCCATGTCGATACAAGTATCGATCGCCCGGAAAGGAGGCAAAGCCCCTAACGTATAACAGCCGATATCACCGAACACTTTGGCTCCTTTGTACCCGGCCAGAACCTCGTTCAGCGCTTCATACATATCGCGATGTCCGCACCCCTGGCACAATGCAGGCGGACGTTGTTCGACAACCTCCGGAGTGGCATAGTAGCTCTCGATCCGCTTACCCAGCGCCTTACCGACAGCATCGGGAGTCAGCTCACCGTCGCGTTGCAATGTTCCGTCAAGACGGCCATGCACCTGGATACCAATCCCAAGGAAACCTTTCAGTTGCTCCTCGACTACTGGATATCCCTCTTCGAGTACAAGGATTTCCTTGCATTCACGGACGATCTTTTCGACCATTTTGCGAGGTAACGGATACTGGCTGATCTTCAATACCGGATGTTCAAAACCGTCAGGATAGTTCTCCGAAAGATAGTTGAACGCAATACCGGTCGTAATGATGCCGAGCTCCTTATTCGGACCGTCGAAATAGGCATTATAAGGTGAGGCTTCAGAAAAAGCGGTAAACGTATCCTGCGCCGCAATCAACGTCTTAAAGCGCTTACGAGCTAGTGCAGGAAGAAGGATGAAACGCTGACGTCCATCTTCGGGCGTATGCATTTTGTTTTCCACCTTTTGTTCACGTCTGACCACACCTGCACGGGAGTGGGCCATACGGGTAGTGATACGCACCAAAACGGGATAGCCCAGTTTTTCGGATAATTCAAACCCATCATATACCATGTCGTATGCTTCCTGCTGGCTGGCCGGCTCAAGCATCGGGATCATGGCAAAGTTGCCATACATACGATTGTCTTGTTCATTCTGTGAAGAGTGCATCGAAGGATCATCGGCTGTAATAATAATCATACCACCATTGACACCGCTCATAGCAGCATTCATAAAACAGTCGGCGGCAACGTTCAGCCCCACATGCTTCATACAGCAAAGAGCTCGCTTGCCTGCGTAGCTCATACCCAACGCAGCTTCCATTGCAGTTTTTTCATTCGTGCTCCAACGGCAGTGAATCCCCCTTTCCTTTGCGACGGCCGAACCCTGTATAAATTCGGTTATCTCGGTCGAAGGGGTCCCCGGATAGGCATAAACACCGGACAGACCGGCATCGATAGCAGCTTGTGCCACGGCCTCATCCCCTAAAAATAGATGTTTTTCCATGTAACGTTTATTTTGTTTCACTTGATTTTTTCTGTTATCTCTCCACAAAGATAAGACTTTTACCCATATCCGCAACAACCGAGCTATATTGGATTTTTAGTTTCATAGGCATGAAACTGTTGTTTCCCTATGGTGGAACTCTCGTTTCCTTATAATGGCACTGCCGTTTCCCTATAATGAAACGATCGTGGCATACCGGGAAAATGTTTCCATATTGCCTACCGGATTTTCCGTCTGTTCAATTCTGCCCGGTAGCGGTTAGCATTACGATTATGCTCGGCAAGAGTGGCCGCAAAATTATGCCGTCCGGAAAAATCTTCCTTCGCGCACATATATAGATAGTTATGCTTCATGTGGTTCAACACGGCATCCAATCCCCTAATAGTCGGGATACGGAGTGGTCCGGGAGGAAGTCCGGCATGTTTGTAGGTATTGTAGGGAGAATCGATCTCCAGATGTTCGAACAGGATGCGCTGGAGGGAGAAATCGCCTACGGCAAACTTCACGGTCGGATCCGCCTGAAGGGGAATGCCACGCTGCAAGCGATTAATATATAGACCTGCTACAATAGGATATTCGTCTACGGCAGCCGTCTCTTCTTCCACAATAGAGGCAAGAATGGCAACTTCGACCGGTGTCATCCCAATTTCTTTCGCTTTTGCCAAGCGAACGTCATTCCAGAAAATCTTATATTCACGCTGCATACGCTGCATCAACTTCTCAGCGGAAATATTCCAGTATACCTCATAAGTATTCGGAATAAACAGCGCAAGGATCGTCTCAGTCGTAAAACCTAATGATGCACAGTAGACGGAATCAACAAGCAATGGTAGCAGATCATCCTCCTCGATCATTAACTGCCCGGCAAGTCTTTCGGCCAGATCCAACTTGAAGCGTATATTATTAAAAGTGATTCGAGTAGCTTCCTGATGCCCCCGACGCAGGTTGTTAAGCAATGCCAGGTTATTCATACCCGGCTCCACAGCATAACGTCCGGTACGCATATTGGTGGGATATTTCAGCATTCCGGCAAGCTGCTTGAAACTCCCGATACGCCGGCAACCGGCAGAGTCGACCAACTGGCGACAGAGATCGCCAAAATCTTTCTTCTCGTCAATATAAACATATACAGTCTTGCGCGGCTCGAAATCAGGTGCAAGTATCAAACAGTATGCCCAGAATCCCACACCTGCTAACAGGAGGATGATAAACGAGAGGATTCCAACAATGAGAGTATGCTTTCGCATCTTTTTTTTCTCCATATTATATATAGTCTGCTGTATCTCAGAACCGGCCACAAAAATAATATCTTTTTCCCGAATGCCCTACCTCTTTCTAACTTATTCCAAGCATTGCAATCGGGAAGAAAAAAGTGTTCACTTTTGTAGGATTGAAAACCTCTGATTGCCAATCATGTGCAAGAATAAGTCTTTTTTCTTTTAAAATAATACACCAAATGCTTTGTATATTTAAAAACTTAAGCATATCTTTGCAGCGCAATTCAAGGAAATGAGGCGCGAAACTCATGGAAGTGTGGGTGAGTGGCTGAAACCACCAGTTTGCTAAACTGACGTACGGGTAACCGTACCGGGGGTTCGAATCCCCCCGCTTCCGCTCCAAAGGCTGTCAATTGAAAAGTTGACAGCCTTTGTTGTTTTAAACCCACACAAAAAAAAAAACGAAATCACAAAAGAAGGGATCCCGGATCATGATCCGGGATCACACCGGAACCACAAGGGAAAACAAACAAAAAAAAGGCTGCCTTCACAGACAGCCTTACGGGTGAAAAATGGGACTCGAACCCACGACCCTCGGAACCACAATCCGATGCTCTAACCAACTGAGCTATTCTCACCATATTTATCTTATCAAGTGTTTATCTCTTTAAGACGGTGCAAAGATAGAGGTTTTATTTTAAACTGCAAATAATTCGAGCATTTTTTTATTCAAAAATATACTCTTCGACCTCCTTATTGTTACCTTTTAAAAACAAACGCGTATTATTTACATACTTAATCAATGCTGAATCGACTGAAAAAGAGGAATTTTGATTCTTTCCCGACCAAGAGGCCGCCGGAACCACCCGAATATCTTCTTTTCCTTGTTCATTCTTATAACGGGAAGAATAAATCAACGAATATTGTGCGGAAACAATATATCGGCGCAACCCCTTCCGACCTAAAACGACTTTCACCATGACACCCCCATCGGTATGTTCCCGGCTCATGTTCGATATAAAATTACCCAATGAATAAACAACCAGACGGTCGGTAACTCCCTCCTTTCCCCTGCGAAGCTCCATTGGCTGAACAACATGAGGGTGACTGCCTATAACCAGATCGACACCCTGCCGCATCAGCCAATCGGCCAGTTCACGTTGTTCACGGGAAGGTATCCGTTCGTATTCCAATCCCCAATGCATATTAGCTATAATAAAATCCGGATTAAAGAGCTTGGCTTCGGCAATATCACCCTTCATTATCTCCTTATCGATATAATTGATGATTCGGGGTATATCGACTTTCAAACCGTTGGTACCATAGGTATAGTTGAGCATGATGATACGAAAATCCTTCTTACGGAGCAACATCGGATATGTGCGGTGACGGTGATCACAGTCAAGAAAGGTTCCGGTATGACGGATTCCGAGAGAATCCAGTGCCTGGATAGTACGGACAAATCCGCGAGTCCGCCTATCTAAACAATGATTATTGGCTAACAAGAAGAAGTCGAAACCTGCTTTTTGCAAAGCCAAAGCGAAGTCTTCCGGAGCGCTGAAAGCCGGATAACCACTATATGGCTCCCCTCCTAACGGGACTTCGAAGTTCACAACAGCAATATCGGCAGATTTCACCTCTCTCTCGATATTGGCAAAATAGCTACCCAAATCAAAAAAATCTCCCCTCCGGGTATTGTCAAGTTGTTTCTGGTGCATCATGGCATCACCGGCAAACAAAATTGTCAGCGAGTCCTGAGCAGATAAAGACAGAAAGCTCAAAAGACAAAACCCGGAGAGGAGGATTTTCATTTATAAATCTCTTTCTTTCCGGCTAAAAGCGTATTACGCATCAAAGAAATAATCGTCATCGGACCTACACCACCCGGAACCGGCGTGATATAAGAACACTTAGGAGCGACCTCGTCAAACTTAACATCGCCAGTCAACTTAAAGCCGCTTTTGCGAGTCGCATCCGGCACACGTGTCGTTCCCACATCCACGATCACAGCCCCTTCTTTTACCATATCGCCTTTCAGGAATTCGGGGACACCCAATGCCACAATAATAATGTCGGCACTCAAGCACATTTCCTTCAGGTTCTCGGAACGACTGTGGCAAACAGTAACCGTACAATCGCCCGGATAGGCTTTCTGCATCATCAAAGTAGCCATCGGTTTGCCCACGATATTACTACGCCCCAGCACCACGCAATGTTTACCGCGAGTAGGAATCTCGTAACGCCTCAACAGCTCCAAGATGCCAGCCGGAGTTGCCGACACGAAACAAGGGAGACCGATAGACATACGACCCACATTGATCGGATGGAAACCATCTACATCCTTACGGTAGTCGATCGCTTCGATAATCTTCTGTTCAGAGATATGTTTCGGAAGCGGGAGCTGTACGATAAAACCATCCACGTCCGGATCGTTGTTCAGTTCGTCCACTTTGCGAAGAAGTTCTTCTTCGGTAACATCGGCTTCATAACGGATCAGAGACGATTTAAAACCGATCTCATTACATGTCTTGACCTTACTTGCGACATATGTTTCACTTCCTCCATCATGACCGACCAATATGGCAGCCAAATGAGGGATTTTACCACCGGTAGCCTTGATACGGGCCACTTCTTCCGCCATCTCCTGCTTCATCTGAGCCGAAACGGCTTTTCCGTCCAATAGCTTATACTGTTGTTCTTCCATATTCTCTATTATCTTTTCAGGTTTTATCTTCTGAATGAAGGAAATTTCTTGCTTCCCGGTTTGGCAGCCGTCAGCATACGCATCATCTTGCGCGTTTCATCGAATTGCTTGATCAGCTTGTTCACTTCCTGGATCGTCGTACCGCTACCTTTGGCAATACGCTGACGACGTGAACCGTTCAGGATTGCCGGATTCGTACGTTCTTCGGGAGTCATAGAGTAGATGATCGCTTCGATGCTCTTGAAAGCATTGTCGTCAATATCCACATCCTTCAGAGCCTTGCCTACGCCCGGAATCATAGAGGCCAGCTCTTTCAGGTTACCCATCTTCTTGATCTGCTGGATCTGAGAAATAAAGTCGTTGAAGTCGAACTGATTCTTGGCAATTTTCTTCTGCAAGCGTTTGGCCTCTTCTTCATCATACTGCTCCTGCGCACGTTCCACCAAAGAAACGATATCACCCATACCAAGGATACGGTCTGCCATACGTTCAGGGTGGAAGATATCCAAAGCATCCATCTTTTCGCCCGTTCCGACGAACTTGATCGGTTTGTCGACCACCGTTCGGATAGAAAGAGCGGCACCACCGCGAGTATCACCGTCGAGCTTCGTCAGGACAACACCGTCAAAATCGAGACGCTCGTTAAATTCTTTCGCCGTGTTGACAGCATCCTGCCCAGTCATGGAATCGACCACGAACAAGGTTTCATCCGGCTGAATAGCACTCTTGATCGCAGCGATCTCTTTCATCATCTGCTCGTCAATAGCCAAACGACCAGCGGTATCGACAATCACGACATCGTTGCCTTTCGCACGTGCTTCGCGAATCGCGTTCATCGCAATCTCCACCGGATTCTTGTTTTCCAGTTCCATATAAACAGGTACTCCAACCTGTTCGCCGACCACACGCAACTGCTCGATAGCGGCCGGACGATACACGTCACAAGCTGCCAACAGCGGCTTTTTATTTTTCTTAGTCTTCAGCAAATTTGCCAACTTACCTGAAAAAGTCGTTTTACCGGAACCTTGCAAACCGGACATCAGGATGATTGCCGGACTACCCTTCAGATCCAGATCGGTAGCCGTTCCTCCCATCAGGTCTGCCAACTCATCATGCACAATCTTGACCATTAACTGACTGGGCTTAACGGATGTAAGCACATTCTGTCCTAATGCTTTCGCCTTTACCGTATCGGTAAAACCTTTGGCTACTTTATAGTTTACGTCGGCGTCAAGTAATGCTTTACGCACATCTTTCAATGTTTCAGCCACATTGATTTCCGTGATCTTACCTTCACCTTTCAACAGTTTAAACGATCTGTCTAACCTTTCGCTTAAATTCTCAAACATAATTCGTATGTATATTTATTTTATTCTATTTTCTATTCTTCGAATGAGAGGCAAAGGTAAGAAAAACTGACGAATAAAGAAAAGATCACAAATTCCGAGTCAGATTTTCTTATTTTGCCAAGATGCTTTCTTTAAATAAATGACACTTGCGACCAATAAACCGGTATAATACACCACCTCGGTCATGAAACAGATAGCAACCGGCATATGCAAGCGCATTCCGACCACATATATAAACAATGTATAGAAAACAAGGGTAGCCAACTCCATCACAAAAGCCGAACGAGTATTTCCCGTACCCGTCACTCCGTTGAACACGATATTGGCAACCGCTCCGATCAGCAAAGCGCCTGAAATCACATAAAGGGAAGGGATCGAAGCTTGTATCAAAGTCACGTCATTGGTATAAACCGATAATATCGTAGAAGGAATCAGACAAGTGACAGACACAAAAACAGCCATGATTCCTAACGATATCCAAGTTATATGACGAATGATCGGGATAACCTGGTCCTTATGCCCCGCCCCGATGCTGTTACTCACAAACGTATTCGTTGCCGTCGATAAAGAATTGACAGGGATCAATAAAACGATGTAAACACTCCGGACAATATTCGCAACCGCCAGTTCTCGCAGCCCTAAATGTTCCACAGCCACAAACAACATGAAATAAGTACTGAGCGAAATAAAATATTGCAACATCGTAAATATAGAGATATCCAACACACGCCTCAGCAATTTAACATCGAACGATCGAAACTGGCTCAGTGCATACTTCTTGATATCCACCGTCATCCGAGTATAAACCATATAAAACACGATAGACACCGCCTCCGCCATCACCGAAGCGATAGCCGCTCCTTTTATACCCAATTCCGGAAAGCCACAGTTACCGAATATCAACAGGTAGTCCAGCAGCACATTCGTCAACGCCATCACAACAGCATTCAGTGTCAGCACCTTCGTCCGGGTAATACCGATAAACAAAGCACGGAACATCACATTCACAAAAGAGAAAAAGAACCCGAACACACGCCAGTCCAAGAATTCTTCCGTGGCATTCAGAATCGTATCGGAAGAAATCAGTACCCGCATAATATCCCCGGCAAACAGACGTGACAAAATAAACATGACGGCAGCCAACATAAGCAGGAAAAAGACTCCCTGTATCATTACCGGCCCAACTTCCTTATAATTCCGCTCCCCATTACGGCGAGCCATGATGATCTGCGATCCGGTACTAAACCCAAAAGCGATCGTAAAGGCACATATATAATACAAGCCGCCCATTGCCGAAGCTCCTAACTCGATTTCACCGACCCGGCCCAAAAACGCGGTGTCCGTCACATTAATGACATTCTGTGCCAGAAGACTCAAAAAGATTGGATAACTAACATTCCAAATTTGCCTGTTTGTGTACATATTAATATTATTCACGAAGGAAATCCATACTCATAAAAAAAGCCCGCCACATCAGGCGAGCTTCTTCTTTATATGCTATCGCATTTATTTTTCAGCTACCGATGCTTCAATCAGTTTATTGGTTGCCGTATCAGGAAACACAACCGACGGCTTAAATGTTTTCGCCTCCTCAAAATCCATCAAGGCATACGACATAATAATGATGATATCGCCAGGTTGTGCTTTGCGTGCAGCAGCTCCATTCAGACAAACCACTCCCGAACCTCGTTCACCTTTAATGATATACGTTTCAAAACGTTCACCGTTATTATTATTCACAATAGCGACCTTTTCGTTGGCAATCAGATTGGCGGCATCCAGCAAATCCTCGTCAACAGTGATACTTCCTATATAATTCAGATTGGCTTCCGTTACCGTTACCCGGTGAATCTTTGATTTAACTACTTCTATAAACATACGATCTGATTTATGATTTATGATTCCTTAATTCCGCAACACTATAGTTTAACATTATTTATA
>ULQV01044364.1_pt1 | contig 13904 bp, 10 predicted proteins | sample 1954851 | NCBI WGS metagenome assembly ULQV01 (sample SAMEA4835665, study PRJEB28245) | human gut metagenome | biome: gut microbiome; material: fecal sample | place: Denmark | collected 2008 | reverse complement strand
CGGAATGCGTCGGGTGCTTGTGGGGGAATGATATGATATTTGTTTTATGCCTTTACATACTTCCTTTTAGCTATCAGCACTGCCACGATGATACCTATCACCAGCAGTGCCAGTGCTCCGTAGGCGATGCCTTCCGTCACGTGCAGGCTGGGGGGGTCAAAGCGCATTTCTATGGTGTGCTGTCCGGCAGGAACATACATTGTGCGCAGGATATAGTCGGCGCGTGCCAGTTCGGCAGGCTGTCCGTCGATGGTTACGTGCCAGCCGTCCGGATAATAGATTTCGGAGAATACGGCAATACCGTCTTGGGCATTGTTTGTTTCGTACGTCAGGCGGTTAGGTGCGTAACTTGTCAGGCGGATGCTGGAGAGGCTGTCTTTATAACTTTCCGTGGCGCCTTTCAGTACATCCTTGAAGCGGGCATCCACTACGGCTGTCTCTGTGGGTATGATGCTGTCCAGGGCGTCAATCTCTTCGTTGGCGTTGTTCACATACTGCACCTTGTTTACAAACCATGCATTGCCGTAGGCGTGCGGGTTGAGGATGGGAACGGTTTGTCTTTGCTGTCCTGCAGGGAAGATGAAGTATTTGGTGTTCAGCATGTTCAGTACGCGGAACTTATTGGCATCCACGCTGTCCATCTCACCTCCGGCGGTGGCAATGGCCTTGTAGGCCGCCTGCATTTCGGGAGAGATGTGATGCTCTATCATTTCCTGGTAGCGGCGCAGCTTGGCCGGGTGATAACCGCCGACGCTTTTGTGCCAGTAGGAGGTATTGTTGTCATCGAAGGTGCTGGTGGCAAAGTTCAATACACGATAGTCCAAGCTGGTATCTTGCAGTATCAGCTCGTCTGTATTCGTCTTGGTGAAGGTTTCCGTACGGATGGAGTGGGGCACGAACTGGGCATCATTCAGATAGCGCTTGTTGACCCCCCACATATCTGCCAGGCAGAGTATGGTGATACCTGCAATGGTCAGCGAGCTACGCAGCTTGCCGCTTGCATAGAGCCAGAGCAGGCTGCAGCCGATGCCTATGATGATGAAGCTACGCAGGGCGTCGCTGCTGACGAGTTCGGCACGCATCTCTCCCAAGTTGGCAAGGATGCCGGAGAGTTCGTTGGCGGGTATCATCTGCTGGTTGACGGCATTCTGCAGCATCTGTGCCTCTTGGGCGGGCACGTAGCCGGAGCCGATGCTGCCCGGGGCAACGGCAAGCAGCAGGGCGATGCCTGCAGTGAGCAGCAGGCTGATGCCGAGGGGCTTCTTTTCCTGTTTTAAGATTTCCGGCTCTTCGAGCAGGCGTTTCAGGGCAAAGATAGCCAGCAAAGGTATCGTGAACTCTGCTATGACAAGGATGGAGGACACGGCGCGGAACTTGTTGTACAACGGGACGTAATCGATGAAGAAATCCGTCAGCGGCATGAAGTTCTTGCCCCAGGACAAGACGATGGAGAAGAAGGTGGCTCCTATCAATGCCCACTTCAACGGTCCTTTTACGATGAAGCATCCCAGTACGAACAGAAACAAGACGAAGGCTCCGACGTAGACGGGACCCGACGTCATGGGCTGGGTACCGAAATATTGTGTCAGTGAGCCGTACAGACTGCTGTACATCGGGTTTGCCTTGCTCATGGCGGTTTCACTCTGGCTGAGGGCGGCAGATGCTCCGCCTTTGAAGTTGGGCACCAGCAGAGTCAGTGTTTCGTCGATGCCGTAGCTCCACTGGGTGATGTAGTCGCGGTCCAGCCCGCTACTGGTCTGCTTGGCAGCGTCGCCGGTCTGCACCAGTTCGCTTTTGCCGCGCATGGTTTCTTTGCTGTAGGCATAGGTGTGATAGAGGTTGGATACGTTGGCGGCTATGCCGACGAGGGCTGCCACAATCAGTACGGCACTTGCCTTGAAGAACTGGGGCAATGTCTTGGTACGCCATGCTTTCTCGAAGTAGGCTCCCACAAAGAAAAGGATGACGAAGAAGAAGTAATAGGACATTTGCACGTGGTTCGAGGTGATTTGCAGGGCCACGAACAAGGCGGTGAGGATGCCTCCCCACAGCAGTTTCCCACGATAGGCGAGCACGATGCCCGCTATGGTGGGCGGCACGTAGGCAAGGGTGATGAACTTCCAGATGTGTCCGGCGGATATCAGGATAAAGAAATAGGACGAGAATGCCCACATGATACCGCCCAGTCCGGCCAGCCAGACCGGTATGCCGAAGACGCGCAGCAGGATGTAGAAGCCGAGCATCAGCATGAATGTGAGGCACACATAGTCGGGCAGGAAGAGTTGGTAGGCTTTCTGTACCCACTGCAGTGACTTGGTGGAGTCATACGAAGGGGCTATCTGATACATGGGCATACCGCCGAACAGCGAGTTTGTCCAACGGCTGCGTTCGCCCGTCTGTTCGTAATACTCCTTGACTTCTTGTCCTGCCCCTGCTCCTGCAGCCGTGTCGTGCTGAAAGAGAATACGGTTTTCTATATCCGCCGGGAAGAAGTAGGCGAAGGAAAGAAGGACGAATGCCAAGATGGCAATAAGGTCGGGAAGAAGCTTCTTCATGAGTTATAAGTTATGAGTTATCAATTAATCAATTGTGGGGCAAAGATAGTGCAAACCGAATACAGAACTTTCATGCTTGCATGAAAAAGTTTTGTTGAGGTGCAGCCTATCTTCGCTTTTGTGGCAAAGATACATAAATGCAGATTGTTATTGTCACGTTATCGGCAGAATGTTGTACCTTTGCCTTTCCAAAAAAAGATTAAAGTGCTTTAATGGTAATATGCAAGCTTAAATTATTATAGATATGACAATAGGGATAATCAGTGCAATGGACAGCGAACACCGCCGGTTGGTGGAGCGCTTGCAGGATAAGAATACGTCGGGCGATGGTAGTTTCCGCTATGTGGAAGGTACATTGGGCGGTAACCATGTAATCTTGACGCAATGTGGCATCGGTAAGGTGAGTGCAGCGGTAGGAGCTTCGGAACTGATACGGCGCTTTTCTCCGGACTGCATCGTCAGCACCGGTGTGGCGGGCGGCATTGATGCTTGCCTGAAGGTGACGGATGTAGTGGCAAGCCAACGTCTGGTGTATCACGACGTCTGGTGCGGCGACGGTAACGAGTACGGACAAGTGCAAGGTTTTCCCGCCTCTTACGAGGGATGTTCCTCTCTGTTGAAACATGCCTTGTCGCTGAACGAAGCCGGAATGGAAAGCCGCATCCACAGTGGACTTGTCTGTACCGGCGACCAGTTCATCACCAACCGTACGGAGCTGGATACCATCAAGCAACGTTTCCCCGACGGTCTTGCCGTTGATATGGAGTCTGCCGCCATTGCGCAGATTTGCTATCTGTACAATGTTCCTTTTCTCAGCTTCCGCATCATCAGCGACACACCCGGAGTAGAGGACCATGCTTCGCAGTATGCCGATTTCTGGGGAACCATGGCAGAGCGTTCGTTCCTCACGATATGGACCTTCCTCTCCACCCTTCCCAGCAATTTATAACTCATAACTTATAACTCATAACTCATGAAGAAGATTCCCAGTTTTACAATTGACCACATCCGCTTGTTGCGCGGTATTTACGTATCCCGCCAGGATGAAGTGAACGGAGAAACAGTCACTACTTTCGACATCCGTATGAAAGAGCCCAACCGTGAGCCTGCCTTGGGACAAGGTGCTCTGCATACTATCGAACATCTTGCCGCCACCTACCTGCGTAATGACCCGCAGTGGCAGGACAAGATTATCTATTGGGGCCCCATGGGCTGCCTCACCGGTAATTATCTGCTGATGAAAGGTGACTTGAAGCCGCAGGACATACTGGCGCTGATGCAGGACACCTTCCGCTTTGTTGCCGAATATGAAGGTGAAGTCCCCGGTGCCGCTCCGCAAGATTGCGGCAACTACCTGCTCCACGACCTTCCGATGGCTAAATGGGAGTCTGCCAAATACCTGCATGAGGTATTGGAACAGATGAAAGAGGAGAATATGAAATATCCGGAAAAAGAAGAAAAATAAGGGGTTAGGGATTAAGGATTAGGGATGGGTTTATACCTATATTAAAGTCTATGCGACCCCAATAATCCCTAACCCTTAATCCCTTATCCTTTATTATTACACAATCTCAATCCCCTGCTCCTTGCAAAGCTGTAATCCCAGGTCTTTCAGCTTGAATTTCTGTATCTTGCCACTTCCCGTCATGGGGAATTCTTTGATGAAGAAGATATACTTGGGTATCTTGTAGCGGGATATTTTGCCGATGCAGAAGTCTCGTACATCCGATTCGTGCATATCCACTCCTTCGTGCAGGATGATGAAAGCGCCTACGGCTTCACCGTACTTCTTAGAGGGAATACCGGCTACCTGCACGTCTTTTACGCCTTCCAGTTGATAGAGGAACTCTTCTATCTCGCGGGGATAGATATTCTCACCACCGCGGATAATCATGTCCTTGATGCGTCCTGTGATGCGGTAATTGCCGTCCTTGTCCTTCACTCCAAGGTCTCCCGAGTGCAGGAAACCGTTCTCGTCAATGACTTCGGCCGTGGCTTCCGGATTTTTGTAGTAACCCTTCATGGTGTTGTATCCGCGGTTGCACATTTCACCTTGTACGCCTACGGGACACTCTTCTCCGGTTTCGGGGTCGATAACCTTTACTTCCGTATGTTCAAAGTCGTGTCCTACGGTATTGCAACGTACGTCGAACGGGTCGTCTATCCGGGTGGCGGTCATTCCGGGAGCAGCTTCGGTCAGCCCGTAAACGCTGGTTACCTTCATGTACATTTTCTCTTCCACCTGCTTCATCAGCTCTACCGGGCAGAGGGAACCTGCCATGATACCCGTACGGAGGCTGGACATGTCGAACATGTCGAACATCGGATGGTTCAGTTCGGCAATGAACATGGTGGGTACGCCGTAAAGTGCCGTGCAGCGCTCCTTGTGGATAGAGGCGAGCACTACCAGTGGGTTGAAGCGTTCCACCATTACTTCCGTACAGCCGTGTGTCAGGCAGTTCATGGTGGCAAGTACCACGCCAAAGCAGTGGAACAATGGTACGCAGACGCAGAGCTTGTCATCGGCGGTAAACTTCATGTGCTCACCGGTAAGGAAACCGTTGTTGGCAATGTTGTAGTGGGTCAGCATGACGCCTTTCGGGAATCCCGTAGTGCCGGAGGTGTATTGCATGTTCACTACATCGTGGCAAGTGACCTGACTTTTGAGCTCATTCAGGCGGCTGTCTTCTATATTGTCGCCCAAGAGAAGTATTTCGGCCGTGTTGTACATGCCCCGGTGCTTCTCCTGCCCCACGTAGATGACGTTTTTCATATAAGGGAAACGTTCGCTTTTCAAGTGTCCGCGTTGGCAAGTCTTCAGTTCCGGAAGCATGGTATAGGTCATCTGCACAAAGTCACTGTCCTTTTCGCCATTGACGATGCAGAGGGTATGCATGTCGGAGTTCTGGCAGAGATATTCCAGCTCGGACTGTTTGTAGTTGGTGTTTACCGTTACGTAGACGGCACCTATCTTGGCGCAAGCGTATAATAGAGTCAGCCAGTCGGGTACATTGGCTGCCCAGATACCTACGTGTGTTCCCCGTTCCACGCCGATGGCGATAAGTCCTTTGGCCATGTCGTCCACCCGGCGGTTGAACTGGCTCCAGGTGAAGCGCAGGTTGCGGTCAGAGTAAACGATATATTCTTTGTCTGGTGTTGTTTCGGCCCAATGTTCCAACCATTGGCCGAGGGTACGTTCGTATAACATGATGTGGAAGTTGAAAGTGGAAAGTTGAAAGGTGAAAATAGAAAGTATTTATCATTTTCCATTTTCACCTTTCAATTTTCCATTAATTTAAATTGGTGTATAAACTACTGCAAGTATCTTGGCTGCCTGCCCTTCATAGGCGTGTACGTGGGCGGAACGATGGAATCGTAATAGATGCTGTCACCTTCTTCGAGCAGGTAGGTGTTTTTGCCGTAACTGATTTCCATGGTCCCTTCCATCACCATGATGAATTCTTCGCCTTCGTGTGAGGAGAGTACAAAGTCACTGTCGTCCGTAGCGGCCACATCAATGATAAACGGCTCCATATGGCGGTCGGCTTTGGATTTGGAGAGTGAATGATACTCCATATGCTTGCGGCTGTGGATGGCATTGTTGGAGAAACTGATACTGTTCTGCGACTCGTCCTTACGGCAGACCACGGGACCGTTCTCATCCTGGTCGTCAAGAAAAGTTCCCAAACGTACACCCAGTACACGAGCTATCTTGATGAGGGGAGCCAGTGACGGAAGGTCGATGTTGTTTTCTATACGTTCAATCTGTTCGATAGCAAGTCCCGAACGCTGTGCCAGTTCTTCCATACTGATGGATTGGCTTTCACGGAGTGATTTTATTTTTTCTCCTACAATTTTGCTGGTATCCATAATGATAGTATTTTGGGGTCGAAAAGTTATAATTTATAGTTCTTAAACCGCAAAAATAAGAGAAACTTTTACTTGATGCAACATTCTGAGGGAAAATATTGCTGAAATATCTCCGCAGGTCGGCTTATTTGTATAATATTCTTCTGTTCTGTTTCTCTTTCTTCCCCAAAGTTCTGTTTATAGCCGCTTCAAGTCTTGTTCCGATACGTGCTTTCCTTTGTACGCTTTGCCTGCTGCATTGAAACGATAGCTTAGGTTCAGGGAGAAGCTGCGTGAGTCCGGGTTTGCCTTTTTCGTATAGGTCAGCCGGGGACCGAACAGCATGAAGGAGCCATACCGGGAATTCCACAGGTCATTGGCTTGCAGTCCGAGCGTCAGCCTTTTGTTGAAGAATGTTTTGCGGATGCCAGCGTCTATGCCCCAATAGGAACGTTGCAGCATGGCGCCGAAGTTACCTTCGCTCTGGTAGTCGGCATCAAGGGAGAGAATCCACTCGTCCGGAAGCTGGAGACTGTTTTGCAGAAAGAGGTAAATGCTGCCGCGGTTCATATTCTTGCTACTGCCTTGATTGGTGACTTTGAAGAACGGTTGGGCGAAGTAGATGCCGAGCTCCGGTTTCCAGATGCCGACGGTGGGTGACAGATGGGCAGAGGCGGTGAGATACTGCATCCGTTTGAAATTTCCGGTAGTGAAGATGACAACATCCGGATTGTCCTCGTATTCTTTGGTCATGAAGGCAATGGCATTGCGGCGGTATTGGTAGTTAAGTCCGAATTGTACCCACTTGTAAAGGGCCGTGAACTGCAGGTCGTGGTTGGTTTCGGGGGTGAGCAGTGGGTTTCCGCCTTCGTAGATGAAACGGTTGTTATAACTCAGTGTGCTACGTAGCTGGAAGAAGCTGGGGCGGTTACTTTTGGCTGTATAGCTGAGATTGGCTTGGGCTTTGCCGAGAGGAAAGTCTACCGATAGGTTGGGGCACCAGTCATTGTAAGTACGACTTTGACCGGACACGTACTTTTCCTGCTCCCAATAGTCGGAGACGGCATGCTCGAAGCGCAGTCCTGCAAGAAGGCTGATTTTTCCTAATGTCAGTGAGTATTCGGCAAAGACGGCGGACTTGCTTTCGTCGATTCGACTGTCTGTATCGGGAAGTATGTGCTGCCGGTTCAGGAAATTGTCATTTCGCCGGATGAAGGTGTAATCGGCACCGGTCTTCAGTTCACCTTTCCAAAGGGGATGGGTCAGAATCAACTTGGCGGCATAAAGGCGGTTGTCGGCGTGGTTGAAAGAGCTGATGTCGCGATTGCCTTCGGTCTGGCTTTCTTCTTTAGCCTCCTGGTGATTATAACTTTTTCCGTATACCAGGTCGGTGTTGAAGTTTATGTGGAGTTGCTTTATGCTGCCCTGATAGTAGGCATTCAGCTGGTGCCGGTTGGTTTGCTGCAAGTTTTGGGAGGAATGTATGGTGTGATCGGCCAATTCTTCATTTGCCCGGACGGTATATGCCGAATGGTCACTGCTGTGATAATCGGGGGTACGATGAAACTCATAGGAGGCACCGAGGCTGTGTTGGGGGGTGAAGTCGTAACTGGCGCTTGCTTTTCCTCCGGCAAGTAGTCCCTTATTATATAAGTGAACCCGGTTATTTACATCCCATTGTATTTCGGACGGTATCTGGTAGCGAACCTCCTGGTGGCGTTTTCTGTTTTCATAATTGGTGTACAGCATGCCCAGCAGGGACAGTCCTTTCTTCTGATAATTCAGATTGACTTGTCCGTAATGGCTGTTGCGTCTCCGTTGGGTGATTCCTGCACGGAAATTACCGCCAAAACTGTCTCTTTTGTTACGTACGGTGCGTATGCGTACAACGGCTTTAACGGTAGCATCGTACTCTGCACCCGGGTTGGTGATGAGCTCCACTTTTTCAATATCGGCGGCAGAGAGGCGTTGCAGCTCGGAGTTGTCTTGTAGAAGGCGGTTGTCTATATAGATGACCGGTGTCCCTTTGCCAAAAACGGTATACCCCTCATCAGAGGAGCGTAGTCCGGGGATATGTTTCAATACGTCGTTGGCATCATTCAAGGATGCGAGCAGGGTTTGCCGTACGCTTGTCTCCAACTTTCCGCCCTTTAGTCGGAAAACGGGGCGGGCGGCGGTGATGACGGTTTCCGCAAGTAGCACGGCATCGATTTGCAATATCCAGTTGTGGGTACTCCCGGTGGGGCAAGGCTGGCAAAGGGCTTTGTAACCGATGGAAGAAACTTGTAGTAGATAGTTTCCGGGAGCGGGAGGGAGAAGTTCAAAACTACCGTCGCTTCGGCTACACGTTCCTTGTATGAAGGTGGAATCTTCGGAAAGGAGGGCGATGTTGGCAAACTTTATCGGTTGCTTTTCCTCTGTGAGAATTTTACCTCGGATGGAGGGTGTTGCCGGGCTGGTTTGTGCTTTTGTTGTCGTGACGCTCATTAGGAGCAGGGCAAGAATACATATTATCTGTTTCATGTTCCGGTTGTTGTTTGATTTCGGGACACGAAGGTATCCGCTTTCTGCCGGGATGGAAGAAACAAAAAGCGGATAGTTGTCTGACATTTGCCTGACAATAGACTGACAATACTTTCTTTTGTCCTTTTAAAGGGGGAAGATGATTACTTTTCTGTATCCATCTCTCCGGTGAACGAGATGGACTGTTTGTTCATGGGTTGCACATGGATACTGGTAGAACCATCGGGAAAGATGGTGAGGCGGTACTCATAATTGTCTTCATCACTACGGGTCTTGAAGTCTATTTGGATTTTGCCTTTTTTGAGTGCTCTGGTTGTGTATCCGGTGATGGATGCATTGAAATTCAGGCTCTTGCCTCCTCCATACGGAGCATTGTAGGCCACTCCAAAGTAAGGCAGGTAAGAGAAAACGGAGTCGTTTCTGATTTCCAGTGTGTAGTTGGTGGTCAAGTTACGGCTACCGCCTCTCATCGGTTGCATCCGATCTACGTTGATTTTGTATTGTTTAGCAGCAATAGCTTCTTTTACAGCACGTTCAGTGCGCTCTTTCTTTTCGTTACGGTTTTGGGCGGTTGTCGGCATTGCGACAGTCAGGCAGATTAGCCCTAATAGGATAAGTTTGTTAGTCTTCATGATTCTATAATGTTTAGGTTTTTATTTCCAGTCCGTAGGCGCGGCCACGATCTGTTGTTATTCTGAGGTTGCTGTTATCCTCGACAATGGGCTTCAGACGCCGTATCAATGTGTAAAGCGTTTCGTCTGCATTGTCTTTTCCCGGCCATAGCGATTGGCAGATGTCGGATTTGAAAAGTAGGTGTGAGGAAGAAAGGTAGAACATCTCCATCAGTGTGTACTGCATGGGGGTGAGTTTTAGCTTTTCCTGCTGTTCGTTATAGAAGCAGGCTTCCTGGAGGGAAAGCGAAAGGTTGCCGAAGGTAATGAAGTTTTCTTGTTGCTGCCCGTTACTGGCATTAGTCTTTGTGCGCCGACGGAAATAGAAAAAGGTGAATCCTCCCCACAGCAGGGCGGCCAATAGCAATGTTGCCGGAATTGTCTGCTTGGATAAGCTGAACAGCATGGTAGCTGAGCAACGGGCATATCCCCGGAAGGAAAGTGTCAGTCCAGATGCATCGGCTGTGGTGGAGAGCCATACCAATGTGTCGCTGGCAAGACATCCGGCAGGAATCTCATTGAATACGGTGGCGGGAGAGTTCTTTTTCAGTATATGCAGCGAAAGGGTAGAGACATCTTTCAATCCGGTGATGGACAATGCTTCGGTAAAGGCTCTGTGGGAACCGTTTACAGAAACGGGGGCACCTATCACTTCTTGTAGTTTGGCATAAGTCTGGATTGTGTCCGCATTCAACCATAATCCCTTGTTCTGCAATACTGTGCGTTGCAGTGCCTGGTTCAGGTCAGAGACCACACGTTGTTCTGCCTGCGAATAGCTGCGATAACCGAAGCCGAATGATAGCAGTATCAATAGAAAAGTGATTGCTATCGAAAGATTTGCTGCTGATACTTTTCTTTTCATGGATACAAAATTAGGTATAAATCGGATTATAAACAAAAAAGGAAGTTTCCTTTTGGAAAACTTCCTTTTTTGATGGTTTTGCCGCAAGTAGATTACTTACGCAAGCCGAGTTCTTTGACGATAGCACGATATCTGGTGATGTCGCGGTCCTTCAGATAAGTCAGCAACGCACGGCGTTTACCTACCAACATAGTCAAAGCTCTTTCTGTACTATAATCCTTTCTGTTGAGCTTAAGGTGCTCAGTCAGACGAGCAATACGGTAGGAAAACAAAGCTATCTGAGCCTCAGCTGAGCCAGTATCAGTGTTAGACTTTCCGTATTTGCCGAAGATTTCTTGCTTTTTAGCAGCGTCTAAATACATAATGTTTAATTAAAAGTTATTATAAATATTCCCTTTCGGGGCTGCAAAGATAGGGATAAACTTTTATATCACAATGATATTCAGCAAAAAAATCATATCTATACTGCATATCTAATCCAAAATCACTAACTTTGTCGCTTGAAAATAATAGGTATTATATGCAAAAGATTAGAAACATTGCAATTATTGCCCATGTGGACCATGGGAAAACGACGCTCGTTGACAAGATGCTTTTGGCCGGAAACCTTTTCCGCAGCAACCAGAGCACAGGTGAATTAATGTTGGATAACAATGACCTGGAGCGTGAACGAGGTATAACGATTCTCTCAAAGAACGTTTCTATCAACTACAAAGACACCAAGATTAACATTATTGATACTCCGGGACACAGTGACTTCGGAGGTGAAGTGGAACGTGTATTGAATATGGCGGATGGATGCATTCTGCTTGTGGATGCTTTCGAAGGTCCTATGCCGCAGACACGGTTTGTATTGCAGAAAGCTCTGCAGATTGGTCTGAAACCTATCGTTGTTGTGAATAAGGTGGATAAGCCAAATTGCCGTCCCGAAGAAGTGTACGAGATGGTGTTCGACTTGATGTTCAGCCTGAATGCAACCGAGGACCAGCTGGATTTCCCCGTTATCTACGGTTCTGCCAAGAATAATTGGATGAGTACCGACTGGCAGCAGCCGACTGATAACATTTATCCGCTTCTGGACTGTATCTTGGAGAATATTCCTGCCCCCGAACAGTTGGAGGGTACACCGCAAATGCTGGTTACTTCGCTGGATTATTCTTCGTATACCGGGCGTATTGCTGTGGGCCGCGTACACCGTGGCATATTGAAAGAAGGCATGAATGTGTCTTTGGCAAAGCGTGACGGGAGTATCGTGAAATCAAAAATCAAGGAATTGCATACATTCGAAGGTATGGGCCGTGTAAAGGTGCAGGAAGTGTCTTCCGGTGACATCTGTGCGTTGGTAGGTATCGAAGGATTCGAAATCGGAGATACGGTCTGCGATTACGAAAATCCGGAAGCGTTGCCGCCTATTGCCATTGATGAACCTACGATGAGTATGCTCTTCACCATTAATGACTCTCCGTTCTTCGGTAAGGAAGGTAAGTTTGTTACTTCCCGCCACATCCACGACCGTTTGATGAAGGAGTTGGATAAGAATCTTGCACTTCGCGTGCGCAAGAGCGAGGAAGACGGCAAGTGGATTGTTTCCGGCCGTGGCGTGCTTCATCTTTCCGTACTGATTGAGACCATGCGTCGTGAAGGGTATGAGTTGCAGGTAGGGCAACCGCAGGTAATCTTCAAGGAGATTGACGGCGTGAAATGCGAACCTATTGAAGAGCTTACCATCAATGTTCCCGAAGAATATGCCAGCAAGATGATTGATATGGTGACCCGTCGTAAAGGTGAAATGGTGAAGATGGAAAGTGCCGGCGAACGTGTAAATCTTGAGTTCGACATGCCGTCGCGCGGTATCATCGGTCTGCGTACCAATGTGTTGACCGCTTCTGCCGGCGAGGCTATCATGGCACACCGTTTTAAGGAATATCAACCGTATAAGGGTGAGATTGAACGGCGTACCAACGGTTCTATGATTGCCATGGAGTCCGGTACGGCTTTTGCCTATGCCATTGACAAGTTGCAGGACCGCGGCAAATTCTTCATTTTCCCGCAGGAAGAGGTTTATGCAGGTCAGGTAGTGGGCGAGCATTCCCATGACAACGACTTGGTGATTAATGTAACGAAGTCCAAGAAGCTTACCAATATGCGTGCCAGTGGTTCGGATGACAAGGCACGTCTGATTCCTCCCGTACAGTTCTCTCTTGAGGAGGCACTGGAGTACATCAAGGAGGATGAATATGTGGAAGTTACTCCTAAATCAATGCGTATGCGTAAGGTTATCCTCGATGAGCTTGAGCGTAAACGCGCAAACAAGAACTGATAAACAGAAGAGTTTTAGTTGTTATATATGAAAGGAGTGCCCCGCCGAAAGGTGAGGCACTCCTTTTTATTGTCGTCATTCAAACGAAAGTCAATCGATGAATTTTACCTTTGCCGCATTACGGGGTTTGGCAGTGGGCGTTTCGTCCGGATAGCCGAAAGCGATACAGTAAAGTAGCTGATAGCCTTCCGGAATATCCAGTTTCTTCAGGTATTCGGCAGCAGCCGGAGTAGAGGTCATGAAGCGCGTGGGACCGCCCAAGCAGCAAGAACCGATTCCCATGGACCAGGCTGATAGAATCATATTCTCACCCAGCAGTCCGCAGTCAATCTGCGAAAGGTCATAAGACGGGTCATTGGCAATAAATACTACTGTAGAAGCGTTGCGAAACATGTTCTTGAATTTCGGGTCTTCGGCGGCTTTGGGATTTTCCTTCTTGTAGATTTCCGTGATGCCGTTGATGAAATCCGGGTTATCCACTACACGCACTTCCCACGATTGCTTGTTCTGTCCGTTGGGTGCATTGATACCGCAATCCAGGATAATCTGCATGGTGTCGCGATTCACGGCTTGCGGTTTGTACTGGCGGATGCTGCGGCGTGACATGATGGTTTCAATCACCGCATTCTCTTTGCTTTCATTTGCATTGGCAACTTGGGTCTCTTTCTGGACCTGGGCACCGCAACTGCAGAGCAGTAACAAACTTGCGCCTGCCAACATCAATCTGATACTTTTCATATTGCTTTATTTGAATAATGGTTTCTGCAAAACTACTAAAACTTTCGGATTATCAATGAGATAGAGATATTAAAAAAGAAAAAAGGCATCTCCCGGAGGAGATACCTTTTCCATATGTTTCTAACTTTATTGTCAGATTAGAGCTTCGGACCAGCAGCAACCAAAGCCTTACCAGCTTCGTTGCCAGTGAACTTAGCGAAGTTCTTGATGAAGCGACCAGCCAGGTCTTTTGCTTTTTCTTCCCATTGGCAAGCGCATTCGTAAGTATCGCGAGGATCAAGAATCTTCGGATCTACATTAGGCAATTCAGTAGGAACCACGAAGTCGAAGAAAGGAATAACCTTCGTCGGAGCCTTGTCGATAGAACCGTCGAGGATAGCGTCGAT
>ULQV01057508.1_pt1 | contig 14012 bp, 9 predicted proteins | sample 1954851 | NCBI WGS metagenome assembly ULQV01 (sample SAMEA4835665, study PRJEB28245) | human gut metagenome | biome: gut microbiome; material: fecal sample | place: Denmark | collected 2008 | reverse complement strand
GTCGCGCTGCTTGCCTTCAGGCCGTGCTCTTTCGCAACGGATGCGTCGATGGTGACGGTGTAATCGCCATCATCGGCAACGGAAAACGCCCACTTGCCGTCCGCCGCGGTTTTGGTTTCCGCCGTTGCCTTGCCGGACAGCGTGATGGTGACGTCGGCGATCGGCTTCTTGTCGGCGTCCTGCAGGATGCCGTTGACGCAGCCGTTGCTGGCGGTCGGATTGCATTCATCGACGGCCTGCGCGCCGGAATCGGCTGCGGACGCGATGGCGGGAGGGAGTACGAAAAGCATCGAGAGAACGGCGACAATCGAACAGAGTATGACGATTCCCGGTCGACGATGCCGTGTGAGATACGTTACGGCTGTCATAGGTTTTTCCTCTCTTGTTGTTTTCACAACGTAGGAGAGGAAACAGCTCGCGCGGTTGCGCTCAGATTTCCTGAACGTTACCCGATGACCGCCCGTGTAACGTGAAAATTACGCGCGGCCGAGCCGGTGACAGCTATGCGTGGCCGCCCAGCATGGCGATGCCGAATCCGAGCGCCACGCAGGCGAGCGGCACCGCGACCGTGGCAGCGCCATAGCCCAGGGCCATGGCGAAACGGCGTTTGCGAATCAGCGACAGCACCTCGTTGATCGCCGACGAGAATGTTGAGAATCCGCCGAGGAACCCCACAACGAACGTCATTACCGTGCCCATATCAACCGACTGCGCATAGTACGACATCATGGCGATGCCGGCGCACAGGGAGGCGACGCCGTTGATGACGAGCGTGGCCAGGGGGAAGCTGTGGTTGCCGTCACGGTTCCAGCTGCGTTGGATCGACACGTCAAGCACATAACGGGCCATGGCGCCGATGCCGCCGAACAGGCAGATCATCCAGGTCATCAGCGCACCTCCCCTGTGGTCGGGTCGGCGACGAGCGGGATTTCCGCGGTGACCGGCTTGGGTTCGAAGCTGGGCAGAGGTGCGACGGGTTGCGATGACTGCGGCTGCGATTCGATTTTCGGCACCTGCCCGGTCTGCGCGACCTGCTGGGCGACCTGGGCCGCCTGCTGTGCCGCCTGCGCGGCCTCCAACGCGGCCTGCGCGGCCGAATGCGCCGCATCCGCCACCTTCACGTGGCGCACGCCCTGCGCGTCCGGCACGTTGTTCTGCACGTTTTGCGCGTCCGGCACGTCCGATTCGCCCGAATCGGCCATGGGGACCGTCTGCGTAACACTCTGCGTAGCCGATACTGCAGTGTCGGTCATCTGGACGTTCTGCACAGTGTCGTACGCGTCCGATTCACCCGAATCGGACATTGAGGATACGGAAGCCGTGGAAGCATCGGCGATCGCGTTACGGACCCGCTTGCGTGTGCCGCGCGCCAGCAACGCCTGCATCAGCGCCACGCCAACCGCGGCCGCGATCAGACCGCCGGCGAAACTTCCCGCAAGATAGCCGAGCGCGCTGCCGAAACGCTGCTCGCGCATGCCTTCCATGGTTTCCAACATCACGCCGGACATCGTCGACAGTCCGCCAAGCAAACCAAGCCCGACGCCACGGCTGACGACCTGCCGCACCCTGCGGCGCAGCCACGACGCGGTCGCCATGTATTCGGTCAGCATCGCAAACAGGAAGCAGGCGAGCATATTCGACACGAACGTGCCCACCACGAACGGCGAACCGTTCACCGACGGCAGCAGCAGGTCCGTGGCGCGACGGAACCCGACGCCGACGAAGCCGCCGACGAACACCACGAGATACATCAGACCATCGGCAAGAGGGTTGAATCGCGCCTGCATGCGTTTCATCGGCGCGAGCGGAATCTGCGGCGGATGCTTGGATGCGGCGGCACCGGACGGGCGCACATCCGCGCGCGCCACTTCGGCGACGTCGATCGACTGTGTGGCGGGATTCGGCTCATCACCCGCGTTTGGCGAGTCTGCCGCCCGTTGTTCTTGCGATTCCATCACGTTCCCCTTGTACTTGGCTTTCCGCGGACAGCGTCGTTCCACCCCAGCCATACGGCAACGAGCTGGCCGCAGGTGCCGTCTTCCTAACCTTGTACGAGTCTACACGTGCGTTGCAACCAAACATCGAACATGTCCGATTCGATGGATAACTGTGGATAACTTCGGGTGGCCCTAGACGTCTACGAATGGTTATGGAAGACAGTAAGGCCGCGTCAGACGGACACGTCGCACAGCCGCCGCATCGCATGCCGTGCGTCGCTTTCGTCCTCGCCGCTGAACAACACGACCAGATAGTCGCCGGCGCGCAGCCGCGTATCGCCATGCGGCACGATCTGCCGTTCTCCGCGACGCAGGCCGATCACCAGACAGCCGTACGGCCAGCGCACGTCACGCATCAGCTTGCCGTCCGCGGTCGCGCCCATTTCCACAGGCAGTTCCATGATGCCGTTGTCGATGCGATTGGCGATTGCCGTCGTGCCTCCTTGCGCGCGCATGTACCGTTCCAGCAGCTCGCCGTAGATCGGTTTCGTACGCAGCAGGTCGGAGACGAGCAGTGCGATGAACGCGACGGCGGCGACCGGCAGCATGTGCGTCAACGTGCCGGACATTTCCACGGCCAGCAGAATCGACGTGATCGGTGTTTTCACGGACGCGGCCAGCGTGCCCGTCATCACGCATACCGCGAAAATCGCCACGGAATCGGACGGCAGGTTGCCGAACTGGCGCAACGTCTCGCCGCAGATACCGCCGGCGAGCGAACCCACCGCGAGAATCGGCATGAAAATGCCGCCGGGAGCGCCTGAACCGAAGCTGGTGGAGGTGAACAGCACTTTCGCCACGAACAGCACGCACAGCATGCCCAAGCCGACGCGCGCATGCTCGGCCATGGCGATCAGGTTCGAGCCGCCGCCGAGCACGTCAGGCAGCCAAATGCCGATTGGCAGCGCGAGTGCGATCGCGATCAAAGGGCGGCTCCATGCGGGAAGCTTGCCGTACAGCGTTTGGAAGCCGAGCAGCGAACGGTTCATCAGCGAACCAACCAAACCGGCCACCAATCCCAGCGGAATCAGCCACCCGTATTCGCCGAGCGGCAGTTGGCCGATGGTGCCGAAGTCAAGCACCGGACGCAGGCCGAAACAGTATTTCGATACGAAATCGGCGGTCAGGGACGCGGCGGTGGCGCCCATCAGAATCGCGGGCGAAAAACTGCGATGCACCCCTTCCAAAGCGAACATCATGCCGGACAGCGGTGCGCTGAACGCGGCGGACAGGCCGGCCGCGGCACCGGCGGTGACCAGATAATGCTCCTGCACGTCCTCACGTTTCTTGCCGCGCAGCCGGTGCGATAGGAACTGCGCGCCCGATGCGCCGATTTGGATGGACGGTCCTTCGCGGCCGAGCGAGAGGCCGAAGAGCGATCCGAGCAGGCCTCCGATGAAGCGAACCGGCAGAATCGTCTGCCATCGCATTTTCAGGCCGCAGATCACCACGCCGTTGGTTTGCGGAATGCCGCTGCCGCCGGCCATCGGCTCTTTTTTGACCATCCATGCGATGGCGAGCGCGGCTGCGATTGCGGCGACCGCCCACGGTGCGACCAGCCACGGGGTTTCGCGGATGCGCGCGTAGATCCAGCGCGCGGTGTCGGTGCCGTATTCGATGCCGAGACGGTAGAGGACGACGAGGAAGCCGGAAATCAGGCCGACGAGAATGCCGGCAGCGGCCATCTTCCATTTCAGGTGGTCGAATCGCGGGACCAGTTTGCTGAACCTGTCAAACCTGTCGAACCTGTCGTTAGGCGGCATTGCAGTCATCGCACTCCCCTTTTCCGTTCCTCCGCCGCGCACCCCGTCGGTGTGTATGCGGTGTGCGTCATACGCGCACGCCATCGCACACACCATACGCAAAGTGCCGGCAGGCACAGGCCCACCGGCACTTGTCATTGACGTTCGTTACCGACGTTCATATCGACGAATCAGCCGAATCAGCTTCAGTCGATCAGCGAGTTGATCTGGATGATGTGGTCGCGCTGCGGGCCGGTGCCGATCACGGAAATGCGGCAGCCGGACAGTTCCTCAAGACGCTTGACGTAATCCTGGCAGGTCTTCGGCAGATCGTTGAAGTCATGGACCTGGGAAATGTCCTCGTCCCAACCCGGCATGGACTCATAAATCGGCTTCGCGGCGGCGAACTCGGCCTGGTCGGTCGGCATATCGTCGCGACGCTCGCCGTTGACGTCGTACGCCACGCACAGCGGGATTTCCTTGAGGCCGGTGAGCACGTCGAGCTTGGTGAGCACGATGTCGGTCAGGCCGTTGACCTGGGCCGCGTAACGGTTGACGACCGCGTCGAACCAACCGCAGCGACGCGGGCGACCGGTGGTCACGCCGTACTCGTGGCCTTGGGCGCGCAGCCATTCGCCTTCCTCGCCGAACAGTTCGGTCGGGAACGGGCCTTCGCCCACGCGGGTCACATACGCCTTGGAGACGCCGATCACGCGGGTGATCTTGGTCGGGCCAACGCCGGTGCCGGTGCAGGCGCCGCCGGCGGTCGGGTTGGAGGAAGTCACGAACGGGTAGGTGCCGTGGTCCACGTCGAGCATGGTGGCCTGGCCGCCTTCGAACAGCACGGTCTTACCCTCGTCGAGCGCCTTGTTGAGCACCAGGGAGGTGTTGGCCACGTACGGCTTCAGGCGTTCGCCGAGCTTGAGCAGCTCGTCAGTGGTCTCGTCCACGTCGATCGGGCGACGGTTGTACAGCTTGACGAGCATCTGGTTCTTCTGATGCAGGCTGGCCTCGACCTTGTCATGCAGGTGCTCCGCGTTGAACAGGTCGTGCACGCGGATGCCCACGCGGTTGATCTTGTCGGCGTATGCCGGGCCGATGCCGCGGCCGGTGGTGCCGATCTTGTGCTTGCCGAGGAAGCGTTCGGTCACCTTGTCGAGCACGCGGTGATACGGGGCGATGATGTGCGCGCTTTCGCTCACCAGCAGTCGGGAGCAGTCCACGCCACGGCTTTCAAGGCCGTCGATCTCCTGGAAAAGCACTTCCGGATCGACGACGACGCCGTTGCCGATGACGGGGGTCGTCGTCGGACTGATGATGCCGGACGGCAGCAGATGCAGCGCATACGATTCGTCGCCGACCACCACAGTATGGCCAGCGTTATTGCCGCCGTTGAAGCGGGCGACGTAGTCGACCTTCGTGCCGATCAGATCCGTTGCCTTGCCTTTGCCCTCGTCTCCCCACTGGGCACCGATCAAAACAATTCCAGGCATGTTGTTGCACCTCCGTGCGTACGCGATTCTGCCTTAAGCCTTGCGCCTAAAGCCTTACAAAGGTTACTCTTCACCCTCTACCGGGTCTGAGGGATGCTCACGGCTCCGGACCGACCGTAATCGGATTGCAACCGGTCCGAAAAACAGACCAGAAAACGCCCGAAAACAGTTCGAAAGACCGTTGGCTAGTTCAGCGCGCGCCCGGCACTGCCGAGCTGCTTGCATGCTTCGACCACACGCGCGGCCATCGCGGATTCAGCTTCACGACCCCAGGATCGCGGATCGTACAGCTTCTTGTTGCCCACCTCACCGTCGATTTTGAGCACCGAATCATAGTTGGAGAACATGTGACCGGCCACCGCACGGCTGAATGCGTACTGCGTATCGGTGTCGATGTTCATCTTCACCACGCCGTAGCTCACGGCCTGCGCGATCTCCTCCGGCGCGGAGCCGGAACCGCCGTGGAACACCAGGGCGAACGGTTTACCGGGAGCGACATCCAGCGAGTGCGCGGGGTCGGGCATTTCGCCGGCCTTGATCGCGAGCGCGACCGTGGTCTGGATTTCGTCGAGCAGTTCGGGGCGCAGTTTCACCACGCCCGGTTTGTATGCGCCGTGCACGTTGCCGAAGGTGAAGGCGGCCATGTAGCGTCCGCGCTCGCCGAGGCCGAGTCGTTGCGCGACGGTGATGCCTTGCGCGGGCGTGGAATACAGTTTGTCATTGATTTCGGCGCTGTGCCCGTCTTCTTCGCCACCGACCGCGCCGATTTCGATTTCCAGCACGGTGTGCGCGGCTTGGGATTTGTCGAGCAGTTCTTCTGCGATGTCGAGGTTTTCACCCAGCGGCACTGTGGAACCGTCCCACATGTGTGACTGGAAGGTCGGTTCCTGACCGTGCTTCACCTGTTCGACTTCATGGTCGAGCAAGAGGCGCACCCATTCGTCCAAATACTGTTTGGCGCAGTGGTCGGTGTGCAGGGCGATGGTGATGTTGGGGTATTTCGCCGCGACTTCGTGCGCAAAGGCTGCGAAGGCAAGCGAGCCGGTGACGCGGTCGTTGACGCGTTGCCCGGAGAAGTAGGCGGCGCCGCCTACGGAGACTTGGATGATGCCATCGGATTCCGCCTCGGCGAAACCCTGGAGTGCGGCGTTCAAGGTCTGCGTGCTGGTCACATTGATCGCGGGATAGGCGTAACCGCCGCGGCGTGCGGCGTCCAGCATTTGCGCATAACGTTCCGGCGTTGCAATAGTCATGCCTCCATTATCGCCCAACCCTATCCCACTTGTCATGTGACAACATTCGCCATCTTTCCTTTCCGTTTTCCCGACCGTCCGCTCCATATCCAGGTCGCCCGCCCCACTAGAGCCATATGCCGAGCGTTTTCGTCTCATATCCCGACACTTGCGGGACCGACCGATAAACATGGCGAAACCATTGCGATTGTTCCATCGGAAGTCATAGAATATCCACCGGATCGCGCGACGAAGAGCCCAACCGGGTGTTCCCGCACGGGCATGCCGCCGCACGTAGATGTTGCGACCAATACCCGCGAGGAGGCTTGATGCACCAGGTTTTCGCCATCTTCCTTCGAGACGTGAAACGCATTCTGAAGAACCCCGTGGCGCTCGTCGTCACGCTGGGTGTGGCCATCATCCCATCACTGTACGCATGGTGCAATATCCTCGCCAACTGGGACCCGTACGCGAACACGGGCAACATCCAAGTCGCTGTGGCGAACGAGGACAAGGGCACAACCTCCACGCTGGTCGGCCATCTCGACGCTGGCCAGCAGACCGTCAACCAGCTTAAGAAGAACCATCAGCTCGGCTGGCGTTTCGTTCCCAAGCAGCAAGCCATCGAAGGCGTGGAATCCGGCAAATACTATGCGGCGATCGTACTGCCGGAAGACTTCAGCTCCAGACTAATCGGCACCGTCACCGGTAAAGGCGACCGACCGTCGATCACGTACTACATCAACGAAAAGCTGAACGCGATCGCGCCGAAAATCACCGATACGGGCGCGACCACGATCGACGAGCAGATCAACACCACTTTCGTTTCCAGCGTGGCCGACGCCGTGGCAAAGGAAGTGAAGGAGGCAGCGGGAGAAACCACCGGCAGCGTGAAAAGCGCGCAAAGCGACGTCATCAACGATCTGACCGACACCATCAACCAGCTCGAAACCGTCCAACAGCAGCTGCGCGACACCCGTTCCACGCTCGACAAGGCCCTCACCACCATCGATTCGGCCAAACAGTCCAACATCGCGCTCGCCTCGGAAATCACCAACTCGCTTGACACCGTCGGCAAGGCGTCCGACTTGCTGAGCGAGACGCGCACACAAACCGAACGATTCTCGAACACGCTGGTCGGAGCGCTCGACAACGGCAGCACGCAACTGTCCGGCCTGCAGGTCAACGTGAGCAATGCCACCGGCACCATGCTCAGCGGACTGAACACCACGCAGGACGCGCTCGACCAAGTGTCCAGCACCATGCATCACGTCAACGCCACCACCGGCAATGTGCTCGACGGCGTGGAGAAGGCGTTGCAGGCCAGCCAGCTGGATCCGAACAGCCAAACGTATAAGGATCTTTCCGCGCAGCTCGCCGAAGCCCGCAAACAGCTGACGTTCCAGCAGCAGCGCATCGACGCCTTCGATCAGGACACCACGGCTGCGATCAACGCGGGGAAGAACACCGCGAACGGGTTCAACGACGATGTCACCACGCTGGCGAAGAACGGCACGGCGTCGATGGCGAGCGCACGCACGACCATCACCGGCACGGTCATGCCGAATCTCAACACCGGGCTCGATACACTCAGCCTAGCCAATGGGTCGCTGTCCGGCACGCTTACCACGCTGCAAAGCACGCTGGAACAGGGCAACGGGCTGCTCGACCAGTTGTCGCGCACCGTGACCCAAACGAACACCACCATTGCTGGCACGCAGACACAGCTCGCCAATCTCGCCAAACAGCTCAACACCACGCGCACCGATGTGGCCGCGTTGAGCAGTTCGGCGATGTTCCAGCAGCTTTCCCAAGCGCTCGGACTTGACGCGAGCGAGGTCGGCTCGTTCGTGGGCGAACCGGTGCATTTGGACGAACAGGTCCTCTACCCGGTCAAAAACTATGGTTCCGCGGTCACGCCGTTCTACACGAATCTTGCGCTGTGGGTCGGCGGATTCGTGCTCGTCGCAATCTACAAGCTTGAAGTGGACCGCGATGAGAAGATCCGCATGTACACGCCACGCCAAGGCTATATGGGCCGTTGGCTGCTGTTCGTCACGGTCGGATTCCTGCAGGCGATCATCGCCACGATCGGCGATCTCGCGCTGGGCATCCAATGCGAGCATCCGTTCCTGTTCATCCTCGCCGGCATTTTCGCCTCGTTCGTCTACGTGAACATCATTTACGCGCTCGCCGTGGCGTTCCGGCATATCGGCAAGGCCGTCGCCGTGATTCTGGTGATCATCCAGATTCCGGGCGCGGCAGGCCTCTACCCCATCGAGATGATGCCGGAATTCTTCCGCCGTCTGAAACCGTTCCTACCGTTCACCTACGGCATCAACGCGATGCGCGGGCCGATCGGCGGCATGTATGCCAACCATTATTGGATCGACATGCTCTCGCTGTTCTGGTATCTGCCTGTGGCGCTGTTCATCGGCTTGGTGGTCCGCAAGCTGGCGTTGAACCTCAACCGCCTGTTCGACAACCGTCTGGCGGACACTGATCTGATGATCACCGAACATAACGAAGGCACGGTGGAACCGTTGCGGCTCACCGAGACCGCGCAGCAGATCGCCGAGGAGTTCCCCGAACTCGCCCGCAGACGGGCGATTCATTTCTTCCGCCTGTACCCGCGCCTGGTGCGTTGGGGATTCCTCGCGCTGGCGGTACTGCCGTTCGTGTTCCTGCTGTTGCTATTCATCACGCGCATGAAGCTCGCCATGCTGCTCGGTTGGATCATTTCGATCATCGCCATCGACACGTATCTCATCGTGATGGAGTATCTGCGCGAACGGTATGCGAATTATCTGGGCGAGGAAGCGATGAGTGCGGAAGAGTTCCGCAGCGCGATCCTGCACGAAAACCTGCTGTTCCGGCCGGGCATGCATTACAAGCCGATGCATGCCGTACGTACGAGGCTGTATGAGGCTGCGCATGGTGGTTCGGCCGGACATGCGCCTGAACATGCGGCTGAGTATGCGGCTGGAAACACGGACGGAAATGCTGGCAGGAGTCTGCGTGAGGAGGGGAACGAACAGTGAAAATGATCTGGGGCATCTTCAAGCGGGACATGTGCCATGCCACCCGCAACGTGATCGCCGTGATCGTCTCGATGGGCCTGGTGGTGGTGCCGGCGCTGTACGCCTGGTTCAACATCGCGGCCAGCTGGGACCCCTACGGCAACACCAAGGCATTGAAGGTCGCCGTGGCCAATAACGACAAGGGTTACAAGTCGGATCTCATACCGGTGCGCGTCAACGTGGGCGAAACCATCATCAGCACACTGCACGCCAACGACCAGCTGGACTGGCAGTTCGTGAAAAGCGACAAGGCAATCGACGGGGTGAAATCCGGCGAATACTATGCGGCGATCGTAATTCCGAAAGGTTTCAGCGCCGACATGATGACGCTGTTCTCCCCCGACATCAAACACGCGCAGCTCAAGTACTATCTAAACGAGAAAATCAACCCGATCGCCCCGCATATCACCGATCAGGGCGCGACAACCGTGGTCAACACGATCGACAAAACCTTCGCCAAAACGATTGCGCAAGTCGGACTCGACCTGGCCTCAAGCATCCTACACTATTCGCAAAGCCCGCAAATGGCCGAATACATGCGCAACCTCAACGGCAATCTCACCACCACGGCGGATACGCTGAGCGGCGCATCGCAGCAGGTGACGTCGTATTCGCAGCTGCTCGGCTCGGCGAACGACATCGTGGATTCCACGGGCAAACTGCTCGCCTCGGCGACCAAGGCGGGCAAACAGGCCCAGAACGCGTTGAAGCAAGGCAAATCAGGTGCCACGTCACTCACTTCTGCAGGTGCGAACGTCACCTCCTCGGTGAACACCGCGCTCGACCAGGTGTCAGGCGCGTTCGACCAAGTAGCTGCCAAGGTGAACAAGGCGTTCGACGCGATCGGCAAGGGCTCAGACACCGCAGCCAGCCAGTTGACAGCGTTGAGCGAACAAGTCTCCAGCGGCGAATCGCTGTACGACACGTACATCACAAGCCTCAACCACATGCGCGAATCGGTGGAACAACTACCGGACAGTGATTCCGCGAAACAGGCGCTGCTGGAAGCCATCGACCGGGAGATCACGCTGCTGGAAGCCGCCAAAGGCGATTCGCAGAAGCTCGCGCAGCAGCTGAAAGACGCTTCCACGCAGGTCACGCAGGATACCGCAGCCGCGGAAAGCTCCCGCAAGGAGATCCTGAACCGCATCACCTCCGCGAAGCAGTCGATCAGCAATGTGCGCGACGATTACGCCACGAACGTCAAGCCGAAAATCGACGCGCTCGCTTCCACAGTCAGCACGCTGATCTCCCAAACCGACAGCATGATCACCCAGCTGAGCGGCACCGCCGACGGTCTGGACGATGTGACGGGCGATGTGGGGACGAATGTGACGTCCATCCGTTCCACGCTCGGCGCGATCGCGAAGAAACTCGACTCGTCGGCAGCGACGGTGAAGGAGCTGATCACGAAGCTGGAGACGGGCGGAAACGCCGGTGACGGCAACAGCGATGGTGGCGACGGTGACAACGACGCCGATTCGGGCGAATCGGACGAACTACGTGCACTGGCCACCGCCAACGCGTCCACACTGTCCACGCTGATTTCCGCGCCCGTCGCACTGCATCGCGTCTCGGTGTACCCGATCGCGAACTACGGTTCGGCCATGGCGCCGTTCTATACGATCCTGTCAATCTGGGTGGGTGCGATCATCCTGTGCGCCATGCTGAAAGTGACGATTTCGGACCGCGAGAAGGCGCATGTGCTGGGCTTGGGCGACACGCTGCCGCGCATCGCCGGCCCGTCCGGCCCGGGGAACGCCTCACGTTGGGGACTGCGCCTCGACCACGAGTATTTCGGACGGTACGCGATCTTCGCACTGCTCGCGTTGCTGCAGGGCACACTGGTTTGCCTGGGTGACACGTATTTCCTTGGCGTGCAGGCGAATCATGCGCTGCAGTTCCTTGCCGTGGGGTGGCTTGCCGCGCTCGTGTTCTCGAATATCGTGTATACGCTGACCGTGTCGTTCGGCGATATCGGCAAGGCCGTGGCCGTGGTGCTGCTGGTGATGCAGGTCGCCGGTTCGGGCGGTACGTTCCCTATCGAGACGCTGCCGAAGTTCTTCCAAATGCTCTACCCGTTCCTACCATTCCCGCACGCCATCGATGCCATGTACGCCGCGATGGCCGGATCATACGGCAATGAGTACCTGCTTGACATGGTGTATCTCGCCTTGTTCCTGATTCCTTCGCTGCTGCTGGGATTGGTGTTGCGCAAGCCGGTGATCCGGTTGAACAACTGGGTGAGCCGCAATCTGGAGTCCACCAAGGTGATGTGACGAGGCGGATTTGAACGGGCTGGTTTGAGCCGGTTTAGATTGGTTTCGGCTGGTACACGTGAACGCGCTGCCCGCCATCATCGACGACCTGAAAACCCAAAGCCACGAATTCGTCACCATCGACCAGCCGGCAAAAACCTAAGCTAGCGTGGAGGCGTAAGGCATTGTCCTGCCCAGTCACTTCCCTTACGTACCGCTGCGCCATCCCGGCGCTCCTCTGCGCCGCCACTACCCCACATGTCGCCTCCTCACGCACCAACAAGTGTCCGATTCCCCCGAATCAGCCACCCACGCGTCATCCGGTCACCCCAGGTTGTCCGATTCGGGAGAAACGGACACTCAGGGGCACCGTGCAAACCACACGTTGATCAGAGAACCGGCAACCACCAGCACAACACCGATCCAGAACGGCATGCCCAGCGCCACGCCCAACAGAAGCGTGCTAGAAGCCGTGGAAAACAGCGGAGTCGCGTACGAACCAATCGCAAGCGTTTCCATACTGCCGTGCAACATGCCGTATCCCCAGCACGCGTAGCCGCCCGAAATCGAAGCGGCGCACGCAATCAGCGCAGCATATCCACCGATGCCGGGCGCCGTGTCCGGCAAACCGTCTCCCGAAACGAAATGGATGGTCCACAGTACAACGGCCACACAGCAGAAGAAAATCGTCGTGCCGTCGTAACCGCCGGACAACGACGGCGTAAAAGTCGCATAAATCGCCCAAATAAAGGCGCCAACAAACGCGAGCACATACGGTAGGGGGTTACTGGCGATATTGTGGACCGCTTCCTGCATATCAAGGCTTTCTCCGCCAACCGCCATCGCCACACCGATGGTTGCGATCACCGCGCCAGGAATCGCTTTGGCGACCGCACCACGTTTGTGCGATACCGCTGCGGTCATCAGCACCAGCAGCGTCGGCCACAAGTAGTTGACAAGGCTGACTTCCACGGATTGCGCGTTCGTTGTGGCCAGGCCGATCGACAGCGAGATTGACGCCTCGTATGCGATGAACATGAGTCCGCCTGCGATGAGGTACTTGCATGGCGCTTCGCGGATTGGTTTCGGACGGCGCACAATGAACAGCATGACACCACCGACGGTGTAGATGAGCGCCGAACCGAGCGTGGCGCCGAACGATTCGGAGACCAGTCGCACGAGGCCGGCCATGAAGCCCCACAGGACGATTGCGAACAGGCCGATGAGTGTCGCCGCGTGTGATGTGGCATGGCCGAGTAGCGGATTGCAGGAGTTGCCGGTGGGGTGGTTTGCGCCGGAATCGGAGGGGGACTTCTGGTTCGTGTTCACGGGCTCCAGCCTACCCATCGCCCTCCACGAGTGTCCGATTCTGCAGAATCGGACACTCCTGCAACCTGCGATGCCGCGAACCCGATTACCCCCGGAACCGCACCAACAGCAGAGTCAACCACCCCATCCGACGCTGCCACACCAGCCGTATCGGCAGCCAAGTCCATGCGTCCCGCATCCACACAGCCCCACGCGTCCCGCACCTCCACGGCCCGCCGACGCGCACACGTCGCCCATGACCAAATCATCCAACGTCACACCGAACATGTCGCAAAGCATCAGCAGCTTGTCACAAACGTCGCGTTCCACGCCACCATCTTGCGGTTGCATTGCGATTCGCAACCAAATTTTGCGACGCAACCGACAGTTGCGCGACGCGAAGTTGGCTTCACGGGTCTTTTACGACAATAGAAAAACCCTTGAAATTCCAACGATTCCAAGGGTTTCGAATGGAGCGGATGACGGGAGTCGAACCCGCCTTTAAAGCTTGGGAAGCTTTCGTTCTACCGATGAACTACATCCGCAAGGTGTGCCTTTTGGGCACGAAACTTCAGTTTAGCACGCAACGGATGCGTATGCGGACACAGACCGACATGCGATACCAATTTTCCGCAATATCACGGAGACTCAACCACGCGGCCGCTGCGAATAGTCGCGAGAATATCTGCCAGCCGAGCCGCCCGAATCATGCGCGAATCCATACTGCGTTCCAAATTGCGGCCCACCGGCACCAGCCATCGCAGAACGTCCGCCTTGCCGAATATCCGCCGCCGCAACGCCGCTCGTGGCATAGCCACCGGCCAAATATCCGGACTGCACGCCCTGCTGCCGCATCTCCTGACCCATCTGCATGAGCCGCGCAATGCGGTCCTGAATCGGCG
>ULQV01037021.1_pt1 | contig 14032 bp, 9 predicted proteins | sample 1954851 | NCBI WGS metagenome assembly ULQV01 (sample SAMEA4835665, study PRJEB28245) | human gut metagenome | biome: gut microbiome; material: fecal sample | place: Denmark | collected 2008 | reverse complement strand
GAGCATTTCAACTCTTATTCTTTTCTGTCTTTTTAGTCGCCAAACTTTCTGAGCAGCAGAATAAAGCTAAAACGCTTTTCCAATATGTCTAAAATGTGCGTATCAAATTATACGCTATGTTTCATAGGCAAATTATGTTATTGTTTATGATAAAAGCAAAGGTAATAAAATATTTATAATTTGTATAAAAACAGAGGAATCTGTGTAGTTATTTACAGATGTTGTATTTCTTTACGGGCAAAATAATGGGGCTATCCGACTTTTTGGGGGGCACTTCACAAAATCGGAGAGGATTTTTATGCATCTAACCCCTCACCTCAGAAACGGCTGTTTCTGAGGTGTCTCCCCTATATTTCTAACGCAACACCCTGTAATGCTACGGGACACGGCAGGGGAGAAGGGATATAAACAGACTGATGAGATGTCGTTTTCAACCCCTCCGTCACTACGTGCCACCTCCCCTATATTTTGCGTTACAAAACACAGGGGAGGAGTTTTAAATGTTTCCGATTGTGAAACAGAAATACTCTATAAAGCTACGGGGATATGGAGGGAAAGGAGGTTTAAAGTTTCGCTTCAATGGCGATATGCACATCTCTCGCGTTCTAAACGTAGACTTTCTCATCATTGCATAAGGATAGTTTTAGTAATAAAATAGGGTATTCCCCTCTTCATCAGCCGTTTCTCGTAGTATTGGGGTGTCGCGCATAAATCGGAACAGAGAAGAAGTTGGAATACTTCTCGACCTTTCCTTCTGTGTCTCATTGAGGGGAGTTTATAAAGAAAGAGCTGCCAACCGGCAGCTCTTTCTTTATAGATAGTTTGGTCCAATTATTTCTTGGCCGGGCATGTGGGCTTGATTTGTTTGAAGAAATCGTTGCCTTTGTTGTCGACGAGAATGAATGCGGGAAAATCTTCCACTTCGATTTTCCAGATGGCTTCCATGCCGAGTTCGGGATATTCGAGGCATTCGATACTCTTGATATTGTTTTGAGCGAGGATAGCGGCCGGACCTCCGATACTGCCGAGGTAGAATCCTCCGTGTTTCTTGCAGGCGTCGGTGACAGCTTGGCTGCGGTTTCCTTTTGCCAACATAATCATAGAGCCCCCGTGACTTTGGAAGAGGTCTACGTAGGGATCCATTCGACCGGCTGTCGTGGGACCCATCGACCCGCAGGCCATGCCTTTCGGCGTTTTTGCCGGACCTGCATAGTAGATGGGGTGGTCTTTGATGTACTGCGGCAAGTCTTCGCCCCGGTCGAGCCGTTCTTTGAGTTTGGCGTGCGCAATGTCCCGACCGACGATAATCGTTCCGTTGAGCGACAGACGTGTGGCAACGGGGTATTTATCCAACTCTTTGAGAATTTCGCTCATAGGTTGGTTGAGGTTTATTTTAACGGCGTTACCTTCACCGGCTTGGCGGAGTTCTTCGGGAATGAGCTCGCCGGGGTGACTGTCGAGTTTCTCGATCCAAATACCGTCCTTGTTGATTTTACATTTGATGTTTCGGTCGGCCGAGCAGCTCACTCCCAATCCTACCGGGCAGGAGGCTCCGTGGCGGGGCAGACGGATAATGCGTACGTCGTGTGCCAGATATTTACCGCCGAATTGTGCGCCGAGTCCGATACGGTGCGCTTCTTCCAAGACTTGTTTTTCCAACTCGATGTCACGGAAAGCTCGTCCGAATTCGTTTCCGGTCGTGGGCAGACTATCGTAGTAGTGGGTGGATGCCAGTTTCACGGTGAGCAAGTTTTTCTCGGCCGAAGTCCCGCCGATGACGAATGCAATGTGATAGGGCGGACAGGCTGCCGTACCCAATGTTTTCATTTTTTCCACCAAGAAAGGAACGAGTGTCCCGGGGTTGAGAATGGCTTTCGTTTCTTGGTAGAGGTATGTCTTATTCGCCGATCCACCGCCTTTGGTGACGCAGAGGAATTTATACTCCATACCTTCGGTAGCTTCCAAGTCGATTTGTGCGGGAAGATTACATTTGGTATTTACCTCGTCGTACATGGTAAGGGGCGCGTTTTGGGAGTAGCGCAAGTTTTCCTCGGTATAGGTTTTGTAAACGCCGAGGGAGAGAGCTTCTTCGTCGCAATATCCCGTCCAGACTTGCTGGCCTTTCTCTCCGTGAATGATTGCCGTACCGGTGTCTTGACAGAAAGGAAGTACTCCTTTGGCGGCCACTTCGGCATTGCGGAGGAAGGTGAGCGCTACGTATTTATCGTTTTCGCTGGCTTCGGGATCGCTCAAAATCTTAGCTACCTGTTCGTTGTGCGAACGGCGAAGCATAAACGATACATCGCGGAAGGCGGCGTTCGCCATAGCGGTAAGACCTTCCTTTTCGATTTTCAAGATGGGTTTCCCTTCGAACTCGCTTACAGATACATAATCTTTCGTGAGCAAATAATACTCGGTCGTGTCTTCGCCGAGCGGGAACATGGGTTGATACTTAAACGGTGTGATAGCCATAGTTATATGTTATTTAGTATGTTTTGTCTGACGATGGGGAGACCGAACGAGGTGTAGGCAGGCTCCGGCGATCGTGTTGCAAAAATAATGAAAGGCGGGTGCAGAATAAAACAAATTCGTTTGTTTTTTATGCCCAGCCAGCTCTTCTTTTCGCTCGCAGGACAAAAATAAAGAAATTTTTCGGTAATTCATCTTTTGTCGTGAAATCTTTCGAGAAAGAGGTATAATGTATGAAGCTGCCATAAAAACGGCCTCGACCGGGGTTTACTTTGCCGTACCATATATGGCTAAACTAATCATTGAATTTATGGAAAAGAATTATCAAAAAGAAAATCGCAATCTGCGGAAATCACGCGATTTGCTCGTGGAACGAATCTTACATCGGTATCCAGCCCGGAGGGTCGATAGCGACGACGATTTGTTCGATGCTTTGGAGGAATACGACTCGTATCGGAACGAACGGTATGAGCGTCTTGCCGACGACCAGAGCAAGTTGTGCAAATTGTTTATGTCGAACCCGAAAATGGGAGCGTTTATCTCGGACGTTATCGGCGGGGAGGATGCTCTTATCGCTTGTGTGCGTTACTTCGGGAAAGATATGCTCGATTGTGCCGAGGACGAGGGTCGCATGGAAGAGGTTCGTAAGGCGAACGACGAGTACCTATCACGCATGGCACGATTCAGCGAATTGGAAAACCAAATGCGGGAGAACTTGAAAAACAGCACTCGTTGTATGGAGCGTTTCAAGTCGGAGAAAGGAATGAGCGACGAGGAGTTCGAGGGTTTTCTCGATCGGGTGTATCATTTGTGCAACCATGTGTTTATGGGAGAATTGAACGACGAAGTTCTCGGGTTACTTTTCAAGGGGTTGTATTACGATCGTGACTTGTCTTGTGCCGAGCGGGAAGCCGAGGTGCGTGGACGTAACGAGCGTATCGTTTTCGAGAAACGGGAACGTAACGGCGATTCGTTACCTCCTTTACGAAACGGCGGCAGTTTCGAGCCCGATTCCGATCTTTCGCCTGTATTCGGAAACCGTCGCCGCCGTAGCGTGTGGGACTTGTAGATTTTTGAAAAGGGGATTGAAACAGCTTCTAAATTATTCTAATTCTTATGTTTTTATTGTATTCTAAAATGAAAAGAGAGATGAAAAATTTTTTATTGAAATGGAAAAAGCCGCTTCTTTGGTTGACCGGTTTCGTATTGTTGGTACTGTGTTGGCAAGTTTGGGACGGACTGTTCGATGCCGGGTTGGCATTGGCGGCGATCGTGCCGGGTATGTCGGGCGGAAAAATCGTATCCAACGAACCGTTGACGACCGATATTGTTCGTGAAGGGAGTCCCTCTCTGTTGCGTAGCGAAGTGGATAAACGCATCGTGAAAATACGTCCGATGTCCACGCCTATCGATCAGTTGTCACGGTGGAACGGTTCGCGGAAGGCTTCGTCGATGATTGTCGATTATTATTCGGTCGATGTGAAACCTACCAAGTCATATATGAAGGCCTCGTATGTGGCTCCCGGGGCATCGACCGTTAACGACTCGCATAAAAAGGCGACTATCAATGCCGTGGACAACAGCATATTCGAGGTGTCGGAAACTTTGTTGGTTCAAGGGGTAAAAGGGTATGATCCCGACGGGGAGATGTCGAATGCCGACTTGGTGCTTTATATCGCCGCAAAAGACGAAGATACGGGGGCATTGACCGTCTATCCCATCAATGGTTCCAAAATAGGTTCGGTGACCAACTGCGTGCCGTCTATTCCCGTGAATACGCCGCTTATCCGTATGGGGCGTGCGGCAACGGAACTCGATGTGCAGACGGCACAATTCGCCGCTTTGCCTATCAAGAGTCAGAATTTTTGCCAGATATTCAAAATGCAGATCGAGCAATCGACTTTCCAAAAAATAGCGAATAAAGAGGTCGAATGGGATTTCTCGGATGCCGAGGAAGCCGCTATTTACGATATGCGATTGGGTATGGAAAAGAGTTTTATGTTCGGTGTGAAGAACACGATTTTCGACCCTCGTAAAAAGGAGAATGTGATGCTGACGGGCGGTATCTGGTGGCAGGCCGGAAATCATTATACCTACAATCCTACTGTGGAGATGACACAGAACGATTTGATCGATATGATGCGACAGGCTTTTACCGGGAACGGAGGGAATAAACGAAAGGTGTTGATTGGCGGTTCTTCGTTTATCGGCCGTATCAATAAGATAGAGATGACCAAAGTGGTGATGGCCCGCGAAGATAAGGTACAATGGGGCATCGACTTCTCGGAAATCAAATCGAAGTTCGGGAAGCTGTATGTGCTTTATTCGGAGGTATTCGACGATTGCGGCATGAGCGACTACGGATTTATTTTCGACCCGGAATTTATCCAGAAATGGTCTCATGTCCCGTTCGACTCGCAGGAACTCGATTTGAAAAAATCGGGGGTACGCAATACCGATGCGTTGGTACTGACCGAGGCTAGTTGTTTGACATTGCGCTATCCGGCTGCACACAGGCGTATCGAGCCGGTCATACCCGACGAGGAATAAGTGATATGATTCAAGGGGACTGAGGGGCGACCGGGACATCGTGCCCGGCTCCCCTTTTTCTAAAATTCGGCCTCTCCTCGAAACTGTGTTTTTTCGTGTCACTCTCTTATATGGTTGTTTGAAACTGTTGCGTTACATGGCGCGGGAAAAATTTTTATACAGCCGTTCTTGCGAGAGAGATATGGTTGTTTCGGTGAGGGGCTATATAGTTTTTTAATTAAATATAATGATATGATGAAGATTTATCAGACCCGGTTGGGAAACCTATCTACCTCGGTCGATGTGAACGGTGTACTTCGTCGGGTACAATTTCTTGCCAGAGACGGTGTAAACGGAATTTTTTCTACGGCCGACGAACAGTTGCAGCGGGCTATGGAAAACAGTCGGGGGTATGGGAGACGATTCAAATTGTCGGACGTCGCACAGCCGGCATCGGAAGAGAAAATTTATACGTTAGTGCCGGAGGTTCGCTCTTGGCAGGACGCAAGGGATTATTTGAGAAAAGAACCGTACGGGCTTTCTGACGAGGAAGTCTCCTCTCCTGCTCTTATCGAGCAAGCGGCCGAACGGTTGAATTTGATTTTTTCACAATTAAAAAAGAGGAATAAGCGATGAGAACGACTATACACAATCATTTGCGAGGGCAAAACGGGTGCTTGGGATTTTATTATGGGTTGGCATCTCTTCTCTCGGCATATCCCGAGGGCGGTTTGCCGGGAGAGTTTTTTATTAATGGGGAAACTCAATCCATTTGGATATGGGATTCTACCGGTCGTTCGTGGTACGATACGAATCATGCGGCTCCTTCTCCGTTCATGGGTATTATCACCGAACCGGCGACTTTCAGCCCGGCAGTCGAAAGCGGTGTGCAGGCTTGTTTCATCTATGTGGCCGGAGGTAAAGGGGCTTATGTTTTCCCTGCCTTGAAAGGATCGTCGGCAATGACCGTGACGACAGATTCGTCGGCAATTATCACCCTTGTGTGGGACGGAACTACATGGCGGAATTATGTGACTCCATTGACGTTCGACGATGCCGTGCGTCCTGTTTATCTCTACCGAGGGACGTGGAATCCATCTTTCACTTATCGATGTACCGGTGGAGTCGCCGATGTGGTTTATTTTATGAGTAAGTACTATCAGGTGAAGTTTTCGGTAGGTAGCACGACAGCTTCGCCGGCATCTTCGAATGATTGGGAAGAACTTTCTCGTTTTTGTGCCATAGCCGACGAGATAAAATTGAAGCCCAACGGATTGGTTTTGCTCGATGGGCAGCAAACTATTCGGGTGTCGAGCGAGCTTTCTTCGTGGGAGTTGTGCAATGGTGAAATCAGTCATAAAGAAACAGGAACTTTTTTGTCGCAGGCCGGGGAGTTGCGTGTGCCCATTGGAGATGGAGAAGTCGTGATAAGTCCTTTACAAAAGGGAATTGTCGTTTATTCGGGTGATGGCGATAAAGTCTTTCAAATAGGGTTGGATGCAGCTGGAGAGGCTTTGTTAAAAATGACTCGGCCCATTGAAAACGGTTCGTGCGAGGTGTCGATTTCTCCTCGGCAAATCGAAATTTCTCGTCTCGATGGGACCGGATTACCGGTTTACCGCAGTTCGTTTACTGCCGACGGGTTGAATTGTGCATTAAAAAAATGGACCGATATTCTTTCGGAGGGTGATATTTATGTGGACGAGAATAATTTTGTGAGACAGAAGAAAGGCGCGTGATGAAAGTAAGTGTAGATGAGTTGGTAGACCGGGTTAAAGCGAACATGGAGGAGCTAACCGATTCTTTCGATGCCGATATCGTGATGACCGCAGGGATAGGAGTAGAGCGTTATATGCGGGAGAAAATGCCGGATGCTTTGCTTGCCGTATGGGCAACGGAACCGGTATCGTCGTTGCCTTTGACAGATTGCGCTTCGTTGTTGCGGCCACAGCGTTCGTCCGACGGTAGCGGATATGTACTTTTGCCCGATGATGTGTGGCGTATGGCTGAGTTTTGTATGGACGGGTGGAGGCAACCTGTTACGGAATTTATCGATAAAACGTCTCCCGAATATGAGTTGCAGTTCAATTTTTATACTCGGGGAGGCTGTTCGACACCCGTATGTGTTTTATCGAACGAAGAAGGACAAAAACGTATCGATTATTATTCGCTTCCTGCACATGTCGTTTCTCATCGGGTGAGGTCGGCTCGTTATGTCGCTTATCCTGCCCGTGATGCCGAGAATTATGAGTTACTTCCTTCGTTGATACCGGTCGTTTGTTATACTTGTGCGGCTCTTGTGTATGAGATATTGGGTCGTCCGGAACAAGCTGCGGCCATGATGCGCTGTATCGTGCGATAGAGGTTATAGATTCGGGACAGTTTCAAATCTTCCCGAATCTATTTTGTTCCCGTGTATGGCCGGAATTATTTATCGGGGCGAACGTCGCGCAACAATTCGTAGGATATCTTGCCGATTTGAGCTGCTGTTTCGGAAAAAGAGCTGTGTACCGATCCTAATACATGCCGGGTGCGCGATAGGAGGTATAGCTCTACTAGCGCTTCTTGCATACCCTCCAAGCTGTTACGGTCGGCTTTGTGGACAGAGGTGAACACTCTATTTCCGAACCGATTTACAATCGATCGTTTGTCCTCCTCGGAGTCGGAGGCAAGGTAAAATGTCGTGTTGCCGTTCTGTTCTATTTCTTTTTTCATACGCTCGATAAATAAACGGGTAGGACTTTGTGCGATAGATAGAGCATTGTCGGTCCGGCGAATGTGGACACCCACTGTATTTGTTCCGAAGAGGGAACAACGGGTATCTATTTCTTGCAAGATGGAAGCGAGAGGACGAAAAACGGAGAAGCGGTCATTTTCATCTTCGGGAGAATAAAAATATACGAAAGAGGCTATATATACTTTCCTATTCTTTGCCCAGTCGTAAAAATCGAAGTTCTCGTAAAAAAGGTGCAAGGCCTGTTTTTCATAGATACAGTTATCGAAGGTTGCCTTTTGAAAAAGATGGGGAATGAAAATATTTTTCTGCCGGGGCCTGTCGTAAAGTAGGTAATCGCTCCATGTAGCCTCCGTTATTTTTACATTCGGTAAATCGATCGGTTCGAATAATTGGTCGAAACGGCAATTTAATCCTCGGTCTTTGAACCAAATAATATGTAACTCGCTATTTGTTTTTCGGCTTAGTTTAATTGCCGAGTCGATCGCTTTCATGCGATTGGCAAGGCCGCCTACCGGAACGAGCAATATATACTTTTTTTTCATGTTCGAGATGTTTATTTTCTGTTCGATACGAAAGAGAAAAAAATGATTGTAATTCTCTTTTTTATTCGATAATCATATAATATTAAACAAAACTATGAATTTAATTTTATTTTGTTTTGTCTTTTAATAAATGTTTTATCGAGAGCGGATTGAAAGAAATCGAGCAAATGAGGTTGTTTCGCCTCATTAAAAGAATTATTTTTGCAAACCCGTTTAGGGAAGCGGATAAATATTTTGTTCTAAAATGAAAGAGTAGTTTCAATGATTGGTAAAAGTTTGGATATAGGGAGTTCTGTCATTCGATTTTTTTCGAAAAACTTTTATACACTCATTCTTTTTGCGTTGGTTCTTATATCTGCATTTTCCAGTATATGGCTTTTCTATTTTGAAATAGTGAAAGACACGAATCCGCTTTCGTCGATACCGGCTCATATTGTTAAGACTCTGTTCGATGCAATGGTTTTGATGTCTCCTTTTTTTGTCGTCAAAAGACGGGGATTCGTTTTTATACCGTTGATTTTGCTCGATGTATTTTGCTTATCGGCCGTATGGTATTACCGAAACTATTTGGATATAATACCGTTTTCTTCTTTCCTTTTGTATGAAAACCTTACTCCTTTGTTGTTGGAAAGTGCTTTTGCTTCGGCGCGATGGATCGATTGTCTGGCAATCGTTCCTACTTTGATGACCGGGGTTTTTTACAAATTTGTTTTACAGAAAAGAGTGCAAAAAGAGCGGAGGAGGTTATGGTGGCCGGTGATCGTTATCTTATCGGTTTTTGTCTGTTTTCATATTTTTCTTTCGGTGCGGGATATAAAATCGAAACAGTATGATTCTCTTACCGATAGATTTGTCACTTTCCCCAATAATATATTGTATTTCGATCTGAATGGAATGTGCGGATATATTCTGTATCATGCCGCTACTTCGCTTTTGCCCCAACCTGAATTGACGGAAGAAGAAACGATTCGAATCCAAGATTATCTCGACGCTTATCCCCGTTATGCAGATAACATCTATTCGGTTAATGAAAACAAAAATTTGATACTTATTATCGTAGAGTCGCTTAACTCATGGGTGATCGGCAAGAGCTTTTGCGGAGAAGAGATAACACCATGCTTGAACCGGATCGTAAACGACAGCAACTCGATTACAGCAGTTCATGTTTTGCCACAAGTGAAGGACGGTAGATCGAGCGACGGGCAATTCATGTTCAATACCGGATTGCTTCCCTTAAAGAGCGGAGCCGTCGCTACCCGATATGACGATGTGGATTACTATTCTATCGCCAAAGCGTTGAAGCGACGGAATTACACGGCGGTAAACATGACGGTCGATGGGAATAATTATTGGAATCAGGCCGAGATAAGCGTCGCTTACGGGTATGACCAGAATATCGATAGATTGGGTGGTGGAACAAGTGTTACGGATAGTGTGCTGATGGAACGGGCTATTGAAAAAATAAAAGTGCAGAAAACGCCGTTTTTCTATCAATTGATAACAGGGACGTCTCACAAGCCTTATAATGAGCCGTATCGGAAGACGAAGTTGTCGGGTGCTACTGAGTTTCCGGAGGAGGTGAGAAATTATATGGAGGTTATTCATTATACCGACCGTTGTATCGGAGCGTTCGTCGATTCGCTTCGTAGTAACGGATTGTACAATAATACAGTTATTGCGATAGCCTCGGACCATAACCAATTACTTTCTCCTTGCGGAGTACCCGGTTATAACGATACGGAGGCTGCGTTCATCGTGGCGAACGCCGGTGTGAAATATACGCACACTTCGGTTATGGGACAAATCGATATTTATCCTACCTTGCTCGATGTAATGAATTGTAATGATTATGCATGGAAGGGTTTAGGTTACAGTATTTTGCGCACTCCGGTCGGAAGTGCGGCCGGTTGGAATGGGACAGTTTACGGTAACGAAGGCGATTCTTTGGCCTCCCGGCAGATAGAAGCATGGGATATTTCGGAAAAGATAATTACCAAAGGATATTTCAGTTTAAAATAATACTATAAATTTTTATTTCATTACATTTGCATCGAATGTTATCGAAGGCAAATGTGGTTGGATAAATTTTCGGCACGAGTTTTTTCTTGGAACCGCGAGGGACAGTATCTGTTGTTTTATCTGCTTACTGTCTGTTGCTTTATGTTTCCTATCGAATATTTACATATCGGGTTGAAATATTCGACTATTTTCGATTTGCGTATTCTTCTTCCACAGGGAAAGCCTGTGGGCGATACGCTTTCGGCTTTTGCGCCGACTGTGGGCGATGCTTTTTTATTGTCGTTGCCTCTTTTCTTTTTTACGAACAGGCGGTGGGTCGTGTTTATTCCGCTTTTCCTGTTCGACGTTTTTTGTCTTATCCAGACTTTATATGCTCGTGTCTATGAGGATATTATGCCATATTCGTCGTTCCTTCTCGTGAACAACGTCAACGATGTGCTGCTTAACAGCGTGAGGGGATTGATCCGGTTACGCGATATATTTGTGTTCTTTCCCACTCTGTTACTTTTGGCGGGGTATATTTTCTATTTCAGGAAACAGCGTCATTATCCGTCTTCACGTACCAGAGCGGTTGCCGCCTTCGTATCGTTGTCGATAGCTTTGTCTTCCTATGCGGTCAGAGCTCATCATATTTATCATCGTGCGCCTTCCGATCAAGAGTCTCCGTGGACGGCTTTCATTACGCCTTATAATTATCGTGAGTACGTGGTGTTTAACGGTGTCGTACCTTATACGTGCTATGCGTTTGTCTCTTCGCTTTTGCAGGGTGGAGAGCTGAATGCCGAGGAACGGAAAACCGTTGAATCTTATCTTGACGATATGCCGCATTATGGTGATAATAGATATGCCGTAGAACCGGGAAGGAATCTTATTCTTATCGTCGTGGAATCGATGAATTCGTGGTTATTGAACCGGACAGTGAACGGGGTGGAGATTATGCCCCGGCTCAATCGTCTACTGTCCGAAGAAGGCACATTTTCGGCCCTCCATTTAATCCCGCAAGTAAAAGACGGTCGGTCTAGCGACGGCCACCTGATATTCAATACCGGGCTTTTACCTGCGAAGGTAGGGGCGACCGCCGTGCTGTACGGCGAAAACACCTATCCGGCTTTGGGGCATGCGTTGAGAGATAAAGGTTATCGGACCTTGAATATCGTATGCGATCGGGCACAGGATTGGAATCAGGCGGAAACTTCTCCGGCATACGGTTTTGAAACTTTATATGATAAAACATCGTTCGGAGCGAGCGAGACTTTGAGCGATTCGGTTCTGTTTGCCGAAAGTCTTTCTATTTTGAAACGGACACAAGAGCCGTTTTTTTCTCAGATAGTGACTATCTCGACACATGCTCCGAACAAGGCTCCGTCCAATCCCACGGCTCTTTCCCGATACCCGACCGAGTCGAGGGAGTTGGTCAACACGATGGAGGCTTTTCATAGCCTCGACAGACAGTTGGGCAGTTTTCTCGATTCGCTGAAAGCGTGCGGGCTGTACGAACGCTCGGTAATCGCTGTTGTTTCGGATCATGACGAGTTGGGTAAAAATGTGTTGGACGGGCGCGAGCATAGGACACTTGCCGACCGTGAGGTAGCGTTTGTTTTATTGAATACTCCGTATACGATTTCTTATGAGGAGACGGCGGGGCAAATCGATGTATATCCGACATTGCTCGATGTCATGGGGTGTAACGAATACGGTTGGAAAGGTTTGGGATATAGTTTGTTCCGTACTCCGGTCGAGAGTGCCGTTTATTGGGACGGAAGTTCTTTGGGAAACCGCCGGTCTCCTTTGTATTCGAGACAGACGCAGGCGTGGGATATTTCTCGTTTGATGATTACCGGAGATTTCTTTTCCGGGAAATCTTTCGGGTATGACGAAGAGTGAAGCGTGGGGTAATGTTTATCGACCGTTTTGTCCGATATGATTTTAATATTTCTGTATTTGGCTCTTTGAAAAAAAAATACGAAATTTGCAAATCCGAAAGAAATATAAAACTTACATAAACAAAAGAGATTACAATGAAGAAAAGTGCACTTCAAACCGCTCGTGCTTCGTATCAGCCTAAGTTGCCCGAAGCTATTAAAAACGGCGTTACCATCGTCGAAGGTAAGGCCACGCAATCGGTTGCCGATCAGGAGGCTATCGCTAAGTTATTTCCTAACACATACGGCATGCCTGTTCTCCGTTTCGAAGCAGCTGCAAAGAAAGAATATCCGGCTATCAATGTGGGTGTTATCCTTTCCGGCGGTCAAGCTCCCGGTGGACATAATGTAATTTCTGGTCTTTTCGACGGTCTTAAAGCTCTGAATAAAGAGAGCCGTTTGTTCGGTTTCCTTTTAGGCCCCGGCGGATTGATCGAACATAAATATATGGAACTTACGGCCGATATTATCGATGACTACCGCAATACGGGCGGATTCGACATTATCGGTTCGGGACGTACCAAACTGGAAACGAAGGATCAATTCGACAGTGGTCTCGAAATTATTAAAGAGTTGGGAATCAAAGCTGTCGTTATTATCGGTGGCGACGATTCCAATACCAACGCTTGCGTACTCGCCGAATATTATAAACAAATCGGAGCCGGAGTTCAGGTAATCGGTTGCCCGAAAACTATCGACGGAGACTTGAAGAACGAGATGATAGAGTCTTCTTTCGGTTTCGATACGGCTTGTAAAGTATATTCCGAAGTAATCGGTAACATACAACGTGACTGTAACTCGGCTAAGAAATATTGGCACTTTATCAAGCTGATGGGACGTTCGGCTTCGCATATCGCTTTGGAATGCGCTTTGCAGACTCAGCCCAATATTTGTTTGATTTCGGAGGAAATCGAGGCCAAGCAGATGACTCTCGACGATGTAGTAAACTATATCGCCGAAATCGTGGCTGCCCGTGCCGCCAAAGGTAACAACTTCGGAACGGTGTTGATTCCCGAAGGACTTATCGAATTTATCCCTGCCATGAAGCGCCTTATCGCCGAGTTGAACGACTATCTGGCTGCGAACGGTTCGGAATTCGCAATGATTAAGAAATCGGAACAAATCAATTATATCATCAAACACCTTTCTCCCGAAAATTCGGCTATCTATGCCAGCCTGCCCGAAGGTGTCGCCCGTCAGCTCACGCTCGACCGCGACCCCCACGGAAATGTTCAGGTATCGCTTATCGAAACCGAAAAACTGTTGGGCGAGATGGTTGGACGTCGTTTGGCCGAAATGAAAGCCGAAGGGAAATTCGTGGGTAAATTCGCTACGCAATTCCACTTCTTCGGTTACGAAGGCCGTTGTGCCGATCCTTCCAATTTCGATGCCGACTATTGTTATTCGCTCGGTTATACCGCAGCACTGTTGGTAGGCGAGGGTAAAACGGGTTATATGTCGTCGGTTCGCAACACGACCAAACCGGCCAGCGAGTGGATTGCCGGGGGCGTGCCTGTGACTATGATGATGAATATGGAACGCCGTCACGGAGAAATGAAACCTGTTATACAAAAAGCATTGGTTCGCCTCGATGGGGCTCCTTTCAAATATTTCGCCGCACATCGTGACGAGTGGGCTATGAACACGTGCTATGTTTATCCCGGTCCTATACAATATTTCGGTCCTACCGAGGTTTGCGACCAGCCTACCAAAACGTTGATGTTGGAACAAAACGGAACTATTTGAGAACCTGTTTTGAAGTCTCACGAAGGTAAGACCAATTATTAGAAAACAAGCAGGTTGCCTGCTGCCGA
>ULQV01009905.1_pt1 | contig 14100 bp, 8 predicted proteins | sample 1954851 | NCBI WGS metagenome assembly ULQV01 (sample SAMEA4835665, study PRJEB28245) | human gut metagenome | biome: gut microbiome; material: fecal sample | place: Denmark | collected 2008 | reverse complement strand
CGCAGGTCGGAGTCGATGTTGATCTTGCAGACGGAGAGCTTTGCAGCCTGGCGCAGCTGGTCCTCGGGAACGCCGACAGCGTTGGGCATCTTGCCGCCGTTTTCGTTGATGATCTTCACGAAGCTCTGGGGAACGGACGAAGCGCCGTGCAGAACGATCGGGAAGCCGGGCAGACGGCGGGAGACCTCTTCGAGGACGTCAAAGCGCAGGGGAGGCGGAACGAGAATACCGTCAGCATTGCGGGTGCACTGCTCGGGCTTGAACTTGTAAGCGCCGTGGCTTGTGCCGATAGCGATGGCCAGAGAGTCGCAGCCGGTCTTGGTGACGAACTCCTCGACCTCTTCGGGGCGGGTGTAGGAGGCCTCGTGTGCGGCGACCTTCACGTCGTCTTCGATACCGGCGAGCGTTCCGAGCTCGGCCTCGACGACCACACCGTGGTCATGTGCGTACTCGACGACCTTCTTCGTGATCTCGATGTTCTCAGCGAAGGGCTTGGAGGACGCGTCGATCATGACGGAGGTAAAGCCGCCGTCGATGCAGGCCTTGCAGGTCTCAAAGTCGGGGCCGTGGTCCAGATGCAGGACGATCGGGATCTCGGGGCACTCGATGACAGCCGCCTCGACGAGCTTGACAAGGTAGGTGTGGTTCGCGTAGGCACGCGCGCCCTTCGACACCTGTAAAATGACAGGAGCCTTTTCTTCCTTGCAGGCCTCGGTAATACCCTGCACGATTTCCATGTTGTTGACGTTGAAAGCGCCGATGGCGTAGCCGCCGTCGTAGGCTTTCTTGAACATTTCGGTAGAAGTAACCAGTGGCATATTGGACATCTCCTTATTCATATCAAATTCTACAAAAGATTCTAGCATTCTTCCATTATTTTTGCAATAGAGTGAATTTACAATTTCTTTGTTTTATGTTATATTTTCTTTGTTCAGTATTTTTATTCAACGAATTTTTTCGTCAGGAGGTTTGTTTCATGTCTACTGCTTTAAAAGGTTCCCTGATTATCGGCCAGTCCGGCGGCCCTTCTTCCGTTATCAATTCGTCCGCTTACGGCGTCATCCGCACCGCGCTTGACTCCGACTGCATCACGAAGGTCTACGGCGCGTACCACGGCATCAAGGGCGTTCTGGACGACCAGCTTCTGTGCATGGACGAGGAAGACCGCGCAGAGCTCGACCGCCTGCCCTATACCCCCTCCTCCGCACTCGGCTCCTGCCGCTACAAGATCGCCGATCCCGACGTCGACGACACCGACTACAAGCGCATCCTCGAGATCTTCAAGAAGTATGATGTGCGCTACTTCTGCTACAACGGCGGCAACGACTCCATGGATACCTGCAACAAGATCTCCAAGTATATGAAGAAGGTCGGCTACGACTGCCGCGTCATGGGTGTCCCCAAGACCATCGACAACGACCTCTTTGGTACCGACCACTGCCCGGGCTTTGCCTCGGCCGCCAAGTATATCGCAACGTCCGTCATGGAGGTCGCGCGCGACTCCCGCGTCTATAACATCGGCCAGATCACCGTCATCGAGTGCATGGGCCGCCACGCGGGTTGGCTGACGGCTGCGGCTTCGCTTCCCAACACGAAAGAGCCCTGCTGCGACTTTATTTACCTCCCCGAGGTCGACTTCGACATGGACAAGTTCATTGCCGACGTGTCCGAATGCTACAAGAAGAACGGCAACTGCATCGTCGCCGTCTCCGAGGGCATCCATTACGCGGACGGCCGCTTCGTCTCCGAGGCGAAGACCGCGGCAACCGACGGCTTCGGCCATGCCCAGCTCGGCGGCCTTGCGGCGCTGCTTGCCAACATTCTGAAAGAAAAGACCGGCGCGAAGGTCCGCGGCATTGAGCTCTCGCTTCTGCAGCGCTGCGCCGCGCACTGCGCGTCCCAGACCGATATCGACGAAGCCTATCTGTCCGGCAAGACTGCCGTCGAGGAAATGCTCAAGGGCACGACCGACAAGATGGTCGGCTTCGCCTGCGACCGCACGAACGGCTACAAGTGCGAAGCAAAGCTCTTCGATCTGGCAGACGTTGCGAACTTCGAGAAGAAGTTCCCGCGCGAGTGGATCAATGCTTCGGGCAATAACGTCACCGCCGACTTCGCAAATTACTGCCTGCCGCTCATCCAGGGCGAGACGAAGCTGGAAAAGGAAGACGGTCTGCCCCGCTTCGCGCGCCTGAAGAAGGTTTTCGCAAAGTAATTTTAACCGCCTCTACCCCCAGTTCCCCGTCCGGGCGCGTCCCGGATGGGGAATTTTTTAACTTGACTTTGGTACGAATTCGTACTATAATGCCTTTCACTGCGCAGCCGCGCGTTTTACAGAGGAGGGCTTCCCTTTGGACGGCAATGTCACGCAATTTAACCGGCGCATCAACTATCTGATCGAGGAAACCGACGCGGTCTACCACGAAATCGCGGTACGTCTCGGCCTGTCGGACAGCGTCATGCTGATTTTATACGCACTCGAGGACGCGGGCGGTCAGATTCCGCTTACAACTATCTACCGCCAGACCGGCGCAAGCAAGCAGACCATCAACTCCGCGCTTCGGAAACTGGAGACAGACGGCCACATTCTTCTTCGCATGGCCGACGGAAAGCGCAAGATCGTCTGCCTGACAGAATCCGGGAAGATCTATGCTGCGCGGACAGCCGGAAGGCTTCTGGCGGCCGAGAACGAAATCTACGGCGCGTGGCCGAAGGAAGACCTCGAGGCGTATCTGCGTCTGGCAGAAAAATATCTCACGGAGCTGCGCGAAAAATCAAAAGAATTGGAGAACTTACGTTTATGATATAATTATCCGATCATTTTACCATCCGGCGTCTTTTGCGCTTCACCGCGCCGTCGATCATCATGATGGTCTTCACGTCGATCTATGGCGTGGTAGACGGCTTCTTTGTCTCGAACTTCGCAGGCAAAACGCCCTTTGCCGCTGTCAACTTCATCATGCCGGTCCTGATGATCCTCGGCTGTTCGGGCTTCATGTTCGGAACCGGCGGCAGCGCGCTGATCGCAAAAAAGCTCGGCGAAAAGCAGGAGGAAAAGGCGAACGGCATCTTCACGATGCTGACCGTCTGCGCGGCCGTGCTGGGCCTCGTTCTCGGCGCGCTCGGCATTGCGCTTTTGCCCGCAATTGCAAGGCTTCTCGGCGCGGAGGGCGAAATGCTCCGAAACTGCGTGCTCTACGGCAGAATCGTTTTGCTCGCGACGCCGTTTTACATGCTGCAATATTACTTCCAGTGCCTGTTTGCCACGGCGCAGAAGCCGAAGCTGGGGCTCTATGTGACGGTCGCCGCCGGCGTGTGCAATATGGCGCTCGACGCGCTGTTTGTAGGTGCGTTCCGCTGGGGACTTACGGGCGCGGCACTCGCGACGGCGTTCAGCCAGTTTGTCGGCGGCGTGGTTCCGCTCATCTATTTCGCGAAGCAGCGCAGCGGCAGCCTTCTCGCCTTCACGCGCTTCCGCTTTGACGGACGGGCACTTGCCAGAACCTGCACCAACGGCTCGTCGGAGCTCATGAGCAACATTTCCATGAGCCTTGTCAGCATGCTCTACAACGCCCAGCTCATGCGCTACGCGGGCGAAGACGGCGTGTCGGCCTACGGCGTTCTCATGTACGTGAGCATGATCTTCATGGCGATTTTTATCGGCTACTGCGTGGGCTCGAGTCCGATCGTAAGCTATCACTACGGCGCGGAAAACAAACAGGAGCTCCACGGCCTTCTCAAAAAGGGCTTGACCGTTCTGTCCGTGACGGCAGTTCTGATGTTCGCGGCGGGAGAGCTCGCAGCAAGGCCATTGGCGAAGCTCTTTGTGGGCTATGACGAAGGGCTTTTGGATATGACAGCGCATGCATTTTCGATCTTCTCGTTCTCGTTCCTGCTCTCGGGATTTTCGATTTTCGGCTCGTCGTTTTTTACCGCGCTCGGAGACGGACTCACCTCGGCGCTCATTTCGTTCTTGCGGACGCTGGTGTTCCAGATCGCGGCGGTGCTCATTTTCCCGCTCATCTGGGAACTCGACGGGATCTGGCTGTCGATCGTCGCGGCGGAGGTCATGTCTGTTCTGGTTACGGCGCTGTTTCTTATCGGCAAGCAGAGAAAATACGGCTATTGAAAATAGAAATCCGGCCTGTAGAGCTGTTTCTACAGACCGGATTTTTCAGTGATTTCAGATTGTATCGATTGGGTTCGTAGGGGCGGACGCCTCTGTCCGCCTGGCAAAATGCACCTATAAAATGCGAAAACGCTCGGCGAATTCGCCGGTTCCCAAGGGCGGAGAGGGTCGTCCGCCCCTACGCAAAATTCGAAGGTTTTACGTAAGATCCGGAGATTTTATGCGATATTTAGAGGTTTTCCGCAAAATTCGATGGCGCTACGAAAGGAAGCGCGACTCCAGTGTGCGCACCATCTGCGTATAGCGCTCCTTACAATCAGCCATTCTGCCGTTTTGCAGATCGTCGTAGCAGGGAGCGAGCCATGTGTCGCGAATCTCGCGGTACGTTTCGTGCCGGTCGGAGGCCAGATTGATGCACGTGACGATACCAGGGGCAATGTCATAGTACTCACGGATGAGCGCTTCGCCGTCCGGGCAGGCCCTTAAATACCCGTCGCGGAAGGCGCGGAAGGCGGTGAGTTCCTCGCAGTCATCCGGTTTCCCCAGCTCCTCGCAGACAGCGGTCGTGATAAAGCACAGGCCGAAGAGCTTTTTGCGGAAGCCTGTGGAGATCGCCTCGTAGTCTCCCAGGTAGAACGGCGTTTTGGGGTACCGGCGCACCCACTCAGCCTGCAAGGCTTTGCAGAACGCTTCGCTTGTCGGAAGCTCCAGCTTCCGGATGGCAGGCACCAGGAAGATGGCGATGACCATCTTGTCGTCGTCCCGCGCACCGTTTCGGTTCCGGTTGGCTGCCCAATCGAGCTCCAGCTCGTCCAAAAACGCGTTTGCGCTCTCCAAAAGACGCGCACCCGTCTCGTCCGGCATGGCGCAGACCGCCTCGTCGAGGGAGCGGAAGACCGGCTCCGTCATCGCATACACGTCGGAAAAAGCGGCCTCAAATTCGCCCTTCGTAATTTTCTTCTGATAGCCCCGGAAGCTTTGCACGCAGCCGGGCAGCCGCTTTTTTGCCGCGTCAAAGCGCAGTACCGCCTCCTCCGGCGCAAGCGAAACGGAGCCTGCGGGCTTGTCCAGCAGCTCGTCTGCCGTCAGCCGCGCGCCGCAGTACATGCAGGAAAACTGCGAAAGCTTCGCCGGTACCTTCAGACTCTCGCCGCACTTGGGGCAAAACCCGCTCAAAAATTCCTGTTCACTCATGAAGATACCTGCTTTCATGTAAAATTCGCGCCGCACAACCGGCAATGGTAGGTTGTGCGGCGTAGGTCTATTTTTTCATAAAATGCGCGGGATGTCAAGTCAATCGGTGCACAGAAGGTACGCAGAATCCTCCGCTTCGCCTTTTGCGCCGCAGATGATCAAGGCGTAGCTGCTGTCTAAATTCGCTTCCAGCTCATCCAGCTCCGCCTCGCTGAGCTCCCGGCGGTAAATGCCGTTATCGAGCTTCGCAAAACCGCCGCCAAGTGCTTCCGGCGTGCAGTGCTCAACCAGAATGACGCGGCAGCCGGTCTGCTTGGAGAGCTCCTCCGCGTACTTTCTCGCGCTGTCCGTCTTCGGGAACAGAGAATCGCCCATCGAGACGGCAGCCTCGCCGTGGTCAAAGCCGGGAAGATTTACAAGCTTGAATCCTGCCAATACAGCAAGCAGCGCCGCAGCCGCGGCCATCGCACCGACAAAGCGCAGAAGCGTCTTTCGCTCCTTTTTCCGTCTTGTCTCGCGGCGGATCTCCTGCATGACCGCATCATGCAGGAGCTTCGGCGGCTCCTGCTGTAGCTCAGGCAGCGCTTCCTCTGCCATCTTGAGCTCGCTTTGGATTCTGCGGCACTCCGGGCACGCGGCTAGATGCTCCTGCAAAGCGGTTTGTTCTTCTATTGTTATCGCGCCATCGAGCTGCACGCTCAGCAGCTCCAGTGCTTCATTGCATGTGATCATAGACGCACCTCGCCTTCTACCGGTTCAGACGAAGCGGAATCGAAATAGTTCCCGGTTTTTAAAATTTTTCTTAAAGCAAGGCGGGCTCGGGCCAACCGCGACTTCACCGTTCCCACGCGTACGCCTAAAATATCCGCGATCTGCTCGTATTGCAGATCCTCAATCACGCGCAGCTGCAAAATTTCCCGGTGCTCGGGCGAAAGCTGCTCCATCGCGCGGGCAAGCTCGATTTTTGTTTCGTTCGTCATCGCCTGCTGCTCGGGCCCCGGCTGCGCGTCGGGAACGGAAAGCTCGGCTCCCTCGTCGCTGTCGTCGTAGCTCTCGGTGAGAGAGGTCTCCTGACGCCGCTTTTTCCGGCGCAGAAAATCGATGCAGATGTTGCTCGTCAGGCGGAACAGCCACGTGGAAAAGCTCGCTTCAAACTGATACTGCCCCAAAGAGCGCCACGCGCGCAGAAATGCCTCCTGCGATAAGTCCAGCGCGTCGTCCGGGTTCGCGCTCATGCGCAGACAGAGGTTATAGACCTTTTTCTGGTGCAGGAGCAAAAGCTCTTCAAACGCGCCGTTGTCGCCCTGCTGCGCGCGGCGGATGAGTTGTTCTTCTGACATAGGTTCACCTCAAATCGCGCTTGATGCCGGCGGCAATGGCGGAAATGTCGTCCATGGTGGAAATCTTTGAAATTTGTTCCTTATAATACCCGCTGTGAGAAACGCCGCGCAGGTACCACGCAAAATGCTTGCGCGCCTCCAGACACGCGATGTGCTCGCCCTTGTCCTCTTTCGCGAGCTCGAACTGATGAAGCGCCGTATCCACGCGTTCGGATAACGGCGGTCGCTCGGGGACAGGCTTTCCTTCGATCGCCGCCTTGCACTGTAGTAGCAGCCACGGGTCGCCGAACACGCCCCGGCCCAGCATCAGCCCGTCCGCTTTCGTCCGCGCCATGCACCGTACCGCGTCTTCCGGCGAAAAAATATCGCCGTTGGCGAGGACGGGAATGGAAACCGCGGCCTTCACGTCGTGGATGATGTCCCAGTCGGCAACGCCGGAATAGAGCATTGTCTTCGTCCGGCCGTGCACCGCGATGGCGCTTGCTCCCGCCTGCTCTAACATGACGGCGAGCTCGACCGCATTGACGCTCCCCTTGTCCCAGCCCTTGCGCATCTTGACCGTGACTGGAACCGGGACGGTGTTTTTGACCGCTTCGACGATTCTTGCCGCTTTTTCCGGGTCCTTCATCAAGGCGCTTCCGTCACCGTTTCCGGCGATTTTCGGCATGGGGCAGCCCATATTGATATCGATAAAATCTGCACCGGAGTGTTCCAGCGCCAGCGCCGCACCCTCCGCCATCACAGACGGGTCGTTTCCAAAAATCTGCGCGCCGCAGATACCTGCATCGGTTTTGCGGAGCAGCGAGATGCTCTTTTTGTCCTTATAAACCAAGGCGCGCGAGGAGACCATCTCCGTTACGGTGATGTCCGCGCCGAGCGAGGCCGCAATGCAGCGGTATGCCCAGTCGGTCACGCCCGCCATCGGGGCCAGCACGATGGGGTTTTCAATACGAAATGTTCCGAGCTGCATGCGCGCGCCTTCTTTCCGGTTTGGTGTCGTGCCGTCTATCATACCACAAACCGGCAAAAAACGCAACAAAGCCGCGTCTGCCCCTACGGACACGATTGCGGCACACAAAAAAACGCCATCCGGATGGATGGCGTTTTTTCATGGAGCGGGGTACGGGAATACTCCGGCGGCTTTGCCGCCTCCGTGCCGTCTCGGCAATTGTTTTGACCTTCGGCCAAAACCGTCGGTATTTCATACCGCCGCCGGTCTTGCACCCAGAATTGCCGGACGGTCGAACCACGGGTTCGTTGCGGGAACCTTGCAGCAAAAATCAGCACCCATCTTTGAGATGGGTGCTGATTTTTGGAGCGGGGTACGGGAATCGAACCCGCCTCTGTGGCTTGGGAAGCGACCGTTCTACCGATGAACTAACCCCGCGTTTAATTGTGGTGCTACTATAGCACGGGAGCGGGAAAAATGCAACCGTTTTTTGTCGCGGCTGGCGGAGAAACCCAGATATGGTAGAAAAAGAAGGGGCGGATGCAACATTTTGCGGAGTGGGCGGCGGTTGGACGGAGCTGAAAATCTTTTTACCGAACTGGAAAACTTTTTGCCTCTTCGGGAGGAAAAGAGCGCCGGTTTTTCTTTCCGGAAACAGCAAAATTTACTTGAAAAGGGCGGAAGACTATGTTATTCTATGTAAAAGTCCATAAGGCGTATTCTGCCCTTCGGGGTGTGCGCCGGGCTTGCGATCAACGGTTGTACGGGGATATGCAACATTTGTTGCGGTTCCTTCGCCGCACGGCGAAAATGGAAAACACTATTCGGAAAACCGGATTTTATATAAATATTTCAGAATTTGGAGGAAAGAACGATGAAAAAACGCGTTTTAGCGGCGCTTCTGGCGCTGGTCATGCTCTTTGGCGCGCTGCCGATGTCGGTTTTCGCGGAAGATCTCGAAACCGTAGAAGAACCCAGCGGCACATTTGAGCCGGATGAGCCGGAGAAGTACACTTACCATCTGTATTACGATTTTAACAATGTTGGGACTGGCAGCACCAAGTGGAACATCGAGTATGGACCCACAGCGGACACCAGTTACACGTACACGGTTGATAGCCAGACGTTGACCTGCCGCGAAGGCTACAACTTCCTTGGCTGGGCTGATGGCAAGAATGCTACCGAGCCGGATTACAGGGGCGGCGATACGATCACGCTGACTTGGCAGAATCCGACCAAGACCATCTATGCGGTTTGGGAGAAGCAGCCCCAGCCCGATATCACCGACCCGACGGAGTTTATAGGCATAAAGACTGTACCTGTGCAATGCGACAATAAGGCCGGCCATTATATGGAGTATGCGATTGATGGCTTGATTGAAAAGAAGTGCGCGGAACTCGTTTGGTCGACCGGCAGCAAGGAGGCCACGCTCAAGCTGTATCCGGAGAAGATTGCAAAACGTTTTTCCGCCCTTAAAGGTACGCACACTGCGGTCAGCACCAGTGTCGTTACTGTTACGCTGGCGTATAACGGCGGCTGGAAAATCGATGGGGCAATCCCGGTTATCTATGTTACTTGCGCCGCGCCGGAAATTCCCGACCCGACAGAGTTTATAGGCATAAAGACTGTACCTGTGCAATGCAACAATAAGGCCGACCATTATATGCAGTATGCGATTGATGGCTTGATTGAAAAGAAGTGTGCGGAACTCGTTTGGTCGACCGGCAGCAAGGAGGCCACGCTCAAGCTGTATCCGGAGAAGATTGCAAACCGTTTTTCCGCTCTTAAAGGTACGCACACTGCGGTCACCACCGATGTCGTTACCGTTAAGCTGACGTATAGCGGTGGCTGGAAAATCGACGGGATAATCCCGGTTATCTATGTTACTTGCGCCGCACCGGAAATTCCCGACCCGACGGATTCCGTGAAAGACCAGTTCGTGACGGTGGTGTGCGATGATAAGACGGCGCATCCGAACATTCATTATCTGCTGGAGAATCTGCCCGCCGGCAGCGTGGACGTGCAGTGGGACGGAGCGGCTAAGACCGCGAAGCTTGTCCTGAAGCCGGATAAAATTGCGGAACATTATGGCATGGCCTACGGCGTGCATACTGCGGTCAATCCGGCCGACGTCGAAGTTTCGCTGACCTATGTAAATGACGCGTGGAGTCTCAGCGCAGCGATCCCGGATGTCCACGTCACGTGCAAGCCGGCGCAGGAGATCCCGAACCCGAAGGACTCTTTTAACAAGCTGCTTGTCAATGTCGCCTGCAACACGGAAAATTCCGGCCACGACCCGATCGAAGTGCCGCTGAGTGCGGTTGCCAACAGCGTCAATGTGCGGTGGGAGCCGGGTACTGCCACTGCGTACATCACGCTCACCCCGAGCATTTTTGCAACGTATTATAGCCAGCACAACAACGGCGCGAACGGCGCGCACGACCCGGTCGCCCCGGCAGCGGTCACCGTTGAAGCGCACTATGATAACGAGAAGGGCTGGTTCTGGACGAAGCCGACGATCAACGTCAAGTGCGAGCCTGTATACACCATCACCTACAACTGGCGCGGTGTGGTCAAGCCCGCGGACGTTAAGAACGTCAATAACCCCGAGACCTTTACTGCGGATGAGCTTCCGATCACCCTCAAGGCTCCGGATTTCAAGAACAACGAATGGCCGCAGAAGTTCCTCAACTGGCGCGATGCGGCAGGCAATGTTGTCACGCAAATCACCGAGCCCGGCAACGTGGAGCTGTACGCTTACTATCAGTTCCCCGTGAAGTACACGGTCTATGACGAGAACGACCAGAAGGTCGACGAGCTCTCCGTCACCGAATGGTACAACGAGGACGCTTTTGCGGCCTATAGCCTCAGAAGCGGCGAAAAGACCGGCCACGACTTCGACGGCTGGTATCAGACCACAAAGGACTTTGGCAACACGAACAAGCGCGTCACCAAGCTCAATATGGCCAAGAAGTGGGAACTGGTCGGCAAGCTGACCCGCAAGGAGTACACCGTTACCGCATCACTTTTCCTGAATGGCAGCGAGGAGGCCACCAAGGATGCCAGAGGCGTGGTTATCTCCAGAAGCGTCAAGGGCCTGTATGGCGATCCCATCAATTATGATGGCGAAAACGGTCTGAATGCGCAGCTGAAGGAAGCGGCGCTTGCGGCTGACGCGGCCAACGAGCCGAATCCGGACTATGTAGACATCAACATCTGCCTGAACGACAAGAGCGGCAAGCCGTTTGACGCGGAAACCTATGGTCAGGAAGGCTACAACTGGCGTGATATGCAGTGGCAGGAGAACAAGTGGATTGTTGCCTATGCCTGGGCTTACGTTGACACATACTACGACGTAACGTTCAACGTCAACATGGAAGGCGTGACGCCGGTCGACACACAGACGGTCAAGTGCAATGCAACCGCGAACGAGCCGACTGCACCCACCAAGGAAGGCTACAAGTTCCTCGGTTGGTTCGAAAAGGACGCAGCAGAACCGTTCGATTTTGATACCCAAATCACACAGAAGACCGAACTGACGGCGAAGTGGGAGCTCAACTTGCAGACCGTCAACGTTGTGATCTACCGCAACGGCGACATGACCAAGGCATTCAAGACAGTTGCGCTTGACCCGCAGCCGAAGGGTACAGTCATTAATCTGGATACGCTCAACATTGCCGACTACTACAAAGCGAACTACAGCGGCAAATACGACTTCTACGGCTGGTACAACGACGGCAAGTGGAACAACTACAAGGCGAACCCCGAAAACCCGCCCGCAGGTCTTCAGACGATCACGGTCAACGGCTGGACGAATATCATCTGCATGGTCTATGACTATGAGAAGGTCATCGTCAAAGCGATCACTGACGATAACAAGACCACCGAGACGCAGCTTTTCTCCGGTATGGCTCGCAGAGGCAGCAACCTGCTGGACTACCTCGCAGCACAGAACATCGAGCTGGATAAGGTCGGCCATACGCATGACGAGTGGTATAAGTACGATTCGCCCAAGTGGAAGTTCGGCGAGAACGACACCATCAACGGCTGGACGAACGTTCTGGTGAAGTACGCCCGCAAGGAGTACACCGTTGTTGCGAAAATGTATCTCGACGGTGCGCCGCACTACCGCCAGAACACGGACTTCTATACGTATCAAGTCACTGGTCTGTACGGCGATCTCATCAACTTTGCGGATATCAAGGCGCAGGCCATCGCGCAGGCAGAAAACGACCGTCCTGCCTCCGCTTCCTATGATGCGTCCGTCATCGAAGACTGGGCTGGCAATGCGACCTGCACGACCTTCGGCGAGCATCAGCCAGACCTGGAAAAGCATTATGTAAACGTCCACGTCAACACCACGCAGCACGTCTACGTCTACAGAATGATCGACGGCAAGATGGAGGCGACTGAGTACCATCACTCCACCGCTCCGTTCGGCGCAAATGTGGTCGAGCATCTCAACGCGAATGTGACAAATCTTGATATGCCCGGCTACTCGCACGACGAGTGGTTCAAGAAGGACGTTCCGGCGCTGGACGTCAAGTTTGGCGACACGGATACCATCAACGGCTGGACGAACGTTGTCATCAAGTACACGAAGAACGAGTTCCCCGTGACCTATGACTACGCATGCACAGACCCGGCACTTGAGCCGAACTGGAAGGTGTGGGAAACGCTTCCTGAGAATTCGTACACTTACGCGCCCGGCGAATCGGTTCGTGTGGCCATGATGCCTGACGATGTGGAAGACGGCGAATATATCTGGAAGTTCGTTACGTGGAAACTGAACGGCGTTGACGTTGTTCCCAACGCACAGGTTCCAATGGTCGAAGGCGGCCTTACATTCGTCGGTATCTGGGAGCGCACGCAGAAAGAATACGGCGTGACCTATGACTACGCATGCACAGACCCGGCACTTGAGCCGAACTGGAAGGTGTGGGCAACGCTTCCTGAGAACAAGGACACCTACACTGTAGGTCAGAAGGTCACAACGGCAGCCAAGCCTGACGATGTGGAAGACGGCGAATACATCTGGAAGTTCGTTACGTGGAAGCTTGGCGATACAGAGGTTGCACCGAACACGCAGGTTGAAATGGTTGCCGGTGGCCTTACATTCGTCGGTATCTGGGAGCACACGCAGAAAGAATACGGCGTGACGTACAGCTATGATCCCAGCCTCCCGGCTGAGGTTCAGGCAACGATTCCTAAGGACCCGGACACCTACACTGTGGGCCAGAAGGTCACAACGGCAGCTAAGCCCAATTCTGTGAGAGTTGGCGAAAATATCTGGACGTTCAAGACGTGGAAGCTTGATGGCGTCGAGGTTGCACCGAACACGCAGGTTGAGATGGTTTCCGGTGGTCTGCACTTTGAAGGCATCTGGGAGACGAAACTGATCCACTACAGCCTGACGATCCAGTACGTCGATAAGAAGGGGAAGGAACTGGCCGAGAGCCATATGGATCTCCTGTCCAAGGGTGAAGCGTACAAAGTAGACTCTCCGAAGATCAAGGGCTACAAGCTCAAGGACAAGGACAAAGCGGTGATCGAAGGTACGATGCCCGGTCGTAATCTGACCATCGAGGTCGTCTACATCAAGAAGAGCACCGGAGGCAGTTCAGGTACGATCGACTCCCCGAACAAGCCTACGACGAAAGCACCGGCGCTGACGCTCAACACCGATGACCACTTCGCATTTATCAACGGTTATCCCGACGGCTCCGTGCAGCCGGAAGGCAATGTCACCCGTGCGGAGACCGCAGCGATCCTGTACCGCATCATGGGCGACGAGTGCCAGTCCTACTACAAGACCAACAGCAGCTCCTATTCGGATGTTGCCCGCGGCGACTGGTACAACACCTACGTTGCTACGCTCGAAAATGCCGGCGTGATCGTCGACACCAGAACGAACGGCAAGTTCCGCCCGAACGACGCGATCACCCGCGCCGAGCTCGCTTCTATGATCGCACAGTTCGCCGGTCTGGAGAGCGCCTCCGCTGCAAAGTTCAATGACGTTGGCTCGCGCTACTGGGCAGCCGAGGAAATCGCGATTGCCGCGAAGATGGGCTGGATCAACGGCTATCCCGACGGCAGCTTCCGCCCGGACCGCAACGTCACCCGTGCGGAACTGATGGCAATGGTGAACCGCGCGCTCGGCCGCACGCCGAAGTCTGCAGGCGATCTGTTGTCCGGCATGAAGACCTGGCGCGACAACGCGAACGTGAACGCATGGTACTACCTCGACGTGCAGGAGGCCACCAACGACCACACCTACACCAAGTCCGGTACCCATGAGACCTGGAAGAAGCTTCTGTAATCAAAAGCGTCTGACAGAAAACAGCATACCCCCAAGGGGCGGCGCAAGCCGCCCCTTTTGCTGCCCAAACGCAGAAACCAGAAGCGCCCCGCTACCGAGTTTGGTAACGGAGCGCTTGCGTATTTGAAAAGGGAACCTGCGGTTACTGCGGACGATCCTCCCATGACTG
>ULQV01057406.1_pt1 | contig 14107 bp, 10 predicted proteins | sample 1954851 | NCBI WGS metagenome assembly ULQV01 (sample SAMEA4835665, study PRJEB28245) | human gut metagenome | biome: gut microbiome; material: fecal sample | place: Denmark | collected 2008 | reverse complement strand
GGGCGAAGTGGGAGCCGATGTCGCCCATGCCGACGCAGAGCACCCGCGCTCCGGTGATGCCCCTCACAGGGCGGTCGATGGGGGCCCACTCGCGCTGGTTCTGGCGGTCGCGGTAGAGGAACATATCCTTCTGGATGCCAAGCCACATGGCCAGCATCCACTCGCTGATGGCCAGACCATATGCGCCGGTGGCGTTGGTCACTACACAGTCCTCGGGCAGGACGCCGGGCTTCAGGTAGGGGTCCGGGCCGGCGGAGTTGGACTGGAACCACTCGATGTGCTTGTTCTGAGAGAGCATCGACACCGGGGCGTTGCCCAGCACCACATCGGCCCAGAGCACGTCTTCGGCGTGGACGTCATCCAGCGCGTTGAAGCGGAATTCAAACTCCGGCACGGAGGCCTCCAGCGCGGCGCGGTGGGCGTCGCTCAGGGGCAGACAGACCAAAACTTTTTTATGCATAGGGATACCCTCACTTCCTGATCGTTCTTTTATAAGAATACACGTTCCAGCTCCGCTCCGCAAGAGGGAAACCCGCCTTATTCTTAAGAATTCCTTAGGATTTTATCCCCCAAATCCCAAGAAGTATGTGATAAGCTGTCCCCAAAGCAGAAAATATCTGCTATACTGATACCAAAGCAGCACAGGAAAGGAATCATACACTATGCAGACCATCATGATCGTAGAGGATGACCCGGATATCCGGGACGGCGTGCGCATCCTCCTGTCCGGGGAGGGCTACCGCATCCTCGAAGCCGAAAACGGGCCGCGTGCCCTCAGCCTGCTGACGCCGGAGGTCGATCTGGTCATCCTCGACATCATGATGCCCGGCATGAGCGGCCTGCGGGTCTGCGAGGAGATCCGCAAGACCTCCACCGTCCCCATCCTCTTTCTCACCGCAAAATCGCAGGAGTCAGACAAGCTGCTGGGCCTGACGGCAGGCGGCGACGACTACCTTGCAAAGCCCTTCTCCTTCGCAGAGCTGAGCGCCCGGGTCAAGGCCCTGCTGCGGCGCTACTGCGTCTATCAGGGCAAGGATCAGGCCGGGCCGCGCCAGCCCAAGCCCGACGACCAGATGCTGGAGCTGCACGGCGTGCGCATCGCGCTGGACTGTAACCGGGTCTGGGTGGATGAGCAGGAAGCAGACCTGACCGAGACGGAGTACAAGATCCTCAAGCTGCTGATGCAAAGTCCCCAGCGCATCTTCCCGGTTCAGGTCATCTACGAGACGGTGTGGGGCGAGCCGTATTTTTATGTCTCCAACGGCACCGTCATGGTACACATCCGCAACCTGCGGATGAAGGTGGAGCAGACCCCCCAGACCCCTCAGCGCATCTGTACCGTCTGGGGCAAGGGCTACCGCTTTGCGGCACAGGAGGACAGCAATGGCAACGCCTGAAAAACACGGTCTGGCGAAGCAGTTCACCCGGCTCATCGTCCTGTCGGGTCTGGCGAGCTTTCTGCTGCTGGGCTTTTTGCAGGTGGTGCTGAACAAGAGCCTGCGGTTCTATTTCGACCAGCCTGAAGTGCAGACAAAAGCCTCTCAGCAGCAGGTGGACGAGCTGCAGAACTACATCACCGAAAACGCCCTTTTCAGCACCGACATCCAGAAGCTCACCGACTGGACCCGCAGCCACCGCTACAACCTGCTGGAGCTTTACCGGGATCAGGTGCTCATCTATTCGTCCTACGCGCCCCGGCATTACTACAAGGACGCCCCGGAGGCCCGAAAGCTCACCGACGGCCAGCAGCACGGCCCCTTCTACGACTGGTCGCCCGTCTATACGCTGAACTTCTCGGACGGCGAGGTCACTGCACTGCTCTACTACAACGGTTTCGACGCTTACTATGGCGCCGGCTGCGACATCCTGTTCGTCCTCTGCCTCACCTCCTTTCCCCTCTTCTTCCTCTGGGGCAGCCGGGGCATCGTGAGCTATATCGTGCAGCTCAGCGAGGAGATCCAGGCCATGGAGGGCGGCGACCTCGACCACCCCATCACCGTGCGGGGCAGCGACGAGCTGACGACGCTGGCGTCCAGCCTCGACTCCATGCGGCTCACCCTCCGCCAGCAGCATGAGGACGAGGCCGCTGCCGCCGCCAAGGTCAAGAGCCTCATCACCGAGATGAGCCATGACCTGCGCACCCCGCTGACCACCCTGCTGCTCTACACCGAGATCCTCCGCCACCACAGATACGAGACCTCTGCACAGGCCGAGGACTACCTCGCTAAGATCGACACCAAGGCCCATCAGCTCAAGCAGCTGTCGGACAACCTCTTCGAGTATGCCCTTGTCACCCGGGACACCGTGGCCGTCCTTGACCCATCCGCCCGCTTTTCCCAGATTTTTGAGGAGCCGCTCACCGAGATGGTGGGCGAACTGCAGGAGAGGGGCTTTGCCTGCGCCCTTGTGCTGGGCAGCGAGGACGACACCCTCACCGTCAAGGAGCAGTATGTCCACCGCATCCTCGACAACATCACTTCGAACCTGCTCAAATACGCCGACCCAGCGCAGGACATCTCCATCCGCTTCGTGAAAGAGGCAGGCAAAGCGGGCCTTGCCTTCGAAAACACCGTCCTCCCCGGCCAGCACCACACCGACAGCACGAAGGTCGGCCTCACCAGCATCGAGACTATGATGGAAAAGATGCAGGGCCAGTGCCGCATCGAGCAGGGGGCAGAGAGGTTTTGTATCACGCTGTTGTTTCCGATAGCCTCCTGAAATTTTACTTTTCAAGCTCCCTCAATGATGGGGGCTTTTTCTTTTCGGCAAAGGCTCTCCCTTTGGGAGAGCTGGCGCGAAGCGCCTGAGAGGGCAAGGCTGCTGGAAAAAAGCACAAACGCCGCGAACGCATCGCTCTGACAAAGAGCCTGCCTATCGCGGTGCAGCGGCTCTGTCGTGACCGGCTTGCCCTCTCCGTCATTGCTTCGCAATGCCACCTCTCCCAGAGGGAGAGGCTTTTGGCTGCGCCGCTTTTTCATAAAAACTTCATCCCTCTTAAGCTCATCTTAATAAATTCCTCGGGCATTTCCTAAGATTTGGCCTGTATACTTTCCCCTGTCAGACGGGGAGGAGCGCTCCCCGTCATATCTCACAGGAGGGGCATCAACCATGCTATGGAAAAAGAAACCACAGAGCAAGGCCGGTCAGGAATTTCTCATCGACCTTGAGACCGCCTCCGCCCAGCCGACCCCGGCGGGCGTGAGGCCCTTTATCAAAAAACACTGGAAGCCCATTACCGCCGCCGTCTGCGCGGCGGCGGTGGCTGCGGCCATGCTCATCCCCAAGGGCGGCGCAAAACAGGCCTCGGCCTCCGCCCAGTACGTCGAGACCAGCCCGGAAAAGCGGAACATCGTCAACAGCTACAGCGCCGACGGCACCATCACCGCTGCCGACACCTACACCGTCAAGCCCATGGTCAAGGGCACCGTCCTGACCGCCGACTTTGAGGTAGGCGACACCGTCAGCAAGGGCAATGTGCTCTACACCATCGACAGCTCGGACATGGCCAGCAGCGTGGAGAAGGCCCAGCTCTCTCTCGAGCAGGCCCAGAGCAGCTACGACGACGCTGTGGATGCCCAGTATATCCGCAGCTCCGTCCGGGGCACGGTGGCCTCCCTCAAGGTCAAGGCGGGCGATGTCGTCACCGCCGGGCAGGAGGTAGCCGTCGTCCGGGACGACTCCACCCTGCTGCTGACGCTGGACTTCCCCGCCGCCGATGCGGCCTCTTATTCGGTCGGCCAGAGCGTGGGTGTGACCATCGACGGCACCTTTGAATCCACCACTGGCACTATCCAGTCCATCTCCGGTGCCGACAGCCTTTCCAGCGGCAACCTCGCCGTCCGCTCGGTGGTCATCGCGGTGCCGAACCCCGGCACCCTGAACACCGCCATGTCCGGCACGGCCTCCATCAACGGCGTCAGCGCCATGGGTTCGGCCCATTTTACCTGCCAGTATGAACAGACCATCACCGCCAGCGCCAGCGGCACGGTGGCCGCCCTCTGCGTGAAGGAAGGCAGCTCGGTCGGCGTGGACACTGCCCTGATCCAGCTTTCCAGCTCTTCCCTCACCAAACAGGTGAAGTCGGCCTCCAACAGCCTGCGCAGCGCCGAGCTTTCTCTCGACGACAGCCAGCGCTCCATGGAGGACTACACCATCACCTCTCCCATCAGCGGCACCATTATTGAGAAGGATGTCAAGGTCGGCGACACCGTGGGCAGCAGTTCTTCCACCACCGAGACCATGTGTGTCATCTACGACCTGAGCTACCTCGAAATGACCCTGAACGTAGATGAGCTGGACATCCTCGACATCGCGGTGGGCCAGAAAGCAGAGATCACCGCCGACGCCATCGACGACCAAACCTTTGAGGGCGTCGTCACCAGCATCTCTTCCGCCGGTACCACCACCGGCGGCACCACCACCTACCCTGTCACCATCCGCATCGACGACACTGGCAGCCTCATGCCCGGCATGAACGCCACCGCCGTCATCGACATTGCCAGCGCCGAAGACACCCTCTCCATCCCCAGCTATGCGGTCGTCCGCGGCAGCTATGTGCTGGTCACGAAGGATTCTCCCTCTGCCGTCAACGCCGCCACCAGCATGAACGCCCCCGATGGCTACGTCTACGTCAAAGTGACTACCGGCATCAGCGACGACGACTACATTGCCGTTACCAGCGGCCTCGAGGAAGGCGACACCATCGCCTACGATTCCGCTTCGGCCTCCAAGTCCAGCAGCGACGAGCAGATGGGCTTCCCGGGCAGCAGAATGTCCGGTGGCGGCGGTCCCGGTGGCGGCGGCGGAGCACCGGGAGGTGGCTTCTGATGAGCGCACTCATTGAGTTCGACTCTGTCTGCAAGTATTACCAGATGGGCGATACCCTCGTGAAGGCCGCCGACCACGTCTCCTTCCAGATCAACAAGGGTGAATTCGTCGCCATCGTGGGGCAGTCCGGCTCGGGCAAATCCACTTGCATGAACATCATCGGCTGTCTGGACATTCCCACCGAGGGCACCTACCGTCTGGATGGCCGGGATGTCGGCCGGATGAGCCGCCGGGAGCTGGCCTCCATCCGGAACGAGAAGCTGGGCTTCATCTTCCAGCAGTACAATCTTCTGCCCAAACTCTCCCTTCTGGAAAACGTGGAAGTTCCCCTCGTCTACGCCGGTATCCCCGCGCAGCAGCGCTACGCAAAGGCAAAAAACGCCCTCGAGCGGGTGGGCCTCGGCGGAAAGCTCAAAAATAAGCCCAACCAGCTCTCCGGCGGCCAGCAGCAGCGAGTCTCCATTGCCCGGGCACTGGCCCGCGACCCTGCGGTCATCCTCGCCGACGAACCGACCGGCGCGCTGGACTCCCACACCAGCCGGGAGGTTCTGGGGATGCTTCAGGACCTTCATCGGCAGGGCAACACCGTCGTCCTCATCACCCACGATAACTCCATCGCCGTGCAGGCTGAGCGCATCATCCGCCTCGAAGACGGCTGTGTCGTCTACGACGGCAACGCCCATGCCCCCGAGGCGGTCGTGCAGCCCACCCTCACCTTTACGAAACAGGAGGCGGCCACATGATCTACGAGACCGTCCGGCAGGCGTTCCAGAGCATCTGGAGCAACAAGTTCCGCACCTTCCTCACCATGCTGGGCATCATCATCGGCGTCATGGCGGTCATCGTCATCGTCGGCCTCGGCAACGGCATGACCCAGAGCATCAAGGACAGCTTCTCTGACATGGGCACCGACCTTCTGAGCGTTCAGGTCATGGGCTACGGTGCCCGCAGCGTATCGGTGGATTCGGTCTATGACATCGTGGAGTCCCACCCTGACATCTTCGAGTCTGTCTCCCCCACCGGCTCCGTCAGCGGCACCGTCAAGGTGGGCACCGACAGCTACTCCAACACCACAGTCAAGGGCGTCAGCGAGGTCTACTTCGATATGCTGGGCTACACCATCGACGAGGGGCGTCTCCTCAACTATGTGGACCTCGAGAACAACAAAAAGGTCTGCGTCGTGGGCGCTTACCTCAACCGTGTCGCCTACGGCGGCAATGCGCTGGGCCAGACCATCAAAATCGGTACCGCCAAGTACACCATCGTCGGCGTGCTGGAAGCCAAAGTCACCGACCTTGAAGATCAGGAGGGCAGCAACGATGACATGATCTTCGTGCCCTACACCACAGCGATGCGTGCGAACCATTCCAGCACCGTCAGCTCCTATTCGGTGACCATCGCCGACGAAAACAAGCTCTCCGAGGGCAAGACCATCCTCGAAGACGCCTTGCAGGAGCTTCTCCACTCGGACAGCGGCTACATGGTCACCAGCCTCAGCGAGATGCTGGACACCATGACCTCCATGGTCAACATGGTCGTCACCATCCTGACGGCCATCGCGGCCATCTCCCTTCTCGTGGGCGGCATCGGTATCATGAACATCATGATGGTGTCCGTCACCGAGCGCACCCGGGAGATCGGCATCCGCAAGGCCCTCGGCGCACAGGAGAGCACCATCCTCGGCCTCTTCGTCACCGAGGCCGCTGCCACCTCGGCCCTCGGAGGGGTGCTGGGCATCGGGCTGGGCTACCTGCTTTCGGCGGTGGCAAACCGCATCCTGCCCATGGTCCTCACCGATATGACCCTCACTGTCTCGCCCTCCCTCGGCTCTGTCGTCGTGGCTTTCAGCATCTCGGTGGGCATCGGCGTCCTCTTCGGCTACCTGCCCGCCCGCCGCGCCGCACGGCTGAATCCGATTGAAGCGCTGCGGTATGATTGACCCATGGCTCTCCCTCTGAGGAAAGACTTCCCCCGGCCGGGGGAAGATGTCGCGCAAGCGACAAAAAGGGGAGTCTGTCACCGCAGGTGACTGAGAGGGCAAGGATGCTGGAAAGGATATGCCGACACCGCGATGGTATCGCCCTTATAAAGGCTATTGCTTATCGCTGCATCGCCGCCCTTCGTCAGGCGGCTTGCCCTCTCCGTCTCGCTATCGCTCGCCACCTCTCCCAAAGGGAGAGGCTGCGATGATTTCTACAAGGAGTAACACCATGAAAAAACGATTTCTCGCGTTTTTGCTGGCGCTCAGCATCGCGGCATCCCTGCTGGTGATGCCTGCGTCTGCGGCTGGCTCCAACGCCGCCGTGCAGGCCGCCGTGGCGCTGGGCGGCATGACCACCGAGCAGGCCGCACAGCCCGATACGCCCCTCACCCGCGGCCAGCTGGCCCGGCTGCTCACCGCCTTTTCGTCCTACCGTGAGAGCGTGGCCGCGCAGGGCAGCACCGGCACCCTCTTCTCGGACGTCAACAGCTCCTCTGCCTATGGCCCCTACATCCGGGTCGCCGTCCAGCAGAGCTGGCTCAGCGGCTATCTCGACGGCAGCTTCCGCCCCGACAACGCCGTGACCCTCGAGGAGGCCTGCACCGCTGTGCTCAAGCTTCTGGGCTATGACGTCACCGCCCTCAGCGGCACCTTCCCCGCCGCACAGCTCAACAAGGCCAGCTCTCTGGGCCTGCGCAGCGGCATCTCCGCCTCGCAGGGCAGCGTTCTCACGCTGGCCGAGGGCGCACGGCTGGTCTACAACGCCCTGACAGCCTCCACCAAGGACGGTCAGGTCTACGGCAGCACCATCGGCTTTACCGTCACCGACGGTCAGGTAGACGTCGCATCCATCGTCATGGACAGCGTGGAAGGGCCTTTCGTGGCCGGTGAGAGCACCGTTTTGCCCTTCGTGCCCGTCTCCGTTTACCGCAACGACAGCGTCGTCTCCTCCGCCGACCTCTCCGCCTACGATGTCTACTACTACAGCGAGAGCGCCCGCACCCTCTGGGTCTACAGCCGTCGGGCGGCTGGCCGCATCACGGCAGTCTCCCCCACGGCCAGCGCCCCTGCGTCCGTGACGGTGGCCGGCACCACCTACACTATCGGCAGCTCCTCTGCGGCCGCCACCCTCTCCTCTCTGAATGGCGGCGGTGTGGGGCAGGTCGTCACCCTGCTGCTGGGCATGAACGATGAGGTCGTCTCTGTCCTCACCGGCGACGAGGCCGACGCCGTGTTTTACGGCGTGGTACAGTCCTCATCCCGCAGCCTGACCGAGGAGAACGGCGCAGACGTCCAGCAGGCCGTCACCGTCATCTGCACCGACGGCACCGCCCGCACCGTCCATGTGGACAAGAGCCTCAACTATCTGGCGGGCACCCTCGTCGAAGTCTCCGTGGACGCCGACGGCGAATCGGTGGAAAAGCTGGAGAGCCGCTCGACGAGCGGCACCATCCGCGCTGATGCATCCGCCTTGGGCAGCATCCCGCTGGCCGAGAACGCAGAAATTCTGGATACGACTTCGGAGGGTGTGGCTGGGACGGTTGTTCCCAGCCGACTATCGGGGGTAACGCTCTCAGACTCCGACGTCCGCTACTACACCACCAATGAGAAGGGCCAGATCGACCGCCTCATCCTTTCGAACGTCACCGGCGACCTTTACACCTACGCCGTACTGGACGACGTGAAGAACCTCACCACCACCGTGGGCGACAAGATTGACTCCGAGGTAAAATCCTCCCTCACCGACAGCGACAGCACCACAACAACGACCACCACCAAATCCGACGGTCAGATCGTCTCTGACGTGAAGGACATCGTCCTCCCCACCACCAGCGAGATCCTGTGGGGCATCGTAGACGGCAGCATCGGCACGACGCTCTGGCAGAGCCTGACGTCCAGCACCGGAAGCCTCGCCAGCTATGCCCTCAACCTTGCTGCCGACAACACCAGCGGCGCTGTGAGCAATGTGCTGAGCTGGGTGGCCAAGGGCGCGACCTACAGCTGCTATGTCAAAGGGCAGGCCGTCAGCTACCAGACCTCGGTGAAGTATCCGGTTCTGGCCGGAGGCATCGCCGTCAGCACCAGCCCCTCCGGCAAGGTGAAGTCGATGGTGCAGCTCATGCCGACCAATATCGACAAACTGGGCGCGGCCTACGCCCTGCACGGAGATACCCGCTATGAGCTGGCCGATGATATGCAGGTCTACCTCTGGTACAAGGGTCAGTATTATGCCACCACCCTTGCGCAGGTCAACGCGGAGGACTACCACCTCATCGGCTGGTACGATGATCTCGGCTGCGCAGCGGGCAAAAAGATCCGCGTGCTCATCGCCGTAAAGAACGATTGAAACAGAGAAAGCCCTCTCGGCGCCGCCGAGAGGGCTTTCTCTTCGTATCAGGACTTATCCTTCAGCCAGCGCAGAGCGAACCAGCAAAAGGCCGCAGAGCCTTCGTAGAGGATGCTGTCATCGAACTTCACCTTGGGGTGATGCTGGCCGTAGCAGTACCCCTGTTCCGGGCTGCCTGCGGCGATGAACATACTCACCGTAGGCACCTCGTGGCTCACGAAGGCAAAGTCCTCGCTGCCGCCGCCGGGCTTGCCGCCGGTGAGGGCGGTCATATCCATTGCGCCCCGGCCCAGCAGCTCGGTCATATAGGCCATCGCGTTTCCGGCGAGGGCCTTGTCCACCACCATGCAGGGGCAGAAGTCGGCGAAGGACACCTCCGCCGTGCAGCGGAATGCCGCCGCCACACCTTGCGCGATCTCGGTCATCCGGGTGCGGATCTGTTCGCCCACCTTGTTTTCCGGGTCGGTGGTGCGGATGGTGCCCCACATCTGGGCCACGTCCGGGATGACGTTGGAGGCTGCGCCCGCCTCGAAGCGGCCGGTGGTCAGCACCCCGACGTCACCGGGCTTCAGCTCGCGGCTGTTGATCTCCTGCAGCGCGATGTGGATGTGGGCCGCAGCTGTAATGGGGTCGATGCAGTTTTCCGGCGTCGAGCCGTGGCCGCCCTTGCCCCTGACCACGATGTGGTACTGCTCACAGCTGGCCATGGTGATGCCGCCGCCCGGCACCAGCACCGTGCCCGTCGGCAGCGGCATCCCGGCCAGCACGTGGAACATGACCGCTGCGTCCACATGGGGATTCTCCAGCAGGCCGTTGGCCAGCATATCCGGCGAGCCTTGGAAGATCTCCTCGGCGGGCTGGAATTCCAGCTTGACCGTACCTTCCAGCTCGTCCTCGTGGGCCTTGAGCAGCTTTGCCGCACCCAGCAGCATGGCCGTGTGCATATCGTGGCCGCAGCCGTGCATCTTGCCGGGCACTTCCGAGCGGAACTCCTCGCCCGACTCCTCGGGAATGGGCAGCGCGTCCATGTCGGCACGCAGCAGGATGGTCCTGCCGGGCTTCTTTCCGCCCGCCAGCGCGAGGACGCCGGCCCTGCCGCAGTCCTTCGGCTCATAGCCCATCTCCGTCAATGCCGTCTTGACCAGCGCCTTCGTCTGGGTCAGGTCGAAGCCCACCTCCGGGTGACGATGGAGCGTCCGCCGCCACTGCTGCAGCTGCGATTCCAGCGTGCGGGACTCCTTCAGAAGCTCTTCCGGTGTGATATTCATACTCATCCGCTCCTTTGTTTTTGATTCAGAAAAAGCTCTCCCGAGGGAGAGCTTTCTTGCTATGGTCTTATTCAGCCCTCCGTGTGGCTTCCTTCGGGGTGGTACTTGGCGCAGGTGCACTTTTTCCACTTCAGGCCGCTGCCACAGGGGCAGGGGTCATTGCGGCCGATCTTGATGACCCGAACAGGCTGGCCCTTGGGCGCGCCCTTGGCGCCGGGGGCACCGTTGCCGGGCACATAGCCCTCGCCGGTGGGCTTTGCCACCTGCTCGCGCTTGGGGGCTGCGCCCGCCTCGCGCACCTCGATGGTCAGCAGCATCTTGATGCTGGACTCCCGGATGGAATCGACCATCTGGTCGAACATATCGAAGCCCTCGATGCGGTACTCGACGACGGGGTCCTTCTGGCCGTAGCCGCGCAGGGCGATGCCCTGACGCAGCTGGTCCATATTATCAATATGGTCCATCCACTGGCGGTCTACACACTTCAGCAGGCAGATACGCTCCAGCTCCCGCATCAGAGGTGCGCCGTAGCGCTGCTCCTTGTCGTTCAGGATGTCCATGCCGCGCTGATACAGCATATCGGCGATGCTCTCCTGCGAGATGTTGTCGTAATCGGCCACGGTGTAGTGGAAGTCCTCGTCGGTGGTCAGCCAGCCCAGATAGTGGCGGCGGAGTGCGCCGAAGTCCCACTCATCCTTCACATCGCCTGCGAGGAACTGCTTGCAGCTGGACTCGATGTTCTCCTTCAGCATATTGTGCATCTCGGCGCTGATGTCCTCGCCGTTCAGCACCTTGTGACGCTGGCCGTAGATGATCTCACGCTGCTGGTTCATGACGTCGTCGTACTTCAGGACGTTCTTGCGGATCTCGAAGTTGCGGCCCTCGAGTTTCTTCTGGGCCGTCTCGATGGTGCTGGTGATCATCCGGTTCTCGATGGGGGTGTCCTCGTCGATGCCCAGCGTGCCCATCAGGCTCTGCACGCGGTCACCGCCGAACAGGCGCATCAGGTCGTCCTCGAGGCTCAGGTAGAAGCGGGATGCACCGGGGTCGCCCTGACGGCCTGCACGGCCGCGCAGCTGGTTGTCGATACGGCGGCTCTCGTGGCGCTCGGTACCGATGATGAACAGACCGCCTGCGGCACGCACCTCCTCGGCCTCCGCCTCAGTCAGGGGCTTGTACTGGGCATACAGCTCATCGAAACGCTTGCGGACTGCCAGAATGTTGGCGTCGCTGGTCTCGCCGTGGCCGTCGGCCTCGATGAGCAGCTGTTCCACAGCGGCGGGCAGGGCCTCTTCGGGCTTTTCGGGGTTCAGCAGCTTCTCGCAGAAGTGCTCTTTCCGCATCTGGGCCTTTGCCATATACTCGGCGTTGCCGCCCAGCATAATATCCGTACCACGGCCTGCCATATTGGTGGCGATGGTGATCGCGCCCTTCTTGCCGGCCTGTGCGACGATCTCAGCCTCTCGCTCGTGGTTCTTGGCGTTCAGCACATTGAAATCGCGGGTATACTTCTGCAGCATCTTGGCGAGAGTCTCGCTCTTCTCGACGCTGACCGTACCCACCAGAACAGGCTGACCATTCTTATGGCACTCCATGACCTGCTGGATGACCGCGTTGTACTTGCCGTTGATGGTCTTGTAGATGGCGTCCGGGTAGTCCTTGCGGACGTTGGGACGGTTGGTGGGGACGGTGACGATGTTCAGGCCATAAATTTCGGTGAACTCGGTGGCCTCCGTCTTGGCTGTGCCGGTCATACCGGCCAGCTTCTTGTACATACGGAAGTAGTTCTGGAAGGTGATGGTGGCCAGCGTCTTGCTCTCGGCGGCAATCTTCACGCCCTCCTTGGCCTCGATGGCCTGATGCAGGCCCTCGTTGTACCGGCGGCCGATCATCAGGCGGCCCGTGAACTCATCGACGATAATGACTTCGCCGTCCTTCACGACATAGTCGATGTCCCGCTGCATCACGCCGTAGGCCTTGATGGCCTGATCGATGTGGTGGGCGAGGGTCATATTCTCAGCAGCGGCGAGGTTCTCGACCTTGAAATATTCCTCCGCCTTCTTGATGCCCTTGGCGGTCAGGGTGCAGGTCTTGTGCTTCTCGTCCACGACGTAATCGCCGTCGGCCTGCTCGTCGGCCTCCAGCTTGTCTTCCAGCTCGACCACGACGCTCTTTCGCAGGGTGCGGACAAAGCGGTCCACCTGCGTGTACAGGCTGGAGGAATCCTCACCGCGGCCGGAGATGATCAGGGGGGTGCGGGCCTCATCGATAAGGATGGAGTCCACCTCATCGACGATGGCGTAGACATGGCCGCGCTGCACCATGTTGTCCTTGTAGGTCACCATATTGTCGCGCAGGTAGTCGAAGCCGAACTCATTGTTGGTTCCGTAGGTAATGTCGGCGTTGTAGGCCCCACGGCGGGCGTCGCCATCCATGCCCTGTACGATCAGGCCGACCGACAGACCCAGCCAGCGGTAAAGCTTACCCATCCACTCGCTGTCGCGCTTGGCGAGGTAGTCATTGACGGTAACGATGTGGACGCCCTCGCCGGTCAGCGCATTCAGGTAGGCGGGCAGGGTCGCCACAAGGGTCTTGCCTTCACCGGTCTGCATCTCGGCGATGTCGCCCCGATGGAGGGCGATGCCGCCGGTGACCTGCACCGGGAAGTGCTTCATGCCCAGCACGCGCCATGCGGCCTCGCGGCAGACGGCGAAGGCGTCGGGCAGGATATTGTCCAGCGTTTTGCCGTCGGCCAACTGCTGCTTCAGCGCGGGGGTCTGGGCCTGCAGCTCGGCGTCGGACATGGCCTGATACTTGCCTTCCAGTGCCAGCACCTGTTTGGTGAGGGGGTTGATCTTTTTCAGCTCCCGGTCAGAGAAGCTGCCAAAGAGTTTTTCAGCTAAGGACATTGGTCACACCTCATGATTCTTTAAAATAGCAAACGTCCGGGCTTTTTTCAGCCTCAAAACGAATATTCACATACAGATATATGATACACCAAAAGCGGCATCCCGTCAAACCCGACCGTGAATTTTAGCCGGTTATTGAATGAATTTTCTGTAAATTCCTTTGCTCTGTCCAGCCGCAGCATGGGATCAGCCTTTTTCGATATAATAGCAGACGAGGTCTGTCGCACCGCGCGTTGCATGGCGCATAGCTTTGTGCTCGACGCCCTCGTATTGGAAGCCCACTGCTTTCAGCAGTTTCCCTGAGGCAAGGTTGTATGCATAGTGTCCTCCGACAAACATCTCAGCGTCGGTTTTTTCGAAATAGGTCTGCACGACAGCCTGCAGAGCCTCCCGCGCGTAGCCCCTTCTCCGGGCGTCCGGCGCGATTTCGATACCAAACTCCCACCCCGGCACAGCCCGCTCTGCGTCCATCATGGACATCATCCCGATGACCCGGCCCGTCTCTCTGCACACAATGCTGTAGCGCGTCTGAGCTGCAAATTTCTGCATCAAACGCTCATACTCCTCATCCATCTCCTCAAAGGCATGGTAGCCGCCGCAATCCAGCGTCGTCTGCTCGTCAGACAAAATCGCAAAAACGTCCTCTGCGTCTCCGATGGCAAACTGGCGCAGCAGCAAGCGCTGCGTCTCGATTTTTAATAATTTCATTTTTATCACTTTCTTTTCTCGGATACAAGAAAACCGCCCTGAGAACTCTCAGAGCGGCATATTCAAG